>Ga0207148_1034_pt1 | contig 16699 bp, 14 predicted proteins | sample Alteio_BWMinHeat_34_FD_153558 | JGI IMG/M metagenome (GOLD analysis project Ga0207148, IMG submission 153558) | Enriched cells from forest soil in Barre Woods Harvard Forest LTER site, Petersham, Massachusetts, United States -... | ecosystem: Environmental > Terrestrial > Soil > Temperate forest >... | reverse complement strand
ATATGCTTGGCAGACACATCCAAACACTTGTGGATCAAGCGATGGATGCAGGTTCGCACAGCGTGAAGTTCGAGGCGGGGAATTTGTCGAGTGGGGTCTATACTGTGTGTCTCACCATGAGCGGCATGCATCGGGAGATGAAGATGATATTCAGTAGATAGGACTCGTAGCTATGGTAGACACAAGCCCTAATTCTTCAGAAATGGCGAGTTTGGGTAAATTTGACGGCGCTCTGTACTCGAGTGATTCAGTGCTGTCCGTAACTATCGCGTGGACCAAGTGTTGTTTGAGTTGCGGAGATTAGCGTTACAATCACGTAGTCACCCCTCCGATTAAACGACGAGACAATCATGCTTACTAAGCAACTCATCCCCTTCATCATTTTCGCCTCGCTCGCCTTCGCCGATTCTTCTCAGGCGCAGTGGGTGCAGACCAAAGGGCCGTATGGCGGGGACGTTTCATCGATTGCCGTGATTGGCACGAATATTTTTGCGGGGACGGGAGATGGCCTTGGTGGGTATCTTTTTCTTTCGACCAACAACGGCGGAAGCTGGACGCGGCTCAATACGCCCTGGGGACAGTCTGGGGTCGGAGCGCTAATGGCCAGTGGCCCAAATCTCTTTGCATTGGCTGGCAGCGGCATTTATTTATCGACAGACAACGGAGCGAACTGGAAGATGACCACCGACAGCGGTTTGACTGCTGGGGGTTTGCCAGTTCCGCCTTCTTCTTTTGTGGTAAGCGGCACAACCCTCTTTGCCGCAGTCGGAGGCTACTTTTTTGTTGATAATGCCGGTGTATATCGCTCGACGAACAATGGCGCCACTTGGACTGCATCTGGTACCGGCATAACGAATAACCATGTCCATGCTCTGATCACAAATGGATCGAATCTCTTTGCCGGGACTTCGAAAGGTATTTTTCTCTCGACCGATAACGGCGCAGGTTGGAAGCTTATAGATACTGGCCTCTCAAACACAGGTATCTACGCACTTGCGGTGATCGGTACCAGTCTGTTTTGCTGGAACGAGGGATCATGGCATCCTTCGCTCAACAGACATTGGTGCAAACTGGACAGTGATCAATCCCAGCGCGAGCGATAGTGTTGCATCATCCTTTGCCGTTGTCGGCGCTGACCTTTTTGCAACGACCTCGCACGGCGTTTTCCGTTCGACCAACAACGGTTCAAACTGGTCAGCTGTAAACGCTGGCCTAACAAATTATTATGTTCACACTTTTGCTGTGAGCGGTTCGAATCTTTTTGCAGGAACGGGTTCCGGCATATTCCTCACCACCAATAGCGGCACGACCTGGGCTGAAGCCACTTCAAACATTATCACTTTGGGTGCTAATACGTTAGCGGCGGCTGGTACACATCTCTATGCGGGAATGGATGACGGCCACATGGTTAGCTCGACGGACGACGGCACGAGCTGGCAACGGGACAATTCGTTCTCGGGAGCCCCAATTGACATCATAGAGATTGGCACAACCCTCATTGCCACGGCAGCCGGTTCTGGGAGTGGTCTGTACTTCTCAACAGATCAGGGCGCGAGTTGGACAAAGCCGGCAGATAGCGGCTTGACGAAGTCGACAGGTTCTACTAACGGCGTTTTTGCAGTGATCGGCTCAAATTTCTTTGTAGCGACCGGTCTCGGCATCTTCCGCTCGACCGATAGCGGCGCAAACTGGACTCCAGTTAATAGCGGATTGTCAGACCCCCATGACTTTGGCGACTCCACGGAAGTTCAAACCTTAGCATCCAGCGGTGCCAATCTTTTTGCTGCCACGGAGTTCAGCGGCATTTATCGTTCGACCGACCTTGGCGAACATTGGATACAAGTCAATGTCGGCATCGGGGAATTTAGTCATGTTGGTTGCCTTGCGGCGATCGGCACAACTATATTAGCAGCGATTGTCGATACCAACAGCCGCAGCAGCGTAATGCGCTCGGTTAATAATGGTTTGAGTTGGGAAGCGATCCATACCGGCTTGCCCACAACTGTCGCATTCAATCGCTTTATTGTCCGTGGCACAAATATTTTTGCAATCACTTTTGACGGCAGCCTTTTTATTTCGACGGACGTGGGCGCAAGCTGGTCTCCGATCGATAGCGGTTTAATGGGCAATCAAGTCCGCTCGCTCGCAATCAAAGGCACAAATGTTTTTGCCGGAATCGCACTCAATGGCGTCTGGCGTCGTCCACTATCAGAAATGATTTCATCTGGTGTATCAGTCAGCGAACAACCAGCGACATTCAAACTCGATCAAAACTATCCCAATCCATTCAATCCTTCAACTGTGATCAGTTTTGTTCTGACTGCGCGAGGCAATGTGACGCTTGAAGTGTTTGATATGCTTGGGAGGCGTGTCCAAACACTTGTGGATCAAGCAATGGATGCAGGTTCGCACAGCGTGAAGTTCGAGGCAGTGCATTTGGCGAGTGGGATCTATACTGCGTGTCTGACGACGAGCGGTACGCATCGGGAGATGAAGATGATTTTGAGTAAATAGGGCTCGGACACGACGAATTAGATTGTAACCGGGCGGCAGCCTCCGCGTTTGCTTAAGGTACCGATGTCTCTGGGTTTGCGGACTGATTTTTGCAGTCTCTTAACTACCGCAACCTCACGTCAATACGGGTATTCGTTCAATTACAGCTATGAAAGTCACTAGCCTCCTACTCATCTCTGTCGCTGTCCTCTTTTTCACGCCAAAGTTCGCTAGTGGCCAGTGGGTTCAGACAAATGGACCTAATGGGAATATTGTAGACTGTTTTGTTGTGAGTGGCACGAATCTGTTTGCAGGGACCGATGGCGGTGTTTTTCTCACGACGAACAACGGTGTAAGTTGGGCGGCGGTCAATAGCGGTTTGCCGAACGCCCGCATTCTATCCCTTGCAGCTCTCGACACGAATTTATTTGCAGGTACGGATGGCAATGGCGTTTTTCGCTCAACCAACAACGGTAAAAGTTGGACTGCGATCAATAACGGCTTGACAGTCACTACCGTCTTCGCCCTTGCGGTTAGCGGCACCAATCTCTTCGCCGGGACATACACTGGCGGCGTTTTTCTCTCGACCGACGTCGGCTCAAGCTGGAAAGCGGTCAACACCGGCTTTTACCAACAAACTGTCTTGTCGCTTGCAGTGATCGGCGCAAATCTCTTTGCAGGGACAGACGCGGGAGGCGTTTATCTGTCAACCAACACGGGCACCAGCTGGACACCGGTCAATACGGGCTTGAGGGACAGTTTTGTCATAGCCTTTTCGGTTATTGACACGAAGCTCTTTGCAGAGGCTCAGGACAACTATTATCACATTGGTGTGTTCGTTTCGACCGACAATGGTTCTACTTGGGCCAATAGTGGCCTGAGCAGCCTGCCGGTCGAAATTATTTCGGGGAGTGACAAGAATCTCTTTGATGCAATGAACGGAAGTGTTTTTCGGTCGACCAACGGCGGTACCAGCTGGACTCCGGCCGGTGCAGGTTTAGGAAGCAATGTTGGTGGTAGCCTTATGGTGAGCGGCACAGACCTCTTTCTTACGACTTTCCACGGCATTTTTCTCACGACCAACCTTGGCACAAGTTGGATTGAGGTCAGTACTGGCTTGACAAACAGTGACATCTGGTCCGTTGCCCCAATCGGGACGAATCTCTTTGCAGGGACTGAATACGAAGGCATTTTCCTTTCGACCGACCAAGGTGCAAGCTGGACCCCAGTCAATAACGGCTTGCCGGTCCTAGGCGGATGGACGAGTCCAGTGTTCCTTGCATTTGCGGTGAGCGGCACGAATCTTTTTGCGGGTGGCGACGGTGTTTTTCTCTCAAGTAACAACGGCATAAGCTGGACATCTGACACCTCCGGAATCCCGGCTTATAATACCGTCTATGCCCTTGCGGTTAACGGCACGAATCTTTTTGCAGGTACTCAGTATGGAGGCGTTTTTCTCTCGACTAACAATGGCACAAATTGGAGAACAGTCAATACTGGTTTGACAGACAGTATTAACGTCCGTGCCCTTCTGGTGAGTGGCATGAATCTTTTTGCAGGGACTTCGGACAGCGGCGTATTTCTCTCGACCAACAACGGCGCAAGTTGGAAAGGAGTTAGCGCCGGCTTGACGTTTCCTTCCTACATCAATACCTTTGCAGTTAACGGCGCGAATCTTTTTGTTGGGTCTGGAAGAGGCGTTTATCTCTCGACCAACAATGGCACAAACTGGGCTGCGGTCAAAGCTGGCTTGACTGACACTACCGTCTCAACTTTGGCGGTCAGCGGCACGAATCTCTATGCTGGGACCAACGACTACTATTCTGGAAATGGAGTTAGCCGCGGTGGCGTTTTTCTTTCGACGAACAACGGCACAAGCTGGACTGCAGTTAATCGCGGATTGACGAACACTAACATCCATACTCTCGCGGTCAACGGTACGAATCTCGTTGCAGGAACCATGTATTCAGGTGTTTGGCGACGTCCTCTCTCAGAAATGTCGGATGTCTCAGCAAGCGTGCAGCCAGCGACATTCACGCTGTCTCAGAATTATCCCAATCCCTTCAATCCCTTAACGGACATCAGTTTTGTTCTGACTGCGCGAGGCAATGTGACGCTTGAAGTGTTTGATATGCTTGGGAGGCACATCCAAACGCTGGTGGATCAAGCGATGGATGCAGGTTCGCACAGCGTGAAGTTCGATGCGGGGAATTTGTCGAGTGGGATCTATACTGCACGCCTTACAACAAGCGGCACGCATCGGGAGATGAAGATGATACTGAGTAAATAGAATTAGTCATTCTGCAGCTATGAAATTTAACGGCCTCCTGATTATTTCGATTGCTGCACTTTGTTGCTCGTCAAAAGTCACTTTCGCCCAGCCGAACGGTGCGAATCAGGATTCGTCTCATTCAATTCGCTACTCCATCGCTTTGGCAGTTGGGCAGGATTTGGTCATTAACTCGCCTGGGATAGAAGGGACGCTTAGTTACTTCAGGTATAATGGCAATTTCATATATGGTGCTCGAGCGCTCATGCTTGATGATTGGAGTGGCTTCGCAACGAGATACCAGATTGCTGTTGCGCTTGGACCGGAAGCGGGCATCTCGGTCGGGAGGTCGGGGATCAGGGCCTCCATCTCGGCTGGACTCGGGATACTCATGTTCCACGGAGATGGCGGGGTTGCGGGCCCCGTACTCGCCAATTTCTGGCCCCAATACGTTCCAGCTCCCGCTGTGACAACTTTCTACCTCGATATGCCTCTCGACTTCTCATTGATGCTCATGCCTGGCAGGGATCTTGGCTTCGTATTCACAGGTCATCTTGATCTCAATGTCGGGCATCCGCTCTTTGGCGTGGGCGCTGGATTCGTGTTTTATCGGTAGGCACTACCATCAGGGAATAAAGGAAAACGTGGAGACATAAACAGCATTTTTAGGAACCCTTTTAGGCAGAGTCGGGTTTTTAAATGGTTGGCTACAACGAGCCAATGACGCAGCTTTACGCCCAGCCCGAATGGATTCCCGCCTACGCGGGAATGACACGGAAGCGGTGGTGAAACCGCCGGAAAGGCACCACGCCGACTCCCTGGTCATTCGAGTGCATGCGGGAATACCACCACCTCCTGTTGGCTCAATGCCCGCTGTTCGCCGTTGCGAATTTCATGCGGATTTGGATTTATCAGCCGCGAAGCGGCGAAGTGCTCGCAGCCCAGCATGGAGCGAAGCGGAATGCTGGGTTTGCAATCGAATAGAATGTTAAAGCCGGATATGGTCCTCGGCGGACGCTGACAACCCAGGGCTCAGCTTCGCTCTACCCTGGCTGCGGGTACATCGTGCCTTCGGTACTGGTACGCTAGTTTTCTCTATGAAGGAGAATTATGAATTTCGGATTTACACACACAGATCAAAACGTCGAATTTGGCTCGGAATCAAGGTTCGGACATGCAACAAATCCCTTAAATCCCGAAAATCATGGTTCAGACAATGAGGGGAAGTGGTCGGTGGCCATTGGTCAGTTAGGTGTTGGGAGATCAACTCCACACCGATTATGAATAAAGCTCATATACACACAATCCCCTCACCGGCCACAGACCACTCCCTAAAGGAACTTAGGGCAGAAGCGTCTGTTTTACAGCCACTTCCGCATAGGGCGGAAAAATTGCGAGCGGAGAATGTACTCCGCGCTAGTAAACAATAAACAAACATGGCATCAATGAATCCGCGTCCGGCAAAGGGCGCAGTACACAATACAAAGCGCATTGGCCGCGGTCAGGGATCTGGTCACGGCAAGACCTCAGGTCGAGGTGACAACGGTGCGAAGTCCCGTTCAGGTTTTAAGAATAAACGAGGATTTGAGGGCGGTCAGATGCCGCTCGCACGTCGTCTTCCAAAGTTTGGCTTCCATTCTCCTTTCCGCACAGAGTACCAGGTTCTGAATGTCGACGCGCTTGAGTCGTGCATCAAGGTTGGTCGTCTTCCAAAAGATGAGACCATCACGCCGGATACACTTTGGGCAGCCGGACTTATCAATCGGTCAACGATGCCGGTCAAGATCCTTGGCAATGGCGAGTTGACGGTAAAGCTTAACATCGAAGCGCACAAGATCTCGAAATCTGCGGTCGAGAAAATCGAAAAGCTTGGCGGTACCGCGAAGCAGCTCTTCGTTGAAACCGAAGCGAAGTGAGCTTGTTGAAATTATGAGACCGAGCTTCATAAGCCCGGTTCTAACACACAGATCTTTCCCTAACGAAAATTCATGAGTCGATTTACAGATAGTTTTCGCAATATCTTCAAGATCGAAGAGCTGCGCCAACGTATCATCTATACGATCGGATTGTTAGTGGTGGTACGATTGGGTTCGTACATCACGCTTCCGGGCGTAGATGTCGGACATCTTAGCGCCCACGCTGGCAATACAAATTCGAATACCCTCTTTGGACTATACGATACCTTCGTAGGAGGCGCGTTCAAGAATGCCGCCATCTTCGGTTTGGGTATCATGCCTTATATCTCGGCCTCGATCATCATTCAGTTGATGGGCGCTGTCGTTCCGTATTTCCAGAAGCTTCAAAAAGAAGGTGAAGAAGGCCGGAAGCGGATCACGCAGCTCACGCGTCTTGGTACCGTGATCGTTGCTGCTCTACAGGCGTGGGGAATCAGCGAATATTTGATCAAGCAGGGAGATGTGGCCTCGGGGGTCGGCACGGTACTCTTTGTGATAAGTACGGTGATCTGCCTGACAGCAGGTACGATGTTTATGATGTGGCTCGGTGAGCAGATCACGGAGCGAGGCATCGGCAACGGAATCTCGCTGATCATCTTTATCAATATCATCGCGCGCTTTCCGAATGCGATCGTCGGCGAGATCACGAACATGCATAACCCGATCATCGAGTTGGCGTTGTTTGCGTTCTTTGTTGCGATCGTCGCCTTCGTGGTGCTGATGACGCAGGGAATTCGAAAAATTCCGGTGCAATATGCCAAGCGAGTTATCGGGCGAAAAGTCTACGGTGGAGTTACGCAGCATATACCAATGCGAGTGAACACCGCGGGTGTAATGCCGATCATCTTCGCGCAGTCGATCCTGTTCGTGCCCGGCACGCTGGTGACGTTCCTTCCCGATAACGATTTTGCGAAGGCTGTCCAGTCGTTCTTCGATTACCGCTCGGTAAGTTATTCGCTGGTGTTCGGTATCATGATCATCTTCTTCACCTACTTCTACACCGCCATCGCGTTCAATCCGCGTGATGTTGCGGATACGATGAAGAAGCAGGGGGGATTTATTCCAGGGGTGCGTCCAGGTAAGAATACTTCGGATTACATCGATAACATCCTGACTCATATCACACTGCCAGGCGCAATCTTCCTTGCGATCATTGCGGTGCTGCCGGCATTCGTAAGTTACCTTGGGGTGACAAGTGCCTTCGCGCTGTTCTTCGGTGGTACGAGCTTGCTCATCATGGTCGGTGTCGCGCTTGATACGCTGCAGCAGGTTGAGTCGCACCTCGTCATGCGCAACTACGAAGGTTTGATGAAGACGGGACGCATGAAAGGCCGAGCCCTCGGAGGGTATTAAAGGTGACCGTCAATGAATGTTGACGATTGATTGTTTGAAACAGGCACCCCAATGGCGTGCCTGTTTTGCATAAAGGGAGCGAGTTATGGCCGGGTTTAATGGAATGATCAAGTCTGAAGAGCAGATCGCGAAGATGCGCGAGAGTGCGCATCTAGTCGCTCAGGCGATCGAACTCGCGGGCGCGATGGTGGCTCCAGGTGTAAATACGCTGGATCTGAATGAAGCTGCCGAAAAATTTATCGTGGAGAATGGTGGCTATCCAGCGTTCAAAGGCTATAAGGTCGGCAGCCAGACATATCAATTCGCGGCGTGCATCTCAACGAACGATGCGGTCGTGCATGGTCTCCCGAATGCGACTCCACTGAAAGAAGGCGATATCGTTTCGATCGACATCGGTGTCGAGAAGGATGGCTGGTATGGTGATGGTGCATGGACCTTTGCAGTCGGTGCGATCCCTGCTGCGTGGACAAAGCTCATGCAAGTGACTCGTGAGTCGCTGCTGATGGGCGTTGCCCAGGCGCGTGAAGGAGCGTATCTCTATGACATTAGCCGCACGATACAGGATTACTGTGAAGCGCATGGTTACGGCGTGGTACGCGAACTGGTAGGTCATGGTATCGGACGTCACCTGCACGAGGATCCGCAAGTGCCAAACTTTGTGCCCGGAAGATTCGAAGGCGGCTTTCCGAACATCGAGCTTAAGGAGGGCATGACGTTCGCGATCGAGCCGATGATCAATCTTGGGACTGCGCGAGTGAAAACGGCCAAAGACAAGTGGACAGTCCTCACTGCCGACGGCAAGCCAAGCGCTCACTATGAGCACACGATTGTTGTCCGAAAAGACCACGGAGAGATACTGACGAAGTAAGATGATCTGGTCGCACGATCAGTACACGCTTGATGACGATCGCTCACGGATCGAGATGGATCGTGTCATCGAAGGACTTCGTACAACGTATTGGGCTCGGGATCGATCAATAGACCTCATCAATCGATCATGGAGAAATTCAATCCTTGCATTTGGACTCTACAAAGAGAATGAATTGGTCGGTTTTGCAAGAGTGATCTCGGACCTTGCAATCGTCGCCTATCTAGCTGATGTCTTTATCTTTCCGGAACATCGCGGCAAAGGACTTGGCGAGTGGATGTGCAGCACTATTATGGAGCATCCCGATCTAACAAATGTCCGTTGGCTCCTTCAGACGCGTGATATGCATGAGCTCTACCGTAAAATGGGTTTTACCGAACCAGACAATTCAGTCATGATCAAGAAGAGGAGCGGTCAGACTTCCGCAGATCCCACATGTTGATGGATCCAATATTGCCAGAGACATCCCTTTCCAACTCGAGTTACGAATCCGCACTCGAAGAATTGTTGAAGCTGGAGTTTTTCGGGATGAAGTTGGGACTGCAGAACATTACCACGCTTGTGGAAAAGTTGGGTCGTCCCGATCGTGAGTTTCCTTCGATCCACATTGCAGGTACAAACGGAAAGGGAAGTGTTGCCTCGATGCTCTCCGCAGTTTTTCAGGCTGACGGCAAAAAGGTTGGGCTCTATACTTCTCCGCATCTTGTCGATTTTCGAGAACGGATCAAAGTAAATGGAAAACTCATTGAGCGCGATGCGGTCCGCGATATTCTTGATCGCCTCTGGCCAACTGCTGTTGAAGAGCGAGCTACGTTTTTTGAAGTAACGACAGCGCTCGCCTTCGAACACTTCCGTAGCGAACGAGTCGAGATCGCGATCATCGAAACAGGTCTTGGCGGCAGACTCGATGCAACAAATGTTCTTGAGCAGCCACTTGCCACAGTGATCACGAGTATCGGATGGGATCACATGCAGCAGTTAGGCAACACGCTCGAATCGATTGCTGGCGAGAAGGCCGGTATTTTCAAGTCAGGTGTCCCAGCGATCGTCAATGCTCCCGATGAACTACGAGCGATATTCGAGGATCGCGCTAGAGAGGGTGGAACAAAAATCTTCTTTGTTCCAAATCATAGACCGCGTCAATTTGAAAACATCCGGCCCCCACTTTCCGGCGCGCATCAGGAGCAAAACCTGCAGACCGTGATCGAGACGCTCCGTCATATCGAGTCCGCGCCCTCGACAGAAGTAGTCAAGCGCGGAATTAAGAATCTAATTCAACTCACTGGATTGCAATCGAGACTTGAATCCTACCAATCAACAGAACTTCAAAAACGAAATATTGAACTGATCCTTGATGTAGGTCATAATCTTGATGCTGTTCGAGCAATCAAGACATACTTTCATGACCGGCAGATCGCACCAATCGTAGTCGTTGGTTTGATGAAAGACAAGGATATCGGTTCGGTGCTCAATGAGTTCTCGAAATTTGCCAAACGATTCATAGCAGTTCAAGCCCCGACGAAACGTGCACTTGAAAGTAGTGTGCTTCGTGATCAAGCATCCGAAGCCGGGATGATCGCGGAGGATGCGGGAGAGGTCGTTGCTGGCGTTCGCCTGGCACTCGAATTGTCTGAGGTTGGTGAGACGATCCTGCTTGGTGGGTCTCATTACGTCGTAGGGGATTTCCTCGAGAACCAGTCCAAGCTTTGGGACGTTAGTAAATTAACCGAGTCCCTCTGATGTCTCTATAATTTCCCACAATTCGGGCCTTGAATGGCGATTTCAGAGTAGAATTCGAGTTTTTCTTGATTTTTAACCTAAGTTTTAGTATATTTGTAGAGCTAAGCGAATGAATGGTCATTCGTAGCTTCGCACTTCTTTATCGGCCACCGATCGCGATCTCGCTCCTGCCTGTCACCGTGCTCATGTGTAGGAATCGCGAAGAATAGCTGGGTGCGTCAACATCCTCGGTGCGTCAATCGGATCGTATGAATGCGCGCTCGTGCCTGGGCGCATACTCTACCCATCGGAAAGCAGCCAGTTCATGGAATCGACCGATCCTCATCGCTGAGGAAGAAGCCTTAAGCATATACAGAGTTTATTACCCGGACCTTACAGCGCACCGAAATGATTGCACATCATGGTTCATCCCGAACCTGATCGTGGCATCCACGGTGGCAGCATGTGAATCCCCATCCATAGTGACTTGAATACCCACCTACCGGTTGATGTTATGGCATTAAATGCAGTTGACCTCAAAACAAAAAAGATCGTAGAACTCAACGATCTCGCTCGCAGCCTCGGCATAGATGGTTTTGCCGACTTGCGCAAGCAGGAGTTGATTTTTAAGATCCTCGAAGCCGACGCAGCAAAATCCAAAGTCGGTTCGAACGGGAAAGAAGATGAAACCGGAACACTTGCCTCCGGCGTCCTCGAACTTCTACCCGACGGCTACGGATTTCTCCGTTCGCCCGATTACAATTATCTGCCATCGCCTGACGATATCTACGTTTCGCCATCGCAGATCAAGAAATTTAACCTTCGCACCGGCGACACCATCGAAGGTGGCGTTCGTCCGCCCAAAGAAGGCGAACGATTTTTCGCGCTGCTTAAAGTTGACAAGATCAATTTTGTCACAAGCGAATTAGCGCGCGATCGACCACTGTTCGATAATCTCACGCCGCTTTACCCGAACTCGCAGTTAGTGCTCGAAACATCGCCAGGCGAATACTCGATGCGCATCATGGATATCGCTTCGCCGATCGGCAAGGGTCAGCGCGGACTCATCGTTTCGCCGCCAAAGTCGGGAAAGACAGTTATTCTTCAGAAGATCGCGAATTCGATTGCGCGTAATTATCCTGAGGTAAAGCTTATCGTACTGCTCATTGATGAGCGCCCGGAAGAAGTAACCGACATGGAGCGATCGGTGAAAGCTGAAGTTATCTCTTCAACCTTCGACGAACCGCCGGAGCGTCACGTGCAGGTTGCCGAGATGGTGATCGAGAAGGCGAAACGTCTTGTCGAAACAAAACTCGATGTGGTGATCCTGCTTGATTCGATCACACGTTTGGCTCGCGCTCACAATACCGTTGTTCCACATTCTGGTAAGATTCTTTCCGGTGGTGTCGATGCAATGGCATTACACCGTCCGAAGCGCTTCTTTGGCGCTGCTCGTAATGTCGAGGAAGGCGGATCACTGACGATCATCGCGACTGCACTTGTTGAAACCGGCTCGAGAATGGACGAAGTTATCTTCGAAGAGTTCAAGGGCACGGGCAACATGGAAATTGCGCTCGATCGCAAATTGAGCGATCGCCGAATCTTCCCGGCCATGAACGTGAATTCTTCCGGTACTCGTAAGGAAGAGTTGCTGCTCAGCGCCGACGAACTCAATCGTATGTGGATCATCCGCAAACTGCTCGCCGACATGAATCAGGTCGACGCGATGGAGTTCTTACTCGACAGAATGCGAGGCACGAAGACCAACAAAGAGTTCTTGCGCTCGATGTCGAGCTAAGGCTTACATTTATTTAGTATCAAAAGAGGAGATTGTGGTAGCACAATCTCCTCTTCTATTTGATTGCTACAACTCTATTTCGGAACAGGCGGGTTGCTTGTAGTTGGCTTCTTCGGAGGAAGCATCGAGTGTTGATCCGAAGGATTCGATTGAGGTACCACAGGTGGCGGAGTGCCTATTGGTTTTTGCGGCACAACCGGAATCTTGTTCTCAATTCCAGTAGTATCCGGCGGCGGCGCATCTGCGCCTGAAGTAGGAACACGAATTCCCGGGACTGCCGAATAATTTGTCTGGAAGTAGGTAATCTGCGGCTTCAGCGCTTCATAGGCATACTTCATGAAACGTCCCCAGATCGGCGCCGCAGCGCGTCCGCCTTGGCCATTCGCTCCGGTGAATGTCACGCGCTTATCATCAAAGCCTACCCAAACACCTGCTGTGTATTGAGGCGTGTAGCCCATGAACCAAGCGTCGGCATAGTTCTGTGTTGTGCCGGTTTTACCAGCGGCTGGGTAGTGAAAGCCAAGTGATCGTATGCGTGTCGCGGTTCCGGAGTTGACAACGTCTTGAAGCGCACTTGTCATCATCCGTGCAATACGCTGATCGAACACGGTCTCGAGTTCCGGCTTGGACCGATAGAGGATCTTCCCGTTATGATCTTCAACACGAATGATCGCATATGGCGTAGCGCGTGTTCCATCATTCGCAAACGCGCTGTAAGCGCTGGTGAGCTCAAGTGGATTCACTTCCGCCGTTCCTAACGCGATCGAAGGATACGCTGGAATGTTAGAACGAATACCTAAGCGCTTCGCCATTCGGATCACGTCTTGGGTACTCGTTACTTCGAGCATCGCATGAATTGCGCAAAGATTAATTGAGTATTGAAGTGCAGACCTGATGGTGCGCATACCTCCAGCGGCTTCACCCTCAAAATTGCCCGGTGACCAAACGTGATCCCCGTCTGGAATGGAGATCGGCTCATTGGAGACAGCCGTCTCCGGAGTCGCTCCAGCTTCAAAGCATGCAGCGTAAATGATCGGCTTGAACGAAGAGCCCGGCTGACGGACGATTTGTGTTACGTGATTGAGTCCGTATCTCGCCGAATTGTAATTTGAACTTCCAACCATAGCGAGAATCTGACCGTTTTGGTGGTCAAGGCAAACAAACCCGCACTGGATGCGGATCTCCGCGGCCTTTACGCTATCGACGAAGTCTTTATCTGCTTTCAACTCTCTTTCGACCTTTTTCTTTTCCTGTGGGTTTGGAGCCTGGCGATAATCCTGATCGGCACGGATCGCCTTTGCCATGAGTGAATCCAGCAGTGGTTTATGCTGCGCCCAGTTCCAACTCTTGTCGACGACATTCTTTTGGTAATCGGTCATGTGCTCCGTGACCGCGCGGTTTGCGGCGCGTTGCATCTGAGCGTTGAGCGTTGTGTACACGACAAGTCCATCGCGATAAAGATCATACCCGCTAAGTTCGGGACGCTTTGCAAGGTCCTGCCGGATCATCTCAGCAAAGTGCGGCGCGATACCATGATAACCCTGGACCGCCTGCACCTTCAACGGCTCCAGCTTGATTTTCTCGGCCCGGACCTTATCGATGTACTTTGCATCGACCATATTATCGATTACGGTATTGCGGCGAGCAACAGCATGTTCGTAATCATCATCGGGATCGTAGTTCTCCGGACCTTTAAGTATCCCAACCAGATATGCGCTTTGCGCGGGTGTGAGCTTCTCAACATCGCGTCCAAAATAAACTTGGGATGCCGCTTCAATTCCATACGCACCGCGGCCGAAGTAAGCGACATTCAGATACATCTCGAGTATCTCATTCTTTGTGTGTGTGCGCTCGATCTGTACCGCTGAAACGATCTCTCGGAATTTGCGCAGCGCCGATTTCTCCTGCGAGAGATAAAGATTTCGTGCAAGCTGCTGCGTGATCGTGCTTGCACCCTGACGCGGCGAAAGTGTAATGATGTCGGTCCAGGCTGCGCGCAGATTTCCCCAGATGTTGATACCCCAGTGATGATAGAAGTCGCGGTCCTCGGTTGCAAGGAGGGCGTTGATGAGGTCCTTCGGGACGTCCTTCAAATGGACCGTTGTCCTGTTCTTAATATAGTACTGATCGAGGAGTTCACCATCGGCGGAAACGAGCCTCGTAGCAAGTTCGGGCTTCGGGTTTTCCAACTGATCGAGCGTAGGCAACCCTTTGCTAACGACAATCCAAAGCCATACGAAAACTCCCAGACACAGGAAAACAACCGCAAGCGAGTAGTGCCACCATTTGAAGCGCTTAAAGAAGGGCCGCCGCTCATACGGCCCCGCCGGCTCTGGATAGTCTTCTGAGCCTTCCGGGATCATATGATGTCCATCTGCAGGATATGCGCCTTCGTCCCACCAGTGTTTTGACATGTTTCTTGGGGTTCTTGCCTATTCGGTCGGCTTACATCTCGGACGCCAAATGTCCACAAAAGTTACGCCCGATCGAGCTAATTGAGAACAGCCTCGGCACGGACAAATGTTGCCGTTGCCGTCGATCCAGCACTTGTCTCTCCTGTTCCAAATATTTTTCCTTCGGCTTCGTCTATGAGTATATATGCATAGCGAATGGACTCAGCGATAGCAATTGGAGTGACGAGATCTGCTGGCGGAGCGGAAGGAGTAGAGTCTGTTGAGGCTCGTCTCACGAGTGCCGTCAAGTCGGCCGAAAAGGGACTGCTTGCTTTTATTCGGAAGCAGATCGACGACATCGAGGAGTCGGAAGATCTCCTTCAGGACGTCTATTACCAACTGGCAGTCAACTATGACCCGGCCGCTCCGATTACCAACATCACTGGCTGGCTCTATCGTGTTGCACGCAACAAGATCATCGATCTCTATCGGCGGCGCGGTTCGCGAGGGACCGAACTCGATCTCGATCATGCAGCTTCGGCTTCGGATCGACTTGACAATGCGGATCTGCCATACGAGCAGGAGATGATGTGGGAAGCATTCAATGAAGCGTTGAGCGAGTTGCCACAGGCACAGCGTGAAGTCTTCATCATGAATGAGATGGAAGGTCTCAGCTTTAAGGAGATATCAGCGAAGCTTTCTGTGCCGGTCAACACGCTACTTAGTCGCAAGCATTCGGCAGTCGTACAGCTTCGTGAATCGCTCGCGGAGATTTACAATGAGCTAATCGAGGATTGAACACAAGTTTATCTACAAATCAAGAGGGGAAACATCATGGGCTTCGGACCATTCAAAATCATAAAAATACTCATCATGACGGCGCTCGCGGCGCTGATACTTGGATTGGTCATTACATTGCTGTGGAATGCTCTGGTGCCAGATCTGTTTCACGGACCGACCATCACCTACCTGCAATCTGTCGGTCTCTTCCTCCTCGCAAGGCTTCTCTTTGGGAATCATGGCGGTGGCGGCGGATACAGGGGCAGAGGACGCTGGCAAGGCAGGCGATGGCAGGGAATGCATCAACACAACTGGCAGCCTCAAGGCAAGTGGAACTGGTCATGGAGCAATGAATGCGAACCGGGATCCACGAAGGAAGAGGAAGTGAAGCCTCAGTCGTAATTCTTATAGGTCCTATGAGTCTGATAGGACCTATAAGTCCTATCAGACTCATAGAATATTCCGGTTAACCGAGCATTTGAATGATAGGCCCATCCGTTGTGAATTGCTTTGACTCAGATTTCCCTGCGAGGAGGAAGTGTCCATCCAGATCGATATAATCGAAACCACCCATTCCTGCCGCAAGTGCAGCGCCAGCCGCGATGCCGACTGCTGATTCGAGCATGCAGCCAATCATCAATTGCTTATTTCTTTCCTTTGCTAATCGCGCGATAGATGCTGCTCCAAAGAGTCCGGATTTCATCACCTTTACATTCACCCCGTGAACTGCGGTTTGCGAAAAGAGCACGTCGGCATCTTCGAGCGTGCGACAAGCTTCGTCAGCGATAATCGGCACCACGCTTCTTCTCGCTACAAAATCGAGTTGTGCAATATCATCTTTCGGTACCGGCTGCTCCATCAGTTCAAGATGAATTCCGGAGTGTTCCAGAGCGTCGATGAAGCTTAACGCAGATTCCTGATCGAAGCCTTGATTTCCATCAACCCGTATACGCGCATTGGGAAAGCGCCTATGCAGTTCGCGAAGATGATTGAGATCATCCGCGATCTTTTCTCCTCCAACTTTCATCTTGAAGATCCGAAATCCTTCTGAATAATATCGAGCAGCGATCT
>Ga0207148_1120_pt1 | contig 16708 bp, 15 predicted proteins | sample Alteio_BWMinHeat_34_FD_153558 | JGI IMG/M metagenome (GOLD analysis project Ga0207148, IMG submission 153558) | Enriched cells from forest soil in Barre Woods Harvard Forest LTER site, Petersham, Massachusetts, United States -... | ecosystem: Environmental > Terrestrial > Soil > Temperate forest >... | reverse complement strand
CCCACGCGCACACTGCTTTTATTCGTTCTCCTCGGGAATCAGTAGCAGAACTTCGACCGCTGCCGATTGCCCATTCTGCTGTGCGGCCCTGAACCGCCACTGCCGCAGCGTATCCAGCACGAATGTTGCCTGTGGAAGGTCTACGGGAGAGACGACCGTCAGGCTCTCGAAGCGGCCGCTCTGATTGATAACGCCATGCACCATAATGGCACCCGCGTTGGACTCCGCCAGTTCGGGTCGGACCATCTCATAGGGCCATGGCGCTTCGGGGCGCGTGGTGCTGGAGGCTTCTGCGACATGTGGCAGGGCATATTGGAGTATCCAGTTCTTCCTGAGCCCCACGTGCAGATACACCGTGTAGACTAACCTCCCACTCCAGATTGCGAGTGTGTCAGGGTACTCCTCCGCCAACGAAGAGCCCACCACAACGATTCCGAACTGACCATCTCTTGGCATGCTGATACGCGTGACCGGCCATTTGCCGTCAGGGTCAGAACCTGGGTGCAGGTCGGCACTCAGACCTGCATCCGACGCGCGCTGCGATCCAGATGCCATTCCTGTGGTAGAGCCATCGGTGTGACTGCCGGCATCTTCGCCCGTGCCTGCTACCGCCTGCTCCGACGGACGCAACACCTGTGGCTCGGAGGGGACTGTTGCCGGTGCCGCATTCGCAAGCGGAATCAGGATCGGGTCCATCGCCTGCCGGTCGGAAAGAGAGACAATACGCGCTGGAGCGGAGCGTTCCAGGGGCTGCGACGCCGTCACGGGGATCTGTTGTCCCGGCTCAGGAGCGCGCAGGGGGAGCGGCGCCGTTGCACTTGCGAAGAGCCGTGGGGTCGGGACAACGGCGAGGGTAGGCGCGATCGCGAGGTCTGCCAGATCCGACGCATGGTTGGGCATTGCGAGCGACCGACGTAGATCGCTTGTTCCTTCCGCTTGCGGCGGAGCGGAGAGGATCGGGCTGAGGGTGTGCTCCGCCGACCACATCACGACCTCCGGGACTAGAGGAAGCTGTGGAAGCTGGCGATCCGCAGGAGCATCCGGCTGCACCAACGTCTGCCGTGTAGGCAACAAAGGGAGATCATTGAGGTTCGTACGGTGCGTCGATGCTGCGGCTTGCGCAGAGGCGTTCAGGCCATGCACGGCAACACCGGGGTCCACAAGCCGGACTGCGGTTCGCTCTCTACTCGGCGGATTGAGCAATCGGACGGTATAGCGTTGCAGAACCGGGCTTCCTTCAATCCGTGGCGTGTGCCGCAGGCTGTAAAACAGCAAGGTAAATCCTGTGTGGAACAGCATCGAAAGCACCAGGGCGGAAGGCCCCCTCCGAGTGGGCATCGGCATCGCGAAGGGGGTCGTTATCAGGGAAGACCTCCTCATCGCCACCTTCGCGCTGCTACGTGTGCGCTTTCCACTGTCCTACCACGTTTCACTGAGGGCCAGAACACAAACGACCGACAGCATTCCCAGTGCCATGGGGATGCATGGATTCGAGAGAGGCAATTGCCAAACCAACCAGGACGATCCTAAGTCGCTGCAGGGCTTGGGCGAACTTTTCTGGATGTGTCTACACAGCTACACACCTGCGGTGCTTGGTATACAAGGGGTCACACTCTGGCTTGAGGTTCGCCCTGTAAATCTTTGATTCGTTGTGAATCGGAGCGCACCGCTTTGGCGGAAGAATTGCCTTTGACGTGTTGCAGGTCCGACCGGATCTTTCGTCGGCGCGAATAGGTCTGCCAATGAATAAGAGAGTACTGGTCATTCTTTTGAGCGCTTTCGTCGTTGCGGCCGCATGCAGCTACCTCGTCTACCGCTTGGTCGGCAGGCGCATGATGGCGATCCAACACGACACCACCAAGGTGGTTGTGGTAGCCAGAGACATTCCGCTCGGCACGGTGCTTCGTGATACGGATCTGCGGACCTCAGAGATGATCGGCACTGTCCCGAAGGGCGTCATTCTCAATCTGCGGGATGCGGTTGGCCGCGGTGTCATCTCCAATCTCTATGAAGGAGAGCCCGTGCTGGACAGCCGGTTAGCTGCGGTTGGCTCTGGCGGTGGACTGGCAGCGACGATTAGCCCGGGCATGAGAGCCCTGGCGGTCAAGGTCGATGACGTCGTAGGCGTGGCTGGATTTGTCACTGCGGGTATGCGCGTGGATGTCTTGATCTCGGGCAGTCCGACTGGGGTCGTGAGCACGAGCGAGGGGTCCAAGGTAAGGACGCTTCTGCAGAATATACAAGTCCTCTCCGCAGGCACCGATATCCAGAAGGACGGGGATGGGAAACCGAAGCAGGTCCAGGTGGTCAACCTGCTCGTGACCCCGGAACAAGCCGAGCGGCTCAGCCTGGCCAGCAATCAGACGCACATCCAGCTTGTCTTGCGGAATCCCCTCGACATGCAGATCACCCAACCTCCAGGAACGGCGATGTCCGCTCTCTTTGCGGACAAAAATAGTGCTTCCCCCAAGCTCCTGTCCGCGACGATACGCCGCAGCGTTGCGCAGCCCGCACCCCAGGTTTATTCGATCCAGGTTTTCAATGGTTCCAAGCGCAGCGACGAACGATTTGTTTCCAGTGAGGGAAAATAGTGAGACGCGGAATGCTCCTCGCGAGTTTGTGTGCATTTGCCTTGGCTGCCGGTATGGCGTCATCTTCATGGGCGCAAACGCCCACCTCCCTGCCTCAACCGGCCGCAGGCTCGACACAAGATTCCGCGAACGATCTCCTCGTCGCGGTGGGCAAATCGGTGCTGGTCGACTGCGCCCGACCGATTCAGCGGGTCGCTGTCGGTACCGGCGACCTCGCGGAGGCAACCGCCGTGAGCCCGACCGAGATCCTGATCAACGGCAAAGCTCCCGGAGAGACCTCCATGATTGTTTGGCAGGCGGGGGGCGGTCGGCAGTTCTTCAACTTAAAAGTCCGCGCCAACAGTTCCTTAGCCAACGACCGCCTGGAAGCAGTGAGGCGTCAACTGCGGATGGAGCTTCCCGGGCAAGCGCTCAACGTGAGCTCCGAGGGGGAGTTCATCTTTCTCCGGGGCACAGTGAAGCAGCTGAGCGACTCGGACCGTGCGACCGAGATCGCCTCGACGCTGGGCAAGGTGGTCAATCTGTTGTATGTCAACGTGCCTCCTGCCGAACCACAGATCCTCCTGAAGGTTCGTTTTGCAAGTCTCGACCGTACGAAGACCAGTCAACTGGGCATAAACCTGTTCAGTACGGGAGCGACCAACAGCATCGGCGCGATCTCGACGCAACAGTTTTCTCCGCCCTCGATTCCGTCCGTAACGACGAGCACCAATACGACGACGGTTGGCCTGTCGAGCCTGTTGAATCTCTTTATCTTTCGCCCCGATCTGAATCTGGGCGCTACCATCGCGGCCCTGGAAACAGACGGTATCTTGCAGGTCCTGTCCGAACCCAACCTATTGACCGCCAATGGCAAGCAAGGGAGCTTTCTTGCCGGCGGTGAATATCCCTACCCTGTCGTGCAAGGAGTCACGGGCAGCGGAGCCGGCGCAATCACGATTCAGTTCAAGGAATTCGGCGTTCGCCTGGACTTCATCCCGACCATCACGCCGCGCGGCACCATCCGTCTCCAGGTCGCTCCCGAGGTCAGCTCTCTCGACTTCGCCAACGGCTTGTCTATTTCCGGATTTACCATTCCTTCCCTCGACACGCGCAAGGTGAAAACGGAGATTGAGTTGAGTGAGGGGCAGAGCTTCGCCATCGGCGGACTTCTCGACAAACGCGAGACCAAGAACTTTTCGAAGATACCCTTCATCGGCGATGTTCCGGTCTTGGGAAAGTTCTTCCAATCGCAGTCCGTGACGCGGACGAACACCGAACTGATTGTGATCGTCACGCCGGAGATCGTGTCGCCCATCCCGGCCGGCGCGCCCTTGCCTGAGCTGAAATATCCCGACAAGTTCCTTCCGCCTATCCCGGGAGAGACCACGATTCCGTCGAACGCAAATCCTCCAGCTTTGAAGGCGGGACCTTCCCACACGACGATCCCCGTTGAGCAGCTGATTCAGAGTCTGCAGCCGGAACAGCCCCTGATCGTCAACAGCACCTCTCCAGGCGCCTTCTATAGTGCTGGTCCGCAAACAGGAGCGGGAACCGGGGCTGGAACCGCACCACCACCAGCCCCGCTCGCACCTCCGCCTCCCCAGTAAGGTGGAAGCTATGAGCCTGACCCGATGGTTTCTGGATTCTCTCGCACGCAGTCATTCAGAGAGAGGGGATCTGCGCCTTAGGATCTCCAATCGCACCCGGAAGGTCGAACTCGCACACTGTGTCGAGGTCGCCGATACCGGAGCAACGCGTAGAAGAGGTCTGCTGGGCCGCAAGACGCTCCCATCGGGAGAAGGTCTATGGATCGCTCCATGTGAAGCCGTCCATACCTGCGGCATGCAGTTCCCGATCGACCTGATTTATTTAGACCGCTCCCGCTGCGTGAAGAAGCTCCGGCATGCTGTACCGCCGTGGCGGCTATCTGCATGCCTCTCGGCACATTCCGTGCTGGAACTCGCTGCGGGTTCAATCCGTAAGACACAGACCAACCCGGGAGACATTCTGGAGTTTTCCTCTGGATAAGCGTCCCTCGAGAGGGCAGATGGGGCGCCGCCTCGACCGCTTCCCCTGAGCGTTCCGCAGCACGTCGATCTCCTGCGGTCCATCCGTTCTCCGTTTCCGCTGGCGGAAAATGTCCAACGCCAAGCACGACAGGAACGGAATACAGGTCGAATCAGGCTTTCGACCGCCGAGCTTGTATACGTGGAGTATCGTTCCGCCGGCTCATGTGTACAGGAGTTCACAGAGGGAGGTGAAGTGCCTCATTAAGTCACTCATTATCAATCGCATTGCCTACAACGTAAGTGGCGGCGCCCGTGCTTTATAACAAGTACCCAGTCATCGGCTGGAGTCATTTTGTCCTGGAGGATGCAATGAAAGATCAACTGTGGAAGCTCTCTATCAAGATCCAGAACATCTTCGACCGCGAAGAGGGTCAGGACCTGATCGAATATGCCCTCGTGGTCGCCTTGATCGCGCTCGTCGTGACGTCGGGCATCTCGAGCGTGGCCACCAGCCTCAATAACGCGTTCACCGCCATTGGCACGAAGCTTACAACCGCCACGGCTTGATCCTTGGCGTGGCACAAGCACGACGAGCGAAACCAGCCCGTTAGCTCCTGGGTGGAGGGGGAGAGACGCTATGGCGGTTCTCACCCTCGCAAAGGATGGGCACACGGCAATCGGAAGGGAGGCTCGTGTAGAAGGGAGGCTCGTGTAAATGACACACGGTTTGTTGCGCATGCGCCATCCCGTCTGGGCAACCACTCCCGGAGTCACGGGCGAAAGGTCTGGATATGATCCCGTCTCCTTCCTCAGAACAAGGCACCTCCCTGATGGCAGTTGAGGGAGGCATCACCCTGATTGCCCTCACACTGGCGCTTTTCTGGCCGGGGCTCGGCTCCGCCGCCTTCGGTCGTATCGAGCGCGGCTTCAGCTTCTTGGCGCGCAAACGGGGCCTCGCGATATTCGTGGTAGGCGTAACGGCGTTTCTGCTACGGCTTGCACTGCTTCCTCTCTCTCCGATTCCACATCCATTCATCCTTGACGCATTCAGCTATTTGCTGGCGGGGGATACCTTTGCCTCCGGAAGACTGACGAATCCGACGCCTGCGATGTGGACGCACTTTGAAACCTTCCAGGTCAGCATGCAGCCAACGTACATGTCGATGTACTTTCCGGCGCAGGGATTGGCGCTCGCCGCCGGAAAGGCCGTGGCCGGCCATCCGTGGTACGGCTTGCTGTGCTGTACCGCATTGATGTGCGCTGCGATCTGCTGGATGCTGCAGGCCTGGCTGCCACCTGCCTGGGCGCTGCTGGGAGGTATGCTGGCCATTACGCATCTTGGCCTCTTCAGCTATTGGATCAATACCTACTCGGGGGGCGGGTCCATCGCGGCTCTTGGCGGAGCGTTGGTGCTCGGGGCGCTCCCACGGCTGAGGAGAGCAGTGCGAGCACGGGACATGATGCTGCTGGCGCTTGGCGTCATCATCCTTGCCAACAGCCGCCCGTATGAGGGAATCCTCCTTTGTCTTCCGGTTGCATTTCTGCTGGGAAGATGGCTTCTCCTTGATCAAAAGAGACCGGATCAGAAGAGACCGGACCAGCAGAGACCGCCGATCCGGTTGTTGCTGCGACGTGCCGTCGCACCGCTGCTGCTCATCACGGTGGCTGGCTTATGGATGGCGTATTACAACTACCGCGTTTTCCACGATCCATTCACCGAGCCCTATAAGCTGAATCGAGCTACGTACGCGACCGCCCCTCACTTCATCTGGCAGTCGCCTCGCCCTGAACCCGTCTATAGACACGCCGTCATGCGGGAGTTCTACTCCGGATGGGAGCTAAGCGCCTTCACGAAGGTCCGAACGCCGGCTGGATTCCTGACCGAGACGCCGTTGAAGCTCGTGCGGGCGATCCTCTTCTTCGCAGGCATCGCGTTACTTCCGCCGTTGTTCCTCATGCACCGTGTGCTCGCGGATCGCCGCCCACGATTTTTGGTGCTCTGTATGCTGGTCTTGGCCGTGGGAATGCTCATGGAAACGTGGCTCATCCCGCACTATCTTGCGCCCTTCACGGCAGTCTTCTATGCACTCGGCCTGCAGGCCATGCGTCACCTGCGTGTGTGGCGCCCAGGAGGTCAACCCATTGGCGTCGGACTGGTACGATCCATCGTCACCGTCTGTGTTCTGTTAGTCCTGCTTCGCGCCTGGGCGGGTCCGCTTCATCTACGGCTTGCTACCTGGCCGACCTGGACCTGGTACGGCTCGGAGGACTTCGGCGCTCCGCGCGCCCGAGTTCAAGCAGATTTAGAGCACCTGCCGGGGAGGCAACTGGTGATCGTCCGTTACTCCCCGAAGCATAATCCCTTGGACGAGTGGGTCTACAACGCTGCGGATATTGCCGCTTCCCCAGTCATCTGGGCGCGTGAGATGCAGACTGCCGAGAACCTCGAACTCATTCGTTATTACAAGGACCGAACCGTCTGGTTGATCCAACCCGATCAGCACCCGGCTGAGATCTCCCCCTATTCCAGCCTCGGGGCAGAAACAGCCGCGGTGCCATAGCGACGAGTCGCGTCAGCGCCAAGCAGCATGCAACGTGGAGGCAGATCATGATGGACGGCAAGCGGATCGCGGTGGTGATGCCGGCGTACAACGCGGAGAGAACGCTGGAAAGAACGGTGCGGGATCTCCCCGGGATCGTGGACATCAAGATTCTTGTCGATGACTCCAGCCAGGACCAGACCGCACAGCTCGCAGAGAGCCTCGGCGTACAAACCTTCGTTCACGACGCGAACTATGGATACGGACGCAACCAGCAGACCTGCTATCGGGAGGCGCTCGCAGCCGGTGCGGACATTGTTGTCATGGTGCATCCCGACTATCAGTACACGCCCGCTCTGGTAGCGGCGATGGCGGGCATGGTCTCGAGTGGCGTCTATGACGTGGTTCTCGCCTCCCGTATCCTTGGGGGAGGCGCGAGGAGGGGTGGGATGCCGCTCTACAAATACATCGCGAACCGCCTGCTGACTGCCTTTCAGAACCTGTTCCTGGGAGCGAAGCTGTCGGAGTACCACACCGGCTTTCGCGCCTTCTCCCGCGCCGTGCTGCTGAAGCTTCCGCTGCTTGAGAACTCCGATGACTTTGTCTTCGACAATCAGATGATCGCCCAATCCGTCATGTTCGGCTTTCGGATCGGCGAGATCTCCTGTCCGACCAGCTACTTCAAAGAGGCCTCGTCCATTAACTTCAGGCGAAGTGTGCGGTATGGCCTGGGCGTGCTCGCGACCACGGTCAGCTTCGTCGCCCATCGTGTGGGGATCCGGAGAGTGCGCCTCTTCGATACGGCAGGAAGAAAGATCACCCTCAAGTACTATTCGGAGCTCGTCGGTCAGGCATGACCCTCGGCAATAAGGTCATGCAAAGCCTCCTTGGAGAAAGGATGACTGTGCCGCAAGCCACATCGGACATGGTGTCTGCACCGATAGAACGGTTCGCCGCCATGCCGCACAGCCAGCCCGAACGCAATCCCCCACGCGCACTGGAATGGGTGACCCTGGCGCTCTACGCAGTCGTGGTCGCGTGTGCGATCTCCTACCATGAGCCATGGGCAGACGAGGCCCAGGCCTGGCAGTTGGCTCGCAGCCTCTCGCTTCCTGCGCTGTTCCACACCTATCTTCGCTACGAAGGATCCCCCGGCCTTTGGCATCTCCTCCTTTGGCTCCTCAATCGAGCCCATGTCAGCTACTCGGGAATGCATTGGTTCTCAGGATTGCTTGCGCTGGCGGGAACAGCCCTGCTCGTCCTGCACTCCCCCTTTCCTCGATATCTCAAGCTCGCCCTGCCGTTCACGTACTTCTTGCTGTTTCAATACGCCGTTGTTGCACGGAGCTACATCCTCGTTCCGTGTCTCTTGTTTCTGATCGCTGCGCGCTGGAAGAAGAGCCCCATCGTCATGGCTCTGCTCCTGGGATTGCTGGCAAATCTCGCGCTCCACGCCGCAGCCATCTCCGCGGGATTAGCAATCGTCTATGCCACGGAGCGGCTGCGTACCGGTGATCTCAAAAAGCCCGAATCCCGCCGTCAACTTCTGTTCGCCACGCTGCTCCTTCTCGGGCTCTACGCGTTCGCGCTGTGGACCGCGTGGCCTCCGCACGATCTCCTGCTTTCGCGGGTCCGCGGCCAGTCGCGCTCCCTTTCTGGATTCGCTATTGTGTCGCTGGTGTGGGGGATGTGCCAACCATGGCCGCTCTCAATCCTGTTCTGGATCGCGATCGCACGCTGTCTCCACGCACGGCGAAACCTCCTTTACCTCTTGCCGGTCGCGTGCTTCGCCTGTTTCTCCGGAGCCGTATACGCCAACCTCTGGCATGTGGGCCTTCTGACGCCTCTGCTCCTATGTCTGCTCTGGATCACGTGGCCAGCCCCCGAATACCGCACCTCTCCATCGGAGTGGATCGGCCGTGCCGCCCTGATCCTCATGACGACAACGCAGATTCTCTGGTCCGGGTACGCCCTCGCCTACGATCATGCCCACCCCTACTCTCCCGACCTTGCGGCTGCGCACATTCTGAGCCCCTTTGTCCAAAGCGGTGCCTCGATCGCGGTGACCTACCTCGATGAACCTGAAGGCAACCAAGCCTTCGACGCCGTGGGGATCCTGCCCTACTTCGATCACAACATCTTCATGAACCAGCCCGCTCCCTTCTGGTCCTGGAGCAGTCACAATCCAACAGAAGCGCAGTTCTTCACAGCCTTGCGCTCGCAGCCGCAGATCATCCTTGTCGAGGAACGCACGCATGGAAACGATCCGATCCTCGATCCAAAGGCCCCCAAGCTTGCCCTCCTGCGCAACGCCGGCTACCGCATGACCCATGTATTTTGTGGCAGCCGGCCTGAGCGCTTCGCGGTGCACGAGACAAGCTGCCATCTCATCTTCCAGCATTAGAGTCCAACGTTGCTTATTGCACCTCCGCATGCAGCGGCAACTCTCGCGACGAGTCGCCCACCCGCACGGTCCGTTCGCCCGCCGGCTTGACCCACGTCTTTCTGTCGGTCGACCAGTATTCGAAGGCTCTTGGCGCAACCTGCAGCGTAATCTCCCGCTCCTCGCCGGCCTGCAGCGAGATGCGATCGAAGGCAACCAGCGTCTTCGGTGCAAACTGCACTCCGGCCGGCCTACCCTGCGGCGCCTCAAGATACACCTGCGCTACCTCATCGCCAGCGACGTGCCCCGTATTCTTCACCTGCACGGTAACCGTCGCTCCGCCCTCCGCGGTCGGCGTGACCTTCAGATTCGAGAACGCGAACTGGGTATACGACAGCCCATACCCAAAGGGATAGAGAGGGTCGATCTTCTGATCATCGAACCAGCGATATCCCACCAACACGCCCTCGGAGAAGGTCGTCTTGCCATCGATCCCCTTGCGTGAGCGTTCGGGATACGCCGGTGAGGTCGCTGCATAGTCGCCCAGATCCTTCGCCCAGGTCATCGGAAGCCGCCCTCCCGGGTTGCTCTGTCCCAGCAGCGTCTTCGCCGTCGCCCAACCGCCCTCGTCGCCCGGCCACCACATCTCAAGCACGCCCTTCACCTTGCTGAGCCACGGCATAGCCACCGGCTGGCTTGTGTTCAGCACAACTACGGTGTTCGGGTTAGCCTCCGCAACCTCCTCCACAAGAGCGTCCTGATCACCCGGCAGCGCGAAGTCCGGCTTGCCACGAGTCCACACAAACACCACCGCAACCTTCGCCGCTCGGGCCGCCGCGATCGCCGCATCATGGTCCGCCTTGCGACTCGCAGGCGTCGTCCAATTCAGCCGCACCTGCACCGGCTGGTTGGACGTGTCGACCGAGGTCGATACCTCGATCGTGTGCATGCCCTTGGTCAATTGCACCGCCCGCCGCACATTATCCAGGCCGTCGACGGTAGGAATGACGTTGTCCTGCGTCGCGTGTTGCACATCACCGTGCACCGTGCCCTTCACCGCGCCGGTTCGACCCACCTCTTTCCCGTCGATCAAGAGCATCCCGCGCGTTCCCAGCACCTGCAACGCCAACCAGTACGATCCATCCGCCGGCACGTTGAGTTCGCCCTTCCAGGTAACCACGCTGTTGGCCGGCAGAGCCCGGCCATTTTTCTTTGTGAAGTCGATGGACGCGTCCACCGTCGTCCGCCCGGATGCATCCGTCCGCACCAGCCCCGGCTTCCCCCCGTCATGCGTGAACAGGCTCGCATCGATGGGCTGTCCGGTCATATCGTCCGCCACCGCAAACGTAACCTTCGCCTCCGGCTCCAACTGTCGCAGTGCCTCGAGCGGGCCGACCTCCCGCTCCGGCATACCGGGAGAACGCTCGCCAAAGGTCCCAATGGCATCGACCTGTCCAGCGGTTGGCCCGATCAGCGTCAGGCTGCTCAAGTCCTCTTTGTGCAGAGGCAATACGCCGCCCTCGTTCTTCAGCAGCACGGCCGCGTCCTCGGCTGTCTTCTCGATGATTCTGCCATTGCCCTCGAGATCCTGCGGGGTCACATCGTGCTTCTGTCTGCCATCGAGATAGCCGAAGCGATCGATCTCGTAGAGCACTCTGCGTGCCGCCTCCGTCACCGTCGCCTCACTCACCGTACCGTTCTGCAGAACATCCCGCATGGTCCTGGGATCGGAGTCCATCGGAAAGCCATTGAGGTCCAGGCCGCCGGTCTTCGGCTCCTCCGGAATGGTGCCGCCCAACATACCGGCCAGCGCCGCCAGATTCGGCTTCGTCGGCGCATTCGCGCTCACTGGAGCCGTGCGGAAGTAGGTGTGCATCATGCCGGCGAACGGGCTGTCGTTGGGAACCTCGCCGGGCATCTCCATCGTCAGGCCGTGGTTGATGAAATCGACGTTATGCACGCCGCCCCAGTCGGAGGTCACGAAGCCCTTGAAGCCCATCTCGTCGCGCAGGATGGTCTTCAACGTATCCGAGTTGCCACACGCAAACGCGCCGTTCAGCTTGTTGTACGAGCACATAATCGACGCCACACCCGCCTTGATCGCCGCGTCGAATGGAGCGACGTACACCTCGTGCAAGGTCTGCTGATCGATGTAGACATTAAAGGAGTCGCTGTCATATCCGACATAATGCTTCGCCTGCGACATGACCCCCTGTGCCTGCTCGCCCCGGATCTCGGCTGCGCCCATCGCGCCGCTCAGCATGGGGTCTTCTCCCAGCGTGTTGTAGGCGCGAGCAAAGGTGATATCGCGGTCGATATTGATGAAGGGCTGCAGCACGACATCGATGCCGAGCGAGCGCGCCTGCCGCCCGATCGCCACGCCATTCTGCTCTGCGTCCGCGATGCTCCAAGTCGCGGCGACTCCCATGGTCGCGACCTGCGCCTGCCCCGCCACGCGCGTCAACACACCCGGAGGTCCATCCGCCATACGCAACGGTGGAATCCCCAACCGCGGCACGCCCGGCAAAAAGCCCGCCTGACCTTGATTCGTGGCCGCCGGCTCCACGTCTCCACGAATCAGGTTCATCTTCTCTTCGAGTGTCATCTGCCCCAGCAGTCGGTTGATCCGCGCCTCATCGGCCTGCTCCGCTGGAATTACCTGAGCCTCCGACCAAAGAGCAGGCAGCGTCCAGAGCAAGATAAACCCAGCACAAGCAAGTCGTCGCATCATCCGAAGATCCTTTGGAACGGCAGGGGATCGTTGCGGAGTCAAAACGAGATGGACCCGCAACGGTACAGTTGGATTGAGAACGAGGAAGTATAGGACACCCGACCTATATTCGTCTCCCCCCAACTCCCAAACAGCCGGGAGCTCTCCCAGACCCGGGACTGCCTCAGGATTATGTAGCACTGGAGACTCCGTCAAACGCGCAAGATGGCGAACGATACAGGCATGGCGAGGCGCTCCGGCAGGCTATCGCGTAGCCGCAGCATCGCAAATCCACGCTTGAATTTCGCGCATTGCAGACCGATATAGCGGATGAAGGAGGGTTTTACCCTGCATGAGCAACGTAATTAGCAACGCCGTAAACTCGCTGGACGCTGGCGTCGTCGAACTTGTCGATCAACAGACAGCACAGGCCGCTGCGAATCAGCAATCGATGCTGACTGGCGCCGCCACTGTTGAGATCAGTGCGGAAGCCTTCGCCGCGCAAGCTGCGGCTGCCGTCAAAGTGTAACCACAACGGGTACAGGGCTACGAAACCAGTCCCTGTACCCACCGCTGGGTCAACAACTCCACCGTCACCGGCATCTCCTCCACCGCTCGCTCTTCCTTCATTCCCGCTTCCGCTTTTTGAATCCGTTCCTCCCGCACCTTGGCGGCGGGAATAAACACCGGCGCAGCGGATACCATCCCACCAAGCGCCCGCGGCATGGGCGTCGGCCGTCTCCGCCGCGTCTCCCGCTTCGGCTCCGCCACCACTTCCATCTCCACCGATGGCGTGAACACCTCCGGCAGCACCCGCATCGCCTCTTCTTCCACCTTCAACATCTCTCTCTGTTCCTCTGGAAGCAGTGCGGCCTCCGGCACTGCGGCGAACAGCTCCTTTTGCACGAACCTCACCTCCGGCGCTCGCCTCTGTGTCCGTGCGCTGCTTTCTTTACTCTTGATCGATTTCCGCTGCTTCGCCTGCGTCTTTTCGCCCTTCGGCACCCGCAGCCCACTTGAATTGGCCACAGTCTCCACTGTTCCAGGTTGACGCTCAAGCGACAGCAGAAGTTGCCGCGCCTGCATCAGCCGGTCCAGATACTCATCCACCATCTCAAGAATATGAACGTACACTCTTTGCTTCCAATCTATGCGAGAACGGCGGCGGACAGAGCGAACACCGCAAGCTCCATCGGGCATTCCCTTTTTTCCAACATGGAACGGAGTCCACCGGAGCACCACCGGCTCCCGCCACGCAGTCTCGCGCGTTGTATAAGGTTATGTATGTCAGCATACCCTCTCATGCGCTGGGAATCTTTTTCTTTCTGCATTCTGCCGCCTGCCAATGCAGATAGATGCCAAGCGCGTGGTCGCTGCGCCGATCCACTGTAAAAGAGAACGTCCACTCGGGTCGAGTGGACGTTCTCTTGCAATCAAACTGACTCGCTAGGATTAGCGGTGTCCGCCACCGCCCATGCCGCCGCCCATATGGCCACCGGCGAATCCTCCGCGAGCGTAGCCTCCATAGCCTCCACGATAGCCGCCAAATCCGCGGCCATAGATGTAGCCTCCGCCCCAGATGTACCAGGGCGAGTAGAAGCCCCATCCGAACGGATTCCAGAACAGCCCATCGCCCGGAAGCCATGTGTAACCGTAGAAGTACGGATCCCATGCCCAGCCAGGAGTAAATCCTCCGCCGGCCCCTGCATACTCCTGGGCGAGCTCCAGGTTCGCCTCCCCGAGATACTGCGACCGCAGGCTGCTCCACCGGTACAAGGGATCGGACTGCTCCGCGTCCTTCCTGTCGAAACCCGTGGGCTTCGTCAGCTGCGCGCCCACCATCACCTGGTGGCCACCCTTCACCTCCACCGACGGCAGGTGCACCGGCTCATCACCATCCTGCGCGCCGGTTCCGGCATACACCGCAGCCTTACCCTGGAACACCCGCATCAGGTTGTGGTTCGCGTCGAACTCATACAGGCCCGGCTCCAGCAGCCGCGTGCCGCCGTCGCGCTGATCGATCAGCAGGTCATTCTCCTTGTGGATCTGGTCCACCTCCACCAGGGCGCGACCGCGCTCCAGCTCCACCTCGGTGTGGGTCAAACTTGGCGAGACCATCATCACCGCGCTTTTGCTATCCAGGCGAAGGAAGACTCCCGGCGTCAAAAGCATCTCCGCCTTCCCCATCCCCGTCTGCAACGACTGCCCAGGCGCCACCACCGCAGTACCGACCGAATGGCTGTTGAGTGCCTGTCCGTTCAGCAAAACGGTACCTTCCACGTAGTTCAGGGCCCCCGGAACTGCCTGATTCCCCCCCTGCCCAAACGCGGGCAGGCTTAACGTGACCAAAGAGAACAACATCAATTCTTTCAACCGCGGCATACGAATCAACCTCTGACTAGTTAGATGGTGCAACATCCCAACGGTTTCAACACACTGCCACTGTACAAGTTGCGGAGCGGCCGAAGATCGCACATAAATTCGAACATCGCACGCTAAATGGCTATTTTGCCTACTGCAGGGATGCACCTCCCCTTTCCCTGCTTTTTGCAGGTGCATGATAGAGACAAAGAGAGGTCATACCGGGATGCAACAGGTACTTTCCGATGCACTAGTGTTCTTTGGCGCGACTGGCGATCTGGCCTACAAGCAGATCTTCCCCTCGCTGCAGCGCCTCGCAAAAAGAGACAAACTCAACATCCCCGTCATCGGTGTCGCCAAATCTGGCTGGAACCTGGACCAGTTCAAGGCGCACGCGAAAAAGAGCCTCGAGGCGCACGGCGGGCTCGATCCAGACGGCTTCCCCAAACTCATGAACCGCCTCCGTTATGTGGACGGAGACTACGCCGATGCCGCGACCTTCCAACAGGTGCGCCAGGAGCTCGGCGATGCGAAGCACCCGCTTCATTACCTCGCCATTCCTCCCAGCCTCTTCGCAGAGGTGATGGAACAACTCAAAGCCGCGGGCTGCGCCAGTGGTGCCCGCGTCATTATTGAGAAGCCCTTCGGCAGCGATCTGCCCTCCGCCGAATCCTTGAATCAGACGGTGCAGAATACCTTCAGTGAACACGATGTCTTCCGCATCGATCACTATCTGGGCAAGAACGCCGTCCAAAACCTCCTCTACTTCCGCTTCGCCAACGCCTTCATGGAACCGATCTGGAACCGCCAGTACATCGAGTGCGTGGAGATCACCATGGCGGAGAAGTTTGGCGTCCAGGGCCGAGGATCCTTCTACGACAAGGTCGGCGCCATTCGCGACGTTGTCCAGAACCACATCATGCAGCTCGTCAGCAATATCGCCATGGAACCGCCCCCGGGCATCGACATGGAGCTCTTCCGCGATGAGCGTGTCAAAGTCCTCCGCGGTATCCAGCCCATCCGCCCGGAAGACGTCGTTCTCGGCCAATTCAACGGCTACCTCGACGAGCCCGGCGTCGCCCCCGACTCCACCGTCGAGACCTTCGTCGCCCTGCGCCTCTTCATCAACTCCTGGCGCTGGAAGGGCGTGCCCTTCTTCGTGCGGACCGGCAAAAGTCTGGCCACCACCGGCACCCAGATCGTCGCCCGCATGCGCCAGCCGCCCGCTGTCTTCTCCGGCGAGCCGCCGGCTGCCAACTACATCCGCTTCCAGGTCTCACCTCAGGTCAAGATCGCCATCGGCGCACTGGAGAAGTCCTTCGGCCTGGGCTTCATCGGCCATCCCGTCGAGCTCGTCTCGGCCACGCCTCCCGGAGCCGACGACATGCTTCCCTACGAGGAGCTCCTCGAAGACGCCATCGCCGGCAACCAGCGCCGCTTCGCGCGTCAGGACTATGTCGAAGAGTCTTGGAAGCTGCTGGATCCGATCATCGAGGGCAACCTGCCCGTCCATACCTATGAGCCCGGCAGCTGGGGCCCAGAGGCTGCCCAGAAACTGCATGCCGGCTACGGCAACTGGTTCGACCCCGCCTAACCCTTAACTCTGCTTCTAACAGAACGGCGCCCAGCCCCTGGGCGCCGTTCTCCTTCACTCGAACTCAAGCCCCATCCCATCATTCACCGCCGTCACCAGCTCCTGCTCCGACCCCAGATACCGCTCCGTAGTCTGAATCGAGCTGTGCCCCAGCAGAAACGCAATCTGCTCCAGCTCCCCCCCGTTCTTGCGGCACAACTTCGCGCAGGTCCGGCGGAGATCATGCGGAGCCAGCCGCTCCAGCCCAATCTGCCGCGCATATGTCATCACCAGCCGCCAGATGTCCTTCTCGTCCTGGATCCCGTGTTCGGACACCACGCCTGTCCTGTTCACCGGCCGGAACAAATATCCATCCACGATGCCGGCCGCCGTCGTCCACCGGTCGAGCGCCAGCTTGGCATGCGTCGGCACCGGCACTGTGCGAATCCGGTTGCCCTTCCCCAGCAGATCGAGAAAGACCCACCGGCCATCGCGCTGCTGCAGATCCTTCACCCGGAGCCGCAGCAGCTCCGCGCGCCGCAAGCCACACATTAATAAG
>Ga0207148_1119_pt1 | contig 16862 bp, 9 predicted proteins | sample Alteio_BWMinHeat_34_FD_153558 | JGI IMG/M metagenome (GOLD analysis project Ga0207148, IMG submission 153558) | Enriched cells from forest soil in Barre Woods Harvard Forest LTER site, Petersham, Massachusetts, United States -... | ecosystem: Environmental > Terrestrial > Soil > Temperate forest >... | reverse complement strand
TCAATTGTGGGCATCGCCGAAGAAATTCTAGGGCCTAAAGATACGGATATTTTATCGATTCTTCAAAAAAAGCAGCCAAGGAAAAGACCCTATTTATGCAAGAGAAAGCTCTTTCTTTCGCTCCAGCCATTGCTTTCGATCCTGAGCAAATGGAAGCCACTCGAAAGCTTCGACAGTTCAATGTCCAGAGAATGCATTCCAGCAGAGAGGACTTCACCCGTCATCGGTACAGCGACTTTCGCCCCTATAACATCAAAGATTGAGATTGACACTGGGCCCGGCGCTCCAAGTTCGAAATTGATCCGGATCGATCCTGAAGCAGGATTCGGCGTCAGATTATGGAAAACATATTCACCCGCGATCGTAACATGACCTGAAAGCTTACTGCAATCGACGACTCGCACACCGCCGTCATTATCAGAGACAGAAATACCGGGAGAGACGATCAAATTGGAAATCCTGACAGGAGTGCTATCCTTCTGAGCGAGAAGTGGGAACACTTTCAGACGGAAGAGGGGGCCAGGAACGATAGATCCCGTCACACTAAAATCATACTGCCCGGGCGCTGACTCACTACCGGCCAGAACGAGCCCTGCACTTGCTGATGCCGATTGAGGCAGCAGGACGCCAGCATCATACTGTAGCGATCCCGAAACCGACGTAAGCTGCGGCAACGAAATGAGCGAGTCGAGTGAGAACGTGACCGTCTGAGCAATACCAGCGGTCATGGTCTCATGAGACACACTAAAGACCGCGCGTTCGCCGACTTGCGGCGATATCCCACTCCCTCGTAAGCGTATACGGAATGTATCGATCGATTCGGCAAAACCGACAATGGTCGAATCGAATCCGGTGACCGAAGGACAATATCGATAAACGACCATGCGCGATTCTCCGCTTCCAAGCGTGAACGGCGATGTCGGGGAGAGGAGCATGAATGGGCCACCAGGATTGATTGGTGTTAATGTCACCGCAGGTCCGCAAGGATTCGCAACGAGACAGGAGTCAGTAACGCAACTATCAACTCTTACCGTACCGAATTCGATAACAGATCTAGAAAAGACAATCGGCTCCTTCGTCGCAACTGCATGTAGCGGAATTCGGACGATGCTATCACATATCCCATTCGATACCTGGAGCAGCAGCGTATCGCTGAAATCTCCGACGCTGCCTGAACCAAAACGGACGCGTGTGAAGATGCTATCACCTTTTCCAATGCGCGTATGTGGGACATGCTGGTCGATGCTGAACTTGCGATTCTCGCTTAAGGAATCGCCGAGAATCTGAAGAGAGTCCACCGACAAATTGTAGAGCGACACATTGCTCGTGATCACACTGTCGGCACAGAGGATTCCGAGCTCGAGTGGCTTTGCGGTTACCGCGATGCTCGTGGTTCGTTCAACAACTGTCAGTCGATAAGTGGAATCGAGCGTCACGAGAATCCACTTCGTGGCAAAGCTGCCAATCTGTTTCGGGCAAGCGGTGATCGTCATTCCGAGAGTAACGTGAGGAAGAATGCGAATCGGCAAATCGGGCGTGAAGCGTATTGTCGAATCGGTGAAGTCTATGCGTGTGATCTTCGCAGTGTCGTTGCCGATGTCTTGTATTTGCAGTGATCGTTCGCGACATTGACCGAGGCAGATTACACCAAGATCGAGTGTATCAGGCAGAACTAACACGCTGCGAACTCCAATGGCGGTGAGTGTTAGTGAATCAGCGTTAATAACTGTTGTGCGACGAACAACTCCTGTATCAAAGGGACAGAACCGCACAAGCAGCATTTGAGATTTTCCAGGTGCCAGTATCAGTGAATCAAACGAAGATTCCCATTCAAATGGCAGCGGCAATACTTTCGCCAGATGAACAATCGAAGTGTCTTTTCCTACTGCCGTAATCAGAACGCTTAACGTGTCGCACGCGCCGAGATGCACGCGTCCAAAATCAAGCTTTGATGGTACGATCGTGATGCTGTCATCATGTGGGAGACCACATGCGATCAGCGTGACAACGCGTATTGTGTCGTTCGAGAAGATTTTTAGAATCGTACGGAACGTGCCTGCGCGCTTTGGGCAGAATTGCAGTAAGAGCGAATCGGTGATGAACGAGATGAGTTTACGCGGCGTCGCCGAAAGCGAAGAAAAATTCGTGGAGTCCACAATGACGATCGAATCGATGTGCGCGGCAATCTCACTGAGATTAGTAACAGGAAGCCTTGCGAGTTTACAATTTCCAAGTTTGACGCACGCAAAGTCGAGAGAATCAATCCCTGCTTTTACAAATGGAAGCGGACGATGCGTGAAGCGGCCGATGGAAATGTGTGAGACCAGCCATTGCGGATCCTGATTATATGTGGCAGTGAGCGGGGAGTTTATCTTCGAGTATGCTACGGCAAATATTGCGGTGTCGTGCAGTTCGGGCAGCGTCACATGCCAGACGCGATGACCTGCTTGAATCGTGCGCACAGTGTCAACGAACTGCCAATTCGTGTGGCGCGAACGATAATAGATTCTAATAGTATCTGAAAGAGCTACCGAATCTTCGTCATAGCCCGTAATGCTAACTGCGGTATGCGTGATGTTGGTGTCGATCGGATCGATAGATGGCCCTGATCTCGAGACGCCAGTGATCGAACAGATGGTGCATCCGAAGGATCGACCGTCTGCTCTAATTCTCCCCAATCCGCCTTTGCCGCCGGGGAACCCTGCAGTGCCTCGCGCTCCGGAATCGCCACCGGCTGCACTGATCTGCGTGTTTGTTTCGGTTACACCTCGTTTTGCCGCAAGCAGAATTCCTCCGCCAGAGCCGCCGCCGCCGCCGGCAGTAATGCTTGTACCTGCAATGCCATTCGCACCATTTGCGGTGGCAGATGCATCTTTGAAGGTGATTGAGGAATAACTCACCAGTGCGATCACACCACCACCACCACCTCCGGAGCCAGCAGTTGGTTTTTCATTCAATGCATTTCCGGCGCCGCCACCAGATCCACCAGCGAGTGGAACAATGAATCGTCCGCCATTTACCCGGCCACCGTTCGCGCCCGCGCCACCTCCATCTTCTCCTGCGGTCGCGAACGCGCCGCCGCCGCCGCCATAGGCCTTGACCTGCCCATTCTCACCTCCGGCAGAGCCCCCGCCATATCCTCCAGCCCGAGAAGTATCTGCTTTTGCTCCACTCCTTCCGCTCACGCCGAACGGTGCGCCTGTTCCGCCGCCGCCGCCTTGATCTTCTTTCGAATCGGTGCCGCCGCCAAGTACACCGGTAACGGACGCACCACCAGCGGAGTCCGTCGGATTTCCTCCGGTCCCAACATTATGGAAGCTTGCAAGGCTATCGCTTCCTCCACCCGTATATCCTACACCGCCAGTTCCTGAATTTCCGTGACCTCCGCCGCCACCGCCAGGACCGCCATTCAGTGAATCGGCATCTACCGAAAGATGCGCACCATCGACCGTGATCGGGCCCTCGCTCAGTATTGTAATTGGAAGATACCTTCGATTTCCTAACACTGCTGAATCGACATTCGAGAGTAGGTACAGCGCGCCAAGGCCAGGATCGCCACTAAGTTTGATCGATTGGACCACCATCGTATTTCCATTGCTAAGATTGCCGGTAAAAGATCCTGATCCGAGGATTGCTCCTCCGAAGATCGAGATAGCACCGCTCGCCCGCACGATCGAGAATGTATCTGTCGCGCTGACGCTGTTGCCAACCTTTACATGAAATGCCAGTGGCCCAATTGATGCGTTTGGCAAAATGATCAACGGCACCTGGAGAAGTCTGCCATTCCAGCTTGTAACGATCGGACCGACAATCACTCGGTTTGTATCCTGAGGATTTTCGAAGACAATACTTGTGGAAGCAATTGCAAGACCATCGCTGCCAAAATTATTAACGAGCGATGCGGGTGCGAGCAGCTCAAGCGCGATCGTCATGCCTGGGCTGGCAGCATCAGGCTGCATATACGCGATCTGTACTTGCGCGCGAGAAGTGAGCGGTGTGCTACAAAAAAGCGCAACCGCGATCACGAGCACAATCCGCACAACTTGCTTCACTCTATATGGTACTTCGCGCACTTATTTCGTTGAACCCTCAATCGTGATGTTGACCGTTCTCGAAAAGAATCGACCCTCCGGAAGTGAATTATCGTAGAGCACTTCTCGTGAGCCTCTGCCCTCTGTTAGAATGCGTTCAAGCGCAGGAAGTTTCATTCGGGTGATCAGTTGCGCTATCTCCGATGCGGCGGCCTGGGCCCGCTCGCGCGAAAGCTCCTGATTATGCTGCGCATCGCCCATCTCATCCGTATAACCGACCACACTCACTTCATTCGGTTTGAGCGCACTAAGGGCACTGACAATGCGTCCAAGCACTCGTTTGTTCTTTGTGCCCACACTCGATTCGTCAAAGCCGAACAAAATAAGGCTGAATCGGCTAAGCCCTTCCTTATTCTCGGTTGTAAGATGCGAAATCGTTAGAGGGATCGCCTTATGCGCATGCACTACTGAACCTGCAGCATCCTGAACATCGAGTGAAAGATAGAGCGAATCTGAAAGCTGTTCGAGGACATCTTCGTCCAGTTGCCAGACAGATCGATTGCGAGTCGCGCTCGGGCCCGACTCGCTCGTGAGCAGCTCTTTTCCGCCGCCCGAAAGAGCGGTGTGAATCTTGAGGACTGTTGTGTCGGCCGTGATGTGCGGGATGATCCGAATGTTTGGTGGCGTCGCAAGACGTTCCGTCTTCAGCACCATCACGGGATCGAGGATCGATGGATCGCTAACGTCAATCTCTACTCTGCGATTTTCTTGCGCGCCCTGTGGAATGTCAGTCGGACTTGACCGCTCTGGCAGCAGCCGTGCTGAAATCCGAATACGAGAAGCATCGACTCTCCAGATTGAAGTCAGATAATGCTTTACTTCTTCTGCGCGCGCACGCGCAAGATCAAGCCGATCGGTTTCCGGTCCAGTGTTCGACGTGCAGCCCGTGAGCGTTACAGTACATCGTGGACTGCGCTGCAATCGCTCTCCCAAAATGTTAAGCGTTTCGCGATAGAGATCAAGCAGCTTAATATCGCGTCGCTCGTCCGAGCTTTTGAAATTCGCATGTGCCTCTTCGGCAGTCGTGTAACGAACAAATCGCTGTGGAAGCTTTGAGGAGCCTTCGTCGAAGAAAATATAGTTTAGGATCGGATACGCACTGCGCGAGCGCACTTCCTGGATCGAGAGTTTAAGCACACGCGATGAGTCCCCATTTTTTTCGATCGCGAATGCATCGACAGAGGCAAGAAGCGTAGGCCGATGCGACGTTGTGTCGATCCGTTCGACCATCGTATCTGGAGGAATTGCCACTCGCTGCTTGACATAGGTCGGGATCGATTCATAACGCGGCATCAGGTCGAGTTGAAATCCAATTCCAACATGAACGCTCGTGGCAGTGAAGTTCGGACTGAGTCCCGCAAATGGTAGATCGAAGGCGACTTCGGGTATCGCGCGGAGTTTCTTTGATAGAGGCAATTCATATCCAAGCGATCCCTGGATGCCGGCCGAAAAGAGTCTTCGCTTTGGAATCGAACCCGATTGGTCAGTGCGACTTCGCTGACCGTCGATCAAGTCGCCAGGATCGAGAGCATCAAGGTGTCGAACAAAATTTGATCCGATCAGAATCAGGATCTCTGGTCCGATCGATAATTCAAGTCCTCCAATAGGATGATAAGTGAATAGTGTTGTCAGGTTGATTCCTGAGAACGAAGGCTCAAGGACATGCTGAAAATGATGCGCTCGCACAGCTGCGCCGAGGCGAGTTGAATCAAGTTCGGTCCATGAAAGCGTTGCGCCATAATGCACAAATCCCAATCGCGGCACCACGGTCCACATACTGACATCACCCCAAAAAGGAATATCTGCTTGAACACCAAAGTAGGGACTTGTGCCGCTGCCGGCATCGAAAAAATCACAGGAGGAGATCAGCGGAGATGTGGCATCGTGCATTGTGAGTCGATCGAATCCGACACCACCGAATACACCTGCGCGCAATGGCCGGTGTTCGATCGTGATAGTGCTCGGAATCAGCGTATCGCGAAAGCGCAACGAATCACTTCCGATGATGAGTCGGATCGGTGACGCATGGATCACTTGCGAACTGACGCACATCGTCAATGCAAGCAGAGGAAGCAAAGTGAGATAACTTCGTCGCAGCAGGAACAACAACACTCGTTTTTGATCAACCCAGGAACGTCCGAGATCTCCAACGGGGATATCTCGCGTTCAACACAATGGTACAACCTTCAGGAGGGTGGATTGCTTCCACCGCGTTTGGCTAGCTAAATTAGCTGTGCCCTGAACAAACGAGGTCGTTGAGGGACACTCAGTCATTCAAGGCACAAGACTACTAAGAGGTAAGGTACTGCTATTATGAGTCCGGTTAAAGACTCGAATCTAATGAGGTTGTCTCAATCAGCCATCGGCTTTGATGATGTGAAAAAATAGTTTACTTTTTGGGATGCTGAACGTCAGGATTAACTTCGAAGCCTGCAGGCAACGTCGTGTGATCGATCGGTTGACTTGTCTGGACTGCAGTAACAGTCGCAGCATGATGACGCACGCGATGCGCTGACTTCGCCACTTGCTTCGCATCATTCGCACTGATCGATTGATCCTGAGTCACTGACTGAACTGGTGCGGTCGTGATCGCAGGTGCATCCATCTTCACCGGAGCGCTCGTCACCGTAGGTGGTGCTTCGGGCTGAATCACACCATGCACAACATAGCCAAGCGCCATTGAACCAACGAGCGCTGCAGCACTAATGAACGTATGAAGCTTGGAAGCGAAGAAACCACGAGTCGCCATGGAAGCGCCATCAGAAGTGCCTGCCGCTGTTGCCAGTCCGATCGCACTGAAGACGTTCGAGCGCATTTCGCTCGGCGGCGCTGTCATGTGATCATCCTGACGCAGGATATTCTTCATCACGAGTTCAGAGCGGAACGAACGGCGAAGAGATTCGCTGGCGGCTAGCGAGATCAGGAACTCCTGCTCCCCTTCGGCCGTCAATTCGTTCTCGATGTATGAACTGATCTTGTCCTGGTAATCCATCTTCTTTATAGTTCGGCTCAGGTGCAAAGCACGTGAACCATGATTTTCAAATTCTCTTACTCGACGCTTCTCAGCTCCATCCATGCTGAGATGACTTTGCGCAAGCGCTCTTTCGCGCGCCATGCTCTTGTCTTTACGTTGATCATCGTAGCGCCGGTGATCTCTGCGATCTCATTATAACTGTAACCCGAATACTCCCGAAGAACGAATGCTTCACGCTGGTTGATCGGAAGCTGCTGCAGTGCTTTCTGCATCATTTCACGAAGGTCGGATTCGTCGAACTCCATTGTCCGCATGAAGAGCTCGCTCTCGGGCGGCATATCTTCGAGCGAGATATGGTAGCTCGCCTTGCTATCACGAATGGAATTCAGCGACAGATTCCGTGCGATCGTGAAGAGCAATCCCGAAAACTTCCGGACTTCCTTCTTCTCGCCGCGCAGCCTGAACATCCTGATCCAGACGTCCTGGAAAATATCCTGCGCGATCACCTCATTGCCAAGGAGCTTACAGCAGTAAGTATAGAGCGGACGCTCAAACGCATCGTAGAGTGCACGATAGGCTTCGTCGGATCCAGCAAGGAATTTGTTGAACAGCTCTGTCTCGCGATCTGCCGGGAGTGCTGCACCCGTTAACGCCGACTCGACTGATCTTTCCTTCAGATCCTCCTCAGCATCCTTCAAAACTAGCGGCTCTTGCTCGCCATCCGTACTTGAAAGATCCTTCAGCTTACCTTGCGACACTCTCTCCCCCATTTTCGGTTCTGCCACTTGAAATCAGGGTTTTTGCCGCCTTTTTCAGTGAACTGACTCCGATCTCACTTCATCGGAGTCAATTCAAAACTGCTGCCGAATGGCAGGGAAATCCCTCACCATTATTGATTCGACACGGCAGAGCGGGTATTGTTACATTTCGTTGTCGATTGGAAAATCTGTCACGTTGCGAACGTACCTAAGTCCCACGGTCGCTGCGGAAGCTCCGATCGATAATGCTTAACGTATAGCATATAGTTTTCGGCTCCCTCCGCGACCATCTTGCGTTCGTCATCCGTAAGCTCTCGGACGATCTTCGCCGGCACTCCAGCGATAAGAACACCCTCGGGTGTTTTCGTACCCGGACGCACCATCGCGCCTGCAGCAACCAGCGAACCCGCACCGATCACTGCGCGATCGAGCACGACTGCATTCATTCCGATAAGCGCTCCGTCCTTGATCGTGCAACCATGCAGCACAGCAGCGTGCCCGACTGTCACGCGCTCACCAATTTCAGTGGGATTCGCGAAATGCGTTACATGGATAACGGCATTATCCTGAATGTTCGTATATCTTCCAATTCGAACGCGCTCGACATCACCACGCACTACCGCGTTGAACCAAACGCTGCATCCCTCAGCGATCTCGACATCTCCGATCACCCGAGCGCCCGCCGCAAGAAACACCGACGAATGAACCACCGGCGATTTCCCATCAAAAGCATATAGCTTCCCAGTCTCGACCTCGGATTCAACAGCAATAATGTCCTGCATTTTCACTCGTAAGGATAATCTGTTAAATCTACATGAATCGGCAGAGGGTTGTTCCAGTAACGAATTTCTGAGATGCCTGCGAGTTGTGTGTAAAGGTGTCTTTCATAATCGGAGAACCACTACAAAACATAATCCTCGATTCTGGACTGAAAACTGCATTTCGTGATCCGTGACGACGTGTGTGTAAAAACTTTATTCATAATTGAGTAGGAAAATTCAGTTTTTTCGCATTTCCCCTCTTCCCGCTGTTCCCTGTTCCCCATTCCCTGTTCCCTGCCCAGTGTGTGAAAACTTTTTTCATAATCATTGCTCTTCTTGACTCATTTTGAGGGATTGGTTCGTTGGGAGTTCATAATTGTCACTTTCTTTACGAAAGGAGGCGGTCATCAATCCATCACACTCTAGAGGGTCTGGGGAGTTGTTGCGAGTCAATTTCTGAATACCGATATAACTTGCTTATTGAAAGGTAGGGGGTCGTTGGATGTAACTTTGAGACCGAAAGTCGACAATATAATAAAACACAAAATAGGGCAAAAATGGTTCCAATAACAGCGACAATTTGACCCTATTTTCGCTGCCCGATGGCGATCCACGCTTGGCCATTCTTGCCTCCTACCACACAGCACGTATTTTGATCTACCGCCAAGGCGTTAGTGATGTAGAACGTATTGTTAGGATCATACAGCGATTCGTAGCGATACCATGACCGGCCGTTCCAGTGCACGATCAAACCTCCATCGCCTGCCGCGAAAATGTCGTTGGCCGTGTTACCGCGCAAGCTAGCAAGTCCGATGAAGGAGTGATCGCTCAGTTTGTTCGGAATCAGCCCGCTATCACTTCGCCATGGATTATTGTCCGTTTCGCGAAATGCTAATGTGCCCGAGGCAATTGTAAACTTATGTCCTGCACTGTCGCAAGTCCAGATGCAATCGAGCGAATGGCCGCCGACACCAATGGACGGATTCAAAGTACGGGGATCGATATTTGTCCAGCCTGAGCCATCAAAATGCACAAGCGCTGATTCGGCCGTTGTGGGATTATATCCAGTCGCCCAGATGTCGGTTGCCGAATTGCCCCAGATGGAACTAAGGTTTTTTGTCGTTCCCGACTGCATCTTCGTCCAGCTGGTGCCATCGAAATGCAGAATTGTGCCGCCGTCACCGACTGAGTACATGTTTGAACTTGAAGTGCCCCAAGAGGAGTGAAGAAATCCCACAGGTGTGTCGTAACGTTGAGCGATCAAACCATTAAAATGATAAACTAACCCTCCGTCAGTCAACCAATAATCGTTTTCGCCAAAGGCAAAAAGCGTGTGCCCGCTCAATAGACCATCAAGAGAGTAACCCCTTGAAGACATTGGAGAAATATTCTTCCACGTTGATCCGTCAAATTTCCAAATGCCTCCGCCTACTGCGTAAATATTTGAGGGTCCAAATACCCAGCAACCAGTGAGGCTCTGTTCAGCAGATAGTGTAGACTGAGTCCAAGTGAAGTCGTGTGATGAGGTGTCATTCGAGTGATTCGTATTACACGTATCACAGGGCTTGTGGCACGTATCACAGGGAAGTGTACACGTATCACATTTGGTTTTCGGCCCAGTTGGAGGATCATGCTTACATGATCCTCCAAGCAACATTAGCGCGATCAACGCTAGACTGATCGAAAGCGATTTAATCATTTTCACTTTAATACGGAGAGCCGCAGTGTCTTCCGTTCTTGGAGAACCGCAAGTAGAATCATACTTTTACTTACGCTGCCCGATGGCGATCCACGATCCCCCGCTCTTAGCACCAACGACGCAGGCAGTATTTGCCTTCATCGACATTGCGTTCGTCAAATAGGTCTGATCGTTTGGTGAATACAGGGACTCAAACCGCAGAAAGGTCACTCCATTCCAGTGAATGATCAGCCCACCATCTCCGCCTCCCATGAAATCATTTGCATTATTTCCTGTAACGTTAAACAGGCCGATGAATGACCCACTACCGAGCGAATTAGGTACGTGACCGCTATCGCTTCTCCAAGCTCCGTTATCTGTCTCGCGATAGAAAGAGGAGCCGCTGGCTACAATGACCGAGTGTCCGGCACTATCACAGACCCAACAGGAATTCAAAGCATTGGCACCGACCCCAAATGTGCCAAGCCGAGAAAGGTCTATAGTACTCCACGATACGCCATTATAGTGAAGAAGCACTGATTCAGCGGTATGAGGGTTAAAGCCTGAGGCCCAAATGTTGGTGTTGGAGGTTCCCCAGATTGTTCCGATTCCCTTCGTGGTCCCGGATTGCATCTTCGTCCAAGTCGAGCCATCGAAATGGAGTATCGTGCCGTAATCACCGACCGAGTACATGTTCGAACTGGAGGTGCCCCAGGAGGAGTGGAGCGGCCCCCCCATATCAAGTCCGAATTGATAAGGTTGCGCAGTTCCACCTTGGACGCGGAAGACTAGCCCGCTGTGTGTTAGCCAATAATCCCCTTCCGAAAAAGCGAACATCGTGAACCCACTCAAACTTCCGCTGAGGGAACCACCCGCATCTCCTGGAGAAACATCCTTCCACTTCGAGCCATCAAACTTGCGAACTGCACCTCCTACCACATAAATATTGTTCTGACCAAAAACCCAGCAACCGGTCAGCCCAGCTTCGCCCGAGATCGTAGATTGAGTCCACGTGAAGTTATGCGACGTGGTGTCGTTGGATGATGTATGATGTGTTGTATCGATGTTGCAGGTATCGCAAGTATGCGTACCGGTTGGTGGATCATTCTTGCATGATCCACCAGCGAGCAACAACAGACACAAAATAGCTGAACTGATTACGATTCGAGTTTTCATGATTTATTTGAGAACCGAGAGCCGCAAGGTTTTGACGCTGTTTCCATAACGCAGCACAGCAACATAAATGCCCGAAGGCAGCCCCGCCGAATATCGGGAACAGGGAACAGGCAATTCGGAATTGAAGTAATGATGAAAAACTCCGCTGTCCTGCTTTTTTTGGCCCTTCTATTCGTGTGTTCATATTATTCCGGAGGTTCCGCACAGCCAAGGGTTCACATTGACAGGCGCGCCACCTCGATGGGATTCACCATTTCGACTGAAGGTCCATACGGTCGTGATCCATACGATACCAGTCATCGAGGCTGGGGCTCGCTATTGGACACGACGCGTTATCGCTTCATTTATGCTCCTGAAGATGATAGCCTCGGAGTCAATATGGCGTACCGTGCTTATAATGACTTCCAGGACTTGAAGCCGGGGGATTCGGACATCTTCAATCCCCCAACCCCTCACGACAGAAAGTATTTGATGACAGAACCTTCAACGCTCGATTGGTATCTGTTTAATTCACCCTATATCCGGTTTGAATGCGAGCGACATCCTCAGCGAAATAATACTTTGGAATATCCTGGCTTCCTTGAGCTCGGAAACCTTCGTGGCAGAAACGCAAGAGACGATTCTGCAACAAGTCCGGCCTTTCTCAAAGGGAGTGCAGACGCGGTAGACACCAGCTACAATTGTGTCCAAGTGAAGTTTGGCATCGATTCGGCAGGAGCAATTGATAGTGCTTTCTGGAATCCGCTTTTCTTAGACTGGACGCCTGTGTGTTATCTCTGGCACCAGGGTAGTGATGGGTGGAATCACAAACTGAACTTGCGACTCAGAGTACGGATCGACTCGACATCCTTCCGCGACTCTATGATTTCCCTCTTCATCGCGGCAGTAACACAAAACACTACCTACGACGCTGCGCATCACAGAGTCGTCATGATGAACGACACAGTGAGATTGACAAGTCAATTCTCTCACTGGAGATCAGGAATATTTGATACCATCATGCTCCCGTTCTGGTCTAAGCTGAATGTTGATAGCACACTCCTAAAGATCACCTGGCTGGGACATGTTTCCATGACCTTTGACTACGCCGAAGTCTTTACTCGAATCATCGATTCGGCAAGTGATATCACTCCCATCACTCGCTATGACTCGATCGGGCAAGCTGGATGGATTTATTCCCCACATCCGCAAACGCAGGACTGGCTCTCCGGCGATAGCTACGAAGGCTTGACGAAAAATCACGATGCGCGACTAAAGAGGGTTATCAGCTCATATGTAAACGCAGACACTTCGAACGTGAATCTTATTTTCTCGCCAGAAGAGCGTCCCATTGGGGACTTTCCGATCCTGAAGCGTATGATGCGGTTAATGCGCGACTCAAGCGGCGGCAAGATCGAGTTTGTGCCAATGATGCATGATTCGATCGAACAAAATGTACCGGTTAGTGGTGATGGCATCTTCTATGACTCGCTGCTAGTAAATCAACCTACATATCTGCTTGAAGGCGTGCGCAAGGGTTGGCTTGATAGTACGCTCTATGCTGACCCTGCTTTTTTTATGATCGAGCCTTATACATTGGGTGGGTACACACCTCTTCCGCGTCGCATCGTTCAATCGGATTCAGCTTCAGTAGCACAGTGGGAGAATCTGCACAATATGAATTGGGTGAACCAGGGATCCGGGGCTATTGGCCCGCACTACACACGAGAAAACTATCTCGCACTCTCTCAAGCATCCGAAGTCGGCTTCCTCTGGCACGAACGGAGCGCGAAGCGAGTCTGCAGTCGAAATGAGGCCGCCGGACACGCGCAACGATTCATCACATCCCTCCAAGTCGGAGAATCCCCAGGTCGGGCCACGGATACGTTGCTGCACAGGCAGTATCAGATGGTAGGAGGTATGACCGGGGCTCAGATCAAGGCGACGGCCAACCTTGCGGTAAGTGCGGGCTGTTCGGGGCTTCATTACTATCTCTATCTCTCTAACGGGCATTCACCAGCGGGGCCAGATTTACCGGTATACAACGGTGGACTCATGTCTGCGCAAGGCGATCATTCGACTGATTTCCAAATCGACTCGCTACGCAATCCCGATGGTAGTTATCGAACGTGCAGCGCATGGACAGGCTGGCACGAAAACTACGCCGCTGTTAAGGCATTCATCCCCGCTATTCAAACGTATGGAGATACTCTGCTTCATTCAAAATATGTTGGCGATATCCGAGCTACGGAAATTTATTCTGATTCCAAGTTTCCTTTCGTCGCAATGTCCATTCGTTCATACGACGACGCAAATCACCAGGACGTTTTGACGAACGTCGATTCCACGAATCAAACGTTGGTCCATGTTTCAGTCTGGCGCACCGATAGCGGCAGAGGGGATACGCTTCTTTACATCACGAACATGCGCACGGACGATAGCTTTGATTCTGTCGGCAATCTTTCGACGATCGATCGGCGCTTCATTACATTAAAGATGAAGGCGCCGCATATGGTCACAGACGTGTTCAGTGACGGACAATCGAATGACAATGGAAAAATATGGGGCAACTATGTTAACACGCAATTGCCGTTGAGTGTTTGGTTACCAGCGGGTGATGGGATATTAGTGAGGCTTGGTGCCGAAAGGAGATGATGTAAATTGAGTTTCACTTGCGCGCTTCCAGCTCCGCTAGGAGCTGGATCGAAGCCACATGAAAGATCGCATTTGAATCGAACCTCTTCCTGCTTCCTGTTCCCTGTTCCCTGTTCAACGAATGGAAGGCATTAGGAGTTAGAGGACTTCATGCAATTTGGACCATATATAATGACCGCGCTTTTGGCGGCGCCGGTGATTGGGATTGTTGCGCTGGCTAGTTATCGGTTGCGCGCGCTTTCGATGAGCGGTGCGATCGGTGCGGTTGTGACTGGGTTGATCGTCTTTGTGATCGGCGGCATTTCCGCTTCCGTTGCGCTTTTTGCTTTCTTTATTTTTGGATCGCTACTCTCGAAACTTCCCTGGCCGGGTGGCAGAAAAAAGTCAATTGGTGGAAGTGAGCGCGATTGGAAACAGGTGCTTGCAAACGGCGGCGTTCCGTGTGCTGCGCTGCTCCTCTTATTCGCTCGACCCGATCTGCGCGAAGAAGCATCGATGCTTTATCTTGGCGCGATCGCAACAATGTTTGCCGACACCTCTGCGACCGAGATCGGCACTCGCTTCGGCAAACGCGCGATCAACATTCTCACCTTTAAGCCGATCGAGCCCGGTACATCGGGCGGTGTAAGTGCAATCGGTTTTGCTGCAAGCCTTGCCGCGCCTGCACTGATCACGTTGCTGCATTATCTGACGCGCGGGCTCGGCGAACTCTGTGAATTTCAGGGAGCGCATTGGGTCATGCCGCTTGTGCTCGGCGGATTTATTGGAGCGCTGACTGATAGCGTTCTTGGAGCGAGTATTCAGGCGAAATATCGTTGTGGAGTGTGCGGCAAAGTTGTTGAGTCGCACAGGCATTGCGGAAAAGAGGCGGTGCTGATAAGCGGCGTACCATGGATTGGCAACAATGCGGTCAATGCAATCGCAAGCCTGATCGGCGCGCTTGTTTCGCTTGGACTGTTATATCGGTTTGGATGAAGCAGAGTCATCGCTAGAAGAATCGCGTATTTTCCTGAAATGCGAATCTTGCCCTTGCGCTATCTTGCCATGTTCTGTATTGCCGAGCTGCTCAACGTGAGTAGTGTACGCGCACAGATTCCTCAAGATAGCACGACGAACACGTGGCGAACGATCGGTATCACACAACTTCCCAATCTCGATACGATCAGCGCGTTAGTGCACTATCAGGCTCCGCGCGCCGCGCTTGACTTCGAACATATTCTTTCGCTATCACGATGGGGCGCAAGCGTGAGTTATTCGACGCGCCCCGATCCGATCAACGCACCGCTAAAGCCGCAAATGAGTGTGCTCGCCGAAGGGCGCTCCAGGCTGCAGGAAGAAAGTCAAACGCTGACGAGCGAGGCCAGTGTGTTGCTGAATGGAGATATTCCTTTTGTGCGCGAAAATGATTATGGCAGCTTCGTCAGTTTTTTTGGAACGAGCTACGCCGTTACGGCGAGCAATCAACGGGCAGCGCAGAGTCTGGGGCTGATCAACAATATTCTCGATGGGTATGGTATTGGTGGTCTGAGAGTCGGGACACAAGGAACGCCGATCTTTTTTCGAGCAGGTGCTGGCTTTGCAAGGCAGTCGGTGCAGCCGGATCATCCGTATGGTACGATCATCCGATCTGATCTTGCAGCGCAGCCATTTGCGATCGGCGAAGGTGCAACGTTCGAAGGGACGGCGACACTCGACGAGCGGTTCTTTCCACAACAGGTCGAACGCTACAGTTATGACAAGCTGCACACCTCGCTCATCTCGGCAATTGCGGAGAACGGTGTCAACCAGCTCACAGCGAACTTCGGACTTCAACGCCGCAATTTTTACTATACGATCGATTCGACTTCGCCTTCCATTCGCCAGCAACGCCGCGAGATCTCTGCACTGGTCAGCGATATGCTTGCGTATCCGATCGTCCCGAACGTTCTTGGAGCGAATCTCTCGCTTGAATATGAACCAAGGCTTATCACACGCACGATCAATACGGATGTTGCAGCGAGCGTTCTTGCGAACGGCGCATCGTTGTCATCGTTGCTCGCTCCGAATGATGTTAGTGTGATCCGGCTTACGGGTGAAGCGAAGCTGACGCTCTTCGGCACGCAGTTGAATCAACCCACTCGGCCTGCGAACGTCGAGCATCCCTTCTCGGCGGTAGGATTGATACATTATGAAGAACGTGATGAGAACGTTACGCTGCGCTCCACGGATCTTCCGCAGCTCGATCAAATCACGGTTCGCCGGCTTGCCGATGCGCTCAGCCTTGCGAGTTATGGTTCGAAACTTACGCAAGCGCTTGTTTCGATGGGCTATCAATTTGACATGCGGACGAATGTCTCGATCGAAGGCAGCGCCCGCATCCTTCGGTACGATACGCCAAACCCGAGCAACCACGATGATCGCGACGAACTCATCTCGACGGGCCGGGCCGTTGTGTCACATGCATTCTCGGATGATTTGTCGGGACAGCTTGATCTGAGGCTTTCACGCAACCATCTCGTCTATCTCGAAAGCGACCGCAGCGCACAGAACAATGTCACCAAGACTATCGCGCTCTTCACGCAGGCTTCGTATGTGCATCATTGGTTTGAGGAGGTGTTGCGAGGTGAGGTCTATGCAAACTATACGGTGCTGGATTATGCAGATCAACTGCCGCTGCTTGCTGATGGAAGCTATCTGCTTCGCGGGATCGACATATGGGATTCTTCGGTGGTAAGGCTGGGACTTCTTTCGCCTTCGATCTATTCAGATGTGAAATTGACATCGGAGCTGAACATCTTCGAGCGCGGCTCC
>Ga0207148_1118_pt1 | contig 17163 bp, 15 predicted proteins | sample Alteio_BWMinHeat_34_FD_153558 | JGI IMG/M metagenome (GOLD analysis project Ga0207148, IMG submission 153558) | Enriched cells from forest soil in Barre Woods Harvard Forest LTER site, Petersham, Massachusetts, United States -... | ecosystem: Environmental > Terrestrial > Soil > Temperate forest >... | reverse complement strand
GCAAGGACTGACTTGGGTTCAAGCGAGACGGCCTTCTTAAAACTTTCTTCGGCCGCAGTAGCCTGCTTTGCCGAGATCTGGAGAAAGGCCATGTTCAGATACGACGGACCTCGCTCGGGATTGAGTTCTATCGCCGCTTGCATCTCTTTCAGAGATGCGTCCGTCTGTTGAAGCTTGGCCAAAGCATTTGCCCGGAGGATGTGGGCGTCCAGGTTATTAGGGCCCTTCTGCAGTACAAGATCTGCGCGCTGCTGAGCCTGGTCGAACTGGCGAGCGCCCAGCAGCAGATTGCCCATAGAGATTTGGGCCTTGAAATTTTCAGGTGCGAGATCGAGGGTGCGGGTCAGTTCGCCATAGGCGCTTCTCCAATCTTGCAACTGTAAATCGCTGAGAGCGAGCTGATAGTGGGCGTCCGCATATTTTGGATCGATCTGTACAGCGTTTCGGAACTGGATGGAGGCCGCGCGGTAGTCCTGCTTTTCAAAATATCGCTTTCCGCTCTCGAGATACTTCTGTTTGCGAACATTTGGATCCCGCGAGCAGCCGGCAATAACCACAACGGCAGTCAGAGCGAAGAATAATCTTAAATAGGCATTTTGCTTCATGGGCGACCTTCCTAGGGGATTCTAATTCTCGCCTTCTTGCATACACGGCGAGGAAATTTCATGGAGCTCAATTCGGCACATACTGGTCTAACACAGGCAGAAATTTTTGGCTGAAGCTCACCGCTCTACCTTCTGCAGTCGCAATATTTTCCGTTCGACTTACGGGAGTGATCACTCGAACGAGCGCTCCATCGGTGCGATTCAAACGGATGGCATCAGCGACCAGGTAGTACTTGGCCAAGTATTCGCTCGCGACCGAATGGCCGTGTGACTGATACCAGTAGAGCACGAACATATGGTCGTCGCCTTGTTCAAGAACATACCGGTTTGCGGCTATGGGTGGTCCACCAGTCCTTTCAATCTGCATGCGACCGGACGCAATGGGCGCCCATCCCGCTCCCGGGAGGCAATTCTTAGGTGAATGAATGGTGTCGCCGGTTCGCTGGCTGGGAAAGTACGCCAGAAAATAATCGATGTAAGGCTCCTTAGGAGATTCGTAGACGCGTGATAAGAACTCGCCTGGGCCAAGAACCGCCAAAATTTGAGGGTCGATCTGGACGTCTTTTCCTCGCCACTGTGCCAACTCCGAGGGAAAAGACGAAAGTGGAGCGTGCGGCTGCACCCGCTCAGGACGACTTCGCGCGTGGAGAAAAGCTCCTGCGCATGCGAGGAGAGCGAGGACAGGAAGGAATCGCAGCCATGAACTCATCAGGTGGCCTCCTTCGCTCTTACCGACCAGGCTCGCAGGAACTTGAACGCGCCGTGCAAAGCGAAGAGCATAGATAACGAAAGTACGAAGATGATCCAGCCGGAAAAAGTGTGAAAGAAGCCTTCGCCTTTTTGCGGATCCCAATATTGCACCACAAGTCCTGTGCCCATGATTCGCAAGCCGTTAGCCACGACAGCAATGGGAATCGCAGCGATCACCAGAGCGATTCTCCCAAGAGTTCGGGCCTCGACGAAATAACCATAAATCACCGCTAATGCGGTCAGGGATACCAATGAGCGAATCCCACTGCATGCCTCGACCACCTCAAGACTCATTACTGGCAAATGGATGACGTTGCCTTCACGGAGGACTGGCACGGCCAACACGCCAAGGAACCATGTGGCCAAACGCGAAGCAAGAAACTGCAGGGGAAAGGCAATTTGGTTGAAAATGATTATCGGAATTGGGATCATCAGAAAAAGGACGACCCAGGGAAACAGAAGAGCGCGAAAATAGCGCCAACCCGCAAAATAGATAATCAGTCCTGCCAAGAGAAACACGAGGGAAGAGCGCGACAGAAAGAGCTCCGCGCCGAGCACGCCGGCAATTAGGACCATCAGCGCTCCCGTGATCACCACTAGACCCAGCCAGCTTGGCGCCAGAGGGAGCTTCGCGAGCCTCTTTCGTTGTTGCCAAACGACGAAAAGCGAAAATATAGGGATTACAAACCCGTGGGAGAAGTCGGGGTCGTTCCACCAATTGGCCACCAGTTTAGCCAAAATACTCTGGTAAAGAACGCCCGCAAGCAGCAACAGAAAAAGTCCCTGCAGCAGCCATGTTCGACATAGCCAGGTCGCTTCAGAACGGCTACTCAGGGCGTCGTCTTGAATGTAACTTATATTTTCGGGCATGGACGCAAGTCAGAATCTGGCTGTCCCTACGGCAGCAATCCTCCTTCCAGTGTCAGCTTAATTCGATACGGTCCTGTTCTTTCTGCTTGATCACCGGCCGAATGAATGCATAAGTATTTTCTGTACCTACACTTAGAGGAGTACGACCTAAGTAGGATGCCATGTGAAGTTCTGCCTCTCAGCTCCTTCCTTTACCCCCAGAAGCGAGGACGCGGAGGGGGCAGAATAGCGAAAACTATTGCCACAAAATGGAACAGAGGCGGACATTTGCTCTCAAAAGAGAGCGATACAGTATTTCCTTTATGCCATTAACTGATTGAAAGTACAGCTGCTTACATAGCTTACGATCTCGTATTAATGTTCAAATACCGTGGCCTCCCTCTTGCACCCCCTTTAGCCGAATCGCCTTTAAACCATCTTCGCGACGGGTGTCGCAATGGCGAGTACCGCACAGCACGCCAACGAAAAGATCACTTCGGTAAGTCAGTCCTCAAGGACCAACCGGCCTTTCATCATGAGGCCGCAGCCTATTATTCGCATACTCCACGGTTACTTCCCGGCGCGAACAGTGCTGTTGGCGCTATCGGAACTCCTCATGATGTTCGCGGCATTGATTGCCGCAACCTATGCGCGATACGGCCAGGAAAGTACGCTCCTACTGTTCTACGAGAGCGGTTGGGTGCGCATCGCGATCGTGTGCGCGGTCTGCTTGCTCTGCCTCTATTACTACGAGCTTTACGATTCCGTCGTTCTCGCCAGCGGGCGGGAAGTGTTCATTCGGCAGGTTCAAGTCGTAGGGACAGCGTGCATCATTCTGGCCGTACTCTATTATCTTCGCCCCTCGATTCAGATCCGAAGCAGCCTTTTTGTGCCTGCGGTTCTATTCATGGGCGCGTGCCTAGTAGGTTGGCGGCGACTCTTCTCCTTGGTCAACTCCTCCCCGTCACTGGGAGTGAAAACGGCACTGTTAGGTGCCGGACCGCTCGCCTTGTCCTTAGCGAAGGAACTCAACGATCGCCCTGAACTCGGGTTTCGGCTGGTCGGTCTTTTGGCCGGCGCTGACGAGGCCTCATCTGGCTGGACCAAGTTCCTTCGTATGGGTGACCCGGACGAAGTCCTCGAGATCGTTGCTGGCGAGCGGATTGATCGACTCATCGTTGCGATGGGCAATCGGCGCGGGAAGCTTCCCATTGAGCAGTTACTTGAACTTAAAGCTCAGGGCGTGATAGTGGAGGACGGATCAGATTTCTATGAAACCGTGGCTGGCAAGATCCCGCTCGAGTCACTCAGGCCGAGCCAGCTTGTTTTCGGCCCGGGATTTTTTGTCAACGGCACTCTGCTGTTTTATAAACGTGTCTCTTCGATCCTGATCTCCCTCATCTGTCTAATTCCCGCTCTTCCTCTAATGGGCCTCACCGCCCTGGCAATTTGGTTCGATTCTGGAGCCCCAATCCTGTTCCGGCAGAAGCGTGTTGGCAAGGCCGGAAAGATCTTCACACTTTATAAGTTCCGTTCCATGAGGACTGAGGGCAACGGGAATGCCAATGGAAACGGTAAGGTACAACCCGCCCTGGAGGACGATAAGCGTATCACTCGCGTCGGTCGCTGGATCCGGCGCTTGCGGATAGACGAGCTCCCACAACTCTACAACGTTCTGCGCGGCGACATGCATTTCGTCGGGCCTCGACCGTTCATGGTCGAGGAAGAGGAAGAACTCGCTCGGCAGATCCCCTTTTATAAATACCGTTGGGTAACAAAGCCCGGGGTTACGGGATGGGCGCAAATTCATCGGCCGTACTGCGCAACGTTAGAAGACAACCAGGACAAGCTGTCCTACGACCTTTTCTACATCAAGCACATGTCGGTGGGCCTTGATCTGCTGATTCTATTTAAGACCGTAAAGATTCTGCTCTGGCGCCGCGGAGCCCGATGACACTGGCCTACACTCTCTTGGTAATCGCGACCGCTTGGTTGATCTACGTCTACGTCGGGTATCCTCTTTGTCTTTGGATTCTGGCACGCTTTCGTTCTGTCCAACATGCTGCCGATGACTCCTACCTCCCTTTCGTATCAGTGCTCATCGCCGCAAGGAACGAAGAGAAGGATATTGGCTGGAAAGTCCGCCAGACGCTTGGTTGGGCCTATCCCAAGGAGCGTCTGGAGGTATTGGTAGCGTCCGACGCGTCAGATGATCGCACCGATGAGATTCTCAGGCAGATCTCTGATCCGCGCTTGCGTTTCATTCGCATCGAGAACCGCGGCGGAAAGGTTCGCGCTCTCAATCGTTTGGCTCGTATCGCAACTGGCGAACTGTTGTTCTTCACGGACGCGAATTCCGACATAGCGCCCGGCGCATTGCGCCTCATCGTACGGCATTTTGCGGATCCTCGTGTCGGTTGTGTCACTGGTTGTGATCGAACGGCTTCGGAATCTCTCGAGGGTGTCATCGGGGCAGGTGAAAAGACGTACTGGGATTACGAAGCCATGGTCAATGAACTTGAGAGCCGAAATGGCACTGTTCTCGTATGCTTCGGTGCAATCCATTGCGTTCGAAGATCTCTCTACGTCGACTGCGATCCCGATCTCGCCAATGACTTAGAAGTGCCGATGAGAATTGGCACCCGGGGATATTCGGTGCTATGGGAACCGAGATCTGTTTGCGTCGAAAAAGCCACGGAATCAGCGAGCGAGGAATTCAAGCGGCGCCGACGCATTTGTGGCCAGGGAGCGCTCGCTTACGCACGTCTAATGCGAACAGTTCGCGGGTTGAGGGCATGGCAGTTCTTCTCACGCAAACTTTTGCGTTGGCTGGCAGTGTGTCCCGCGACTATCGCGTTTGCTGGCTCTGCAATCCTATCTCGGCATTCGGAGTTGGGACGAAATCTTCTAGCTGCGCAACTCGCGTTCTATCTGGCGGCAGCTATCGGTTGGATGTGCGCCGAGCGGGGGTGGCGTGGTACGTATATTTTTGCGCTGCCTTTTTATTTCGTACTTGTACATCTCGCGGCTTTCTTCGGAGTCATGGATGCGGTCGTGGGACGGCGATATGCAACGTGGAACGCAGCATCGCTTACGCGAGGTCAGCCCGTTGTCGTAGCTGAACCTCATGCGCTAGAGGACCTTTTGGCCCAATCCAGTTCTGTTGTGGGCGTGACGAAGATCGGCGCCTAACTTCGATTCTGAGCAATGTAATGAACAATGTGAACGGCTTGTTTCAACCTGTCCGTGTGATCCACCCGATGAACATTTTAGCGCGTGGAGCGATCCGGTGACCTCCAATGGCTAGCTTTCCTCAAGTCAAACCGGCGGCATTCATTTACCCGATCGCGGGCCCCGGATCCGTAGACGAAGCGCAAAGCGCAGCAAGAAGAATCGCGTTTTGGTTCGGTGTGGGGTTGGTATTCGTTCGTTTTAGCATGCTCAACGAAATACTTTCGTACGTCAGCGGCCGCAATTTTTACCTACTTTATTTCTTTGGCATCCCAGCATTGTTTGGACTCTTTGTGAGTGGCGGAATCGTACGTGTCTTGCGCGAGCGGCCAGCGATTCTTTGGGTGTGTTTTGGCGTGTGGGCTGTCATGGCAATTCCGTTCAGCATTTGGAGAGGCGGTTCCGCTCACACGGTGTGGGCTTATTGGAAGACCGAGCTGATCATGATGTTTGTGATTGGTGGGATTATGAGGACTTGGCGTGAATGCAGGGTGATTATGTTTGCAATCGCCGCGGGCGCAGCGGTAAACATTTTTTCGTCAAGATTATTCGGTCAGGTGGAAATGACCGGCCGCATAAGTTTGGACTTTGGTACGGTAGCGAATGCAAATGATTTTGCAGGTCACCTGCTGTTGGTTTTGCCATTCGTTCTCTGGGTTGCCCTTAGCTGTAAGTCTCTCACGCTGCGCGCAGCCGCGCTGGGCGGGTTGAGCTACGGAGTTTACGTTGTGCTCGCGAGCGGCTCGCGGGGAGCGCTTGTTGCCCTGGCCGTTGATATCCTCTTCATCATATTTGCGGGGAGGCGTCGTTACCGTGTAGGTCTCTTACTTCTCGCGCCAGTAATCGTAATCATAGCCATTGCAATATTACCTGGAACGGTGATTACCCGACTCTCATCGTTTTCTTCTTCGCAGTCGGGAGCATCCGAGGAAGCTCTCGGATCTTCGGAGGCTCGTCAAATACTGCTTCGGGACAGCATCATTGGTGCCCTTTGGAACCCGTTCTTCGGCGTTGGCCCAGGTCAGTTCGCAACGTATGAAGGAAGCAAAGAAGAACTCAGGGGAACCGGTGCGTACTGGCACGGAGCTCACAATTCTTTTGCCCAGGCGGCCAGTGAATGTGGCCTTCCTGCGCTATTTTTGTACTTGGCTGCGATCTGGTCATCGTGGCATCTACTGAGAGTTATAGGACAACACACCAGTCGCAACCCGCAACTGCTGGATGTGACGAATGCCGTATTCTGTATCAAGCTTGCCGTTATTGGTTTTTGTGCGGCAGTGTTCTTCCTGAACTTTACATATACCTTCTACCTACCGGCAATGACAGGCCTTGCGATTGCTCTTGCTTCTGCAGTTCGCCTGGACCGCACCCGGCGAACAGCGGTGCCAGCAAGATGACAACGAATGTTGGATTTTGGCTTCATTCACCCAGAGTTTTGTGGTACGGGACGTTACCGACGTTCCGGAAGACCGCAGATTGGCGAATAACTGACACTGGGGTAAGCCGTTAATGGGTGATTTTCATGCGTTAACGCGCGTACAAGGTGTCCCGCGGGACGAGCGGAGCAAGTGTGCGCCGGGTGGTGCATCAGGTACGATTGTTCACGCCGATTTGGAAACGGGCGTCCGCCATACGAGTCAACCGCAATTGACGTATCTGATCAGTTGTTATCCGGCCATAACACATACGTTCATTCTCCGAGAGATTCTGGCGTTGCGCGAATTAGGCTGCACTGTGCGAACAGTATCTATTAAATCTCCTGAGAGAAGCGCTGATGGCCTCACCAGTGTAGAAGAGGCGGAGCGCCAGCAAACGTTTTACGTGAAAGCGCGCGGTTTGCGACGCATTGTCTGGGATCACCTGAAGTGCTTCGCGTCTCGCCCATTACGCTACTTAGCGGGCTTCTGGTTTACGGTCCGCCTCTGCGGGCTGGCGTTTCAATACCTTCCCAATTACCTACTCTATTTTGCGGAAGCGATCGTAGTTGGTGAATGGATGCGTCGGAGAGGCCTCGATCACCTGCATGTACACTTCGCCAACGCAGGCTCAACCGTGGCACTGATAATTTCGAAAGTGTATCCCGTTCAGTACTCCATGACGGTGCATGGGCCCGATGAGTTCTACGCAGAGATTTTCTACCGGCTGAAGGAGAAGATCAGCGGCGCAGCGTTCATCTGCTGTATCAGCCAATTTTGCCGTGGCCAGCTAATGAAAGCGTCTTCAATCGACGACTGGCACAAATTTGAGGTCTGCCCTCTAGGTGTTGATCCAAATTGGTTCCATCCTGAACAGGCTCCAGTCGAGCAGGAATTTGGCGTGTGCTGCGTCGGGCGATTGGTCGCCGCAAAGGGTCAAGCGGTCTTGTTGGAAGCTGCAGCCGCGCTTCTAAACCGAGGGAAGCGCGTACACGTGCATCTGATCGGAGACGGTCCAGACCGAAAAGCACTCCAAGAACTAATTATTCGTCACAACATCACGGAGAACGTTACATTCCACGGGTCCGTCAATCAGGATCGCCTTCGCGGTCTCCTGGCTGAGGCGTCGGTTTTCGTACTGCCCAGCTTCGCCGAGGGAGTGCCGGTGTCTCTGATGGAAGCAATGGCGATGGAGATTCCATGCATCAGCACAATCACCGCTGGAATTCCAGAATTGATCTCCTCTGGCGTCAACGGAATTCTTGTGCCACCGTCGGATGCGGCTTCGTTGGCCGAAGCTCTAGAAATGCTGATCGGTAACCCTGAGTATCGTTTAAAACTGGGCCGAGCAGGGCGGCGGAAGATAATGGAACAGTACAACCTTCAAGACAACACACGGCGGCTTGCCTGTATATTCGCCCGACGATTGGCCGTCCGGTCAGACCGAACTTAGTAACTAGACCAAAGAGTATGGCGCCGACTTCTGCACCCCAGGACCCCGTACCCATCCTGCTGATGGGCCGTCACCTGCACCAAGGTGGGGTTGAGCGCGATTTGACTAAGGTTGCGCTTCATCTAGACCGCTCTCGCTTTACGCCACACGTGGCCACTTACTTCGATAGCGGAATTCGTTTCGAGGAACTCCGCGCCGCAAAGGTACCTTTGTTGCATCTGCCGGTCACTTCGATTGTTTCTTGGTCGGCTGTAGAGGCTGTCTGGCGCTTAAGCCGCTATGTGCGGCAACATCGAATCGCGGTAATCCATGCTTTCGACTCTACTTCTTTTCTGGCCGCTGTTGTTGGACGTCTTGCGCGTCGCCCCGTCGTGCTCACGAGCCAGCTGAGCTATAGATCAATTTTGGACAGCCGGACTGCATTGATTCTCCGGCTCTCTGATCGCTTGACCGACGCCGTGCAGGTCAACTGCGAGGCTGTGCGGCGCTACATGATCGATGAAGAGCATGTTTCCGCCGATCGATTAGCGCTCTGTCATAACGGCGTTGACACTTCTATTTTCTACCCGTCACAAACGCGCAAGCCCCCCGAGTTGGAGGGGACAGAAGTAGTGGTCGGCACGGTCTGCGCCTTAAGGCCCGAGAAGAACTTGGAACTTTTGCAGGAGGGATTCGCCAGCGTTCGGTCCTCTTCTCTCTCAATGAAGTTGCTGATCGTCGGGAGCGGGGCTGAGCTCTCCCGATTACGCGAGAACGCTACCCGGCTTGGCATCGCAGATGTCAGTGTGTTCGTTCCTGCAACTCCGGAAGTCGCGACCTGGATGCGGGCTATCGACATTTTCGTACTACCCTCCTATTCGGAGGCATTCTCCAACTCCTTGCTCGAAGCAATGGCATGTGGGTGCGCGGCCATCGGATCGCGGGTGGGCGGGACGCCGGAGTTGATCGGCGATAACGAGCGGGGGCTCCTTTTCGAAAGCGGGGATGCCAAGGGACTTTCTACTCAGCTTCAGCGGCTGATCGATGACGAACACCAGCGTCGAACTCTCGGCTCCCGTGCCGCGGCGTTTGCAAAGGAAAAGCTGAATTTAGAGATTGCCATTAAACGTCAATCGGAAATTTACCAAAGCCTCTTGAGCCGGAAAATGGCGGCAATGACCCAGTCTGTCCTCGGCTGCCCACGCCGGGTGCCTTCCAGTGCGGACCTTAATGAAAGGGGAGGAGCATAGCGGCTCCAAAGCCGGCTAGAAAGATACCGTGCGGACACTCTTTTTGTGTAGAAATCTTCCGGTACCAGTAAATAGTGGATACGCTATCAGGACTCTGTCCCTCGTCCGAGCACTAGCCGAAATCGGCTACGAGATCGATTTCCTATCCTTTGGCTGTCATTCAGCAAACGATCTCCGTCCACTGTCTTCGCTCTGTACGACCGTCGCAACGGTCGCGAACAAACGCACGAATATCTCAACAAAACGAGAATATCTGCGTCGTCTGGCCGGGCTTTTCGCTAGTGAATCATATGCGCTCCACAGGTTCTCTTCGCCCGAAATGAGAACACTCATTGAGAGCCGGCTGAAAGCCCGCGATTATGATCTTGTTTTGGCGGATGGCCTCCATGGGGTGATCAATATTCCGCATACCGACGTCCCAATTGTGCTCAACTGCCATAACGTGGAGTGGCTCATCCTGGAGCGTTATGCAGCAGTGCAGCGGAATCTGGCCAAAAAAGTCTATGCGCGAATAGAAGCACGCAGGATGCGTGAGGCCGAGCGCACCACGTGTGACCGCATCGCTGTTGCGCTGGCTTGCTCCGAAATCGATAGGGCGCTGCTACTGGAGCTTAGGCCAGAATTGCCCATCTTTGTCGTCCCGAATTGCGTAGATACCGACTACATCACCCCCAACCCGACTCTATCGCGCCTTGAGTCGGAGCCGACGTTAATCTTTCAAGGGGTGATGGACTGGTATCCAAACTGCGATGCAGTGAAGTTCTTTGCTAACGAGATCTTTCCGGCGATCCGCATGGAATTCCCCCGGGCGAGATTTGTTGTAGCCGGCAGGAACCCGTCCAGTGAATTGCGGCAGAGTTTGGCCGCAATGCCCGGAGTCGAAGTTACTGGGACTGTAGCCGATATTAGGCCGTACCTCAATGAAGCAAGTCTCGTTGTCGTCCCGCTGCGGATCGGAAGCGGAACCCGGCTCAAAATTCTCGAATCGGCAGCCGCCGGGAAACCGATCGTGTCAACCAGCCTGGGCGTCGAAGGACTTGATTTTCACAGCCACAAGGAAATCGTTATCGCCGATGAACCCGACAGTTTCGCGCGAGAGGTTATAAGCCTGCTGCGGAATCCGCAGCGACGTAGGGCATTAGGTGATGCGGCGCGCGAGAGAGTCGTCCGGAGCTACAGCAGGGAAGCGTTGAGACAAGCACTGAACGCGGCGTTAGTCAGCGTAGTAGGTGAACCTGCCATCGCCGCGGGACAGCTCAATGACTAGCGATTCGACGCTTCGAGTGCGCCCGATGAAGCGATGGAAATCCCTGCCATGCTGAAACATCTCGTGAAAACCATCGCGAACGGTATTGCTCTCGTGATTATGCTTCCGGCCGCCGCCATGAGCGCATTCGGCCGTATTCCCGGTTTGTTCAACTTTTGGGCGCAGGCCGTTGCGCTAGTTCCCGGCCTCGCGGGGGACTATGTGCGCGTGGCGTACTACTTTATGACGCTGCGTGCCTGCTCGCTTTCGATGCGAATCTCTTTCGGATCATTTTTCGCACACAGTTCGGCGAGAGTTGAACGAAGCGTCTATATCGGACCATATTGTGTCTTAGGCGGTTGCATCATCGGCGAGCGCACCCAGATCGCTAGCCATGTACAAATAATGGGTGGTGGCCAGCAACATGAGCGCGACAGGCAGGGTCGCCTTTTGGGGGCAAAACAAGAGTTGTTCCCAATGGTGAGCGTGGGTGCTGACTGTTGGCTGGGTGCTGCATCAATCATCATGGCCAATGTTGGTTCAGGTACCACGGTGGGCGCTGGCGCGGTGGTGCCACGTCCACTTCCACCCAATGTAACAGCAGTCGGTAACCCCGCTCGAGTGATCAAGTCGCACGATTCACAGGTCAGAGTCGCTGTGGAAAACCGGGGCTAGATCTTTTACGCCGAAGGACGGAAAACTGGAGGTGACAACAAACAGCATGAAGCGTCTTCTGTTCATATTGCCTGGAGTAGAGCCGCCCCGTGAAGACTCAACGCGCGACAGACTCAGATATTTGTCCGAACTCGCCGAAGGAGAGGTTTTGCTTCCGGTATGGTGGAGCACCTTGGAAGATCTGCCCCCGTACCTTAAACGCACCTTTCCTGTGTATAGGGTTGGCAACTTTTGTTACCACCTTTTGCTCGCATATCGTTTTCCTGTCGTGCTTAGAAGATTCGTAAAGTTCATTTTTTATATACGCACTGGTCTGCAGTTGCACCGAAAGAAGAAGTTCGATGTGATTGTTATCTATGGAACAAACGTTCCCGGTTTAGCCGGTGTTGTTCTGAAATGGCTTACCGGAGCCAAGCTCATCGCAGAGTTGCCCAACGTGCCAGAAAATTCCTACCGTTTCGACAAGCCTAACCCTGGATGGTGGGATACAGTGAAGGGTTGGTTAGCGGATCTGCTTTTGAATTTCGTCGGCACTGCCGCAGATTGTCTTGAGCTGAACTACCCGTGGCAAGTTGAACGATTTCCCCGATTGAAACTCAAGAAAGCTGCCGTTCTACATAGTTTTGTGCCGGTCCGCTCTATGCCCGCTGAGCATTGTGACAATAAGTTCATACTTCTGGTCGGATTCCCATGGCACACGAAGGGCGTTGACATTCTTATCCGCGCTTTTGTCTCGATTGCACCCAACTTTCCAGATTATACGTTGAAACTTATGGGTTACTATCCTGATCGAAAACACTTAGAAAAACTTGCCGAAGGATGCCAACAAGTCGAATTCTTGGTCCCACGTCCAAATAATCTAGGGTTACAGGTGATCTCCAGTTGCTCGATTTATGTGTTAGCGTCTCGCACCGATGCCTCTCCTCGCGTCGTTTTGGAAGCCATGGCAGCGCGAAAGCCAATCATCGCCTCCAGGGTGGGCGGCGTCCCGTACCTTATAGCGGATAACGACAATGGACTCTTGTTCGAACCGGGCAATGTGAATGACCTGGCCGATAAATTGTCCCTTCTACTGAGAAACCCGGAGCTCTGCGAAAGACTTGGAACGAGAGCCTATGAGAGGGTGATGACGGAATTCGATGAAGATGAATATGTACGTTTGTTCGAGGTCATGCTGCAAAAGCTTGATAGCGAGGAGCAGGCGGTCTGTGCTGGTCGGGCCCGTCCCCAGTCTCGGGAGGTATAGAGAATGCCTGGAAACAATTGCCCCGCGGTGAGCGTCATCATCCCTTGCTATAAGGTGACCGCATATATTGCTGAAGCACTGAACTCCGTACGACGGCAGACATTCAGGGATTTCGAGGTCATCGTTGTTAATGATGGTTGTCCTGACACCGTTAATCTTGAACGCGTTTTGGCGCCGTACTCGAGAGAAATTGTGTACATCAAACAGGAAAATATGGGCTGTGGCAGCGCTCGCAATACAGGTATTCACGCCGCTCGAGCGCCAATACTAGCTTTTCTTGACGGTGATGACGTGTGGAAGCCTGGATATTTGGACTTCCAGTGCAGCTTCCTTAAGGAGAGACCCGACGTTGACTTGGTCTACTCGAATGCTGTTCAGTTTGGAGCGTCGGGTGAAGGCTCCCTGATAATGGATCGTTTTCCCAGTCGTGGTGAGGTCACGCTCCGCAGCCTGTTAAACCAGGAGTGCCAGGTATTCGGACTGTTAGTAGCACGGCGAGAAATCATAGCACGCGCCGGGTACTACGACCCGGTGGTAAAGATAGCAGAAGATCTCGATATGTGGTTGCGAGTGGCCAAGGTGGGCGGCCGCTTTGCATACCACGACAAACCTCTGTACGGATATCGCTCGCGTCCAGGGAGTATAACTACTGAGAAGATTACCTTGATCCGCGCCGTTATCTCTGTTTTGGAAATGCGACGAGAGAGCTTGGCCGTCTCGCCGCTTGAACGGGAGTGGTTCGACGAGGCCCTCTCCCGCGAGCGAGCGAAATTGGATTTCCTGCTCGGACGACGCGCGGTATATACGGGAAACCGTGTGGAGGCACTCCAGTACCTTTCGCGCGCTCGAAGAGTAATTAAACGACGTAAACTGGGAGTGACCGTAGCTGCTCTAAAGCTAGCACCGCGACTTCTCTTTCGATATGTCCGATACCGCTACCCGACCGAGCAAGCGTTCGTTTCAGGAGTCGAATAGGATGACTGCAAATGTAACCAGGAGTCTGGACCAGTATATGACTCGAGCGCTCCTGTGGGACTGCTGGCGAACGGCTGCGTGTCTGGCCAGAAGACGAGGATGCCGGGCGTGAGGTGGTTCAGCACGCGCGACTAAACGGCTCGACTGTTCACCCAGCAATCCTTTCTGCCTCTGCTCACCTTGGTAACGCGCGAGTCGTTTGGCCTGCATATCGCATTCAAAAGGCATGACGCGATTCTTTGCGCCGCTGCGAATATGCCTTCGTCCTGCCTGAAATGTCAGTCGGAGTGTCTCGATTTGAAGCTTGCGAATGGCTCGATAATGGACGAGACTTTGCCGGACTTGCCAAAGTTATTGTCAGAGTTTGCGTCAATGTTTGGATCCTTTTCGAGCGATTCGGTATTAGGCGTTGGTGAACGGACCAGTATGTTCTCAGCCGGCGCGAGGAAAGTGCGGGCGGTCAGTTCGTCATTATTCCTCGGAGGCGTCCGATTATGTGGTTCTTGTTCACGGAGTTAAGAGCGGCAATCGCGTCAGACCTCTACAGGTATCGTGGTCGAGCCAACCGTTCAGACCTGATATCCGCGTTTATTTACGAGCCAGGATTTCGGTACATGTTCTATCTTCGCAAGGCGGCATACTACCGCCGGCGCCGGATATGGTTTCTCATTCCTCTGATTTACAACCGAGTCATGTTGAAACATTACAGGCACCGCTATGGATTTCAGCTCTATCCAAGCACGCGTGTGGGCCGCGGTCTCTATCTCGGCCACTTCGGCACAATAATCGTGAATTCCAATGCGGTGCTGGGAGACAATGTAAACCTTGCTCCGGGTGTCGTTATCGGCCAAGCGAATCGAGGTAAACGAAAAGGGATTCCGACCATTGGAAACCGAGTGTGGATTGGCGCCAATGCGGTGCTCGTAGGCGACATCCGGGTGGGAGATGATGCCCTGATCGGACCTGGAGCGTATGTCAACTTCGATGTTCCCGAACGTGCTGTCGTTATCGGCAACCCTGGCTCGATCGTCTCGTATTCGGGAAACGACGAGTATGTGTGCAATCTTGCGCCCTCTGAGTTTCACAAGCTCAAGTCTTAAAGACAAGCTGAGATCCTAGGGAAGGATTTCGGCACGTAAGAACGTTACAATGACTATCGTCGATTCACCCGCGCTACGCACTGACATCATTTCGTTCATCGCCGAAACTGTACGTGGCAAAGACGTACTCGATGCTGGTTGCGCCGACCATCAAGCCGAGCGGCAGTCGGATCCCCGCTGGCTCCACAAACACATTAAGGGGTCCGCGCGATCCGTCGTTGGCCTCGAGCTACTCGAATCTGAAGCCGTCAAACTGCGGCAGCGCGGTTATAACGTCATCGTGGGCGATGCAGTGACTGCTGACCTTGGCTGCACGTTTGATGTCATTGTTGCCGGAGAGTTGATCGAGCACATCGATAATCCAGGCGGATTCATACGGAACATGCGGCGTCACCTGAAACATGGTGGTCAGCTTGTCATCACCACCCCGAATCCGTTTTTCGCGCTGCATTGGGTGGAGTGGTTGCTCCTGAGTTCCAAGCTGCGTGAGCGATGGAACCTTGAACACGTTGGTTGGTATGATCCGTTCACGCTTGGAAATTTGCTGGAGCGCTGCGGCCTAAAGGTGGAAGCAATATATTACTTCGCTAGATCTCGCAAGACATTGGCCGTGTTGCGCGCGCTGCACTTGCCGTGCCCACGCCCGCTTGCATCGTCCTTCGTCACTGTGGCGCGGCTTCCCGGTTGATCTGTTATGGCGTTGGATTCTTCATCAGTATCGCACCTTCGCCGGCCTGCAACTGAAAAGACGTGACGCCTGCACCCGCCGGGGCGGCTACGACTAGCTCGAGCGCTTTCGCGGGACCTTTGCTCCCTTCTTGCGGGCTTCGGAAAGGCCTATGGCAATGGCCTGCTTCCGGCTCTTGACCCGGCCGCCTTTCCCGCCTCGGCCAGAGCGAAGCGTGCCATGCTTTCGACGGCGCATTGCGCTCCTGACGCTCTTGCCAGCCGCCTTTCCGTATCTTGCCATTTGCTCCTCCGAGTATTCGATTTCTCTAACGCATTCGCACAAACTTCTGACTCTAAACAGTTGATGACCCGGTACGGGCATTGGACGCCACCGACCCCGCCAGATAACGTGTACTTCGGTGTGCGTTGCCGAGCATTTCGAGAACGGTCAACGCACACCGAGGCGCCGTAGATCTGTTCCAGCTTTTAGAACCGCTTACTCCATGACCTCGACTAACGGCTCGCTCTGGTGCACCTTCTCTAATGACCTTTCCAGTGCCTGCGCCTTAAGGTCCTGTAACTCGCTCACCTGCGTTTGGAGTTCAACCATCTGATTGAGCAGCGCTAACTGCTGCGGCGGAAAGTAATAGCAAGGCTGCACAAACAACAACACTTTGCCGTCGCTGCTGGCAGCTTCCAGAGCGTAGCCCAGGATTTTACCGGGGCGTGTGGCCTTCATGGCCGTGCCGGGCTTGGAGGAACTGGTCAGCGGGTCGCCGATGTGGATGGAACCGTTCTCCATGGATACTTTCACGGGAACGCGCCCAGCCAATCCGATCACGGTTTTGTTTGCCGTGATGCGCTTCGTGTTGTCCCCTGCCAAATGAGCCTCGACACCATCCAAGACCAGGCCGGGACTGGTGGAGACGACGCCTAGCAGAGCATCGTCGTAGGGCTGGAAAGACTTGCGCACCATGGGTCCAGAAGCCGAGGGGTTACCGGGAACGAGAACATCGCCAGGTTCGGTCGGCTCAAGAGATGCTAATGTTTCAGCCACATCAAACTGGTCGCAGACGACGATAGCCAGCGACGCGAAGCTGGGGGCGGGGGCGGCGTAGTTGCAAGCGCCGCTGAAGCCATGCCCCGCGATAACTCTGTAGGTGGCTACGACGTTGCCTCCGGTGGTGACGTCGCCGACGGCGGTCACGCCCCCTGACGCGCCCACGTTACCTCTAACATCCAGTCTGTTTTGCGGACTGGGATTACCTATGCCCACGTTTCCATTGGGTAGGATCATAAAGCGTCCGCCAGGAACTTCAGTTGGGGTTTGGAACTGCGAAACCAGTCCTTCCAGCCCATCAATGGATACGGCATACTGGCCACCCGCCGAGATGCCACCTTCGACCCGCAAACTATTGCCCTGAATGTGGGCGCTTCCACTTACATCAAGGGTGTACGCGGGTGTTGTGGTGCCGATACCAACGTTGCCATTCGGAAGAACCGTGAAGCGTCCGCCAGGGATTCCCGGAGCGTCCACGCTGAGCGGGGCGAATCCGCCCAAGGAGAGCCCGCCATTCTCGCTCCTCAGTATTCCGAACGTTTGCGTGTTTCCAAAAGTTGTCGTGTTTCCCCCAGTGGCTGTGTTTCCCGAATTGCTGGTGTTTCCTAAAGAATCGGCCAAGAATGCGGAAGTGTAACCAACACATTTTGCCGCTAGGCC
>Ga0207148_1117_pt1 | contig 17247 bp, 18 predicted proteins | sample Alteio_BWMinHeat_34_FD_153558 | JGI IMG/M metagenome (GOLD analysis project Ga0207148, IMG submission 153558) | Enriched cells from forest soil in Barre Woods Harvard Forest LTER site, Petersham, Massachusetts, United States -... | ecosystem: Environmental > Terrestrial > Soil > Temperate forest >... | reverse complement strand
CAGGCGGAATTTTTGACGGCGAGTGCCACGTTATTGCGCCATCGGAAGCGACCAAAACGGTAACCATCCCAATCCGCACCGCGCAAGCCGGGTAATCACGCAGCCAGAAGCTTAGTTAATTTATCTTGTTCAGGACCGCAGCGAACCAGCCATCGGCGGGGGCGCAGGCTCCGTCGTGCTCGCTTTCGGCTTTCCCATGGCGGTGTCCACGCCTTTGCGAATCGTCTCGTTCCAGTCCTGGTGAGGAACCGGCGAGTTCTGCGCCGCGATGTAGAGCCGCAGCGCCTCCTGCGGCTGATTGAGTTGTCTTTGCTGGATTCGTCCGGCGGAGATCAATGCGAGCACAGAGCTGCGGTCTTGGGGCCATGCTTCAGCGAGCTTCTCGTATTCGCTGGCGGCGCTGTTCCATTGCTGAATGCTTTCAGCGTAACGGCAGAGTTCGAGCCAGCTCGCAGCCGGCATTTTGGTGCCACCGCCTTTCACGTAATCCTCATAGTCTTGCCAAGCGGCCTCAGCGTTGTGGACTTTCAGGTGAAGCTGACACGCAGTCTCCATGGCTTGCAGATAGGATTGCGTATCCCCGTTTCGAAAGTAAACGCTCGAGAGCATTTCATAGGCGTCGACGGAAGCAGGCTTCTCCGCGATCAACGCCTTGAGCTCGGATATAGCGGCGTCGAATTGCTCCTTTTCGAGCAGGTCAGTAGCCTTGACGATGTGCGGATCTGCAGACCAGCCCACCTTATCCGCGATAGCCTGATCGGCGCGCTGTTCGACGCCGCTGTAGCGCAAAATTAGTGCCGCCACCAGCCCAAAGCCGAATCCGCCGATGTGCGCCCAATAGGCCACTCCGCCGCTTTCGCCTGCCATGACCCCGGAGAGAAGCTGAACACCAAGCCACAGTGGCAAAACAGCATAAGCCGGCGCGTGGAAGCGATAGAATCGGAGCCGAATCCAATAGAAAAATCCAAGTTGAATTTTCGTTTTCGGAAAACGCGCGAGAAACCCGCCCATGAGAGAAGCAATTGCACCGGACGCGCCGATAACCGGAATTATGCCGCTGGGATAAACGAGCGCATATCCCCAAAGCGCCGCAACACCAGAGATGAGATAAAAAGCCGAGTAGAGCGGCCGGCCCCAGGTGTCCTCGAGTATTGCGCCGGCCAGCCAAAGGAACCACATGTTAAAGATCAGATGCAGCCAGCCGCCGTGCAGAAAGTTTGCTGTCAAATAACTGATGGGGACACGTCGAGATGGATAAAAAGCATATCGGCCGAGCACCGATTCCGATTGCATCTGGTCGAGCTGCGTGCCCAGCCGGATCATCTCTTCTTCGCAACGCGGCTCCGTCCAGGTGCGCATATCCACATCCCAAGCGTCTAACGGCGTGTGGTCGGGGGAGGCCAGTAAATCCCAGGTCTTGGCTTGGGAATGGCGGAAGTTTTCGACTAATTTCTGCTCCGTAGCGTTCAAGGGGGTATCGGGATGTGCCGCCGCCAAAAGAAGAATGTGCTCCCGAACCTCGCCCATCTCCTTGGTTTCACGGTCGATGGTCGAATGCGTGGCAAGGAAGGCGATCGTGTTCAGAGCAATGATCCCGATGGTCACGTAGGGCCAGCGGCGCCCTTGCATGTTTTCATGATTCAACGGAATGATCACGGCGATGCCTCCAAGCTAGAATCTGAGCCGAGAAGCTCCGGCGCACTGGCCGGTAAGGCTCCATCGGGATATCTGACACGGCCGTGCTGCGGAAGCTTGCCTTCATTTTGGCAGTGGCGGTGTGAACCCGACCTGTCCCTCGTTGACATTTCCTCTATCGGTTACTCCCGTGACGTCTCCGACACAAAATAGATAGGCGATAGGAGGAGCCGCCCTGAGAGCGGTCGGAGGGGAGGGCGGCTTAGGCCTGATTGCGTCTATAATTGAGGTTTCCTCAGCGAGGGACCGCGTGCTCGATCAAGTGAAACTTACGGCCACAGTAAAGGCGGCCGGTTGCGCCGCTAAGTTAAGCCCGAGTGTGCTCGATTCGGTCTTGCGTCGTCTGCCCCGGCAAGTGGATGACAATGTCGTCGTTGGATTTGAGACCAGCGACGATGCCGGCGTTTATCGATTGAGCTCGGGAGTCGCATTGGTGCAAACGGTCGATTTTTTCACGCCCATCGTCGATGATCCTTTCTCGTTCGGCCAGGTTGCTGCGGCCAATGCACTCAGCGACGTTTACGCCATGGGCGGCCGGCCAATTTCGGCGCTCTCGATCGTGGCGTTTCCTGAAAAGGGCGCACTCGAAATCCTGGAGGAGATTCTACGCGGCGGCTTGGCAAAGATGGACGAGGCCGGCTGTACCGTGATTGGCGGCCACTCCATCCGCGACGACGACATGAAATTCGGCTACGCGGTTACGGGCCTAATTGACCCTAACCGTGTTTGGCGAAATGTAGGCGCGCAGCCCGGCGATGCCTTGCTCCTCACGAAGCCGCTTGGCGCTGGCGTTATCACCACGGGGTTGAAACAGGGGCGAATTGCGGAGTCCGTGGTGGCAACAGCAACCGCCACGATGTCTCGCCTCAATCGTGACGCGGCCGCCGCGCTGGCCGAAGTCGACGAACGAAATCCTGGGACAATTCACGCCGTCACGGATGTTACTGGCTTCGCTCTGCTCGGCCATGCGCGTGAGATGGCCGTCGGAAGCGGCGTCTCTCTGGAGATCGATCACGCCGCCATCGAATATCTTCCGGGTGCAATCGCCGCTTCGCGCGAGGGCTTTTATTCCGGCGGACTCAAGAATAATCGCCAATTCATCGGCGATTGCGTCGGCTTTCGGCCGTCGGTTCCCGAGGAATTCCAAAACCTTCTATTCGATCCCCAAACGTCGGGCGGGCTTCTTGTGGCCTTGGAAGCAGCGCAAGCCGATGCAGCGCTGAGCGTGTTGGCCGCTCGCGAAGTTTCCGCGCGCCGTATCGGCCGGGTACTGGAAAAGCGATCTCCGCTGATGGAGGTCAAGTAGTCTGGCCGCCCGTCACCGGCGCCGATCTTCTCTCACTCCCTGATGGACACAATCACGCATGGCATTGTCGGCGCGCTGATCGGCAAAGCTTTTTTTGCGGGAGAGCCTTCGCGAGCTCCGACGTCCTGGAACGAACCCCCTCGGACCGCCGGTCGCATTGCAATTCTCGCCTGCACGGCCGGAGCGGTATTCCCGGATATCGACGTCTTCGCCGGACCGCTGGCGCACAACAATCTCGCGATCATGACCTGGCACCGCAGCATCACGCATTCGGTGGTGATGTTGCCTGTCTGGGCGCTGGCGCTGACGGTGATCACTTGGTGGCTGGCGCGCCGCGTGCAATGGCCTGCTCCCGAATTCGGCGATCTATTGGCAATTTATCTGATAGCGATCGGAAGCCACATTTTCCTAGACGTCATCACGAACTTTGGCACCATGCTGTGGAGTCCAGTCAATTATTCGCGAGTGGCCTGGGACTGGATTTTCATAGTGGATCTTACCTTCACGTCGCTGGCGCTCATGCCCCAAGTAGCAGCCTGGGCCTTTCGGCCGCTGAAAGATAGCTGGAAACGCGCCCTGCCATTGTGGGCTTTGTTCACCGCGGCCGCCTTTGTCATCGGACCCCTGGTGCGGCCTTTGGATATTCCCTTTCCGACGGGAGCCTCGTTTGTCATAGCTGGCGCTTTGAGTTGCTTCTTCCTGTTGCCGCTCAGGCATGGAAGCGGTTCGCGCGCGGGACGCGCAAAGTGGTGCCGCATAGGAGTTGCACTGACCGTTGCCTATGTGAGCTTCGCTGCGGCGCTACACCATTCAGCTTTCCAGAATGTGGCCGACTTTGCCACGCAGGCGCACCTCAATGTTCAGAACATAGCCGCGCTGCCGCTGCCCCCCTCGCTGGCGCGCTGGGCCGGCCTCATCGAAACGCCCGATGGAATCTATCGCATTCAGTTTGCCCAGTTCGGAGACGAACCGTTTCACATTGACTTCTTTCCGCAGTCGCCTTCGAACCAGTACATAGAATCGGCGCGCGGATTGAGCGAGGTACAAACGTTTTTGTGGTTTGCGCGCTTTCCGCTTTTCAGATTTTTGGAACGCGACGGCAAACACGTGGTGGAAATCAGCGATTTGCGTTTTTACGGACAGCGCGGGGCTGCGTCACGCGGTGACGTCGGGCGGTCCACCAACTTCACGTTTGAAGTGGTCTTCGCGCCCGACGGCAAGATTCTCTCTAAAGGGCGACTGCGCGAAGAATGAGACCGACATCTGTCAGCGGATCTTAGCGAATCTTAACGAAACAAGTACGGCGAGATCGCTATCGCCGCATGGAACTACTTCGAATCGGCGGGGAAAATCACCACCTGCCGCATCTCACCCTCGCCCTCACTGGTGGTACGCACTCCGGGTTGATCCTTGAGCGCCAGGTGAACGATACGCCGGTCGCGTGCAACCATGGGCTGGAAGCGAAAAGGCTCATGGGTCTGGCGGACCCGCTCGGCGGCCACTTCTGCGGAAAGCTTCAATTCGTTGATATGTGAGGCGCGAAAGCTTCCGCAATCGAAGCGCACTCGATTGTGGAGTTGAGGTTCGAGTCGCAGCCAGCGGACGGCAATGTGCTCCAGTGCCTTGAGCAACTCACCGTTGCGCTCCAGCAGCAGCGTCTTATCGGGACCGTCAAAATTTACCGCAATTTCGGCGGTTTCCAGATCGTCGTCCGCTAGTTTCGGCGCGATGTCCACGCGATAGCTCAGGTGAAAACGCCCAGTGCGCAGGATCGTGTCGAGACAGTGGCGAATTTCCGCGGCGGCGGCTTCACGGTCGAGTTTGCCGTCACGAACGAGGCTGGGGGGCATGGGCTGATTCTCCGAAGCACCTAACAGCCGAACTTACTCACTCAGGGCCGCGCGTGCCACTTTTTTTTTGCCCCTTACAGGCGGAGACGCCTTCAGGGGCGAACTGCGATTCAGATGCCACTGCTGGAGCACAGCCATGATATTTTGCGTGACAATGTAAAGAATCAAGCCGCTGGAAACCGGAATCAGAAAAAACATGCCAGTAAACATAAGCGGCATCAGCGTCATCATGCGCTGCTGCGATGGGTCAGTGACGGTCATGGGCGTCATCTTCTGCGCCGCGTACATCAGTATGGCCATGCTGATGGTCAAAATGAAGTAAGGATCGCGGCCCGCCAAGTCGTGAAAAGGGCCAAACCACGGTGCGTGCCGCAATTCAATCGTCGCGTTCAGCATTCGATACAGCCCGAACCAGATTGGCATCTGGATCACTTGCGGCAGGCAACTGCCCATGGGATTGACGCCCTCGCGGTTGTACACCTCCATCACTTCCTTGTTCATCTCCTGTTTGCGAGGGTCGCGCATGGAATATTTCTTATAGCGGTCCTGGATCGAGCGGATTTCTGGCGCCACTTTCTGCATCTTCTGCATGGAACGCCAGCTCTTCACCTTAAGTGGATAGAGCAGCATGTTGATGCCAACCGTCATCGCCACAATGGCCCAGCCGTAGTTCGGAATGTAGTGGTAGATCCAACGCAGAACGTAGAAGAGCGGTTCGGCAATGACTCCAAACCAGCCGAACTGCACCAGCCCATTGAGTGGCGGGCGAACGGTCTTGAGAAGGTCGATATCTTTGGGGCCCACGTAAAGCCTCAGTGCCAGCGGCCCTGGCGTTGTCGAACCCACCGCCATTTCGGGCAGAATCTCCTGGGTCGTCTTGCCGTCGCTCTGCAGCGTGTGCGTAGCCTGCCGGGCGGAAAGCGTCAGTACATCAGGAACGGGCTGGCCCGCAGGCGGCTCGACGGGAAGAAACGCGGCGGCAAAGTACAGATCCTCGATGCCCGCTGCGCTAAACGTGCCCGGCACTTCGGCCGGCACATTGCGCTGGTTAGGCACGCCGACGTTTTTGGTGGTAATTGTGCTGACGCTGCCATCATGGCCATCGAAAACCAGGCTCTGCGTTGCGGCGCGAAATGCGGTCACATCGCCAAAACCGCCGCGCCAGGCGACGCTGTAACTTGCCGGACTTCCGTTTTGCTGAACTGAAGTTTCGATTCCGATGATGTAACTGCGATCGAATTTCAGCGTCTTCGTGACGTTGAGCCGGCCATCGCTCCAGCGAAATTCCACCTGCGCGGGAGCCGTAATCGTGTTGTCAGTGTCCGTAGCGCGGCCATCCAAAGTAGCCTTGACGACGTAAAGACCCTGATTGGCGGCGGACTCGAGTTGTTGGTCCGTAAGCTGTAAAGAAAGCGGCCAGCCGCCGGTCTGCCGCGCGAGATCGGCGTTCACCAAATCCAGTGTGCGCGGCGGATTACCCTCGTCCGTATATTTCTTCAGCTGCCAGCTGCGCACCACACCGCCGCGATTCGAAAGTTCCACGCGGTAGAGATCGCTTTCAACTACGATGTTCTTTTCGCCCGCAGCGACTACCGGAGCAACTGACGTCGCGACAGTCGGGCCCGCCACTACGGGCTGATTTGGCTGCGTAATCGGGGCTCCGGCGCCGGCTGGCGCATTGGTCGCATGCTGCGCGATTGCCGATCCCGGCGGAGGCTGCGGCTTCGGCGGATTCAAAAAATACCAGCCCACCATCACCAGCAACGCCAGTGCGAACGCCAGCGCGACGCGAGCGTGGTCGGAAATTTCTCTCACAATTGCACCTCGTTATGCGAGAGATCGTCCGGAACGGGATCGAAACCACCTTGCGTGAAAGGGCGGCAGCGCCACAACCGCGCGAGCGCGAGCCCCGCTCCGCGAATGGCGCCGTGACGCTCGATCGCCTCGGCGGCATATCGCGAGCAGGAAGGATAGAATTTGCAGCCCACCGGCATCACAGGGGCAAAAACCGCCTGATAAAAACGAATAGCCCTCAGCAAAAACCAAACCGCCGCGCGGCTTACTGCGGCACCCTTTGGCTCCGCCAACTTAGGCACAGCCAAAGTCAGTGTGTCCAATTTCAACGCGGAAGATTCCGCAGCAGCCCGAGCAGCTCCGCTTCGATCGACGCGAAAGCAGACCGCGTCATGGACGTGCGCGGATGAATTACGATGTCCCATCCCGGGAAGATCTCCGAAAGATTGCGCCGAAGGATTTCGCGGATGCGCCGACGGATTCGATTGCGCACCACCGCGCCTCCGAGCGCTTTTTTCACGCTGATACCAAACCGGCTTTGCGGTCCGCCGTTAGCGCGATAAAAAATCACAAACTGCGCCGACGATCTTCGCCCGCCTCCGCGATAGACTGCTTCGAATTCGGAGCGGCGTACCAGACGCGCGGCGCGAGAAAAATCCTGCGGCGCACCAGAAGTTTTAAATGGGCGTGAGGCGATGACGACCCTTCTTACGGCGCGCCGCCAAAACTTTCCGGCCCCCTTTGGTTTTCATTCGGGCGCGGAAGCCATGCGTCTTATGGCGCCGGCGCACTTTGGGTTGAAACGTGCGTTTGGGCAATGATGCTCCTCACAGCAGGCTCCCGATTTCTGATCCGAACGCGCCAAACAAGGAGCCGCAATCACAACGTTTATCGCGTAGAGAAGTAAAACATTGAGTGTAAGCGACGCACCGGGGTCGGTCAAGGCGCCCGAGGGGATAGCGGATACGGACGGAAAAACCCGGCCACTCCCTACATGGATAACCGGGCGACCGGGGGTGCCCCGCGCTCGATGCGGTATGAATGGCTCAAGGCCGGTGATTGATTGCAGTCCGGTGATTGATTGCAGTATAGATGCCGCGAAACACGATCCCCACTATCCCAGAACGTGTCGAAACTCCCAACTTGCCCATAACCATCCTGATGAATGCCCTGACGGTATTGGGGCTAATGTTCATCCGCCCAGCAATCTCCTTGTTCGTGAGCCCCTGAATCAAGAGCTCGACGACTTCCCGTTCGCGCTCTGTGAGGTGAAAAGTCTCACTCAACTCAGCAGCACCCTGTGAAGCTGCGCCGCTTCGTTCCAGCACTACCGCCACCGCCGCCGCCGCGGGTAGTCTTCGCCAATTAGCCAGGGGAATGGCCAGGCCGATGTACTTTCTCCTTCCGGACTGGAACTCCACGTGAGAAGTTAGTGCAGAAGAGAGATTCTGCCTGCCGTTCAAAGTAAAGATCCTTTTTGCCACGAGGGCCCATGCCGATTGGAATGTGCGGGGTGCGTCAGGGTAACTCACTATCTTCTTGGCTTCCGCATTGGCGTAGATTGGCTTCCACTCCGGATCCGCCAAGATGAACCCCGCCGCTGCAGGCCGGGAGGCACGGTGCACTTTCTCCATTAATTCGCCTTTCGGTATTGCATCGCCGCAAGCATGCCTGTTGGAGCCCTATTGCGTGCTGAGGGACCTGTTTGTCTTATTTGACCTAGAGCAAAGATGAACTTTACCACACGTGCTAGGCAATAAGGGACCTACCGTAGACCGGCGTGCGAGCGTGTGCTTTGGTGTCATTTGGCATCACCTCGCTTTCATTGGCTGATTGCTACGAGGATCGCGTAGAGTGCCGGCATTTAGTTCAGCACTAACTTCCCGTTCTCCTGGTACAACACCGCGTTACAGTAGCGGTAGCACGGGCTAGTTCGCCGTCGTCGTGAACGTCAGCAACTTCGGCGCGTGATACTGGCAGCCCCTTCCGCCGCAGATCACGTAATCCTCCCATGTGCCAGATGCTGTCCCAGTATGGAATACGCCATTCGCATCCTCTTCCTGCCACTCGAATTGGAACGTACCAGGGTTGCCCACGGTGAACGAATCCACGGCGGTCACATGACTGTCGTATGTATCCGGTGGATACGGGATAGTTGTCAGTGCAACTTCCACGTGCTCGTTGCTGAACAGGAAGAAGCTACCGACGACTGTGCCGCTTGAATTCGCCAGCTTGATCCCGCGACACTGGAATTGATAGAAGCTGGTCACGGGATGCAGTGACGCGGCGTCACAGACGAATGGAGCCGGTGAAGAATAAGTGGTTTGGGCCTTGGCCGATACTGCGACGAACGACAATAGAACAGCGGCTGCGAGTAATGCTCGTTTCATCTGCTCTCCTTTGATTCGACTATTCCCGCTTCTGTCTCTCGGGCCTGTTCTTGCAGTTGCTCTCCCAATTGCCAGATAATTGCGCTTCGTGTTTAAGCTTCAGAGGGAAGGGCGTCAATTACCCTTTACACCTAGCAAGATCAGCTAACGGACTTGCCTAGCTGATTTGATTAGAGACTCGCCTGTGTCTGATTCAACGCTGATCGGTGCAGGAGGCTAGATCAGAAAACGTAGGCCCACGTTCGTGCCGGGCCCATCTGGATTCGGCAGCATCCAACGGACTTCCATAACCGTAGGAATTCCGACGTGCTGTCCGCTGGGGAAGATCTCGCACTGTAGGACCGCAGATTTCTCGATCGGCTGCTCGGTCAACAAGCAAAGCCCACCGCGATTAATATTTAGGACTCGTCCGTTAAGGGCCTCTTCATCGCCCTGCCGAAATCCCATGAATGAAATGCCCCTGCCCTGGAGCTTCCAGCGGACTTGGTAGCGACGCTCGGCGCGCTTTTCACGGTGTCTCTTCACGGTTTCGATGAACACTACAAGCCACCAAGATCTCCAGCAATACTACAAATAGACTAAACGATTATGAGCAAAGCGCGATTTCTGAAAGAGTAACCCGTGCAGAGGGACTTTGTAGATCAGGCACGCAGCTAGCAAATCGGTACGATGGGACCATCGAGTTTCGAACTCGAAAAAAAGCATACTGCAGGACAGTGGGGATCGCCCTACAACACGAAGTTTCCCCCGAGGAGAATATTCTTCTCTACTGCTGGTTGTGTTTCACCGGCACCGAGACCCACGCGATCTGCGGATGGCGAAGGTGGTAACGGCCGTGTTGGAAGTGCAGCGTCGGGAGCGTGTCGATCCCCCTGTTTCTGCTGGCATCCGAGCTTGGAGATCGACCACGCTTTTCTGGCTGGTGTTGGTTTGCTTTGCCGTGCGCCTTTCGTTCATGCTGCTGTTGGGTACCTACCGGTTCGACCGAATCGACGACTATTGCGGTTTCGGCGAAGTTGCGAATATTGCATTGTCGATTGTGCAAGGACGGGGCTTTAGCTCGCCCTTCCACAACGAATACACAGGGGCGACGGCTTGGCTCGCACCCATATATCCATATTTTCTCGCGTTCATATTCCGTGCCTTGGCGTTCATGAAAGCCTCAACGCCGATCTTCATTTTCATTTTTGTGGTGCAAGGCTTGTTTTCCGCACTTACGGTTATTCCAATACTGGGAATTGCTAGCCGCACTGTGGGGAAACGAGCCGGGCACTGGGCTGCCTGGACATGGATTGTGTTTCCTTGGTTCAGTAAGTGGAGCGTCACCTGGGTGTGGGACTTAAGCTTGAGCACGCTCCTCTTTGCTCTTCTTTTCTGGTGTGCGCTGTGCCTGCCGGAAGCGCCCGCTCGCAGGGCTTGGATTGGTTTCGGGGCGCTCTGGGGTTTTGCTCTGTTGGTAAATCCAGCGTTGGTCACTCTTCTCCCTGTTTCGCTAGCTTGGTGCGGCTACAACCTGTACCAACGCAAAAGAGAATGGCTCAAACCGGCCCTCTTCTCGGTCCTAACATGCCTGATCGTCATTTCTCCTTGGTTGCTGCGTAACCGTGCCGCGTTCGGACAGTGGGTTTTCCTGCGCAGTAACTTCGGCGTTGAGTTCGCCCTGGGGAATTACCACGGAAGCTTAGGGCGCGGCGAGAGTGGTACGCATCCAACTGGTAATCCCAAGGAATATGCCAGCTATATGAGGATGGGAGAAATAGCCTACGTCCAGTCGAAGCAGAAACTGGCGTTTCAGTTCGTGCGTGACTACCCCTGGGAATTCATCACTCTAACCGCCAAGCGCGTCGCTTATTTCTGGGATGGAAGCTCCATGGACTATCGCGCCCCTGTCGCTTGGTACTGGATGCCTTCCAGTTTTGCTGTCTTATCGTTTCTGTTGCTGCCCGCCCTGCTGGTCGCGCACCGGCGAAATGTGCACGCCTGGCAAATGTTCTTCGGTGCGCTTCTACTGTATCCCTTGCCTTATTATGTAACGTTCAGCCAGGTGCGCTACCGGCACGCCGTTGAACCCATCCTTTTGTTGCTTATCGCTTATGCGGGAGTTGAAGCCGCGACTAGGGTCGTTTCTTCCGCGAAACGTGCGCAGCAGGCTTGGGCCGTGAGGGTATCTGCTAAGGTCGCTTAGCGCTTTGCATTCATTTTGCTTAGAACTGCGCCCTCACGAAAGCTGAGGCGGAAATTCTTCGCCGCGCGCCATCCTCCAACGCCAATTCACCCGCGGTGATCGTTGCGCGAAATCCGCCGAGCATCTCTTTCAGCCAGGCACGCAATTCTTCCGCTTCTTTTTCGATTCGCCCTCGCGTCAGCACTGTCGTGTACACATTCAGCAAAATAAAAACGGGCGATGCGCTCAGCACCTTTCCGCACGCGCCCAGCAACTCCGGAAGCGACTCTTCCAACTTCCACATCTCGCCATCGGGTCCGCGCCCAAACTTCGGCGGATCAAGCACAATCGCGTCGTATCGATTTCCGCGTCGCGCCTCTCGCTTTACAAACGTCAGCGCGTCTTCCACAACCCATCGAATCGGCCGCTCGCCTAGCCCCGATAAACTTTGATTCTCGCGCGCCCATGCCACCGCTTTCCGCGAAGCGTCCACGTGCGTCACTTCCGCACCCGCCGCGGCTGCCGCCAGCGTTGCCAATCCTGTATGCCCGAATAAGCACAGCACCTTCACGGGCCGAGCCGCACGTCTCGTCACTTCCGCGATCCAGTCCCAATGGCACGCCTGATCCGGGAACACTCCCACGTGACCCGAAGGCGCGGGCTGTACCCAGAATTTTAAATTCCCCCGCCTCATCTCCCACCGCGCCGGAATCGGCTTGCGGAATTTCCACTCGCCGCGCCGCCCATTGCCCGCCTTCACATATTCGCCATCCGCGGCGGACCATCGTGCCGCCGGCGGCGCAGCCGCCCACCTCGCCTGTGACTCAGGACGCACGAGCACATATTCCCCGAAGCGCTCGAGTTTCTTGCCCTCCCCGCTGTCCAGTAATTCGTACTCCGCCCACTGGGGCTTCAGTGTCTTCATACTTGATGTCCGCGATAAAATATATACGCCTGCTGCGGATGAATCATGTCTCGCACGGGCCGCGGCCCTGGGGCTTTATCGCGCATCGGGTCCGAATAACGGACCGTCTGGACCGAGTGGCTGGCGAAACTCCGAGCCGTCCCGTGCGATCACTCCGCGACGGAGAAAGCTAAGCCTCGTGAAATCAATACTTGCATAGGGCCGAGAGAGGGACTGTCACTCAATAGCGGCGGAATCGGCGCGAGTCGCGGACGTAAGCTTATTAGAATGATACTCTTGCAGCAACTAGAAGCATAAGTATCACAGAATGATATTCTTGCAAGAAAACATAGGGGGGCGGGGTGGTCATCAAGTTTAACTTTAGCTTCTTGTCGTCTGAACGCCGTGCATCCAGCTACGTCCCGACGTCAATTGACCGCGATGTAAGCGTCTCCTAGAATGAGGCCAGAGTCGTAAATCATGTTTGAAAACCTTACAGAGAAATTTCAGCGCGTTTTTAAGAACCTCCGCGGCCAGGGCAAGCTCACCGAAGAGCACATGGACGCCGCGCTGGTCGGGATTCGCGAAGCGTTGCTCGACGGCGACGTCAACGTCGACGTTGCGGACGAAGTGCTGGCGCATATTCGCGCCAAGGCGCTCGGTTCGGAGGTCCTGCTGCAACTTTCGCCCGATCAGCAGGTCCTTAAGATCGTCCGCGACGAGTTGCTGGAACTGCTCGGCAAGCACGCGAAGCCGCTCTTCGCCTCGCGGCCACCTTCGGTATGGCTGATTGTCGGGCTGCAAGGCTCAGGCAAAACCACAACTACAGGAAAGCTTGGCAAGTGGCTCGGCAGCCATGGGCACCGGCCGTTGGTCGTCTCTACTGACGTTTATCGGCCCGCAGCGCGGGAACAGCTCGCGCAAGTCGCAAAGGCGGTGGGCATCAGCCTTTGGCCCGGCGCAGGTACAGACAAGCCGCTGGAAATTGCAAAGGGCGCGATCCGCGAAGCCAAACTCTCCGCTTCTGACGTGATCCTCGTCGATACGGCTGGACGTTTGCATATCGACGACGACTTAATGGCCGAGCTCGGCCATCTCAAGCGCGAACTGCAGCCCAGCGAGATCCTCTTCATCGCTGACGCCATGATCGGACAGGACGCGGTGCGTTCGGCCGGCGACTTCCATCGTCGCTTGGGATTGACCGGAGTAATCCTCACCAAACTCGATGGCGACGCGCGCGGCGGTGCCGCGCTTTCCATCGGCAAGGTGACCGGCGCGCCGGTGAAGTTTGTAGGCGTGGGCGAAAAATACGACGCGCTCGAAGCTTTCTATCCGGAGCGCATCGTTTCTCGCGTTATCGGCATGGGCGACATGCTAACGCTGATTGAGCGCGCCGAAGAGGCCATCGATCACAAAAAGGCCGCGGAGCTGGAGCGAAAACTGCGCCGCAGCGAATTCACGCTGGGGGATTTTCGTGACCAGTTGAAACAGGTTCGCAAGATGGGCCCGCTCGAACAGGTGCTCGGCATGCTTCCCAAAGTCGGTCCATTTGCCAATCTTCCGAAAGACGCGCAAGTTGACGAATCGCGGCTGAAGCACGTGGAAGCCATCATCAACTCCATGACCGAGGCGGAACGAGAGGACCACGATTTGATCGATGGCAAGCGCCGCAAGCGCATCGCGCGGGGCAGCGGCACTTCCGTGCAAGAAGTGAACCAAGTGCTCAAGCAATATATGCAGATGCGCAAAATGATGAAGCAATACGGCGCTCTGGCGGCGCAGGGACGTTTGCGCGGAATGGGCAAGGCGCGTGAGGCGCTGAAGCAGATGCAGGATGGCGGGGCTCCCGAGGCGGCAGAGGAATGATCTCAGCGACGGCCCCCGGCCCGCGCACGCACCCGAATCCGGTGCGGTTGGCCCTCAAGTCCTATCTCGATTGCCTATCACGATCGCGAATGGGGCGTGCCACTCAAGGATGACCGCAAGCTTTTCGAGTTTCTCGTTCTGGATGCCGCGCAGGCCGGCCTGAGCTGGGAGATCATTCTTCGCAAGCGCGAAGGATTTCGCGCCGCTTTTGACAATTTCGATCCGGAAAAGATCGCTCGCTACGACGACAAAAAGATCAAAAAATTGTTGGCCGATCCCGGGATCATTCGCAATCGTTTGAAAATCGAATCCGCCATCAACAACGCCCGTGCCTTTTTGGCCGTGCAGAAGGAATTCGGCAGCTTCGCCCGTTACATCTGGCAATTTGTTGAAGGCAAGCCGAAGATCAACGCCCGACGCTCTCTTAAGGACATTCCCGCAACAAGCCCGGAATCGGACTCCATGAGTAAGGCGCTAAAGAAGCGTGGCTTTCGCTTCGTCGGATCGACAATTTGTTACGCCTTCATGCAGGCCGCGGGAATGGTTAACGATCACTCTATCGACTGCTTTCGCCATGCCGAACTTGCGCGTCGAATGGAGCGTTGGAGAATCCGTACTTCCGAGATACAATGATTTGAGGGAGGAATTGCCGAGTGCTCGCTATCCGTCTGGCTAGATATGGCAAAAAGAAGATGCCGTGTTATCGCATCGTGGTGATCGATAAAAGGCGTCCCCGCAATGGCCGTTTCACGGAAATTGTGGGAACCTACGACCCACTCAAGAAACCGGCGGCAATTAAGCTGAACGACGAACGGATCCAATATTGGCTCGCTCGTGGTGCACAACCCAGCGACACCGTCCGCAGCTTCCTGGTAGCCAAGAAGCCCGCCTCAGCGTAGCACCCCGGAAAGTCCGGTCTCTCATCTCATAATTCAGAAGGTTCCGGCAGCGGATCCTTCAAGCAGTGTGAAGAGACAGACGCAAGCGAAAATTCCTGCTGACTGCTGATCCTGCGAATGGCGGAGGGCCCATGAAGGAATTGGTTGAAGCCATCGCGAAGGCGCTCGTGGATAATCCTGAACAAGTGCAAGTTCGCGCTGTGGAGGGTGAACAAGTTACAGTTCTGGAACTTCGAGTTCACCCAACCGATCTCGGAAAAGTGATCGGAAGACAAGGCCGAACGGCAAAATCCATCCGCACCATCCTCGGTGCGGCTGGAATGAAACTCAAGAAGCGCCTGACGCTTGAGATTCTCGAGTAAGTGCTCCCAGAACCGTTCGCGCCGCTAACCCTCGCGCGCATTTTGCGTCCCTGGGGCCGGCACGGCGAGGTAGCCGCCCAGATCCTGACGGATTTCCCTGAGCGGCTCACCAAGATTCGAGAGGCTTGGCTGGCAGGCGAGCGCGGCGCTCCTCATGCCGCCAAGATCATTTCCTGCCGCATACATCTCGGCCAGGCGATTTTTCGCTTCGACGGAGTGCAAACGATTTCGGACGCCGAAGGTCTGCGCGGGCTCGAGGTACAGGTTCCGCTGGGCGAGCGCGTTCGCCTCGAAGAGGGGCGTTACTTCATAGCGGACCTGGTCGGCTGCCAGGTTTGGGAAGACGGCGCGACTGCTCCGCTCGGTACCGTGCAAGAGGTGCAGCGAGGTGGCGAAGCGCAACGGTGCCGGCTGCCGGAATCCTGGAACCTCGTCGTGGCCGGACCCGCCGGTGAACTGCTCATTCCGCTAGCGGCGGAAATCTGTACTCGCATCGACACCGCAGCACGGCGGATCGAAGTTCGGCTGCCCGAAGGTCTGCGAGAATTGAATGCCTAGTTGAGCAGTGAATGTTAAGTCGGTGTACTCTCATGCAGAAGCTCCAAATACAGTTGCCACTCACATGAAGTTCGATATCGTTACGATCTTCCCGGAATTCTTCGCCGGGCCTCTGCATCATGGAATTGTTCGCCGCGCGCGTGAATCGGGTCTGATCGATATTCGCGTGCACGACTTGCGGCAGTTCACTCAGGATCGGCACCAAACGGTGGATGATCGTCCCTTCGGCGGCGGAGAAGGGATGGTGTTGAAGCCGGAGCCGCTCTTCCAAGCGGTGGAAACAATCCTGAGCGAGTCCGCGGCGCGAAAACCGGAACGAGACGGTTCGCCGAACCAACCGCATGACACAAGCGTTGTGCTGCTTTCGGCCTCTGGGAAAACATTTGTGCAGGAAACCGCACAGCGATTCGCAAGTCTCGAACGGATCATATTATTGTGCGGCCGCTATGAAGGCGTCGACGAACGCGTGGCAGAGCACCTCGCAACAGATGAGATTTGCATCGGCGATTTTGTGCTTTCGGGCGGAGAACTCGCAGCGGCCTTGGTGATCGATGCGGTCACCCGGTTGTTGCCCGGCGCATTGGGGAATGAGGCCTCATCGTTACACGAATCGTTCTCGCTCGGGCGCAACTTCGCGGCACGCGATGAGCGGACGGAAACACCAGCCGATGAAAAGCAACTCACCGAGAGCACGTGGCGTGTTCCTGCTTTGCTCGATTATCCGCACTACACGCGTCCCGCGGACTTCCGCGGCTGGCGGGTACCGGAGGTGCTGCTGAGCGGCAATCATGAAGAAATTCGGCGTTGGCGTGAGCGAGTTGCCCTAGAAAAAACCCGTCGCAACCGCCCCGACCTTCTCTCGAGAACGAACTCTTAGCCCGGACGATTTGGTCATAATTCCGGCCAAATTGCGAATTTGGCCTGTGCAGGATCGGGGGATTCCGTTATAATTTACGGGACTTCTGTGGCGCTGGCCCCACCGTAGCGGGTCTGCCCGGGTGAATCACATATGAGTCGCATAATTGAGAAGGTCCGTCAGGACCAGGCTCGCCGAGATATCCCCGCATTCCGCCCCGGTGATACCGTGCGTGTGCACGTTCGGCTAAAGGAAGCGGAAGGGGAAAAGGAGCGCCTGCAACCATTTGAAGGCGTTGTGGTCAGCAGGCGCGGCGAAACAGCAGGGGCAACATTTACGGTCCGGCGCGTCAGTTTTGGCATCGGTGTCGAACGAATCTTCCCCGTCAATTCCCCAATGATCAGCTCGATCGAAATTCTGCAGGCGGGACGAGTTCGCCGCTCCAAGCTCTATTATCTGCGCCAACTCAAAGGCAAAGCGGCGCGCATCCGTCGCGCGGAACGGCCTGTCGAAGCTGTCGCAGAGCCGGTCGAGAAGAGCTGAACCAGTAGGGCACATCTGATGTCTTCTCGCCGCAAGGCGCGTGTTCTCTTGCAGACGCTG
>Ga0207148_1116_pt1 | contig 17398 bp, 15 predicted proteins | sample Alteio_BWMinHeat_34_FD_153558 | JGI IMG/M metagenome (GOLD analysis project Ga0207148, IMG submission 153558) | Enriched cells from forest soil in Barre Woods Harvard Forest LTER site, Petersham, Massachusetts, United States -... | ecosystem: Environmental > Terrestrial > Soil > Temperate forest >... | reverse complement strand
GTCTGTCGCTCGTCAGGAAAAAGGACAAATCACTCAGGTCACGGAAGTTACGCAGGCTCTTGATGTTGCACGATCTGCAATTCGTTTTGGTGCAGAAGAAGTGCACATGGTCTGCCTCGAAGATTGGAGTGAAATGCCTGCTGCGCACGAGGAGATCGAGGAAGCAAAGGAAGAGCGCATTCACATTCATACACGAAAGGGTCCAAACAAGATTGTTGGGGTTGACGGGAAAGTCACGGGATTGCAAACGCTCGATTGTCTCTCTGTCTTCGACGAAAACAAGCGCTTCAATCCCAAGTTTGCGGTAGGCTCCGAGAATATCATTGAAGCCGATACCGTCATCATGGCGATCGGACAGACTTCCGACCTCAGTTGGATAGATCCCAAGGACGGAATTGAAGTTACTCCAAGAAATACGATCAAGATCGATCCGATTACGCTTGCGACGACAGCTCCAGGAATATTTGCTGGAGGAGACGTCTCGTTCGGACCGAGAATCGCCATTGATGCGATCGCCAACGGCAAACAAGCTGCACAGTCAATCCATCAATTTCTTACCGGCAAAGACAAACAATTTGTGGAAGTTGATTTGCGTGAAGATCACGTCGAGATCATCGTAGCAAATACAAAGACCTACTCACGCCCCTGGGGTTATGAGTCTTTGCCACGTGTACCGATTCCAGCATTGGATATTGACAGGCGTGTTGGAGTCTCGCAGATCGAAATCGGCTACTCCGAAGAAGAGGCTCGGCAGGAAGCCAGCCGGTGCCTGCATTGCTGGGAAAACACAACGTTTAACAAAGCTGGCGAAGATACTGGAAGCGAGTGTATCCTCTGCGGTGGATGCGTCGATATCTGTCCTGAATCATGCATTGATCTTGTCATGATGCAGCGAGTAGATTTTGATGAGTCGGTTCTTCCCGATCTAAAAGAAGCATATAATGTCGTTCTTGCCGGAAGCACGGAGGAGATGGTTGGATCCGTGATGATCAAGAATGAGGAAAGATGTATCCGCTGCGGACTTTGCGCAATGCGTTGTCCAGTGGGATGTATCACAATGGAAAGTTATCAAGTACCTGGCTCGATGCACGTGCACGCATAAGTGAAACGGAATGGACAAGAGCGAGAATCTGAAGAAAGAAGAGAGCAGGGAAGCAGCTTTCACACGACGCTACTTCCTTGAACTGCTCGGTCTGGGATCGATCGGCGTCGTAACAATCGGCTCCGTTGCGCTCAGTGCAGCATACCTCTCGCCAAATGTTGTCAAAGAACCCCCGACAAAATTCAAGCTCGGTGCACCGTCCGATTTCTCCCCCGGAAGTGTGACGCTGATCCAGGATCAAAATGTGTATGTCGTACGTGCGAAAGAGGGGTATTTCTTTGCACTCGCTGCAACGTGCACACATCTCGGCTGCATCACGAATTGGAAGGCCGACGAAGGCATCATCGCATGCCCATGTCATGGCAGCAAATTCAATCGCGATGGTATCGTGATCGGTGGACCTGCTCCGAAACCACTGCCAAGATTCGCGATGTCTCTCGATGATCAGGGAGTGCTGATCGTCGACAAGGGGGTGAACGTCGATGAAAACTTCATGCTCAAGGTGTGAGCGTAATGCCTAAGTACTAATGGCGAATAAGACTCTTCAAGCTTTATATAAGTCTCGTGTCTGGCGATCCATGTTTCGGCATGGTCTGCCAATTTCCAATCGAGCTCGCGCAGAAAGTGTATTCTACAATTTTGCTCTGCACGTTCATCCCGTCAAAGTTCGAAAACGCTCGATCAAGTTTACCTATACTTTCGGATTAGGAGGACTGTCTGCCGGGCTGTTCTTTATCCTCACGATCACAGGTGCGCTCCTGATGCTTTACTATAGGCCTTCTGTCACCGAAGCATACGGAGATATGAAGGATCTGCAGTTCGTCGTCTCTTCCGGGCAGTTCTTGCGCAACATGCACAGATGGTCAGCGCATGCCATGGTAGCCGTCGTCTTCCTGCATATGCTTCGAGTATTTTACACCGGTTCGTACAAACCGCCGAAGGAGTTTAACTGGGTCATGGGCGTACTGCTCCTGGTGCTAACGATCCTGTTGAGTTATACTGGATATTTGCTCCCGTGGGATCAATTGGCATTCTGGGGAGTCTCGGTCGGCACGAACATGGCTCGCGCAGTACCATTCGGACTTGGAGATAAAGTCTCTTACTTGCTTCTTGGTGGAAATATCGTCGGAGAGAATGCACTTGTGCGCTTCTATGTGCTTCATTGCTTCATTCTGCCAATTGTAACTCTCGGACTCATGGGAGTTCACTTCTGGCGCGTACGTAAAGACGGTGGTGTGTAACAACAGTTGATTGAGACAGACGATCATGCCAAAAGAATTTGAAGTTGAATCTTCATCGAATGCGCAAAAGGTGCCAAAGCGCGTAGAATTCGTGAAGGAAAGGACTGCTGCGAGAGTCCGCCAGGAAGAAACCGAGATGGTGATGACCGTACCAAACCTGTTGGTGCGCGAAGTTATCGCCTTCATGATCCTTGTTATTGTGCTTTCGCTGCTCTCGCTGCTGTTCAATGCTCCTTTGGAATGGCAGGCCAACCCGCAACACACACCGAATCCGGCGAAGGCTCCATGGTATTTTCTTGGGCTTCAGGAATTGCTGCATTACTTTCCACCAGTGGTGGCCGGTGTTCTGCTACCGACACTCGTGGTGGTTGCGTTGATCGTCATCCCGTACTTCAATGTCAATCTTAAGCAGGAAGGAATGTGGAAGCAGCATCGTCCACAGACACTTGTGATCGCACTTGTTTCTATTGGAGTAGTCTGCGCAGCCTTGCTCATCTTTCACGTCTATGCGATGCTGGTCCCGACTGTGCTCATGACATTGCTGATGCTGGTCCCGTACTTCTCACACAAGGAACATGGTCCTATCGGCTGGCTCGCCACGCGTCCAGTCCAATGGTGGGTAATGACGTGGTTTGTGGTAATGGTTTTGGTATTGACTGCCATTGGAACGCTCTTCCGGGGACCTGAATGGAGCTGGACCTGGCCCTGGGATCATATCTACTGATAGAGAAGATGAACAATCAAAGAAAGCTTTTTGCGATCGTAAGTGTTATCTTCCTCGTCATCCTTGCTATCGCGCCCTTCAAAGGATTTTTCCCTGAATGGAAAAAATATCAGCAGCAATACAACGATCTCGTGGCAACGTTGCCACAACGCGTAAAGCCAACCGAGATCGGGATCAAACAAGTATGGATACAGAGTCTTGATCGAGTTGATCGCTGCACGACGTGTCACCTCGGCATCAGTGAACCGGCGCTGAAGAATGCCCCACAGCCATTCCGCACGCATCCGCAAATTCATCACAATGTCGAAGACCTCGGCTGCACATCGTGTCATGACGGTCAAGGCTCGGCGACAGACTTCAAAGAGGCTCACGGCCAAAGCGAATATTGGGATCAGCCAGTGCTTCCAAGAAAATACATGGAGGCATCATGCGGCAAATGTCACAAGGAGCAAGATGTAAAACAAGCCCCGATCCTAACACTCGGTCGAAAACTGATAGTCGAGTACAACTGTAGCGGGTGTCACAAGATCGATGGGTTTGCCAAGCAATGGGTCCCGCCGCTTGATGGCATCGGCACTCAAGTCAGTAGCGCATGGCTCTTTAATTGGCTGAAGAATCCAAGAGGATATTGGGATCATACACATATGCCGAACTTCGGCATCGCTGATTCAGATGCCAACAATCTTGTAGATTTTCTCAAATCATTCACCTCGCTCCCGGATGGTTCAACATTAGGGACTTTGCCAGCCTCCCTGCTGAATCCGACCGATGCACAAAAAGCAAAAATGCTCGAGTTGGGAGCAACGCGCTTCGGCGAAGCCCGCTGTGTGAGTTGTCATTCGGTAAATGGCAAGGGCGGATATGTTGCAACTGATCTTGGTAAGGTATCGAGCAAGGTCAGTACCGATTGGCTCTACCATTATATCCAATCGCCAAAGCATCTTCTTGCAGGCGTTGCAATGCCTCGGTTTAGATTCACTGATGAGGATCTCGCAGCGGTCGTTCTCTATATGAAGAACGAATTCGTTGATTATGACATGGTCCAGCCGCCGGAGCATACTCCTGATCCTGAGGCATACCAGAAAGGTCTTGCAGCATTCAAGAAATACAATTGTAGTGGATGCCACCAACTCGGCACAATGAATCGTGCCGAAGAGATGGCACCCGAGCTTTCTTTTGTCGGAAGTAAGCGCATGTACTCCATCGACTTTGGTCCTTCAAAAATTGAAAAGACACTGCCGAATTATCTACAAGCGAAATTGATGACACCACACGCATTTTCTGCGACAGCGAAAATGCCAACGTTTGGATTCACCGAGCAAGAGGCACAAGCGATCACTGTTGCATTATTGGCGAACAGGAATGAGAACATTCCTGAGAAATATGTGCGGCGATCATTGCCGAAGAGTACATTTTCGCCGCAAGGCAAATTTGGAAAACTTGTTGGTGATCTCGCCTGTCTGGCCTGCCATCAAATGGAAGGAAACGGAAGACTCGTCGCAACGGATCTCTCGATCGAAGCTTCCCAGGCGCATCCTGATTGGATCATGAATTATTTCAAGGTGCCCTATTCGCTTCGTCCGATACTGACCGAGCGAATGCCAAATCTCTTTCTCAGTGATTCCGACCGCAAGTCTCTCGTTGACTACATGCAGGTGAATTTCATTGCCGATTCGCTGGATCGAGCCATTCAAATGAGTGACTCACTCATCGCACATGGAAAAAGCTTATACTTCGATCGATATGCCTGTCAGAGCTGTCATCAGATTGAGGGCAAAGGTGGATATGTCGGACCGCCACTCGACAAATTAAGTACGAGACTAAAATCCGGCTGGGTCTATCACTGGCTGAAGAATCCAAAGGCCTTCAAACCGGGCACGATCGAACCGAATAACAATCTGAGCGATGCTGATGCAGATGCGATCACCGCATTTCTCTTAAAACAAAAATAGGAGCAGGTATGCAATTCACAATATCATACCGTTTCGTTGTTGCCGCCTGCGCCCTGTCGCTTGTTGTCGGTTGTGGAAAGCGAAATGCCGACAAACCGGTCGGGAAAACCGCGAAGGATTCATCGACACTCTCGAAGGATTCAACAGGCGTTACGAAGGATTCAACTGCGGCCGTCAACGACGCTACTGGTGCTGCAAAGGATTCAACCACGGCAGTCAATGATACGACTGCGAAAGGCAAGGATTCGACGACATCAACCAATGATTCAACACATGCTGCTGATTCGCTTGCAGCGCATCCCCCTCCAATCCTGTCCTATGAACAGCGTCAAGGACAATACGTCTATGCGAAGTACTGCGCAACCTGCCATGGCGTTGAGGGAAAGGCTGATGGATTCAATACGTATAACCTGGATCCGAAGCCTCGCGATTTTACTGAGCAGCACTATCTCAGTGAGTTTCCTGATGCGCGTTTGATCCAGATTATCCGTGATGGAGGACGAGGAGCAAATAAGGCACCATCAATGCCGCCATACGGCTGGACATTGGGAAAGGATGACATCACGTATGTTGCTGCTTTCGTGCGCACATTCATCCCGCCAGACTCTGTGAAACAACGTGTTGAACCAAAGAAATAATGGAGGCCCCCCTAAAGGCCAAAAAGCTTTGGCAACCGAATACCAAGGTAGCATCCTCCCAGACCCGAGACGATTCCGACTGCCGGCATTTCAGGACGCTCACAAGCAAATTGACCTTTGCTATTCTGCCGCGAACGAGACCCAGCAGCCCGGGTCTTCATGGCAGTTACAATTGGTAGTCCAGACCTGCTTTGAATCCGCGGCGAAAGGTCCAACCGGTGCTGAACATAAAGTGAGTGTCATAGAGGTAGCGGACATCAGGACCAACACCAAAATATGTGTTTGTACCCGAGTTGTGTTTGTAAAACCAACCTGTACCATTCGAACGAACTAGTTGTACGGTATCCGAAAAGCTATAGGTAACGACAGCTCCGATAAAGAGGTGGTTAAAAAGAACCAGGCCTGCATGGAGTCCATATAATTGTTCGCCATTGGTTCTGTATGACCCGGCGAGCGTGTAATCGGTGGCAGGGTAATCGAAATTATTGTAGGAGGGTGCGTTACCTGACGATCCAATCTGTCCTATTTCTAATCCCGCGTATGCTAGAGTAGATCCGTTCTTGTTCGCAGTCACACCGAATTCGCCTCCATAACCTATGACCTTTGAGACTCCACCGAACGAGGCACATCCTCCAAAGTACAATTTTCCTGAGAGGCTGTTCGACGAAGTCTGAGCAAGAATTGGAGTTGTGCAACAAAACAGAAGTATGAGGGTCGCGAAAAATTGTTTCATTCGATTAAACTAGCGGTACCAAAATGCGCGTGCTGGGTGAGCAAGCGCTAACAATGGACAAATATACATCGAGCGACCGACTTTTTTTGCTTATCCACGCGAAATCGGGAAACCTGATGCGTTTCGGGATCGTCAAAAAGGTCGCTAAAGCAGTAAGCCCGGTAATTCGTATGAACGTAGCATTTGCATTCCTCCTCGAGAAAGCCGTCCACAACTACATGCGTAAGTTGGCGCATGAGGTGAACATCAAATACCATACGGGTTTGATTGCCTGCCAGGTGCCTGCGCATGTATCGCTCAAGCAACCTTTTGCGGTCAGTGATTTGGATCGGATCGAGGCTTATTTCGACACACTCGGCGCAAGCATCAAACCGTTCGCGATGGATCTTCCCCGAGTAGCGCTTTCGGAGGACAGGTCCGTGCTCTGGCTTGAAGTCGCCGAAACGATAGCATTACGTGGACTGCATAACCGTCTGAACCATGAGCTAACCGAACAATTCGGCGCAACGAATGCGCAGTGTGATGGCGATGATTATCGATTTCATGCGACGATCGCTCAGCTATCACAGGCCACCGGAGCGTCGATGGAATTGAACCAAGAGAAATGGCTGAACTCGCCAGTAGGCTTTCGATCAAGAGTCACGGAGTTAGCAATGTTCTACAATAAGAGTAGCAACGCGCGGACAGGACAGTTCACAACTTATAAAATTGTGTCGCTGGGAGGTTCATAGATAAATGCTTCTAGATGCACGTCTTACTCAGGCTTGCGTCCGGAAATCACATACATCAGCGCACCGCCTGCAGCGTGATAGGTCTTGTTTGCGATAGCTTCCGAAAGGTCTGCATTGTCTTGCGACGATTCAATCAACTCAACCATTTCATGGCGCGACATTCCTCATAACGGGCGAAACGGCGTTGGAGAGGTAGTGCGACACCCTTGACTCGAGGAAATCAAGCGCCTTCGATGGTGCTCCGACAACTGCGGAAAGTCCGCCAACGTTTGTCTGATCTCCCAAATTGGTTTGGACAGCGTGACAGCAAAGCAGGAGAAGCCCCAAGCAAAGGCGAGTGACATATAGGAACACACTTGAGTATCTCATGGCGGTTGAATTTTCCACGAAAATATCTGATGTGCATTCGCGCATTGTCACTGATTTATCACAAATTGATCATGGTCTCCGGGCAAGTATGAAGTATGATGGGACTCTCATACTTCATACTTTATCACTCCAACACAAACGGCTTACTCGTACTCCCTGAGCTTGATGACATTCGCAAGAGATAATTGCCTTTTGTAAGATTGCCGATATCAAAGGACGTCTTCAACTTTCCACTCGCATCTGAGGCTCGCGACTTTGTTAGGAGGACGCGTCCAAGCACATCTACAATAGAAAAAGTGAAATGCTCGTTCTGATATCCTTCGAGCTGGAGGGTAATTTTGTCGCGCGCGGGATTCGGATAAAGGCTCACAATTTGATAGCCGCCAGGTGCCGAAGCCACACCTGATGTTGATTTTACAATTTGAAAATCGTATTCAGAAAATAGGCCGAAATCTGGCTGCAGGGTTACGAGGATTTTCCCAGTCTTGGAAGTTTGCCGCAACCGCAGATATCCTGTTCCCTGGTTCGGATTGTTCCAGAAACTCAGACCATCGGCGCTATCAGGATCATCATGAAGTGTAAGTGTATAGCAACCGACCGGAAGCGCAAGCGAATCGAAGTAGATCGTGTTTTTTGTACCGGTATCGAGGCGTGCGTAGACAATGTTGCCGGCCAAATCTCTCACCTCATACGAATTCTCGAGCGGAAAATTGTTCGTCCTGAAATTGATCACGATCGCTCCTGAGTATGACGGTGGTTGTGTATATCTTGAGGAGAAATGATTATCATGATCATATTCATCGGTGCCTCCATTCGGCGAAGAGATATCGACGTGAAATTGACCAGTAAGGTTGCTCGTCCAGAATCCCAGCGAATCAACGGGAAGCATGACTGACTCGGTATCGAGAAAATTCAAGTGACCGCTCCATGCGAAGCTTCGATGCGGACCGCCATCAACATAGTAGTCAAGCTTGAGCGACGTGAGTGGCGTCGAACCATTGTTGCGTATGACAACGATCGGAAAATCACAGGCCGGATTGATTCGTCCGAAGGCGATATGATCCGACGGCCTTTCGATCTCCACGATCCCTGCATTGAGTGAAAAGTTTGGAGGTCCGTACGAGACGAGTTGGTGCGAGGGGTCGTAGCGTGAATCTCCGACCGGGTAGTTGCTCATGTCAACTCCGTAGGAAAACAATCTGCCAGCGCCCGGAGTAACGGTGCCAGTTAACTCATTCTCTGTTTCGAGTGTCGGCGCGCCAGGGCACCAGCCTGAGCGATTGTAGATCCAGGTCCCACCTTGCGGGTAGAGCGGATTTGTAGAACAGACCTTGTACACATCCCAGGAATACGTCTTCGGACCGATCGTCACAGAATGCGTGCGAGGCACGAACTCACCGTCCTGCCCATGGCCTGTGATCATCGAGCGAAGTTTGAAACCCGCCGCGGCCTGATCGAAGGTGACCTGACGCGGTTCATAACGCAAGCCCGAAGCAATATTTTGATATGGCTCTTCCGTCATCGGCCAGATCTGCTGAATATTTAATACGTTACGTGCAGGTTGGCCACGAATAAAAAGAAATCGGATATCAAATTCTTCCTGCCCAGATCCACGCTCCATCGAAATGCGCTTCAAGCCATGGAGGATCGGCGTATAATCTGTCGCATCAAATTCCCATAGTTTCCCATCTTTGCCGAGATCGAGCCCGATGCCATACGGCGTAACGAACGACATGATCTCAAACTTCTGCGGCCACTTTTGATAGTACGAAAGCGAAGTAATGCGCGTAGTGTCATCGGCTGCTACCAATTTTTTTGAAAGTAGTACGCCCGTCTCGGTCTTCGTGATGCTTGTATCCGCTTCCCACCGATAGGCAGTGTCAAGCGTACGAACGGAATCGTCGCGCACGATCGCAAATCGAGTGATCGAATGCGCGTGATCGAGAAGCGTATCGAATGTGTACGTTGTCGTGATCGATGGCTTCAGACTCGTGTCGAGCGATTGAATCAAAGAGAGATTAGGTCTGAGCGTGTTCGAACTAAAATTCGTAAAGACATCTGTGCCATTGATGGCGCGCCAGACAGGAATTCCGAGCAAAGTGCTGGTCGCATGATTAGCCGATGAATCATGGAATGTGCTGCCGGAGCCTTCGTTTAGCTTGTAATACGCGATAAGATTTTGCGCGTTCGGATCATTCGGTGTGATGTCTCCTCGCATAATGGACTTAATTGCATTTGAATCGAGCGCCTTATTCCATAATGAGAATCTGCTTACATCACCATAATAAGAAAGTGATGAAGTAAGGGAGGTGCCAAGATTGAGTTTCGTGAGAACGATTGGGCGGCGCTTGCCAGTGTCGGTTGCGAAAAGTGATCCATTCAAATAGATGGACATCCGACCAGTAGTCGCATTTTTTGTAAATGCCCAGTAATTCCATTGACCGGCAAAATTTGCCTGAACTGCTGCCTTGTTAACGCGATCGAAACCGGTCATCCCATCACCGCAATCCCAATAAATATTATTGTCGCTCCATGGCAAATGCACGTTGACCGAACGGTTGTTATGCGAGTCGACGCCTTCGAGCAAAGCGGAATTCGCTGGAAGCACCGTTGAATCACCCTTCGTCCAGCATGCGATCGTGACCTCATTCGTGATCGCATTGAAGTTGCTCGGCGAAATTTGAACACCTTCGTAGCCGTAAAAGCTGAGTGCCGAATCTGATGTAGATCCGTTCAGTGAAGCCGCGTATCCAGCATCTTCTGTAAACACTTGAGCATCTTTACTGAGTGCTGCGTTTGTGATGCCGAGATCGAACTCGAGATTGGAGATGCCATCCCACATGAATGGCTGATAGAAGTAGAGGTTCGAATCATTGGCAGATGAAGCATACACATTCATCCATCCCTTGCCACGAATATCCTGATCGACTGGACTATCACCAGTCGTAATGCGCACGCGAGCAATCACTTTCCTCTGACCCGCCGCCGGCAGAGCAAAATCAAAATGAACGCCCTGAATCGGGCCCTTATTTACTCCCGCGGCAGTGAGCTCACTCGCATGAATAACGACCAATGTTCGTGCGGCACGCTTCGAGGCAACAAATGGGAAATTGATTTTTGATGAACCACTTCCGATCCTAATGCGTGGGATAGTTGGTCCACCGTTATAGAGCGCTTGTTGCTCCGTGTGCCTGATCGTTGTGAACGTTGGACGTTGTGTGTAAGGGAAATTTGTATTTCCAGGAAACGAAGAGATGATAGCTGATGGCTGAAGTTGTTTGATGGAATCTGTTCGAGTGGAATCGGTGATGAAGGTCTCGCAATTATAATCCCATTCTCCGCAGCCCTTGTTTCGGTTGTTTGCATCGGAGACGAGCGCATGATGACAACGCATGCGATACTGCATGATCACTTTCTCAAACTGCGTCTCAGAAGCCGGCGGGAATTGATAAACACCTGTCCTCGAAAGTGAATCGTAGGTGATCGTCTGGACGACTAGTGTATCCTGCGCGCGCAGGTCACTAAAAAATGTCGTTCCAAGGATGATAAGAGCGACGAGGGAAAAGGTACGGCGTAGCTTCATGATCTCGAGTTCAATAGACACAACTGACTTTCAACAACAGCACAACGAAAGGGTTGCAAGCAGCTAACGACTGGGGGAGAAAGGAAGGCTTACTTCGGACAAGTACTTGAACTCATCATCGCTTAACTCGAATTTCAATGCCTGAAGATTCTCCTCAAGATGCTTAAGCGTCAAAGTGCCTGGAATTGGAAGCATCGTCGGCGAGCGTTTCAATAACCATGCAAGTGCGATCTGTTGGACCGTCGCCTTGCGGTTCGACGCCAGCTTCAGAATCCTCTCGTCCTCCAGGTTCACTCTTCCATGACCAAGAGGATAATATGGAAGGAATGCGATCTTGTTTGCATCGCAATAATGAACAACGTCCTCGTGCTTGCGAGTGATGATATTGTATTCGTTCTGCACGGAAACGATATCGACGATCGATCGAGCTTCTTCGATCTGCGCAACACTCACTTCCGAAAGACCGATATGCCGGATCTTGCCCGCATCTTTCATCTTCTTGAGGAATGTGATCGTCACTTTAAGCGGCACCCTGGGGTCCACGCGGTGCAACTGGTAGAGATCGATGCGCTTTAACTTTAGTCGTTCGAGACTTCCTTCGAGTGCCTTCTGAAGATACTCAGGACTACCATTCCAGGTGTTATCTCCCGGTACCATCCCGCCTTTTGTCGCAATCACCAATCCCTTGGGATACGGTGCAAGTGTATTGCCGATCATTCGCTCAGTCGCATAGTGACCGTAGAAATCGGCGGTATCGATGAAGTCGATGCCACGTTCGACTGCACCAAGCAAAAGCACTCGCGATTCCTCATTCTCGCGAATACGATTTGTACCCAGTCCAATTCTGTGGACAGTTAAGTCACCGCCGATCGTTATCGTTTTCAAATGATGCTCCTCATTCAGTCTCATGACAATTATGGCATCCAAACCCAAGACCTGTCTTCGGATCAAAGCCAGGCATGTGCAGCAGCGAAGCCATTTTCGGCTTCACGGTATTACTCATGAACTGAAATATTTTGGGCTGCGCGGCCATCAACTTTTGGAAGCCTTCGGCATCGCGTGGAAGCTTTGGCAGTTGTGGGTTCGGCATCTTAAAGGTACCGTTCTTTGCTCCATCGCCGTGACAACTCATGCAATTGAACTTTGAAAATCTTTCCGGATCAAACGACGAAAATTCGGCACGCATTCTGGGAAGCACAACCTGCTTCATGAATTCAATCCGCTGACCATGATCAAGTTCTGACCAGATCATCGACGTGTCCATTGTTGGATGTTGGCTGCTACCGCTTCTCATGCCTGGCTCCTGCGGAATCGGAGTGCAGCTATAGAATGACACGAGTCCGATGATAATTGACAGGAATGCTGTGAGTGTAAATGGATGAAGTTTACGCATTGTATGTGAGTAAAAGTAGACATTGCTGTTCCAACAAATATAGGGAAGAGCCAGGGAACAGGGAGTGTCACCGCCGGTGGCGGTCTGGCTTTAAAAAGGAAAATCCTTAAAGTCCCTCGCCCACTTTGTGGGAGAGGGATTTAGGTTGAGGGCGTTCGGGCAAGGATGAAGGCTGAGGGATGAAGGATGAAGGATGAATGTACATCCCTCGTATCTTTGGACAAAAGCTGAACCCTAACTCTCAAATCAATGGAAGAACAGGAAGTACCGCTGGAGGGGTTGGAGGAGAAGATCGATGACATCGCTGAACACGAAGCGAAGCAATCGCGCTGGACATTTTGGGTTGCACTCTCAACTGCGCTTCTTGCTGTCTTCGCAGCGATCGCGGGCTTGCTTTCGAGCCATCACTCCGATGAGGCCCTGATCGAGCAGATCCGCGCTTCCGATCAGTGGGCGTTCTACCAGGCAAAAGGCGTCAAAAGCGAGATTCTCCAGACGAAGGTTGCGCTTCTCTTAGCAGAATCCAAAACTCCGAGTGCAGAAGACATCAAAAAAATCGCCGCATATGCTGAGGATCAGAAGTCAATTAAGCAGATCGCGGAAGAGAGGGAAAAGAGATCTGAGATTCATCAGAAGGCTCACATGACCTTCGCACGATCCGTCACGCTGTTTCAGATCGCAATAGCACTCTCAGCCATTTCGATTCTCACAAGACGAAAAGCTCTTTGGTTCGGAAGTTTGGGAATGGCAGCCGTCGGGGCATTCTTCCTGGTGCAGGCCCTTTTGTAATTGCTTACTTACGAGTCAGAGGCACAAGGACAGTATCCTCCCCGGTCGCTTCCAGATCCGGGATAAAGCCTGTCTTATCGTGAACAAGAGCCGGTGATTTCGGCCTGCCCTTAAATCCCCGACGACTCATTCGGAAAATGTACAGGAGAACTGCAGGGATGCCGGCGACGAGGACCATCTCGATGATGTCCGGTGTGAAGTCTGTCATGCGTAGATATTCAAGCGAAATCAGTTGGATACTATACCCGCACCAGTGCAACAATAGGGCCGCTTCTAATAAATCGATAATTAAGTCCTGCCTCCGGCTCCGGAATAGGCTTCTTAGAGCACGTTTTCACTGACTTCCGGATTGGTGAGCTTCGCGGATTCCAGCCTCGTCGGAGGTGATCGAAGCATTCAACCACCGCCAGGCCTTCGAAAATTGTTCGATAAAATCGAGTGGCATTTCGTGAACCATGCCGGGGATGAGCTCGTATTTTGTTTGAACGCCAGCCCGATCGAGATTTTCTTTCTCCTTCGTGATCGAGGATTTGAACGTAGCCATTTCGCCCTCGGGGACGATCATGAAAATTCGCAGGCCTTCTCCTCTGGCAATTCGAAACTCCTGTGTGTCCGGATCCTCGTTGACAAATCCGCAAATCGAAATGACGCCCGAAAAAAGAGCCGGGTGCCTGAGCCCAACTGCGAGTGCCATATGCGCTCCCTGAGAATAACCCGCAAGGTAAACTCGAGAGGTGTCCCCAAGCTTCTGCTCGTAAATGGCAGGGATAAGATCGCATAGGAGCTTCTCAACAGGTTGCACATCCTGTCCCCAGGAGTTGGTAATGTCGGACTCGCGAATGATCCCTGGTGGAATGATGACGACCGAGTGAGTTTTGTCCGATACTGTCTGCCAATATTCTGCAAATTCGTCGGATGAAGCGTTTCCGCCGTGCAGCGCGATGATGACCGGAAGCAACCCCGTATCACTCAATGTGCTTGGCCGAAGGATTCTGGTTGATTGCGCTGGCCAACTTTGTTGCTCGAGCAATCGAACACGTTTCCAGTATCCTTCCAGCGAATCAATCCAAGTCCTGCCGCAGACCGAGATGAGCGCTGAGTCCGTTCGAAATACATCAAAATTCCAGAAGTGGCGCTCTGCGGCATGCGAGATGAACGATCGCGCTCGTTCGGTATCGCCGAGTCGGGCGGCACTCAATCCCATCCCGTAGTCGGCAGTCCCTCGAAACCACATTCGTACTCCGATCGGAAGCGGCACGACATCCTTACATACTTTCTTATAGAATGCTTCGGCGGTCTTCCAATCCAGTTTCGTTTCTGCAAGAGCGGCAAGATGCCAATCGACACGCGCATCGGTCAGTGCATCATGAGCTAGGTTGGCTGATTGCGCCCTGGCGGATGGGCTGATAAGTAGGATTAAAAGCGCAAACGTCACGGACACTCGGGCCCCGAGCCGAACTGCACGCATTGCTATATGATATTCGCTTCTAACTTGAGGTGCGAGTGACATTCAACTTTATTTCATTTGCTCTCCCTGACGAGAGGAGACGCTGACGGACGAATGGATTATCTCGACGGTGTCCATGTTTAACTGCTCGGACTTCCGCTGCTTCCACATTGATGCCAGACTAGGCGAAGATCTCTCTCTAAAAACAACTTTCACCAAATCTACAAGGGCAAATTTGTGAAGTGCAACCGACTCCTGCAATAAGACACGCTGAGCCTTCGTGTAGTTACAAGTAGATAAAGTAATTTTGGTCGCGCAGCTGTGCGAGAGTGCTACTCTGAGCTCTTCTATTTGATGTGAAGCATGGAAAGCGTTGCCGAGTAGTTCGCCCCCACTACTCCGATGGTATACGCCCCCGAAGTAAGTCCGGCGCAATCTATTATGATTGGTTTATCGGGGGTGAGTACTGCGGCTGCTGTTCTGCATTCTATCCCACGCTCATCGACTATGGTAAGACGACACATCCCGAGATCGTTTGAAGATGTGATCGTAACCAGACCCTTCGATGGGTTTGGCAAAACTGCGAGAGTTGGCATGGTGCCATAACGGACTTTCTGGCTCAGAATGGTTGTGTTGCATCCACCTTTCGAGCAGATCTGTGCAGTTGGCGCGTTAACACTCTGCTGACAAACAAACTCGTTTTGTTTGATAGCAATCGAATCGAGGCTGATACGACTGCACGTCACGGTCGTAGGGAAGACGCGGAATGCGAGATAGCCGATTACACTTGTATTCCAGTCGATACGATTGGCTGGAATTCGAATTCGCGAGAATCCTGGCTCCTGGGTGATCGTCATGTTGCTACTTGTGTCGCCGCTAACGAATGCACCATCGTAGATTAGTATCGTCGTATCGAACCGAAGCACAAAGCTGAGATCACTTTTGACGAGAGCACTATCGAGCATAATCGGTACGAATACAGTACCACCGATCGTATCAGTTGATGCATCTGCAAGCTTTAATACAACGTTCGGAATTCTCCTGCTATAGCCAGCGAGTAACAGCGTATCGGATGTGCCATCGGCGAGATCAAGCTGTAGCATCGCCTGAGATTGGCCGCCATCACCTGCAGTAAAGACAATTGCGACACTGTCCTGATTTTTTCCCTTTACAAGTAAGAATTGTTGGGAGTCTTTTCCGGCAATATTCATCGAAGCGATCGGCGCGGCAGCGCAGTGCCGGATGAGAAGTGCGGTTTTGGATTGAGCGGGGCCACAACTCGCAAGTGTATCGAATCGTAGCAATGAATCCGGGAAAAACGTGTAACTGCCAAACGCTTTGCTCACGATTGAATCGCCCCCACTATTCTTCGTGCCCCAGACATTGCCGAACTCGTCGCCCGCAATGATAATGTTGTCTGTGATCGATGCGAGAAACCGGGTGTCGCGATCGTTGCTCGGTCCGCCGATCGCCTTCCATGATAGTCCTTTGTCGATCGTGCGATAGATACCGTTGGGATGCGGAAAGCCCGCTGAGTCGGTCGTCACTACCGTCTGGGCGTAAACTGCATTCGTCGAAAGTGCGAGAGTGCCGCTGAAGAAACGTCCGGGAGTGGTAATCGGTCTCTTCCAGCTTGTCCCAGTATCCTGAGAGACATAGATCCTGGAGCTATCGTCTTTTGATCCGAATTGATTGGCGCTGGCAAGATAAACCCGATTCAATTCGCAGCTATCCACATCGAAATCATACGAATCATATTCTGCCATACCCGCATGTTTCGTCCAGGTTATTCCATAGTCCGATGTCGTATACAGATGCCCAAAGTTGAGCCGGTCAGGAAAACCCCTACTGTACGGAATGCCCGAATAGGCATAGAATGAGCCATCTCTCAATCCCCGAATTTTAAATCCAAAATATCCTGTGAGCGTGGTCTGCCATGTAGTCCCGCCATCCGTAGAAATATTGACTCCGCCGGGCTGTTCTTCGGCTGTTGCAATGATATTCTTCGTCAGACCAAAACATGCGCTTAGTGGTAAGCCGGGCTTGACCAGCGTCCAGGTAATCCCTTGGTCGTTGGTAAGGTATGTCCCGCCAGGGCCTGCTGCGAGTCCCGTGTTTGCATCGAAAAAATTGAGGTCGTACAGGATCCCATTCATCGCCGGATCCGGGAAGTTCATCGTCGTCCAGGTCGCGCCAAGATCGCTGGACATATAAAGCCCGTTACTTGCAACCCACAGAAATCCCTGGCGATAGGCAATCACACCAGCGCCGCTCGGATCATAAAGATGATAAGCGATTTTCTTCCATTGCGCATGAGCAACCGGAACTGATAAGAGGAGGGCCAGCAGTGACAGGCACAACAACACACTCGCCTTTCTGCGTAGGACAATCCGAATCATATTGACTTAGTGCAACACTGAAAAAGAGAAGATTACCAGCCTTGGCTAACCTAGACCGCAGCGCTTCCGTGCGGGGTCGGGGAACGGGTAACAGAGGGGAATTCCCGACGGGCTTAGGCCACTCACTTCGGTGCAACTTCGGCATCGCGGCCAGTCTGCTCAGTCGAATGCCATAACGAGCTAAGCAACTGAATCGGATTTATCAGGATTGCGGGCCGAGCCTTCGCTTGATGAGTGATTTATCCTCGATGCGATAGGTGGTCGATTGATCTATGATTGGAGTGGGAGGCTCTTTCC
>Ga0207148_1114_pt1 | contig 17545 bp, 19 predicted proteins | sample Alteio_BWMinHeat_34_FD_153558 | JGI IMG/M metagenome (GOLD analysis project Ga0207148, IMG submission 153558) | Enriched cells from forest soil in Barre Woods Harvard Forest LTER site, Petersham, Massachusetts, United States -... | ecosystem: Environmental > Terrestrial > Soil > Temperate forest >... | reverse complement strand
CGTGTACTGGTCTAAACCAGAGAAGGAGTTATTCAATGATTGAAGTCAGTTCCTATGAAGCCAAAACCCACCTGGCAGAACTTTTAAGAAAAGTAAAAAACGGGGAAAGGGTAATGATTACAAAGCATAATGTACCTATTGCCGTCATCACGCCAACGACCCCTCAAATGAAGAGGACGCTTAAAGAAACAGGGGAAGCGATGAAACATTTTCGGCAAGGAAATATCCTTGGGGGCCTTTCGATCAAAGAAATGATTGCTGAAGGTCGCCGGTGAATCGGTTTGTTCTCGATTGCTCTGTGACCATGAGCTGGTGTTTTGAAGATGAGAAAACGTCCGAGGGGGATCGCATCCTTGATCGCCTGATACAGGAGGAAAGCAAAGGGATTGTTCCCTCACTCTGGCGTCTTGAGGTCGTCAATGTTTTGAGTGTTGCTGAAAGACGGGGACGACTCTCAACAGCTCAGTCTCTCGTCTTTATTGATCTTTTGGCTGAACTTCCGATTGTTGTTGATGAAACCCCACCAGACTTTAAGGACATCCTCCTTCTTTCAAGAACCTATGGACTCAGTGCTTATGATGCAGCCTGCCTTGATCTTGCAAACAGAGAACAAATTCCCCTTGCAACATTAGACAAAAAACTCAAGGGTGCAGCTCAGGAGATGTGTACTCCCCTTTTATAAGAGTCTCTCACCCTTCTCCTCTTGGATCAGTGCTTTGGATGCGGACAGTGAGGCGCAGGTTCAACAAGCTTTGGAAGCTCTGAAGGCCGACCCGCCCACCGAGCCTCAACGATTCAGCGGAGGATTGTGGTGGGGGGGCTGACCTCTTTGAGGAAATCTTATTTTTTCTGGGCAACAAGGACAACTTTATCACAACGGCTATCCCGATCTCCATCATGGGGGAAGAGCACACTACTTTCACGATGTGTGTACCCGCCATTTACCACAGTAAATTTAGCATCTTTAAGAACTCGACTTAAAGAGGTGTAATCAAAAAAATTGAAAAGATAATGTCTGTTTGTGTAGTGATATCCTTTTGATCCCCCTAAAAAATCGGCTGGGCCGCCCATATTTGTCTCATCTATCTCTATTATAATACCAGCATCAGTAAACATCTTTCCCTCGGTGTCGATACCGTAAACCGGTGGATATGAACCAGCGTAAGTGTGGCCTGCCTTAAGGTCAAGCTTTTCTGCTTTTTCAGGTCGAGAGATCGATCTATGCTTGTTGCGCTCCCTAGGGTCTTCGCCATTTACGTCTTCTTTTTTTCCTTTGCTCATGTCTTCTGTAAAAAGATATTGAGAGGTGTTATAGACCCCAAAGCCTGGGTATTTAAGTTTTTGTGCTAATCCTTGTCTGTGATAGTCCCTACACTGAGATTCACTAAGGACTGGTGTGTCGCTGCAAAAAATGACGAAGCCACCTTGAACCGTATTTTCGAACATTTTTCTCAGTAACAAATCGATATCAGATGGAATTAAATGGTGTAAAACATTAAAACAGACATTGATGTGATTTTGCCGAGTCATAAAATTCGAGGTTGGTTCACTCACAGATCCCTGAAGAACGTGATAAAGATTCTTTGTCTTGATGCCTTTTAACTTGAGACTCTTTGGCAGGTGTTTTTTTGCCTTAAAAATAGTCTCAATAGCGTCTTCTGCTGCCGCCTTGTGGAGTTCAATGCCATAAGGATTGCCACCCGAAATCAGTGCATGGAGCGAAAACTGTCCATGACCACACCCCCAATCACCAACATTAGGACGCTCACCTGAAGATTCATAGAGCTCTCTGATAGCTTGGGCAGCCATTAAGCACCAAGGTTGCTGTCGTTGAAAAATTGTACCCCACATTATTCCCCTCAAAACCTTTTGAAGCATGTACTCCGTCCGTTTTCACAATCGTACGTTGAGCCGATGTCAAAAGTTTGATGGCCTGCTCTCTTTTTTCAATGTCTGCTGGTAGTGTTTCCTCTATCGTTAATGTGAGAGGCCACTTTCTTGTCAAGATTGAAGATGAAGACTTACTGGCACTTTTATCTGCGGCTGAGGAGGAAGCAGCGGCGGCATTTGCAGAGCTTGGGCTTCTGCTTGAAGCCCCTGGAGCAGGGGCTGCTGCTGAGGCTTCTGCCAAGATTTGTGACCCTGGAGCGTGGGGAGCGGCAGATGCCGCCCTGCTTCCTGAAGGGGCTTCCATGGATAAAGATCCAGCGATTGCCCTCGCCAGGTCTTCATCCTGCCTCCCACTGCCCGAGACAGGAGCGAGCCCCCCAGCCCCCACGCCTCTTGAGAAGCCTTCTTGATCGCTTGCACTCGCTGCCGAGAGAGGAGAAGAGGCGCAAAATTGCAAAGTTAAAACAAGAGCTGAAGCCGTTGATAAAAGCGTTTTTTGGGTCATAAACATTTCTAAGTCCATCCTATTCAAAAGTGCTCTGCCCCAGGACAGAACAGCTGCGCAGTTGCAAATGAAGCATTGTATATTTGTTTCATGTAGTTTGTTTTTTTATTTAGTGCAAGAAGAAAATTTCAAAAAATTTGACTGCACATAATAAAAATCGCTCACTCACTTCCGTTACACTGTCCGCCTACGCCAAAGGCTTCGGCGTGAGATCACGCCATAGCGACTTCCAGGCTGCGCCGGCCGAGGCGAGCGGTGAATGCTCCCAAAACGGCCATTCGAAAAATTTTGGACCCCACAAACCCTATGGTATCGTCTCACCTGCAAGCCAAAGAGGTAAGTTGGCAAAGGAAAAAGAAGGGGGCCCCTTTTTGTATACACTCTTTTTCTCTTTGTGTGTTCTATATCATAGATAGCCGGGATCCCCTGAGAGGGAATAAAGTGCTTCTCGCACCCCTGCTGAGATAAGACAAGACCTTTGGTTTGTTCCTTGCCCTCTTATGGGTGCACACGTTTGAGAGCTCCTTCAGGGCGGACGACTGAAGGAATAAGGAAATTTAAAAAAACCATAAAAAAGGAGAGAAAAATGACATAGTGAGCTTATCATTCAGCACAGGCTCTACCCTCCCCTCATCCTCCCAAAAATCTTGCTCGGCAAGGACCCAAAGGCAAGCGCTTGCTCAAGGCGCTTATCTAAGAACACCCACGTGTCCTGAAATCCTTCCGACGTGTCTTTCAACCAATAGGTGAAGGTGGCGCCATAAACCGCGGCTAATAAAGCGCGTTTGGTATAAAAGTTATAGTCTGTGGACCTATCGCCTGCGTAATACCAAATCTCATTGACAGTTTTATACAAAAGGCGCGCTCCTTGGCCGAGATGGGCGGGATGGGCCAGGTACCAGACTGTCTTGCGCGCCGCCTCTCGGTGAGGTGCCAGCAGCAAAAGCCGCGTTTTGACCCCTTCCCTCACGCGATCCCGGACGCGCAAGCTCTCAGGTGCCGGGAGGATTGCCAGCATTTCTTGGTCCAGAAGCTGGTGCCACAGGTCAATGGCCTCCAGCGGACCTTTGGGAAACAGGCGCCACCCAAGGGTTTCATCACCCGTCACCTCAAGAGCAGCTTTATCCAGTGCAGCTTGAGACCATCCCTCTTGAGGGACGTCTTTGAGAACATGCTCAAGTATTTTCACTTTTATTTTTTCAGAATCCACATTTTTTCCTTTTGTTAACAGTTAATATGGATTATGGTCCCACCACTGTTTCGGGCTTTTGCTTGAAGCACCATATTTTATTGCTCTAGCCCTCCGAGATCAAGTCTTAGGAGGTATCCCACAGGAAGGGGGTGTAACAAGTCATGCAGGTTATTGTCCGTGAGAACAATATCGATCAAGCACTTCGCGTTCTTAAGAAGAAGATGCAGCATGCTGGCGTCTTTCGCGAAATGAAACTTCGTCGTCATTATGAGAAGCCTTCTGAACGTAAAGCGCGCGAAAAAGCGGAAGCGATTCGTAGAGCGCGTAAGCTCGCCCGTAAGCGTTTTGTAGGCTAACAGGAGCCAGGGTTCGGGAATCAGAAGACAGGAAAGAAAATCTGTTTTCTGGTTTCTGACTCCTGACAAAATACCATGCCCTTCCCCCCTCATCCTTTTTATTTTATCCGCCATGGCGAGACAGACTGGAATCGCCAAGGGACTTATATGGGGAAAACAGATATTCCCCTCAATGACTTAGGCAGGCGCCAAGCAGCCCATGCGGCCCTTACCTTAAAAAATGAACCCATCACCCATATTGTAACGAGTCCCCTCCTCCGTGCTCATGAAACGGCAACCATCATTGCAGAGGTCATCCAAAAGCCAGTCCATATTGTTGAGGATCTTCATGAATTCAATCTTGGAGAAGCTGGCAAGCAATCCTTAGATCTTGGTTTTTTTGAACGCTGGCTCGCAGGAGAAACCCCTGAAGGCGCAGAAAGTGTTGAGGAATTAGATGCCCGTATTTTAGGCGCTGTCACCCAAGCACTCACCTTCCCAGGCCCCGTTCTTATCGTATCTCATGGAGGTGTGTACCATTCTCTGCGGCGCCTTTTGAAGGGAGAGTCTCCTGGATTTGTCAAGAATTGCACCGTCTTTCATCATGCCCCCCATCCCTCTTCCTCTTGGCTTTTTGAGGAGATAGGTGATACTCCTTTGAGTGAGGCAGGGATCTAAAAATTTCAGCTGGCCCTCATTTTGTGGGGCATTTTTGCAAAAAAAGGGAAACGGGTCTCTTGACCCCAATCCTGACAATACGATAGAGTGCATCCCAGGGGGCCGGGTGGCAGAATGGTTATGTAGAGGACTGCAAATCCTCGTATACCGGTTCGATTCCGGTCTCGGCCTCCAAAAAAAGAATGGTCAAGGTCAAAAGACTTTGGTATATATCCGATTCCATTCCCCGGTAGCTCAGTTGGTAGAGCAAGTGGCTGTTAACCACTGGGTCGGCGGTTCGAGTCCGTCCCGGGGAGCCAGAGAAAGACTGGTTTCAAGACCTTCCCTCGTCGATAAATTTTCCGTTGAAGGAGACTCAGAAGTCTTCTCACGTCTCCTCTAGGCCTCAAGAAACGCTTCGTTTTTTTAAAATCTGAGATTCAATCGAAATCTTAATTGACATTTGTTAAAAAATATTAATAAATTGTCGCCAGAGATTTCTTTGTGATTCTGGCGAGCAGACAGAAAGGAATACATCCACAATTTATAACTAATTAATATTAAAAGGATATCTTATGATTGATGATAAAAATTTCAAGCGTCTGGTGACAAGCACAGCCATTCTTTTAGCCCTTCAAGTTTATGTGCCTTCAGAGGCGTTTGCATCTGATGCTCCGGCTGCAGCTGATGCTCCGGCTGCAGCTGATGGGCGTGCGAGGAGCCCCGGTCGCCGTTCACCCGCAAATGTGGACGATCTGTCTTTAAGTCAGGCGAATCTGTCCGCCGCTTTTGCTGCGGCTGCGGAAAGCCTGCCCGCAGGTTTGGATGATCTGTCCGTAAGAGAAGAAGATTTGTCTGAAGGTGTGACGTCATCTGATGAGAGTGACGACGAGGAGCTACAGCAACAGCTACCAGGCGCGTCACCTCTCAAAATAAAAGCTTTGAAGCTTGATAGAGCGGATAGAAAGATAGCTGATGAGGACCAACGTTTAGCTAACAAACGCCTTGAGACCGTTTTGCAGATGCATGCTTACAGAGAGTCTGAGCTTATGCAAGATTGTGCGGACGCGGTAAGAAAAATAGCTAAACTTCAGGACCAAAGCAAAGTTGTTGTTGAAAAAGCCCTTGCGCTAAAAACAGCGCTTCAGGAAGAGCGCGCGTCAAAAGAGCAGATTCAGCATGAACATGCGGTGATTGAACAACAACATGATATGGTTCTGCAACAATACGCAAACGAGGCAGTCGCTCACCAAGCGACAATGGAGAGGGAGGAGAAATTAAGACAAGAGAAAGAGCAAGTCGATGCGCAGCTCGCGTCCGAAAATGTGAGAGCGCAACTGTTGCAACAATACCTTGAGCAAGAACGTGTATCCATAGCGCGGCTTCAGAGCGAATATGCGCAGGCTCAGGCAAAATACGCACAAGAGGCAGCAGCACGTCAAGCGGCGCAGGCAGAGGCTGAAGCGTTAAGAAAAAGGAAAGAAGAAAAAGATGCGCGGCTAGCGCTCGAAATTGAGCAAAAGAAAGCATTACATAGACAAAAAAAAGCAAAACAAAAACAAGAAGAGAAGTCACTGGATCAGCTAGTCGTAGAAGCGATGCGAAAAAGCCAACAGAGGGACCTCGCTAGGCAGCAGGAACAACAAGAGCAGGCGGAACGAGACAGGATTTATCAGGAAGACGTAATGAGGGCTCTTTCTACTTCGTAAGGCTCTTTTTGTGTATACTAGATGGGGGATGTTCATCTTGATGGATGTCTCCCTTTTTTATTAAGAGAACTCTTCTTATTTTCTCGGTTCTTATCGATACGCATTTGATATGAAGACGCCGATTTTTCATGTTCCTTGATGTCCCCGCAACCCGGGCTACGCCGTGGCGAGAGGCGCCGTTACACTATGTGGCAAGGCGATGGGTATAATTTGATTGACGTTCTTTCTCTCAAGGAAAGGATTATACCCACAGCCTCTCAAAGACGTTCATTTTCTTAGGCTTCGTGGGTCTCACACGGTACTCCCGTTCTCCCCCACATGTGCATTTTTCATGCGCATGGATTTCTCTTGCAATTTGAAGCTCAGCTTTGGTAAGAGCTCGCGTTTTTTTATGGATTTGAGGGGGGTGTTTAGAACAGGGAGACGTTTCAATGAGACAGGGTTGGGAGGTTGCGGAGATATTTTCGATGGGCAGACTTTCTCGTGTAAATAAAAACTGGTCTTGAGGTTTTGTTTTGATACTAGGGTGCGTTTCTCTGAGACTTTGAGATTTATGTTTGACACAGGGGATGATGGAAGATTGCCCAGGAGGAGAAACTACATTACAGCTCTCTGGATTCACATCAAAAATTCTGTGTAAGCGAGATTGAACTTCTTCCATCGATTTCATGATGTTTTGCAAGTCGATTTTAGACGGGCTGAGGGGGTTCAAAGAGCCAAGAGTTGGAAGAGGTGCTCTCTCTTGACCGGGGCTCTCAGGGTCGGGTTTTAAGGAGGGAGCGGCTTCTCTACGTTGGACCTCAACCGGAGCTTCAGATGCCTCTAAGCAGAGAGGTAGCTTCTCTTTAGAAAGTTCCTGTTCCCGCATAAAATATTGCTTGAGCTCATGTAACTCCTGGCAGAGATGTCCATCAACTTGCGCGCCTGCTCCCTTTTGGGCGGCGACAGCTTGGTGAGAAACTTCCTGTTCTTGTAAGCGACGGGTTTTCTCTCGTAGAGCGTGATTGGTTTCCCGTAAAGTTTTCTCCATCTTCTGTAAGTCGATTTTGGACGGGCTGAGCGGATCAAGAGAAGCAAGCGTCGGCGTGGGAAGTGCGGCCTCTGCCTCTTCTGGTGTGGAGGGGCTTGTTTTCTCGGAATAGGCTTTAGAAGAAGTTGGCGTATTTGTTCGAGTGGTTTGATTATGGAAACAGGGTGGCGTGGCGCTCGTGTGGATCAATGCAGGTCTTTTGTTCCCTTTTACAACCTCTTTTAGGATTTCTAAAAGAGAATCAGTTCTCTCGTTCATTTTATTATTTGTTTGCGTCAAAAAGTCATTGTCTTTCTGAAGAGTATCCTTTTGTATCATCACAACCTGAAGTCTCGTCCAAAGCTGAGCTCTCGTCGAAGAAGCGTTGAGGGGAGGAAGACCTTCATCCGTCGTTTGAGGAAGAGTGCGTAAGTGATTTTCTTCCCCCTCCATTGCACATAGGGAGGGTCCCCAGGATAGAGAAAAAAGAAAAAAAACTAAAAAATTAAATTTTTTTATTAAATGCATTAATAAAATCTACCCTATGCAATACTTATCGCTATTCTGATGCGCTCAAAAGGGGATCATTATCACCCGTTAGGTGGGGGCGCGCAAGAGGTTTTTGCAGTAGCGGTTTCTGCGGCGGCAACACGTTATTTGTTGAAGCCAAACTTTGTCTCGATATAGAGTTGAGAGCCCCTCTTTTCCGTGGCGTCGTCACTCCTGGCTTAGATCTCTTCGGAGTTCCCATAGGGGTTCTTGTTTGAGGGACAACCACACGTAGCGGCTCTTCAAAGAGGTCGGTCGGATCATCTGACGGAGCAACCAGTGAAGGCAAAGTGAGTAGATTGGTTGCTGGGGGATAAAGCACGTTCACTGTTAACGCAACATCGTCTCCTAGATCATGTGTCTCCCCTCCTCCTTGACCTTGGAGAAGTGTGGTTTTTTCTTCTGTTTGGGCTAAGCGTGCGAGCAGCATTTCTAATTCCTCTTCTCGAGCCTTAAATTCAACTGCTGCGTTATCACGTTGTGCTTTGTATGCCTCGAAACGTTCAGTCGTCTGTCCTTCATGTTCACTGAGCAAGTCATCAAATGTTGTTGTCGAAACCTCAGCTCTTGTAGGAGGAATTTTCGGCTTCTTTTCTTTTTGAGAAGGCTCTGTTCTCATTTTGGCAAGGGAACGAGGACTGAATAAAAGAGCGAGGCGTTCTTGTTCTTGCTCCTGCTTGGTTTTAAATTCAGTCGCTGCTTTGTCGCGTTGCGCTTTGTACGCTTCGAAACATTGAGTAGACCGTTCTTCATGTTCACTGAGCAAGTCATCAAATGTTGTTGTCGAAACATCGGCTGCTGACTCAGGAACTTTCTGCCCGACATCTTCCCGAGGAGGCTCTGCTCTTGTTTGGGCAGGGCTGAATAAAAGAGCGAGGCGTCCTTTTAAATGCTTCTTGTTGGCTCTAAATTCAGCATCTGCTTTGTTGCGTTGTTCTTGATGCTTCCTGAAAGCTTCGGCTCTCTCCGCTGCGTATTGCGTGAGAAATTCATCAAATGTTGCGGTCGACAGATGAGTTGAGATCGTCAAAACATCAGCTGCTGACTCAGGAATCTTCTGCCTTGCGTTTTCTTGAGACGATAACGCTTTCATTTGGCCAAGGGAACGAGGGCTGAATAAAAGCGCGAGGCGCGTTTCTTCTTGCTCCTCGTTGACTCTAAATTCAGCAGCGGCTTTGGCACGTCGTTCTTGATGCTGCTTCAAAGCTTCGGCTCTTTCAGCTTCGTATTTCGTGAGAAATTCATCTAGTGCCGTCATCATTTCTTCTTCGGATGCAGGCGTAGGAGTTGCTTCTCTCCCTGATGAAGCATGGACTTCTTCTTCCTCTTCTTTATCATCAAAGTTGAGCTGGCGGCCTCTTTTCCCTTGTGCCTCTCCCTGCATCTCTTTTGGCCTTTTCCTCTTGCTCGGGGTGAGAGACGCTGGGGTCATCATATCTGAGAGCGATTTTTCTCTCCGATTCAAGAAGCGTGAGAATTCACTGTCTGGAGAGGTAATCTTTTCTTCATGCCATTGCGCATAGTCAGCGTATTCCTTGAGATCGATGTCTGAATAGCTCTGCTCACCTGTCAAAATGTTTTGACATATCTCCACTCTTTCTTCTAACTCAGAGGTATATGCTGATAATTTGTGAATGATAGATTCCATTGTGAGAGCTTCTGATTTTTCTTCCCTTAATTCTTCACTCAGACGATCTTCGTTCTGTGATTTATCCCCTACCGCCTCGTAAATCGTATCGAGTTCTCGAGCGTGTTTTTTTACGTGAGCCTGTCTTTTGATGCCGAATTCTTGAAGTTGGGCTTCATCTTGTTGGAGATCCGCTACGTTTTGAGTCACCCTCTCCAAAAATGTATGAACGTCTTTGAATATGTAAGCCAGTTCTTCTCCAGGAAAGTCTTCGGGAAGAGGGAGTTGGTCAATTTCATGTATGAGTTTCTGTCTGGCTTCGCCTGCTGCTTGCAGAATCGTATTCTCTTGGGCACTCCCCTTTAATGTCACTGCTTTTTGAAGCTTTACACGCAAATGATCAAGAATAGAATAGGTTGTCTCAAGAATAGAAAGCTTTGGCTTCTCTTTTTCAAGTGCGCCTAAGAGCTCTGGAAGGCATGCTTCAGCTCGTGCGACAGCATCTAAGGTGGCGACACTGTCATGATAGTTCTCAGCCTCTAAGGCAGCAATTTCTTCTTTTAATGCATCTATTTTGTTTTTTGTGAGCGTGAGATTTCTTTTTGTTCGCATTCTTTCTTGCGTTTGTTTCTCAGGTTCATCGCTTGTTATAAAATGAGAGGGCGCCCCCTGGTAATCATGTTGCGCATGTTTTGTAAGTGAATCTGTAGAGTAAGAAACAGGTCTTTCCATTTCCCGATTCATCTTCACAACAAGATTGTGTTGGTGGATAAGGTCATGTGAAAGGGCGACACGTTTTGCTTCTCGCTCTCTCTCTTTCTGTTTCTGTTCTTTAAGGAGTATCGCTTTTCTCTTCCCAATCGATGTAAGATCGCCTTCGCAACGGCCCTTTTCTTCCTTACTTTTCTCGATTTTGTCATTAAGAGAGGCCAGAAACTCTAAAATCGTGTCAATGAATCCTTCTCTTGCCTGTCGCGTGCGTGCGATGTTCTTCTGTAAGGTCTTTTCCTCCACTTCAAGCTTTTGAATGTCCTCGTCGTGGGTTCTCCAGAGAGCGTCCTCATTTGTCCGGAGCTCTTTAGTTTTCTGCGTGGTTTTACTGAGTTGATGAGTGATCACTTCGATAGCAGCGACCACCTCAGACTGTGCCGTTTCATAAAAAGGTTTGATGTCATTTTGATAAAGGCTCCGTACCCTATCGAGTCGAGAAGCGAGGGTTTGCACAGTCTCCATAATGATTGTCTCAACATAACCTGCACCCCCCTGTTCTTCCTCACTTCTCTGAGGAGAAACACTCTTTACTGCGCGTGGCGTGAAGAACTCTGGCATGTCAAAGCCTGGAGATTGTCGTGCAAAGCCTGGAGAGGCCTCAGCTTTATTGTGTGAGACAACAAGGCGTGCTGGCGTAGCAACACCTACTGGTGAGGCGGGAGTTGGTACGGGCGGTGGTGCACGCTTTGGCATTGGCTTTGCTGGCGGCTGCAGCTGAAGGTGTGGTGCGCGGACGACCAGTGTTGACATAGAAGCTGGTGGTGTTGCTGCCTGAGGCTGTAACGCGCTGCCTAATGGCACCACGACGTGTCCTAATGTAATGGCTATTGTTGGTGCTGATGCAACGAATGGCGCGGGAGTAGGCGCAACGATGGGTGGTACTGCAGATTTTTTGGCAGCAGCAAACTTCTGGATTGTGTCAGTTATCTCTTGGGAAAACGTCTTACCAATTGTAACGCGTGTTGGTGCAAATCCAGCTGCCGGTGCTATGGGGGCAACTGGTGGTACAGCTTGAGGTGCAGCTTGAGGTGCAGCTCTCCCTTGTCTCTCCACTTCTTGAAACCAGTGGGACGGGAAAAAATCTTCCTCTTCGAGGGGTGGTATTGGTGTTGGTGTTGGCACTGGAGTTGGCACTGGAGTTGGCACTGGTACAGGCGCGGCTGCCTCTTGTCCAGCGTGAGTTTTTGTGGATTCGCCTTCAAAAGGGACTTCAGACCGGAATGTCAGTCTTATATTAGAGACAGGTTCTTGCCACTCCTCCGTAGAGAGGGGCATGAGATGTGGTTTTTGAAAATTTGTAAGTGTTGACGGCCTATATTCAAATGGGTTGATCGAACTTTCTAATGTCCTATCAAACGTTAGTGCCCAATGTTCAAATGAGGTTTTTATTTGTCCGTGAGATCCTTTGACGATTGGCGCAAGCACATCTGGGCTTGTTCTTTGAAATGTTTTTTGCAGAAGAGGCGCGCGGAGAGCAAAGGTTTTTGAGGCAGTTCGATCGTCTTGAGAAAAAGAGCTCCCCCCCTCCCCTCCACCTGAGAAATTGGCGCGGGGAAAATCAATGCTTGCCAAGCATGTGGTGGCTCCCAGGGCTAAAAGTGCCTTTCTTCTTATCGTTGTCATTGTAACCTTTTACCATTGAAGGCTTATTATTCTTAAAAACGTAACCACCCATCTACCGATAGCGATTCCTTATACCCATAAAAAATAAAATAGAAAAGATTAAACTTTAACGATTTTTAAATGTTTTCGTTTTTACTCGCCTCCGCAGCCTTGGCTCGTGGTTCAGTGGGTATCCGCCAGCGACCCGGCTACGCCAGCCGTGGCGAGAGGAGGAGGCGGGCGAAACCCGACGAAGAAGCGCAAGATACGATGGGCTTGAGCCCGTGGAGTTTCACTCAGTTCTGCCTGCCCTCTTTAAAATGGAAGCATGTCGATGGGGTCTTTGAGGGTCTTGAAAATAATAAGAAAAGAGAATTTTAGAGGTTTTGGCACCAGGCCTTCGGTGAATCATTTGTCTAATGGTGCCCCCGGGGAGACTCGAACTCCCACATCATAGATAACAGATTTTGAGTCTGCCGCGTCTACCAATTCCGCCACAGGGGCTCCATGGCGCGCATCATAACAACAGCGTCCCTTTCGTCAAGGGGAAAAGGGAGGAAAGAAGGATCTTAATCTGTCTGTTGATCGATTGCCCAAAAATCAACACTGGGGCCATACCACCACACGGGACGAGACTGCTGGTTTGCATTCCAAAGATCTTGATCAGAAATTTTTTTGCTGGAAGGTACCCATAGGGAAGCGCTCTCAGCGTAGAGACAATAAGGGGTGAGCGTGAGAGCGCAGACAAGACTGAGGAGCTTAAGTGTAAAGGACGACATCGTGCACATCTTGTTAAAAGGGTGAGTATGGATGGGAGTATATCCAGCTATCTCTTGAAAAAGCGTTAATGATTGGGAGAAAGCAGATGGCCTATAAGCCGGGTTCTGTCCCTCGTTGTCGAGGGGAGAGGTATTCATCTGGGATGTGAGTTACCTCACACCTCATGCAACCGACCCGGGTGACGACCCAAAGACAGGTCCTATGCCACCCCTATTTGGTCTTGCTCCCGGTGGGGTTTGCCGTGCCATCTTTGTTACCAAAGACGCGGTGCGCTCTTACCGCACCCTTTCACCCTTACCTGTTGCCAGGCGGTTTACTTTCTGTTGCACTTTCCCTAAGGTCGCCCCCGCCGGACGTTATCCGGCACCGTATCTTTGTGGAGCCCGGACTTTCCTCTGCACTTGCGTGCAGCACCTCTCCGGCCATCTGTTCTCTCTATATAGGCTTTGTATGAAGTTTCAACAAGCCCTGAAGAAGAGCGAGCGTCTCCTGATCTGTGATCCCATCCAGTTTATGAGGTTGGAAGTGGCGCTGGAAGGCAAGTATGGCATGAGGTGCCGAGGTCACATCATATCCAACTTTGGCCAGAAGATCTGCGGGATCCTCCTCGTTTCCCGTCATAATAGGCTCTGGCCATAGGCCAAATCCTCTCTCTGCCAGCTGTTTCCAAGGAAATAAGTGGCCCGGATCTTGCTTGCGCTGAGGGGCAATATCCGAATGGCCAAGAATGCGCGAGGAAGGGATCTCCCAGCGTATTTGAATCTCTTGAGCAAGAGCCAAAAAGGCTTCAAGTTGAGCTTCGGGAAAAGGACGATACCCACAAGTATGACCTGGGTTCGCTAATTCAATGCCAATCGAGCTGCTATTAAGGTCGGTCACCCCTTGCCAAAAACTCCCCCCTGCATGCCACGCCCGTTTTGCTTCTTCCACAAGTTGGGTGATTTGACCTTGTTCATCAATCAGATAATGCGCGCTCACCTGAGATTCAGGGTTGATCATCCAGGCAAGGGCTTCTTTTGCCGTTGGCATATCCGTATAATGGACCACCAGCATATCGATCGTGCACTGGCGTTCGTTAAAATTGGGGCTGGGGGATTGGATGATGTTCATGATAGCAGTGTAGCAGGGGAACGGTGGAGCGGTAAAGTGGTGGAGCGGAAGGAAACAGAATACGAAAAAAGCTAGCAACACCCTTTCTCCCCTTATTTCTTACTTTTCTGACTAACTGCTCCACCGCTATACTATAAAAAACGTGCCTCCTAGGGACAAACGATCATCCGATTGGCCATTGTCACAATTTTCATTGACAGATTGTTGGAAATCTCTTATCTCCTGGTGAAGATTTAGAATTCTTTCGAAGACAATTCAGGAATAAATGATGGGTAAAATCTCCCCTTTGGGGTTTATGCGGCAGGTACGCCAGGAACTGGCGAAGGTCACGTGGCCGACACGTAAAGAGACAATTACAACAAGCATCATGGTCTTTATCATGGTGTTCATTTGCGCGATCTTCTTTCTCATTGTTGATCGGGCACTTTCTTGGTTTGTCTCACTGGTTTTGGGGATAGGAGCTTAAAAGGTGGAGAATTTTCGCTGGTACGTTGTTAACGTCTACTCTGGATTTGAGAAGAAGGTTGCAGAACATATTCAAGAGCAAGCTGCAAAGAAAGGCTGGGCGGATCAAATTGAAACGATCATGATTCCAACCGAGGATGTGGTTGAGGTCAAAAAGGGCGTCAAAGTCACGTCGGAACGTCAATTTTTTCCAGGCTATATGCTCATTAAAATGGTTCTTACTGATGAAATGTGGCATCTCATTCGCCAAACTCCCAAAGTCTCTGGGTTTCTAGGGGTGCGGGGCAAGCCTTTGCCTATCGCTCAAGGGGAAGTTGATCGTATTATTGCACAAGTCCAAGAAGGCGTTCAAAAGCCAAAATCCACCATTATCTTTGAGATCGGTGAACAAGTACGCGTGTGCGATGGCCCCTTTACCTCTTTCAATGGGCTTGTGGAAGAAGTGGACGATGATAAACAGCGTGTGAAGGTTGCCGTCTCGATCTTTGGCCGGTCAACGCCGGTTGACCTTGACTTTTCTCAAGTTGAGAAAGTGTAAGCTCTCAAGGAGCATAATCAATGCCCTTTCATAGCCCCCGCATTGGGATTACCCTCGATTGTGAAGGACCTGGCGGCTTTTCACAGATGCCTTGGTACGCTATTCGTAAGAATTATTGCACATGCATCTCTGCCCTCGGCGGCATTCCTATTCTTCTTCCCCATGAGCTCACCCTTGTTGGCGACTATTTAGATCTTATCGATGGATTGATGATCACAGGGGGCGGACACGATGTCCCTCCTCACCTTTATGGCGATCAAGAGGTCCATCCCACCGTCACCTTAAAACCAGAAAGAACGGCTTTTGAACTTGCCATCACTCAAGCTGCTCTTGCCAAAGATATTCCTATTTTAGGAATCTGTGGTGGGCAGCAGCTCCTGAATGTGGCGCTTGGGGGAACTCTTATTCAGCATATCCCCGATGCAGGAGAGTTTCTGAACCATAAACAACCCTCCCCTCGCGATGAGTCTCATCATCTTGTGACGCTGGTGAAGGGTACCCTCCTCCACCGCTTGATTGGACAGGATGAACTGGACGTCAATAGCGTCCATCACCAAGCGGTTCGTGATCTAGGCAAAGGTGTCATCGTCAATGCTTTGTCACCCGATGGCATTATTGAAGGGATTGAAGTCCCTCGCTATCGTTTTTGTTTGGGGGTTCAATGGCACCCTGAGTGTACGTTCTTTCCGCAAGAACGGCACATTTTTCAAGCATTTATTGAGGCTGCTCGTGGATAAGGGGGAACGCATTGCGAAAGTGATGGCGCGTGCTGGCCTCTGTTCCCGCCGCGAAGCAGAAACGTGGATTGCAGCGGGACGGGTGAAGGTTGATGGTAGTGTCCTGGAGACGCCGGCCTTCTGTGTGACTTCAGCTCACCGTATTGTTGTGGATGGCAAGCCCCTGCCCCAAGCGTCCCCTCCCCGTCTTTGGCGCTATTATAAACCGAGGGGACTGGTCACGACGCACAAGGACGAGTTGAATCGCCCCACAATTTTTGAGCACCTTCCTCCTGAGCTTCCTCGTGTGATTTCCATAGGGCGCCTTGATCTGCAAAGTGAAGGATTGCTTCTTCTCACCAATGATGGTGAGCTTTCGCGTCATCTTGAATTGCCCTCAACAGGATGGGTGCGTCGCTATCGGGTTCGTCTTTATGGGCACATTGACCCTGTTGAGCTTGAAAAATTAGCGGGGGGCATCGAGATTGAGGGGATTCGTTATGGAGCTATCCAGGCAACCTTAGATCGCCAAAAGGGAGATAATGCTTGGCTTACGGTGAGTTTGACGGAAGGAAAAAATCGTGAGCTGCGGCGGGTTTTTGAATTTTTAGGGTGGCCCGTGAGTCGCCTTATCCGTCTGAGTTACGGTCCCTTTCAGCTGGGCCCCCTTGCCCCGGGGGAGGTCAAAGCCGTCCCCAATAAAATCCTCAAAGAACAGGTCGGAATTCCCAAAAAACTTTCCTAGCCACCAGTTCGTAAAAAATCATAGAAGAAAAACAAAAAATCACCTTTTTTTGTATATATGTAAATTAAAAAAAGAAAAAATACAAAAATTAATAAAATATTTGTATTTGTGTTTTACAATGGTGACTCGAGCAACATATGTAAGAGGAAAAAATATGACACATTTACAGTTGAAAGATTTAGCCATTGTGGCAACTCTCGTCATCATGGGCTTCTTTGCTCTTGCTGATCGAACCGAAGCGAAGACGGTCACAACAACCACTTGCCAGCAAGACATGTGTGTTGAGAAAGGTCGATGTGCAATATGTACGAAAAAAGTTGAACGAGGACCTGTTGGGACGGTTGTGCATGCGATTTTGGCAGCACCTGTTAACCTATACGATGCCCTCTAATCTCATATATTGAATTGACTACATACATTAAGGAGAGACCAATGAAACTAAATACATTCAAAATGCTTGCGGCAGGAGCTGTGGTTGTTTCTTGTTTTGCTTTGAGCGAACGTGCTGAAGCCCATGGCGGATATGGTGGCAGTGGGTATGGCGTGGGTCATCATGCTCGCGGTAATGGGCACGGTTATCATCAATATGGATATCGCCATGGTGGGTATGGGTACGGATACAGTGGTGCTTACGTGGTCGGTGATCCAGTCTATGATCCCTATGGGGAGCCCGCCCTCGTGAACGATGTCCGCTAGGACAACATATATTAACCAATCATAATTTAAGGAGAGACCAATGAAACTAAATACATTAAAAACACTCGCAGCAGCCACAACTTTTGCCGTCATTTCTTGTTTTGCTTTGAGTGAAAATGCTGAAGCCCATGGCCATGGGAGACATGGTGGTGGACATCATCGTGGATATGCCCACGGTAATGGGCACGGTTATCATCATCACGGCTATCATCACGGCTATTATCATGGCTATGGTGGATACGGATATGCTTATGGAGGCTACTATGCTCCTTATACAGGTTGGGGTGATCCATACCCCTATGGCTCTGTCCCCTATCGTACTGGTGAAGTTGTTGGCGATACAGTGAGGACAGCCGCGGCTCTCCCTGGAGCTGTTCTGGGCGGAATTGCCAACGCTCTCTCGGCCTAAAAACCCTATGCTCCCTGTTTCTCTCCTGTGAAGCAGGGAGCATGCTTTTTTGCCTCGTTTCGCGCTTATGTCTATCCTCATGATCGTGTGTGAAAATTCTTCTATTTTTCATTTGGCTTTTTCGTCGCTTCAGTTTATAAACTCCATCAGAAGCCGGATTAGCTCAGCTGGTAGAGCAACTGATTTGTAATCAGTAGGTCGCGCGTTCGAATCGTGCATCCGGCACCAGGGATTGACAGG
>Ga0207148_1073_pt1 | contig 17697 bp, 17 predicted proteins | sample Alteio_BWMinHeat_34_FD_153558 | JGI IMG/M metagenome (GOLD analysis project Ga0207148, IMG submission 153558) | Enriched cells from forest soil in Barre Woods Harvard Forest LTER site, Petersham, Massachusetts, United States -... | ecosystem: Environmental > Terrestrial > Soil > Temperate forest >... | reverse complement strand
CGGCTGTCACGATTGACCCGAGACTCTTAAGCGCAGCGATCCTGTAAACTCTCGCATTAACAGCGTTCCTGTTATATCTCGTATTTTCTTCAAGAAGGCGACGCAGCAAAGGGAAAACCTCAAGCGCCACGTTTGGGGCGGCTTTTACGATTGCCTCGAGGCTCGTAAACGCAATGCACCTGACATACATCTCGCCATCGTTAAGAAGAGGGCGCACCAAAGACCAAGCCTCAAGCACCACGTTCGGGGCGGCGGCTTTCACGATTAACCCGAGATTTCTAAGCGCAGTGCTCCTGACTTGACTGTCAGAATCTTTGAGAAGGGGGGTCAGCAAAACCAAAGCCTCAGCAACCGGGAGGGGTTTTGCGACGTCAGTAAAATTCTGAGCAGCAGAGCTCCTGATATTTTTGTTTTCATCTTTGAGAAGTGGGTGCTGCAAAGGCAAAGCCTCAAGCTCTGCGCTCGAGTCGGCTGGCACGATTGAACCTAGGATATGAGAAGCATCTTCTCTGACCCATTCGTTATCATCTTTGAGAAGGGGGGGCAGCAAAACCAAAGCCTCAGCAACCGGGAGGGCTTTCATGATTAACCTAAGGCTCGTAAGCGCAGAGCTCCTGACCCATTCGTTATCATCTTTGAGAAGGGAGTGCAGCAAAACCAAAGCCTCAGCCGTCGGGAGGGCTTTTAACGTTTCATCAAGGCTCGAAAACGCAGTTTCCTTGACCCCCCAGCCATTATCTTTGAGAAGAGGATGCAGCAAAGGCCAAGCCTCACGCGCCAAGCTCGGGGCGGCTTTCACGAGTAACCCAAGGCTCCCAAGCGCAGCTTTCCTGACCTGCTCGTCATCATCTTTGAGAAGGGAGTGTACTAAAGGCCAAGCCTCAAGCGCTACGCTTGGGGCGGCTGTCACGATTGACCCGAGACTCTTAAGCGCAGCGATCCTGTAAACTCTCGCATTAACAGCGTTCCTGTTATATCTCGTATTTTCTTCAAGAAGGCGACGCAGCAAAGGCCAAGCCTCACGCGCCAAGCTCGGGGCGGCTTCTAACGTTTCACAGAGGCTCTTAATCGCAGCGCTCCTGACCTCCTCGTCATCATCTTTGAGAAGGGAGTGTACTAAAGGCCAAGCCTCAGCAGACAGGAGGGCTCTCACAATGAATCCGAGGCTCCAAACAGAAGTGCTCCTGACCCAGTAGTCCTCATCTTTGAGCAAAGACAACAAAGCCTCAGAAGCTAGATTTGGAGAGTCCTTGACGAGCTTTGTTAAACTATCCCCGGCTACGTCCCGCATGTTAAAATCTGGAAACAAGGACACGAATGTATTGAAAACTTCTTTTCTGAGAGCCTGATTTGTAAGCACAGCTTCATCGATGACTTGGCCAAGTTTTTCAACGCTGAGCTTTTTGAGTTGCCAATCCGGGGTGTTTTTTAAAAGTGCTATCAAGTGAGTTGTGATCTTTTCTCGTCCCCTAAATTCAGGCCTGTTAGCAAGGCGCGAGATGATTTCAAGAGCCGCCCTAAGCCTCCGGGTTTTTTGAGAGAAGGCTTCTTTTTTCTTTTCTGCAGATTTTTGTCTGAGCATTGGAGCTGAGGCTGCATCTAAATGCTGCTCTTGCCCCCCAGTCCTCATCTCTGCTTGAGCTGAGGGCGGTACACTGCCTTGGACCACAATGGACTGCAGCTGCTCCACAATTGCTTTCGATAAATACCCACTTTGGATAATCTGTTCTGTCCATTGAGGAATGTCTTTGAGGACGACCCCATCGATGAGAGTTGTCATCCTCTTTACAAGTTGAGGAGGGATTCTTGGATCGAGTTCTCCCGCTGTTGTGCTTTGCGCCAAGAGATGCATGAGCAATTTAACTTTAGTTTCGATCCCAAGTTCTAAGACGCCATCAACGTTGCAGGTCACGGCTTCCCAGAATCGTTGCACAAGGAGATGAAATCCCATGGAGGACTCGTCTGATTGTTGAGAAACAATTCCCGCTAAGAATTTTAGTGTCATCAGGTATCGTGGCTCATTGCGGTGTTCACCAATCAGCTGAGCGATATCTCTGACAGAAGCCATGTTGTCGTCCATGAGCTGGTCTTTCAGACGATGGGCCGTGAGATATTCCTGAAAGCTTAAATGAATAAACCGATGGTCGCGGTGGAGGAGATCTTGAGCTTCGAGCGCTTCCTTACTGGCGTGAGGAGAGGCTGCCTCATGAACGGTGTAGCCTTTGTGTGATAAAAACTTACAGAATGTGGCGAGATCTTCGGGTTTAAAGGTCTTCTCCCCTTTGGTAAGGGAAGCGGTCATACTTGTCAGGGTTTTCTTATCAAGGCCACTGGCTTCTGTCAGATCCCCTCTGTCTAGGCCATTCCTGCCTTGGGCCGTATAGCTCAGCTTTGTTTTACTTTCATCCAAGGAGACATATACCTTCAAAGGCTTCATATCTGCCTCATCCGGCAGTCCCCGAAGACGCGGCTCGAGGGTGTAGGGCATCCGTGTGACTTCGGGTCGGAGAAGACCGTATTTGTTGATCTTTCGAATGCCAAAATCGAGAACGGCTGAGAAACCCTTCCCTATCTCACATGCAAGTCTTTCAATCTCAGATCCTGCGATGATCACTTTATTCTGTTCAAACCCTGTCTGGGCTATCCCTTCAAGAACAGAAAGCTCAGGTAAATGCAGCACCTTGTAATCCGTCAGATCCATAGGGTTAAGGGAGCTTCCATAGGGTTTTGTTTTCAACAAGAAGCGCTTGCCCAACCACACCACAACACCTTCATACAATTGGCCAATGTTGAAAGCGCCTTTGAACCGTTGGAGGATTTGAGGGTCGGTTGCGATCAAGCAAATCATCGCCAAGTTGATGGGTGTTACCAAGGTATCTTGTAAAATCGGATTGCCTCTGTAAATGCTGAATAAGGAGTGGTGAATGTCCTCATAGTAAACTTTGATCGTACCCTTTATACCTTCTAAGGTCTCAAGCCCCTTGCCCTGTTGTGTTGTTTGGCTGTAGCGGTCAATGGCATCAAGGCTTGCTGAGATCTCTCGGCTCCTCACGTCTTCTTGGTTTTCATAGTACCTAAAGAGGCGACTGATATCTCCCTTAACACGATCCAAAGACAGGCCTTGTTCAATTTCTTGGGTGAGTCCTTCGCCTTGTTTTCGAAAATACCGCTCCATGTAGGTTGTAATGCCAGCTTGTTCCAGACCCAGGACTTCAATCTTCCGCTCAAGCCTGTCTTCCATGGCAGAAGTGATCGCATTTGGCCGGGAGGTTAGAACCACATTGGGGTAGTCGAAAATCGTCCCGAGAATGTCGCGCGCCACATGGCCCCTTCTATTGAGGTGCTCAATCTCATCATAGCCATCAAGAAGCAAAAGGGTTTTGGCTTTATCGAGATCTCTGAGTTCAGCAAGGGAAAAAGAGCTAAAAGCAAGAGTGTCATCTTCTTCTACGAGGGAAACTTCTTCTGCAGCAGCTGAAGAAGAAGCTGATGCTGATGAAGCAGGAGGTGGAGAAGGAGACCGTGGCCCTGGGGCTCTCCCGTGGTCAGCTTTAGGTCTCCCTTCTTGTTGTTGCTGCTCGATGGACCTTTGAATAAGAGCAAGCAGGCGATCTTCTTCTGAATAGCCGTCTAAAAGTTCAGAGACGCGATCCTCATCAAGGAGACTTTTAAGCCTGATCTTAAAGACGTAATCGAACTTCTCATGAAAGGCCTTCCCCTTGCCCCACTCATAAGCAATATGATTAAGCAAGCTTGTCTTTCCAACCCCCGCGACGCCTACGATCAAAACTTTCCCGACCACGTTCTCGTCACCGACTTTCTCAAACACTTGAGAGAGTTCGATGGGCAGTTTCTCTTCTCCCGATTTATTCTTGTTGAGGACGATCTGCAGCTTCACATAATAATCATCCATCTTTTGCTGCGGTACAGAAGCATCTTCAATCAATTTAGGAAGGGTATCTTGGGTTTTATAAAGAGCTTTGAGCTTTTGAGTGAGCGGACGCGCTTTAGAGGGTTCTTTCGTTGCAACGTCAGCATCCAGCATCGCTCCAGCCCCAGCGCTTGAACTTGAGAAGGTAGCCTCTCCACTTGAAGATGTTTGCCTTATGCCCATCCGACCGCTTGAGGAAGAAGCTGAAGCATTGGGAAGGCGCTGGTCTTGCAAATAATTGGGAGAAGAGGAGCGGGATTTTCTTTCTTCCTCTTCATCTGGGTCCATTGCCCTGACAAAACTCGGTGGAATCGCCAGCTGAAATATCAGAGTCATACTGATAATTCTTTTGATCAAAATAATCGAGCTTTTTCTCGCATTCTGCATATACTCTCCAACCATCCACATCATACGTAATGCCTATTTACGTTTCTCCCAGCATCTGGAAGATAAACCATGGTAAGTCACCAAACAATGATTTAAAAACCTCCCTTTATTTGGAGAGGTGTCTCCGCTTTCGTCCAAATTCCGCCAGTTCAGGAAGATCTGTCGAGATCAAAAGAGAAGAGGGAGGATGTTTAGAGAATCGACGCCCTTCAAAGAAAACGAGGGAATTTTTGCATCACAGCAAGGATTTTGGAGCGTTACCTAACATGGAGCAAACGACAAGCTATCAATCTGTCACCCATATCGCTTTTTCGGTCACCCATCATCCTCTGCTGTGCTACACACTTTTTGTCATTGTTTCTTTTTCTGAGAGTGGACGTGGGTCGCTGGGCCTTGAGGAACTGATACCATTTGCATCGCGGACTTCCTTCTGAAGAGGAAGAAAAGGTAGACGCAGAAGAAGAGGATGATCTAGAAGAAGACGTAGCGGCCGATCGTGCTTCCCTCGCATTTAATAACCCCTCCAGCTCTCCGCTGCTCAAACAGGCCAAACAGGATGTGCAGAATCTTAATACAGAAGTCTATCGGACAAACACCCTCTGTGCTGATAGCCAGAAGAAATATCACTTCTGCTGGGGCGAGCCGTTCCTGGTCCTCATCCTGACGACAGCTCTCTCAGGCGCTTTTGTGGCGCTCTTGCTATTTCCTCTTCAACCTTCTCTTGTTTGCCCGTAGAGGGCTTAACAGACTGTCGATGATTCAAAGGAACGTAATGCTTGTGGCTGTTATCTAAAAGTCTTATCCGCTGTTTTGTTACATTGTCATGCTGAAGAACCGGAGGAACCTGATTTTCTGCCTTAAATTCTCTTTCTGTGTTTCAAACGGCGCACGAGTATTTGTCAGGTGTTGCAAGCACCTAGCGACCACCTATCTCAAGGAAAAAATCGTAATTGGGATCAATACTCTAAAGTTAGAAAATAACTCTCCATCCTCTTCGCGCTGCACAGAATAGGAAGGTTCGATTCCAAGGGGCAAGACACCATTTAGATAAAGCGTTGAAGGGTCAAAATTAAAGTTGAATAGGCGTTTAAAACGCAGTTTCCAATGTCGCTTATCCCAAGGATGATTGAAGGATGATAAAGAACTCCTTTCAGCAGAATAATTGAAGGGCGATCCTAAGAGAGATAAGTCCTCATAAGAAAGAAAATTCTGAGCGAATTGATAAGCCTCTAATATAAATTTGTTGCTTAAGGCATTAAGTCCCTGCTGCAACCTTTTATTGAGTGCTGTATAAAACATCAAAGTCAAGGCGCGCTCAGCAGAAAGTACATCCCTCCCTTGTTTTACATAATCACTTTTAATCCCTCTCGCGGTCTCATAGGTGTATTGTTTAAGGCGACCATATAACTCTCTGTTTTGAGAGACGAGTTTCATAAGTTGGGATAAACCTAAGGAAGACCTAATGAGCTCAGAAAATGATCCTGAGTCGCCACGAAGACGTGACACTTGCAAAATGTCTTCTTGAGGAGCAGATTCTTGAGGAGCAGAGCTTTGCGAAGTTTGATGAGGAAAGAGAACGTTTGCGATAAAGAAGGCGAGTTTTTTGTGACCCTCTCCTTGTGAAAAATAGCTTCGAAGAGCCGCGTTCATTCTTAACGGATCTTCACTCACAACTGTATTTGAAAAATACGCAATAGGTTCTATCGTGAGGGCATCAAGATTTAAATGCATTTCACCATCAAATATCACTCCATCAAAGTCAGGGAGAATAAGTCCATCTCCCACTGGATGCTGACCCCACCCTTGCCCAAAAGGTATTAGTATTTCTCCTTCGTTTTCATCTTCTAATAGAATCACTTCATCAAAGTCAGGCGGGCCACCTCCCCCTAGATCCTGACCTCCCTCTTGCCCAGGTGGTATTAATATTTCTCCTTCATTTTCATCTTCTAGCGGAAGCGCATCTCCCCCATAACCTGCCTCTTCAGCTGGAAGATTGCCAATTTGTCCATTTGGTTCTCCTTCATGATTTTGCTGATCTTCGAGGGATGCACGTAAGGCCATTTCTAGGTCTATTGCTTCCTGGCTCCAAGGATTGGATTGAAGAGATGAGCCACCTAAGGGTGAACGAGGTCGTCTCACACTGGGCTCTGCAGCTGCTGCTGAGGCTGCCTCTCCCATAAGAAGAGGTTGGTGTATTAAAAGAGATTGAGGAACTGGGGTAGAGGTTCTAGATGGAATATCGCTTTCTTTCCTCTCTTCATAATCATAATCACCCGAGGCCCAGAGGGGCGCAGGAGCGCAAATTTGCCATGTTAAAGCAAAGGCTGAAACCGTTGCTAAAAGAGTTTTCTTGGTCATAAACATTATAATCCACCTATAAAGCGCACTTGATTACAAGAAAACAATATGCACAATTGTCAATAAACTTGAATATAAGCATGTTTTTCATGGTTGCAAGGGAAAAAAGACAAAAAACCCTTCTTTTATTTGAAGGGCGGCTATCTTCTTTTTTGCTTATCCATTGCCAATTCAAAAGGACTTATAGTGATCAAAAAAGAAGAGGACAGGTATCTAAAAGATCAAAGAACCTTAAGAAACCACAAGTGTTTTACCGCACAGAAAGTCTTTAAAAGACTTTTCATAGAGGGCGCAACACACCTTATCAATGTTCGATTCGCACGGTCCTCTGGTTAGAGAGTGCCATTTGTTCTAAATGCCACAATGGTTTTTATCTTATGGAAAGAGAAGAAACTGTTTTTATAAATTGAAGGCCACAGGTTCACCCGAAAATAATCCTTTTTTTCTTGTTTGATTGATCTTAGATTTTTCATTCCCTACCCCCTCCTCTAGACGATTTCATACTAGCCTAATCTTGGACCGACTATAGGGGGCAGGTCATTATTCTGGCTTACCAAAATGAACATGAAATTCTTGCAACGGGGCATTCCTAAAATGGAGACTCACAATGGAATTGTTTGACTCCGATCCTGTTGAGGTGGTGTGGGTGAGATCCAAGTGATACAAATTACTTTGATTAAAATCTGTCATCGAGAGCCCTGTAGCATAATCATACCAACTCAAATCATTCCAATTTCCCCATGTGAACATCATGCCAATTGGTGCTTTTGCCGGATTCCATTGTGTCATAATGGGCTCGAAATGTTTTGCAGTGCTTCTAAGGTCTTTTTCTATCAAAAAGCGAGGCGTCAGCCATACCTCGATCTTGTTAGCGTTTGCAGCTATTTTCCCCTTACGATACCCGGTCGATATACAGAGCGACTTTTCAGCATCACCGCAGCGTGATAAATCAAAGGTCCCCCCTAATGGATTGGTGAGATCGGCTATGCGTAGCTCTATCATTCCCGCGTCACTTTCTTCATTCGGGCGATATATCAATTTTCCTCCTAAAAATCTTTGATAAATGACTTCATGACCCCGAGCAATCTCTGGAATCTCGGGTTGGGGGACTGCTGCCGCTGCAGAGGCAGAAGCTGCTGATGAGACAGGAACATGATGTATAGATGCAGATGAAGACGCTGTAGCCGCTGCCTCAGAGCTTTCAGGAGCAACTACAGGTCTTCCTGAATGCGCCCCATAGGAGGATGATCTTCTCCCAAGCGAAGAGAAGAAGATCCTATAATAGCACTCTGTACACTGGGCCCTGCATGAGAAGAAAGCGATTTTCGCTGATCCATCGGATCCGCCGCCCTAACGGGTAGGGGTGTTGCCATGGTTAAAACGGACAGGATAGCAAAGGACGTGGTGGTTAAAAGGGTTTTATTCTTAAAAGTCATCAAGGCTCCTTGAAATGAGAAAATCGTGGGGCAAAGGTAAGGGTTTGGGGAATATCTGCATCGATAAAAAGGGATCGGCACCTCTCAGCATGGGGAGAGGAGAAGCAGTCGTGTCTGCGGAGAAAAATATTGCCACAAAAGAATCTCTCCTTTTTTTTATTATAAGAATGAGACAACACGAGCAGTGTACCAATACTCTTCTGTAATCCTCACAAGGAATCCCAAAACAACTAAGGCCTCGCTCCACTCTTCTCAGTCTATTCACAATTTTTCGATTAATCCACCCCCCAAATTTACAACAATAACAAGCTCATATTTTTAACAACATAAGGCCATATCTTCTGCTTCCTGATTTTAAACGACAGCTCTTTCGCCTCTTTTCTGCCAACCCAAAAAGACAAAATCGTAATCAAATGAAGAGCCGCAAGATATTTTTCTACATAAGAAGTCCACATAACCAAGAGATATTGCGACAACCCGAAGCTTTGCAGGGCTCATAGCAGAACGTGGACCACTGCCCATCAACCTTCGGCTCGCAAATGGCTAAAAGCTTAAGCTTTCTCTTCTTTTAACCGCTTGCCCGACTTGAATTTCATGCTTTTCGATGTACTTTCTGATGAGTTTTTCAAAAGGGGAGGGGGGATTATCTTCTGACTGTGCCGGTTCACAAGCCTTCAGATAATCTGCCTGATTTTGGAGCAGTTCGACGAGGATTTGATAAAGATACATTTCTGGAGAAACTTCTGCTGCTTCGGCAAGAACGGAAAGGTGATTTTGAAGATCATGAGAAAGAGTGCGGATCATAAAAAAGTTGAAATACTCCTTGCAATCGTATTTTAGAGAACTGTTTTCAAGAGGAAAACGCTTTAACCGTTCACCTGGACGCAGACACATTTAGCAAGGGGATGATCTTGCAGATGGATGTTTTTTGCAAAGTACTGGAAAACCTTCCAACTTCCGTCAAACAAGATATTTCCTGCTGACGCTAAGGAAAACACTCGGGTGTCTATGAGGATATTTTGCGTGTTGATTTCAATACGCGTACGCTCAAACCACGTCATGCAGAAATAGTCTGGCTTTTCGGATTTAATGTAATCCTCAAGAGTTTCAACGCCATGAAGCCTGCTTAATTTTTGGGCAACGGCCTCTGATAAGGTAAACAATGAGGACATTTCGACTTGTTTTCGAATAAAGCTGACGAGAGACTCGCCGAAATAGGCCCCCTGAAGGTTAAAGACGATGTTTTGGTCTGTGTCTTCTCCGGGAGCATAGAGAGACATATCGATGTTCAGTCTTTCCCCAATGGCCTTCGCTAAATTTGTTATCGTAATGCGGGCATCTTCCGATCCCTTAAGATTTGTTTGGACTGTAAGAGGAATTCCTATGTCAATATATTGCCCCATCTTTGTTTTATTCCTTAAGGATAGCCATCATTTTGTCTGAAGTTGGTCGTGAATGCAAAAAAAGATGCAAAAAGGATTTGCCTCCCAATAAATACGTGGTAGAGTTCTCCCCGACGCCACACATGAGTGCTTCGAACACCCATGTGTAGCTAACCACAGCACCCCCTTGAACTAGAAGGAGGCCACCATGGCTACGCCCAAACTACAAGCATCAACCGATTTTTTCAAGAAGCTATCCCATGAATTTCAGGAATTGAAGCTCATGCTCACCATGCTCGACACCTTTGTCCAAAGGGCGTTGGTGCGCGCTTGTGAGCTAAAGGATGAGCGTTTGCTCATTATTCTGAACCAATTGGAGATTTTTATCACAATGATCACCCACCTGAGTAAGCGTCTTGAAGCACTGCTGTTCATGCTTGTCATCACAGACTAAGTCGGATGTGTAATGAGGAGAATTTTCTGAGAGGGCTCAGCCTCTCAGAAAGCCTTCCTTGCGAATCCCCTTATGTCCCCATTTTACCCATTTAATCCTTTAGGAAAAAAAACAATGAATCAAACAATCAAACCAATTTTTAAAAGAGGACTCTGGATTTGCAGATCCCCCCTGCAGATCCCCCCTTTATATGCTTTTCCCGCCTCTTTTGATCGGGGCCGGCTTCGTTGGGTGCATTCTGTGCGCTCTATTGGATTGGCCTCCCCAAGGCCTGCTCATTACTAGCGGGGCCCCCGCAACCTACGTAATCCTTATATATGTCAGGAGGGTCTATCGTAACGCAAGCTTTGATATCACCGCTGATGGAGTGTCTGGTAATTGCAACTTTATGGGAAAAAGCGAGCATGAAGTTCTTTTTTGTAATGTGAAAGATATTAAATTGAAGATCTCGTGGCTTCAAAAACATTATGGGCTCGGAGATATTGTCCTATGCACTCAGTCGAGCATCTCGGGTCAGGGTGGAACAGGCCTCACTCTTTCTGATATTGAACGTCCTCAGCAAGTGTACGATTTTTTAAAGGAGCGTATCAGGGAGGGAAGAACTTTGAGAGAATTCTCTCTCAGAAACTAAACATTTCTGGCTGCGTCAGAGTGATACGATGCGGGCTTCCAGGGAATTTTATCCCCTAAGGCCCTCATTTTTGCTTGTTCTCTGTGGCGCCGCCGGGATTTTTTTTGGTAGGATTTGAACCTGGGACCTTCAGGCTGCAAGATCTCGAATTTTCCCCATTACGTCAAAAGTTGCTTTTTTTGCCTTTGGAGAAGAGGAGGGCTGCTTCCGTTCAAAAGTACACCCGAGGTATACCCGAAGGATTTCTTGGTTTTTCTCACCCTCAAAAACCCCTGTCAATCCCTGGTGCCGGATGCACGATTCGAACGCGCGACCTACTGATTAAAAATCAGAACAGCTATACATATTCCAAGATATCTCAAGATGTTTTTTCTTATGATTTACAAGGCATTCCCAGAAATATGACATATCTCTAGATATCCAAATGTATCCCTGAATCTCGTTCTATTGCTCCCCATATGCTCCCCTTTTTGTTTTTTTGCCCATTTTTAGGTTGCTCCAGGAAATCTCACTTGTTACCTTAGGCCTACCTAAAAAACAAAAAGGCAACTGAGAAACAATCAGTGGGTCGATATATAGGAGAGCTGGATGTCCGCTCAAAAAACGCCTCAAAAATGCAAATTAACGAAGCGCGTCGTTGAGGCACTTGAGGCAGATCCCTTGAGGAGGATCGTTGTTTGGGACACAGAGGTAACCGGATTTTGTGTAAGAGTTTATCCTACAGGGCGTAAAACCTATTTTCTCCAGTATCGAAATCAAAAAAATGAGACCCATAAAATTAAGCTCGGCGTTCATGGCTCCATTACAACAGAAGGAGCGCGAGAAAAATGTACGCAGTTAGCTTTGAGCGTGTCTCTAGGAGAAGATCCTTCCGTTAAAGTCATCCCTAAAGATATTCGGACAATTTACGATCTTGGCGAAGAATATATGCGCTCTCACGCAAGAGTCAAAAAGAAACCAAAAGGGTGTAAGGAAGACGAGACCTTTTTAAGAGACATCATTTACAAAAAATATGGCTCTCTCGATGTACGAGAGCTATCCTCGTTTGATCTCCAGAAGCTTCAGGCTTCTTTTCAAGACACGCCTTACAAGGCCAATCGCGTTCGAGCGCTTTTGAGCAAAATGTTCGTCCTTGCCGTCCAATGGGGATGGCGACCAGACAATCCCGTTAATGGGGTGGAAAAGTATCAAGAATACAAACGCCATCGCTGGTTGGATAATGAAGAGGTCCAACGGTTATGGATTGCATTGGATGGATATTATCATCAAAACACAGCTAACGTCTTTCGCCTTCTTCTTTTAACAGGCTCAAGACGTAACGAAGTGTTGAAAGCGACCTGGGATCAATTTGATTTGGAAAAGGAGCTCTGGACGAAGCCTGCCCACACAACAAAACAAAAAAAGATGGAGCATTTGCCCCTTTCAGCTCAAGTGATTGAGATATTGAAAGGCATGAAGTTAGCAGCTCAATCTCATTTTCTTTTTCCGGGACTCGCCCCTGGCAAGCCCTTGCAAGAAGTCACAAAGTCCTGGGCCTCCATTACGAAGAGCGCAAACCTCTCTAACGTCCGCATCCATGATCTCCGTCATACCCATGCATCTCATCTCGTCTCAAGCGGGCTCAGTTTGAGCATCGTCGGGAAGCTCTTAGGTCATACTCAAGCTTCTACCACCCAGAGGTATGCTCATCTTGCTGACGAATCCTTGAGACAAGCCACTCAGGTATTCGGAAGTAAACTTCAGGAGTTGACGACAGCGAGAGATTAGAAGCTTAATTGATGACCCGCCCTAAGGGCTAAAAATTTTATGAATTCATGTCTTTGGTTTACAGAATTTCTAAGAGGAGTCAACTTCTGATTGGCCAAAAAATTGATATGACAGACGCCTCGACAATGGATAGCTCGCTACTATAGGATTATTTTAGAATTATTTCACGAAAATGACCTGGTCAGAATGACTCGCCACTCTCATCCCTTATAAAGGAAACCATTAAAATGGCAGAAATTCTCACGTTAAATTCTGGAGCTATCTTAGAAATTCCTGCGGGAGTGAAAGTGAAACACATCACCCAAGGTCAGGCCATCAAGCTTGTACTACCAGAGAAAGGGCTTGATTTCTTCGTCATCGAAGAAAAAGGCAAGGATGTGAGCTCGGCTATTGCAGCTGCTTGGAAAGAGGCATCCCCCTCTATTGATCATAAAATCAGCAAGACGCACACTCTGCCTGCACCCGACGGCTTTGATGAATCTGTGTTTTATGAGTATGCATCAGATGATGCCGATCTTATTCAGGCAATGGCGCAACGCAAAGGTGATAGGATATGGGTGTTTCTTACCTCAGGGTCAAAAGCTGATGCCAGTAAGAGAAGTGCTCAAATCTCAAATTGTATGGAGAGTTTAAATGCTCCTGGCATGATACGCGAAGACCTGTCTCAAAAACCGCTTCAGTCAATTCGAGGCAGAACGGATCAATTGGATCAGTTTATCACTTACGCCATGAAGGAGCTGGATGTTCCCGGATTCTCAATTGCTGTTATTGAAGAAGGAGAGATTATTTTTGAAAAGGGATATGGTGTTAAGAAGTGGGGAGAACAAGATAAGGTCGATGCCCATACGCTGATGAAGATTGGGTCGACTTCAAAATCGCTGACAACGCTTTTGATGGGGCAATTGATCAGCGAAGGAAAGTTTGATTGGCACACCAAGGTGCAAGATCTTTATCCTCCTTTTTGCGTAGATGACGAGGCGTTATCAAAAACCCTTGAGATGGAACACTTGGTAAGCGCAAGCACGGGATTGCCCAGGAAAGACTTTCCAATGGTCCTCAATTATAAGGCACGGGATGTCTTTCAACAACTTGCAACCACAAAACCCACAACAAACCCTAAGGAAACATTCCAATATAATAATCAACTGCTGACAGCGGCTGGCCATATAGCAGCCCACACTGTCTATCCAGAAAAATCAATGGATGAAGCCTTCTCTGATCTTATGTTCACAAAAGTGTTTCACCCTATGGGGATGGCAAGAACAACGTTTACGCCTCAAGAGAATTTCGCTTTTCCCCATTCTGCAACCCTAGAGGGTGAGGTCACATCCTTAACTCTCCAGGACGACGCCTTCACAGAATTTGCAAAGCCTGCTGGTGGTGTTTGGTCGAGTGCCCACGATATGGCTCTTTATGTCATCACTGAGTTAAGTGGGGGCATTAATGCTCGCGGAGAGCGAGTTTTTGATGAACAGAACTTGAAGTATAGGCGCACGCCCCAAGTCAAGGCCGGCCATAATGTTAGTTATGGATTAGGTTGGCTTATTGAGAAAAAAAAGGGACTGACCCACGTGAATCACGGAGGAGCAACGTTGGGGTTTGGAGCCGCTTTTGGATTTTATCCTGAAAAACAGTGTGGATTTGTTATGCTGACCAACGGGTGGGGAGGACATACCTTAAATGATATCCTTCGCCGGAAGCTGCTTGAACTTTGGTTTGACGCATCAGAAAAATCCTCTGAAGCTGTCACACTTGGTGCGCAAGAAGTTAAAAACCATCTTGCGGGCATTAAGGAAAAATTGTCTGAACCGTCTGCTGATTGGATACGCCCTTTCTTAGGTAAGCATTATAATGAGGAATTGGGTTTTTTTGAAATTACGCAAGCTCAGGGAGGCTATTTTCTAGATGTCAACGACGGCCTTTATAAAGCACGATTAATGGCTCATGAAGGGCACAATGGTGAAAGTTCTCTTTCTTGTGCTGATCCATGGGGAATACACATAATTCCTATTGAGGGAAACTCGTTCAAAATCATGGAAGCGCAGCACACTTATGTGTTTAAGAAAGTGGGGGGATGATATATCTTCAGGCATCCCCTCATAGCCATCTGAGTCATTAAAGAGCATTTAATCCGATAAGACTGTTGCTCTGGGGAAAAACTATAAGGTCCTTTCAGCCTTCAAGCTCAAAAAGATCTGGATATTTCTTGCCTTCAGCGCTTCCTCTCGGAAAGAGTTGATTCAAAGTTGCTAAGTCCTCACCTGACAAATGGATATTGACAGCTTCCACGTTCTCTTCGCAGTAAGCTACTTTTTTGGTCCCTGGAATGGGCACAATGTCATCCCCTTGAGCGAGAAGCCAGGCCAAGGCAAGTTGAGCAGGCGTTGCTTTTTTCTCTACGGAAAATTCTTTAAATTTCAAAAGGAGTTTTTTGTTTGTTTCAAAGTTTCCAGATTGAAATCGGGGAAGAATTTTTCTGTAATCACCTTCAAGAAACGCTTCAGAATTTTCGAGAGTTGCCGTCAAAAATCCTCGTCCGAGCGGGCTGTAAGGCACAAATCCAATGCCCAATTCTCTGCACGTCGGTAGAATCTCCTCTTCTGGCTCACGTTGCCAAAGGGAATATTCAGTTTGAACAGCACAAATGGGATGAACTTTTGCAGCCCTACGAATGGTTTCAGGTTTAACTTCAGAAATACCAATATGCCGTATTTTTCCTTCTTTGACGAGATCTCCCATAGCAAGGATTGAATCTTCGATGGGCGTTTTTGGATCAACCCGATGCAAGTAGTAAATATCAATGACATCAACACCCAGCCTTTGCAGGCTCTTATGACAGGCTTCTTTGATATAAGCAGGTGAACCATCGAGGATCACCAGCGAACCCTCCTTAAACCCCATTTTTGTTGCGAGCGTAATTTTATCGCGCTTGCCTTTGATGGCTTCGCCCAGGAAAATTTCGTTCTCACCCCATCCATATTGATCTGCTGTGTCAAAAAAGGTAATGCCCAGCTCAATCGCTCGATGAATTGTAGCGATTGATTGTGCATCATCCCGCGTTCCGTACCCTACGGACATTCCCATACAGCCGAGTCCGAGCGCAGACACTAAAGGTCCCGTCGTTCCTAATTTCCGTTGCTTCATGAAAGCCTCCTTGTGACTCGGTTAACGCGCAACATTGTTCTTAATTTCGAGGGGCGTCTCAATGTTATGAAAAACATCAGGCTCCCAGTGTGGAATCAAACCAAAAGTGGCAGAGACACGAAACGCATTAGCATTTTTTGATTTTCTATTTTTTACAGATAGATTGAAGTATTTCTCTTCGAGAGCTTTAAGTTCTTCTCGACTCTCTTTATATTGCGCCTCTGTTAGCCAAAGTCCTGGGTTTGACCAATAAAAATTCCTACTTTTCTCATCAATAAGAGCCATGACCTTATCATGGTAGTTAGTTATTATGAGCTTCGTGAGGCTGGCCGAAAGAGGGCCCCCAGCAGAACAAGTGGAGACACCTGTGACAAGAAAGTGAACAGGGGCTGAGAGACGGTTTTCCTTTTCCTTTTTTATAAGCCCAATATTTTCGAGAGCCTTGAGGTAAGCAACACTTGTTTCGTCAGAGAGATGATGCTCGGCTGCAATCTCTTGCGGCGTTCTGTGGTGACCTACATAAAGCTCAGAAAAATAAGAATAAACTGGTAAATTTAAAGCAAGGAATTCTTCCTGTTCCTGAGAAAAGAAAGGTTTTGCGGGAGCATGCGCAGAAAGAATTGGACTGAAGCTCATGCATATCGTTAGAAACCAAGAAAACAGGGTAAGTCTCATCGTAAATGTCCTTTTGTATGTTAAGTTTCATAAGGATTGTGACCGCAAATGAAAGGAACGGTCAAGATGGGATATTAAAGAGAACCCTCTGCAGAAGTGAGCCTCTCTCTCCTCAAACTCTTTTTTTGCAGAGGAATTCTTCCTTCTGTAGACCTCGCATGGGGCAGGACACTCGTATTCTTACGGTATGTCCGATAATCTCGAAATATTTGTAGTGTTCTCATAGTCCCTCTTAGTTTTCCTCCCATTGTCCATTATAATAGGTTTTTCCTGACCTTAGGAGGCCCCATGAGCATTCATAGCAAACCCATCGAAGTCGTTCCCTATAACCCCACCTGGCCTCAGATGTTTGAGGAAGAAGCGACGTTAATCAGACAGGCCTTGGGTGAGAACTGCCTTGCGGTTCATCATATTGGCTCAACCTCCATACCAGGGTTAGCGGCAAAGCCCATTATCGATATTATCCCCGTGGTGCGTGACATCACCCAGGTCGATCAGACAACAGAAAAAATAGAGGCTCTTGGATACGATGCTAAGGGCGAGTTCGGCATGCTTTTTCGGCGATTTTTCCAGAAGGATACGCCTCAGGAAGCCTACAATGTACACGTCTTTGAGGAAGAGAATCCAGAGATCGACCGCCACCTGAAGTTTCGGGATTGGATGCGTACCCACCCAGAGGATCGGGACGCCTATGCTGCTCTGAAGCAAAATTTGGCTGAGCAATTTTCCCACGACAGGATGGGCTATTGCTTTGGGAAGGATGCCTTTGTTGCGTCCATTGACGTCAAAGCAGGCGCTACGGGACTACGGATCGTAAGAGCTTTGTCCGACAAAGAATGGACCGCCGTTAAGACCTTTAGGCAACGGGAATTCTTTGACAAAGCTGGCATTGAGGAACCCTATGCCTGGACCTTCAATCACCCGGATCATGTGCATCTGGTCTTGTATAAAGGGGCCGCCATCGTTGGGTATGCCCACATTCAGTTATGGCCAGAAAATCGAGCAGCCATACGGATCATTGTGATTGACAAAGCCGTGCGCAACCAAGGGTTGGGGGGGCACTTTTTAACCCAGTGCGAGAGATGGCTCGGCATGCAAGGCTATCTCAGCCTCCATACGGAAGCCTCTCCCACAGCTAAGCGCTTTTACGACAAACAGAACTATGAGCGAATGCCCTTCAATGATCCAGATGGCTATGAGGGAGTACCTGAAGATATCCCGATGGGAAAACGGTTAGTTGAGTGATAGGATGAAGAGGAGAAATAGCGATGCATAAAATTCCACGGGTAGGCGTCGGCGTTCTTATTGTCAACGAAAACAAAGAGGTTCTTTTAGGTGAGCGTATAGATAGCCATGAACGAGACTCTTGGGGCCTCGTCGGAGGCCACCTCGAATATGGGGAAAGCTTGGAGGACTGTGCCATCAGAGAGGTCTTTGAAGAAACGGGATTAAAGGTGAGTGACCCTCGTTTCTTAGGGCTTACCAATACAATCTTTGACCAAGAAGTCAAGCACTATGTATCCATTTTTATG
>Ga0207148_1113_pt1 | contig 17753 bp, 16 predicted proteins | sample Alteio_BWMinHeat_34_FD_153558 | JGI IMG/M metagenome (GOLD analysis project Ga0207148, IMG submission 153558) | Enriched cells from forest soil in Barre Woods Harvard Forest LTER site, Petersham, Massachusetts, United States -... | ecosystem: Environmental > Terrestrial > Soil > Temperate forest >... | reverse complement strand
GGCGGCTTCCATCTGCATCCGCACGGGCAGCTCGCGGCGGAGGTTGGCGAAGTAAGAGGCGGAGCCGTGCACGTCGCAGAAGGAACAGCCGCCCCAGCCTTTGCGGGGGCCAAAGGTGCCGTCACGCGTGGGACAAGTTTGTCCGCCGCTCAGGGTGAGCTTATAGGTTTTCCCGCCGTAGCGCTGTTTGAGCGATTCGCCGTAGGTGGTGAAGGGTGTATCCACGGCTTGGTTTTAGGGGCAGGCGCCCGGAAAGTCTAGAGTTTAGGTTCGAGCGCGATCGGCTCGGATTTCGCGGGGGATTCCGCCCGTCGGAGGCCCTTTTTCACGAAAAGATGGGTGACAGAATCATACGTGTGGGTCAGCTGCGCCTCGGCCGCGAGCTTCTTGGCCACTTCGGCGTCGCCCGCGAAGGGGGGAGCCAGGAAGAGGAAATCTTTGCGCTCAAGCGGGTAGGTTTGCCCGTCTTCAACATCGCCCGAAAATTCCGCGTTAGCCTTGGTATACACCGTGCGGCCGCGGGAGAAGAGCTGTCCCATGTTGTCGTCTTTTTTCGGGAAGCCCACGTTCCAAACGCCGCGGTAAAGGCCGCCGCACGCGTCTTGGTAGATGTCGGAAATCACGGCGTATTCAAAAGTGTCGGCGAGCAGGCAGTATTTTTTGGCGCCGCTGGACGAAATTTTGCACACCGGGGAATCGCCCGCGAGGTCGTCGTTCTCGTAAACCGCCATGCGGAACACGTGGTAGCTCTTCGAGCGCTGCTGGGGATGGGTGGGATACAGTTTGCGGTCGTGGCAGCTGGCCGGAACGTCCACGTGCTCCAGGTCGTCGAGAGCGGGCAAGTTCGATTCCTCGTAGCGCGGATCCGCCCAGCGAACGATCGCGTTCGGCTCGGGCAGTTCGCTCGTATTGATTCCCCAAGGGAGTTCCCGGGAGCTCGGTACACGGCTGCCGGGCGACTGAGAGGCGCAAGAGGTGAGAAGAATAAGGAGGGTGAGGCCGGTGAATCGCATGGAAACTTATCGGCCATTTTCTGGAGAATTTGAGCGCCAAGTGATTGATGGTAAATGAGAAGAATGAGCGAATGTGGAATCCAGCTACACGATCTACCCAACTCTGCGGAAGCAGCCGCAATCCAGCAGGGAATCAAGGAACACAACGCTCCTTTCCGCACCTCTGCGTGGCGGGAACTCACCGTATTTTCTCGCGGCGGAAACGGTACCGTGATGGCGGGTCTGAACGGATACACGGATTGGGATTGGCTGTTCGTGAAGCTGCTGTGGGTGGGAAAAGCGGACCGGGGAAAGGGACTCGGCGCACGGCTCCTGGCGGCGGCCGAAGCCGAGGCACGTGACCGTGGCTGCCATTCCGTTTGGCTCGATACTTTCAGCTTTCAGGCTCGCGGCTTTTACGAGCGCCACGGCTATGGCGTGTTCGCGGAGCTAGGGGATTATCCCCGCGGCCATAGCCGGATTTTTCTGCGGAAGAGTCTTTATTGAGCCAGCTTGGCGAGACGATTCAGCAGCGCCGTGAGCGCGGCCGCATCGGCATTTCCGGGAAAACCGTAGTCTACACCCGAAACGTTGCGGGCGAATTCCATCGTGTCGCCCGGCTGCTTGGTGGCGAGGTAGGAGCTGCCGAAGCCCCCGGGATTGAAGTTCTGGTGCGGATCGAGGCGCACCAGGGGCGCACGCGGTAGCGCAGCGATCTCGTTCTCGGCGTCGGCAACCTCGGCGGCGCTGAGCGTAGCGATTTGTTTATAGGGTGTGGGAGGATTTCCAGGGCCGGTGAACTTACTGACCATCACGGCGCCGTCAGAGGCATTCACGAAGATATCGGAAATGAGCCAGCCCGGGCCGTTGGTGAAGCGCGCTTCGAGCATATGGCTGGCCGGCACGGCGTAAGCGGAAAGGGGGGCGAAAAGGACGAGGGCGAAAAATAGTTTCATGGGAACCTCCGCGGAGTGGTTTACCGCCTTTCTGCGGGGAGGGGGCAGGGGAATTTTGCCCGCGAGGTGGGAAGTGGTTTCGGGTGGTTTCAGATTTTTTTGGACTTTGCTGGATTGCTTGCTCCGCTTTGCGGAGCTCGCTGCTTTTGCTGGCTTGCTCCGCTTTGCGGAGCTCGCTGCTTTTCCTGGCTTGCTCCGCTTTGCGGAGCTCGCTGCTTTTGCTGGCTTGCTCCGCTTTGCGGGGCTCGCTGCTTTTCCTGGCTTGCTCCGCTTTGCGGGGCTCGCTGCTTTTGCTGGCTTGCTCCGCTTTGCGGAGCTCGCTTCCTTTTCTGGCTTACCTCGCTTTGCTCGGTTGCGCCTTTTTCCGCTTTTTGTTGGGACTCGCTGGCTTCACTTCGTGAAGCTGCGCCATACGGGCTCGGAAGCTCGCTCGCGCGAGCGAAGTAAGCCCTTTGGCTGCGAGTAAATCTTAGAACATGCTCTTTTTATTCGCGATATTCGTCAATATCGCCACCGCTAACATGCAAGCCAGCATAAATGATCCGCCGTAACTCATGAAAGGCAACGGCACCCCCACGATGGGCATAATTCCGGTGGTCATCCCGATGTTGATGAACACGTGCCAGAAAAAGAGCGAGCCCATCCCGAAGGCGAAGAGCATCCCGAATTTGTCGTTGGATCCGTAGGCGATCTTGAGGGCGCTTGAGAGCAGCGTGGAATACAGCACGAGTAGAACCAGGAAGCCCACGAAGCCGTGCTCTTCGCTGAATACGGGGAAGATGAAGTCGGTGTGGTGTTCGGGAAGGAAGTTGAGCTGTGACTGCGTGCCCTTCTTGTAGCCTTTGCCTAAGAACTGACCGCTGCCCACCGCGATCATCGATTGAATCGAGTTATAGCCCGTGCCGCGCGGATCGCTCTGGGGGTTGATGAAGGAGTAGATGCGCTGGCGCTGGTAATCTTTCAGGCCGAAGCGATACACGGGGTAGGAAACGGTAAGTACCGCGATTCCAATCGTGAGCAGCAGCTTAGGGCTCACCTTCACGAAGAAGATCATGCTCATGGAAACCGCGAGGATGATGAGGGCCGTGCCGAGGTCGGGCTGAGCCATCACGAGCATCACGGGGATCATGATCAAGAGCACGGGAATCAGCAGGGCTTTGAGGTCGTAGTATTCGCGGTACTGGTCGTCGTGGAAGAATTTGGCGAGAGTCCAGGCGATGGTGATCTTCATGAACTCGGAGGGCTGAATCGAGAAGGCGCCGAAGCCCAGCCAGCGCCGGGCGCCGAGCACGCTCTTTCCCACCACGAGAACGGCGAGGAGGAGGAGAATATTTGCCGCGTAGGCGAAGTAAGCGAAGCGCTCGAGCACGCGGTAGTGAATGAAGTAGGCGAAACCGCAGCAAACGGTGCCGATCACGAACCACATGGTCTGCTGTTTCCAGAACTGGGCCTCACCGCCCTGAGAGGCGTACGTGGCCGAATAAAGATTCACGATTCCGATCGCGATCAGGATGAGCATCATCCACACGGCGTTGAGATCGTATTTCGATGTGCCTACTTCTTCGTTACCTAGTGTGGCCATCAGTCTCCTACCCCGCTATCTTCGTCTTTTTGCTGGCGGTACGCGGCCGCTTTTCTCTTCCAGTAGTCGGCCTTGGCAAGCTTGAGGGCCTCCTCGGAATATTTCTGGGGATCGAGCTTCTGGAGGTATTTCTTGATCACTGCCATCGCGATGGGGGCGGCGGCGGTTCCGTGGCAACCATGTTCAAGCACCACTGCCACGGCGATTTTGGGATCGTCGATCGGCGCGTAAGCCACGAACAGGCCGTTGTTGCGGTAACGGCGCTCCATGTGAAAGCAGTCTTTGTTGATGGTGTCGGCGGTGTATTTCACCACCTGCGCGGTTCCGGTTTTGCCGGCGGCTTCGATCCCGGGAATGAAAGCGCTGTGGGCGGTGCCGTGCTCGTTAGCCAGCACTTCCATCAGGCCTTTGCGAACCACGCGTAGGTTCTCGGGCTTGATCGTAACCTGGTTGAGAACCTCCGGGTCGCTCTTGTCGAGCATGGAGCCGTCTTGCCCTTCCACGTATTTCAGCAGGCGGGGACGGTAAACCGTGCCGCCGTTCGCCACGGTGGCGATCATGTTGGCGAGCTGAATCGGGGTGGCGGTGAGCGCGCCCTGGCCGATAATCACGGAGAGGGTTTCACCGGGGTACCACTCGGCGTTCTGCGTGCGCTTTTTCCAGGCGACGTCGGGCACGATCCCGGGCACTTCGCCGGGTAGCTGAATGCCGGTGCGCTGGCCGAGGCCGAGGGCGTGGGCCCAGCGGGCGAGGGCGTCGATGTCCATGCGGGCGCCGAGCTTATAATAGAACACGTCTACCGAGCGGTAGAGACTTTTGACCACGTCGGTGGGGCCGTGGCCGCCGATTTTCCAGTCGTGGAAAACGTGCGAGCCGAATTTAAAAGTATAGCCCGCGTTCACCACCGTGCTTTCGGTGATGAGGCCTTCTTCCAGGCCCGCGATCGCCGAAATCATCTTGAACGTGGAGCCGGGCTGGTAGTGGTCGAGGATCGTTTTGTCGCGAAGGGGCTTATCCTCGTTCGTGATGAGCTGTTTGTAATATTCAGGGCGAATACCCACCGAGAATTCGGCCGGGTCGAAGCTCGGCCACGAAAGCATCGCGAGCACTTCCCCGTTGTTGGGGTCGAGCGCTACCACGGAGCCGGTTTTATTGTCCTTGATGAAGCTTTCGGCGGCGGCGTCCTGGAGGTCTTCGTCGATGGTGAGGACGATGTTTTTTCCGGGCTCGGCCGGTTTCGGCGGGATCTCGTAGATCGACTGTACGCCCGAACGGTCGTTGATCAGCTTTTTACGGCCGAAGGCGTCTACTTCCACGAATTCCACGCCGTCTACGCCGCGAAGCACGTTTTCCCACTGCATCTCGAGGCCGCTTTTGCCGATGCTGTCGCCCTGGTTATAGGGCCGCTTCGCGTTCTTATTCACGCGGGGGAGTTCGTCGGCGTCTACTTCTGAGATGTAGCCCAGGAGGTGAGAGCCGATTTCGCCGTGCACGTTCGTGCGGCGGATACCGGTGGCCACTTCCACGCCGATGAGGGAGAGCTTTTCCATCTCGATGAGCGATACTTCATCCATCGAGAGGTTTCGCTTGATCACCACCTGCTGAAAGCTGGGCTGGTTGCGGTTTTTTGCGAGAACGTCGTTGATGGTTTTCACCGGCATTTTGATGATGCGGGAAAGTTTATCGATCGTGGCGTCGCGGCTTTCGGGAGAGGCCGCGCGGAAGTACTGCGGGGTGATCGCCACGTTGAAGGTGGGGTGGTTGTCGAGGAGGATGTTGCGGTCGCGGTCGAACACCATTCCGCGGGGAGCTTCGATTTTAATTTTCTTGAGGCGGTTTTCCTCGGCGCTCTGCTTGAACTCGTCTCCGCGCAGGATCTGGAGATACCAGAGCCGCATGAAGAGGATCGCGATCATGATGATCAGGATCCCGTATACGTAGCGGAATCGATCTTGGAACGCCTGTAGCTGTTCGTTCTGGCCGATCAAGTTAGAACTCCTCCCCCGTCAGCTCGCGGGCTTCGGATTCGCGTTCCACGTGCGTCCATTGGTCGAGGGAGCGCATCAGGTGAAACACGGGGCGGGAGAACATTCCGAGAGAGAGAAGAAAGGGCGCGAGGTACTCGAGCGAAGAGCGCCAGGTATTGCCGAGAATTCCGTAGCGCTGCGCGAGGATGAGAAACGAAACCTTCCAGATCAGCCCGCCGGCCACCGCGAGGATGATCGAGGAAAACGTGGTGGCCACGAGGAAAAGTTCTTTGGTGAACAGGATGGCGAGGAACACGGAGAGGTAGCAGGCCGTGAGAATTCCCGTGGGTGCGCCCGAGTGGATTTCGGCCACGCGGCCGATCACGAGGATCAGGCAAGCGCCTTCCATGAACCCGCGGTGCAGACTGAGGAACACCACCACCAGAAGGAGAAGGTCGAGCTCGAGCCAGGAAAGCGCGGAAAGTTTGAGCACCACGGACTGTAATGCGCTGAAAATCAGGCAGAGAAGAACTACCAGCAGGAAGTTGGCCGCGCGATAGATCTCGTGAATCATTGCGCCCCCGGCGGATGCGCCGCCGGCGGAGTTGCTGCCGCGGGCGCGGAAGGAGTAGGGGGCGTCTTGGGGGCTTTTTCGTCGCCCGGTTTAGCCGGATGTTTCTCGCCGTGCCGTTCTTCCTTCTTGGTGTGCTTGCCGGGGAAGCGGTCTTGCACGTCTTCCAGAGTGGCATCTTCCAGCGGCACTTTCGGGGGATCGATCACGGTCACTTCTTCGAGGCGGTTGAAGTCGGCCGCGGGGGCTACCTCCACCGTCTGCGAGATCCCGAAATTCTTCTTCTTCACGCTGGTCACTTTTCCGATGGTGAGGCCCTTCGGAAAGAGGCCGCCGATGCCGGAGGCGATGATGAGGTCGCCTTCCTGAACGTCGTCGGTGCGGCGGAGGTATTTCATGCTGAGCGTGGAGCCGCCTTGCCCTTCTACTACGCCGCGGAAGCGGTTGCGCTGCACGAGCGCGTCGATGGCGGAAGAGGAGTCGAGCAGGGAGAGTACGTCGGAAAAGTCGTTGCCGGCGCGGATCACGCGGCCCACTACGCCTTCCAGCGCGATCACGGCCATTCCCACTTCCACACCTTGTTTCGTGCCTTTATTGAGGCGAATCATGCGGAACTGGGGGTTTACGTCCTGCGCGATTACCTGCGCCACGATCTTGCGGCCTTCGAGGGGAGCGTTGAAGTCCACCAGATGACGAAGGCGATCATTCTCGCGCGCCACTTCCTGGAATGCGGCGATCTCATTGAGGAGTCGGCGATTCTCGAGGGCGAGCGAACGGTTATTGCTCTGGGTGGAAAGGAGCATCACGTAGCTCTGTAGTGCGTCCCAGGAAGTTTCGATGCTCCAGCGGATAGCGCTTTGCACCGGTGCGCTCACCGAAACTGCCGCGCGATCAAACCAGTGAAAATCGGCGGGGCTTTTTCCCCCCGCGTTAAGCGCGATCACCGGAACTACAACGAGCACCAGAGTGGCCAGATAGTGGCGGTACTCTTTGATAATGTTCCACATTCGTGTTACGGATTTTATTCCAGGTAAAGCACTGAATACAAAGGAAAAAAGCTCACATGTTAAAATTCATGCGCGATCATTTGGGCGGCACGGTTCTCTTTGTCATCGTGGGACTGATCTCGTTGGTTTTCGTGCTCTGGGGCGTGTTTCCGGATTCACGCGCGGGCCGTGCCTTGGGAGTGGGTGGCGACGTAGCCAACGTGGGCGGTGAACACATCACCATCCGCGAATTCAACGAGGCCTATGAGCGCGACATCAACAACTACCGCTCGCTCGGCATGGAGCTTCCCCCCGCTCTGCTCGAACAGGTAAAAGCCGGTACTCTCAACTCCATCGTGCAAAGCAAGCTGATGCTGGTGGAAGCCCGCCGCCTTGGTATCCAGGCGAGCGACCAGGAAGTGCGCGAAGAGATCAAAACCCAGCCCTATTTCCAGGGTAAAGAGACCAAGCAGTTCGATGTGGAGCTCTACAAGCGCCTGCTGGCCTCCAACAACCTCACCACCGGTGAGTTCGAAGCACGCGTGAAGAACGATCTCACCAACAAGCGCCTCGTGGCCTTCCTGCAGAGCCGCATCCGCGTTACCCCCCAGGAAGTGGAACGCGAATACAAGATCACCAACGAAACCCGCGATCTCGAGTTCGTGCGCTTCTCTCGTGACGACGCTCTTAAGAAAATGGTGGTGGATCCCAAGACGGTGGACGAGTTCATGAAGAAGAACGACGCCCAGATCGTGAGCTTCTACGCCTCGAACAACGCCCGCTATAATAAAGACGAGCAGGTTTGCGCCCGTCACATCCTGAAGAAGTTCTCCAAACCGGAAGACGAAAAAGCCACCGAAGCGCCGAAATCCTTCCTGGCTCTCAAGCCGACCACCTCGAACTTCGCCAAGATCGCCGAGAAAGAATCCGATGATCCGGGCTCGAAGACCAAGGGCGGCGACCTCGACTGCTTCCCGAAATCCGCGATGGACAAAGCCTTCGCCGATACGGCGTTCTCCACGCCGGTGGGACAAATCAGTAAGCCGGTGAAGAGCCAGTACGGCTGGCACTACATCTACGTTTACAAGAAGACCCCGCCGGTAAGCATCCCGCTCGAAAAAGCCAAGCGTGAAATCGCCGAAGAGCTCGTGAAGCGCGACCACCTCGACGAGATCCGCAAGATCAACCTCGCCTTGGCCGACGAAGCGATGAAGCGCTGGCCCCCGGGTAAGCTCGAAACCACGGGTTCCTTCAACGGCCTCGAAGGCCAGATCCCGAAAATCGGCCGCGCCGACGAGATCATGAAAGCCGCCTTCGACCCGAACGCCAAGATCCAAACCGGCCCGCAGCTTTTCGAAGCCGCCGGCGGCGTGATCATCGCCAAAGTAAAAGAAAAGAAGAGCGCGGACATGTCGAAGTTGGCCGGCGCCGAAAAGGATAAAGAGCTGAGCACCCTGCGCGAGCGCAAGCTCCGCGCCTTCCTTCCTGCCTGGATTGAAGACGTAAAGAGGAGAACAAAAATCTCTTTTAATGGCTCCTTAGGCGATCCGGGAGAAATGTAGACTGCGAGTCTAAAAAGCGATCAAGGGATAGTTGCCCAAAAAAAAGACCGGCTAAATGCCGGTCTTTTTTTGTACCCGTTTGCGGGTTCGCAGATCCCTAAGCTATTTGCCTTCGCACTGCGATCCATCGGGATCGATATTTTCGAAGCTGCATTTCAGCTGCAGCTCCTGACCCGCTCCGAAGCCGAGTTTCTTCTCGGCGGCAGGGTTGATGCTGCGAACTTTGGCGACGAGGTCGAAAGTTCCCGTCACGCCGATCCAGCAACCGTCATTGTATTTTTTCGAAACGCGTTTGGATTCCTTTACCTTGTCCAAGAGGAGTTCGGCGGCGGGATCTCCGCCTTTGTCGGAAGGGGCGAGGAGATAGCCTACGGCCCCGTCTTCGTTGGGGTCTACCCCGAGTTCAGAGCGAACCTGAATCCAGCCGTCGTCGTCGGGCATGTGCACATGCACCTTCTTGCCGTTGAGGGTACCGGTGCAGTCTTCGTCGTTATAGCTGTGGATGGCGAACGCGTGGGCCGGAATCAGGGCGGTGAAAAGAAGGGCGAGGGCGAAAGTGGGGCGCATGAGATCTCCTTAAGATACGTCTGAAATTGCAGTATTTGGGCCAGAGCAAGAGCTTCGAAATCTCATGGGAAAGCCTGGTTTTCTGTCTAAATTCCGAACAGGAGGCTGCCGGGTGTAAATAAGTTCGGCAACCCCCGCACAGGCGAACCCGGGGCAAGTGCCCGAAATCCCACCCGCCTTTGGCTGGCACTCATTCTGCACTTAGGGGGCCACTGATAGGAGCCCCCGCTGATGTTGTCCAAAAAGCTGAAACTCACTCTCGCCGCTCTCTGCCTCTCCAGCTTCGCCGCCGCTTCGCAGGCTAAGGCAGAGCTTCACCGTGCCGACGCTTACGAGTCGCTCACCGCGGTTCCCCTGGCGCCCGGTCAGGCGCCCCGCTACGTGAATGGCGTGGCGGATCTTTCGCAAGACGAAAACCGCCATCCCGAGCGTCTGCCCCTGCAGCTCGACGGCGCCCTGAAAAAAGTGAAGAAGTCGAAGTATTCGCCCTCGGGCCTCTCGCGCGACACGACCGTAGACTTCTAAGCGCGGTTCTCGACCAGCCATTTTAGCCTGGCCGCTTTGCGGTCGGGCTTTCCGTTTTTCAGGCGCGGTAGCGCGGGAACCTCACGCCACCATTTGGGCCTTAGCTCGGGAGAAAGCCCGGCTCCCATGAGTTGCTCGAGGCGGCTGGAGAGGGCATCGTGCGGAAGATTGCAGCCGCTCTTCCGCACGAATAGCAGTCCCGGCCGCTCCACGCCCGAGAGCTCCACGGCGAAAGCCAGGCACTCCGCGATTTCGGGCATGGCCTCGAGCACCTCCTCGATCACGCGGGGAGAAATCTTTCTTCCACCCAGGTCGATGAGGTCGCGCTTGCGCGCCTGGTGCGCGAGGCGGCCGTTCTCGAGGGAGAAAATATCGCCGGTGCCAAACCATTCGGGGGCGGGGGTGAAGTGGCCGTCGGCGGCGTAGCCGAGAAGGAACTGCGGCCCTTTCAGTTCCAGCTCCGCGTCGGCCGCGAGCCGGGTCTCGGCGCCGAGGCTCTTGCCCTCAAGGAGAACGGGGCCGCTCGCTTCGGTCATCCCGAAAATTTCGAGGAGCTTGTGCCCGGTGATGCGGGCGCGCAGGGCGGGCTTGAGAGGTGCCGTGAGCGATACTACCGATCCACGCCACTGGGGGTCGAGCCCGGTGAGCAGCAGCATCTCGAGGAGCGCGGGATTGAGGGTAATGAAATCTGCTTCGAGAGTACGCAAGAGGGCAGGAACGAAAGGGCCCCAGTCGAGTGCCGGCTCGCGGCTAAATACCGCCGACCCTCCGCGCACCGCGGGAAGAATGCAGTGGAAAATTACGCCGGCCATTCCCCAGGCGGGAAGAAGGCTCACGCTCGGGCCGCTACCCTTCAAGGCGCGCGCGAGCTGGCGGGCACTGGCGAGCAGGGAGCTTTCGGCGTGAAAAACGGCTTTCGGTTCGCCGGTGGTGCCGCTGGTGAACATCACGAGCCGAGCGCTGGCGGGAGGCGTGGCGGGCAGCTGGCGCAGGAGCACATCCTCTTCCCGCGCGGAACTGGGGGGCAGAACCACGAGTGGCAGGCCGGCTTCAAGCGCGGCGCGAAGATTTTCCCGGAGGTCAGGCACGGAGGGCGCCCGGGAAAGAAGGTAGGCGCCGGAGCGCTCGGCGGGGCGGCTGCCCGGCTGCGCCGGCACGAGCTCTCCCGCGCGCCATTCGAGAAGGCGAACTCCTTCCTGGGTAGGGGCGCTCAGGAGCCGCCCAAGTTCGCTCACTTGGCTACCGAAACGAGAGTGGCGATCGCGCTCACGGTGAGAAAGCTTTTGCGGGTGGTCTGCAGAGGTGCCACGCGAACGCCGAAGTTTTTTTCGAGGAAGGCCAGGAGTTTCAAGTGGAGAAGAGAATCCATCCAGCCGTCGGCGAAGAGATCGCGGCTGGCCAGGATGGAATCGGCACCGCCCTTGGCCGACGGATTTGAGTCTTTCAGAAATCCGGCGATTTTCGATTCGATGTCACTCATGGGGCCTCAGATTTTTGCGTTTTCGGGAATATAGATTCGGTAGATGTTCTTTTCCTCGGCGTATTTCCGGAAAAGATCCGTGAGCTCTTCCAGCGGGCGGAACTGCACTTCGCCGCTCAGGCGGTCGTAGGTTTCCACGAAAAGGGTGTTCTCGTCGGGTTCGAGGGAAGCGAGATTCGGCCGCACGTAATTGGAAAGTCCCTTACCGCTCGAGGCTTCGAAGAAAGGAGTTCCCTTCGCCTTAAGCTTGGCTTTGAGTTCCGCGGCTTCTTTCGATTTGGCCGGATTGCCGCGGCTGCCACTGCGATCATGCCATTCCACGGCCACGCGGTAGTGGCGGCGATTGAGGATGCGGTCGGCCCAGTCGTTGGTGCCCGCATCGCGGCGGAGATGTTCGTAAACCACGGAATCGTCGCAGCGGATGTAGTCTTCCACGTCTTCCGGCACGTGGAACGTGCAGCCGTGAGAGTGGAGGTACTTCTCCATCATCTTCTCGTAGCAAACGCTCTTATGGTGCAGATACACCATGAGAAACATGTGGTAGCGGGAGAGCAGAAAATCTTCGAAGGTGTAGAGCGCGCGTTCGTTGAGCGCCATGTGGGCAGTTTTTTTCTCGATGTGAACGCCGAGGTTCGTGAGCAGCCAGTTGGCGTCGAACTTCCCGTAGGAAACGCCGGTGTAGTAGGAGTCGCGCTGGAGGTAGTCCATGCGGTCGGCGTCCATTTCGGAAGAGATAATCTGGTGAAGAACTTTGCGGAAGCTCACGCCGCGGTCGGTGAAGAATCCGTCACGCTCCTTCAAGGACAAATTCATCAAGCAGGCGATGGTCCACGGAGTGATTCCGAAGCGAGCGTACTGCTTTTCGAGAATGGGCGTGAGCGGGGAATCCAGGATGATCTTGAGAGTATAGTCTTCGTGCGTGGCCTGGCGTTTGGGATCTTTTCCGGCAACTTCGGGCGGGAGTCCGAGCTTGCTCACCGGCGGCATCGCGTGCTCGATCGCGTGGGAGAAAGGGCCGTGGCCGATGTCGTGGAGGAGCGCGCTCACGCGGGCGAGGTAATAGTAGTGGTGATAGAGCTCTTGCCCGGAGAAGAAATGCTTTTTGAAGATCGCCTGGAAGGCCACGCCCGCGAGGTGGCAGGCGCCGATCGAATGGATATAGCGGTTGTGCACGGCGCAGGGGTAGGCGAATTCGGAGAAACCCAGTTGCTTGATGTTGCGCAGGCGCTGGAAGGCCGGGGAGTCAACGATCTCCATTTCCCAGGGGTACAATTCCACTGGGCCGTGAATCACGTCACGAATCTCCGTGGTTTTCACGTTCCCTTTTTTGGGCATTACGCTGCGTAGAGGTTCTAGGGTCATGTCCAGGGATCTTCGTGTACGCCGGAGCGGTGGTTGAGGTGGCGGGCCAGCACGAAGAGCGCATCGGCCAGGCGATTGAGGTATTGCACCACGAGGCTCGGTACCACTTCGCCGCTCTCGGAGAGCGCAATCACTTCACGTTCGGCGCGGCGGCAGAGCGTGCGCGCCACGTGGGTTTGCGCGCCCACCAGGGCCCCCCCGGGAAGGATGAAGCTTTTCATCGGCTCGAGGTGGGCTTCCCAGCGATCGATCTGTTCCTCGAGATCCGTAACGTGCGTTTCGTCTACGTGCGTGCGATTCTTGCGCGCGCCTTCGAACGCCTCTTCCCCGCGCGCGGCGCGCTCGGAGGCGTCTTTGCTCGCGAGCCAGGATCCTAACGCGAACAAAATTCTTTGCACGGCGAGGAGCCAAAGCGTTTCTTCGGTGAACTGCTTTTCCTTGCGGCAGAGTGCGATGCAAACTCCGAGCTGGGAATTGAGTTCGTCAAGGCAGCCGTAGGCCGCCACGCGCCCGTTCGCTTTCGAAACGCGCTCTCCGCCGAAGAGCGAGGTTTGCCCTTTGTCCCCTGTGCGGGTATAGATCTTCATATCAATAATTTGTACCCCTTTCGAATTTGGAAGGGAAGGAATCGCGATGCGTCAACACCTGCTTTGGATTGTTTCGGTAGCTCTCCTCGTCTCCTGTTCCCATGGGGGCGATAACGGAAAAGGCTGGGGGGTTGCCCAGCCGGTAGTGGATCTGGCCAACGGCAAATACGATGAAATCGTGGTCGTGGGCACTAACGATTTTCACGGCTATTTGCGCCCCACCGTTACCAGTGTGGGTGGCACGAACGTGATCCAGGGCGGGGCCAGCTGGTTCGCCGGCTACGCGGATATTCTGCAGCGCAAATTCGGCGATCACCTCGTGATGCTCGACGCGGGCGATATGTACCAAGGCACGATGGACTCCAACATGTTCAAGGGAAAGTCCGTGGAGGACTTCTACAACCTGCTGCCTTACCGGGCGCTGGCGGTGGGTAACCATGAATTCGACTACGGGCCCATAAAAAAAGGCGGCAAAGACGTGCGTGGCACCATCAAGCTGCGCATGCGCGAATCTACGCACCCTTTTGTGCAGGCCAATATTTTCTACCGAAAGGGCGGGCACCCTTGGACCGAGAAGAACCTGCAGCCCTCCGTGATGGTGAACGCCGGCGAATACAAAGTGGGGATCATCGGGCTTACGACCACCAACACCGCCGGCACCACGTTGCCGCAGAACGTGGCCGATCTGGAATTCCGCGAGTTCGCTCCCGTGGCCCTCTCGGAGGCGCAGAAATTGCGCGCGCAGGGCGCGGATTTTGTTTTCATCACCACCCACGAGGGCGATGGCAATAAGCCCACCGACCCCATTTCCAGAATGCTCGCCGCGCTCCCGCCCGGCACGATCGACGCCGTAGTTTCCGGCCACTCCCATACCGAAGCGCACCTGCTCGTGAACGGCGTGCCCGTGATTCAGAGCCGCACCCAAGGCAAGTATTTCGGCCGCATCGATTTTTTCGTGAACAAGGAAACCCGCAAGATCGAGCCCTCGCTCACGCACATCTACGAGATGCAGCCCATCTGCGGAACTTGGTTCCAGAAATCAAATACCTGCGACGCGAAAGCCGTGAACGACGGCATCAAGGCGGGCAAGGAAAAGCTCACCGACGTTCTTCCGCTCCGCGCGCCCGTTTACGAGGGTGAAGACGTGAAGCCCTCTCCGGCCGTGGAGGCCGTACTCGCGCCGTATCTCGCGAAAGCCGATGCCGAACGCAAAGAGGTGCTCGGGGAGGCGAAGGCCGACTTCGAGCGTTACCCCTCCGGAGAAAATCAGGTGGGAACGTTGATCCTCGATGCTTTCCATTACCGCTTCCCCCAAGCGAAAGTGGTTTACATGAATGGCGGCGGCATCCGGCGGATGCTATCGAAGGGCCCGATCACCTACGGCGATCTTTACGAGGTGAGCCCGTTCGACAACTTCGCCACGCTCGTGAAGATGACCGGAAAGCAGCTCAAGGAGCTGGTAAGGGTGCACACCTCCGGCGCGCACGGCGTGCCCGCTGTATGGGGAATTAAGATCAACTATTTCAATCGCGAAGATCCGGCCTTCGACCGCGACGTGAACGGCGATGGGAAAAAGGAAAAGTGGGAGCGGGATCGTCTCGACCCTAAAAACGGCGTGGTTTGGGAAGAAACCGGAAAACCGGTAGGGGATAAGGAAGCGTTCTGGCTCGTCACGGTGGATTACCTGGCAGCGGGTGGCGACAACACCACCCACGTGTTTGATCAGATCCCGATGACCAAGCGCAAGTATTTCGACGTCGGCCCGCGGGATCTCATGGCGGAATACCTGAGAAAACATCCGGGGATCGAGCTGCCGCGGGTGGAAGAGATGCGGATTCACGGCATCAAGGGCCCGGGGGCGGAGACTCCGCACGAGCATTAGAGACGAATCGGTTTTCAGTTCAAGTTCAGGTTCAAGTTCGAGTTTGAGTCCGGTTTCCGGATACCGGACTCAAACTCGAACTTGAACTCAAACCGCCCCCCCGGCCCATGCATATTGGGATACAATATCCCTATGAGCAAGGGTGCCGATCAAATCCACAAGAGCATCAAAGAAGAATACGAAAACCAGAACCGGATTTTGTCGTTCGACGAATATCTGGATCTAGTGCGAGCCGAACCGGTGAAGCAGGTTCGCTCCTCCGCGCAATACGTAACCGACATGATGGATTTCTTCGGTAGGGATGAGATTGAGACTGGCTCGCCTAAGGCGAGACGCTTCAAAGTTTTCGATCAGGAGTTCGCCGACACCCGCTTCCGCCTCGTGGGCCAGGAAGCCGTTCAGGAAAACATCTACCACATCCTGAAAAGTTTCATTCGCGAAGGCGTGAACAATAAGCTCGTGCTCCTGCATGGCCCCAACGGCAGCGCCAAAAGCTCGATCATCAACTGCCTCATGCGCGGCATGGAAGAATATTCCCAGCGCCCCGACGGCGCCGTTTACCGCTTCCACTGGGTTTTCCCCGTAGACCGCCACGGCAAGGCGGGCTTAGGCCTGGGCCGCGACGGCTCCAACAAAGACGATGATCTCACCAGCTACGCCAAGCTGCCCGATACCGAGATCGCCGCGCGCGTATCCTGCGAGCTGCGCGATCATCCTTTGTTTCTCGTGCCGCTTCGCCAGCGAACGGCTCTGCTGCATGAGCTGAACCTTCCCAAAGGCTTCATTCAATCGGAATACGTGCAGAAGGGCGATCTCTCACAGAAGTCGAAAAAGATCTTCGAAGCCCTGCTTCGTTCTCACAAGGGTGATTATCGCAAGGTGCTCCGATACGTGCAGGTGGAGCGCTTCTACATCTCGAAACGCTACCGCGACGCGGCCGTTACGATCGAGCCCCAGATGCACGTAGACGCCACCGCCCAGCAGATCACCATGGATCGCTCCGCTTCGATGCTGCCTTCCTCGCTCCAGTTTCTCTCCCTCTTCGACCTGCACGGCGATTTGGTAGACGGAAACCGCGGCATCGTGGAATACAACGATCTCCTCAAGCGCCCGATCGACGCTTTCAAATATCTCCTCACCACCACCGAAACCGGCACGGTGAGCATCGGCGGCACCACCGCTTTCATCGACTCCCTTCTCATCGGCACCTGCAACGAAGCGCAGCTCGACGCCTTCAAGGAATACCCGGATTTCCCTTCCTTCCGCGCCCGCATCGAACTCGTGCGCGTGCCCTACCTGCTCGACTACAAAAAAGAGACCGAGATCTACAAAACGCAGGTGCGCCGCCTCGCGGGCGACCGCCACGTGGCTCCCCATACTTTAGAGAGCGCCGCGCTCTGGGCGGTGCTCTGCCGACTGAAGAAGCCTAATGCTTCCCACTATCCCGGCAACTTCGCTTACCTCGTGAATTCGATCACGCCGTCGGAAAAATCCCGGCTTCTCGCCGAGGGGCTCATGCCCACGCGGCTATCTTCCGAGGAGCGCAAGCTGTTGAAGAGCCACATCGACGACGTACGCGCCGAATACGCGGGCGTGCCTTACTACGAAGGCCGTATCGGCCCGAGCCCGCGCGAAATGAAGATCATCCTTTTCAACGCGCTCGAGCGGAACGACAAAGGTATTCTCTCGCCGCTGGGCTTGTTCGATGAGCTCGACGACTTCGTGAAGCGCACCTCCGAATACGATTACCTCCGCGAAGACGTGGTGGAGGGCTACCACGACTGCCGCGCCTTTATTCAAACTTCGCGCGACACCTACCTCGACAATCTCGACACGGAAGTTCGCTCCTGCCTCGGCGTGCACGACGACGATCAGTACGCGTCTTTCCTTCGCAAATACATTCTGAACGTTACGGCCCATCTCAAGAAAGAGAAGATCCGCAATCCCGTAACCGAGCGCCTCGAAGCCGCCGATCCCACCCTGATGGACGAATTCGAAAAGGTGGTAGGCGTGCTCGAAGACCGCGAGCATTTCCGCCAGAACATCATGACCCAGCTCGGCGTCTACGCGCTCGAGAACCCGGAAGCGGGCCGCGAAGGCATGATCTACAGCCGCGTTTTCCCGGATCTCATGAAACGCATTCGCGACTTCTACATCGACGAGCACTCGCAGCTGATGAAACGGGTATTCGACGTGATCACGCTCTTCGAGCAGCGCGGCGGAGCTCCGCTGCTTGACCAGGGCCGCACCCGCACGGTGGAACAAATCGACGCCGAAAAGATCGCGCTCTCGATGGTCGACAACATGAAGCGCAAGTTCGGCTATAACGACATCAGCGCGCGCGAAGCGTTCGTGTACTTATTCCAAAAGAGATACTAGGCCCTACAGCCGCGGGTTAGAGGCCGTAGATCCGCCCACGTTGAATGCGCCAGGCGCCGTTGCCGTGGCTGCGCCGGGTGACGTAACCTGAAGCATTACGTTCTGGTCGGCGTTCGAGAAAGTTACACCGGTGAAAGTGGCCTGGCCGCCCATGAGGCTGGCGGTGGTGCCGCCGCCGATCGAGCAGGCCGATACGCAGGAGAGCTGCACCATCACCCCGGATACGGGTTGAACCGCGCCGTTCTGGTCTACCAGGGAAACCTGAATCGGGCTCATGCTCTGGCCGATGCCGCCGGGGCCCGACACGGCGCTCACAAAGATCAGCCTGGAATTAGCCGGAGCGGTCGTCGCAGAG
>Ga0207148_1111_pt1 | contig 17920 bp, 19 predicted proteins | sample Alteio_BWMinHeat_34_FD_153558 | JGI IMG/M metagenome (GOLD analysis project Ga0207148, IMG submission 153558) | Enriched cells from forest soil in Barre Woods Harvard Forest LTER site, Petersham, Massachusetts, United States -... | ecosystem: Environmental > Terrestrial > Soil > Temperate forest >... | reverse complement strand
GGTTCTGCCCGTTGATGATGATGAGATCTTTCGCGCGCCCGGTTACGAATAGGTTTCCCTTTTCGTCTACGAAACCAAGATCGCCGGTGCGGAGCAAGCCGCGCCGGTCACCGCTGGTTTTCTCGGCAAAATGAGCCACGCTGAGCTCGGGCTTTTGCCAGTAGCCGCGCGCCACGCTGGGGCTCGAGATCCAGATTTCCCCCACCAGACCCGGGGCCAATACCTTCTTCGTCTGGGCGTCTACAATTCTCACTTCGGTATCGGGCATGAACACACGCCCGCTCGAAACGTAAGGGAGCAGATGCTTGGGATCTTCGGTGCGCTCGGCCTTTCCCTGCTTGAGCTGTTCCCCATCGAGGTTCACTACGTGTAGGCCGTTCCCAACGGGAGTTCCCGTAACCAGCAGGGTGGCTTCCGCGAGCCCGTAACACGGGCAGAAGCTCGCCTCCGAAAATCCGATCGCGCTAAAGCGGCGCGCGAAAGCGGCGAGCGTATCGGCCCGCACGGGCTCGGCACCGTAGAAGGCCATCTTCCAGGAGCTGAGATCGAGGCCGCGCAGCTGCTCGTCTTTAATTCGCGAAGTGCAGAGATGGAATGCGAAGTTGGGCCCGCCGCTCGCCGTGATGTGGAAGCGGCTGATCGCCTCCAACCAGCAGGCGGGATTGCGAAGAAAGTCGAACGGCGACATGAACCAGGTGCTCATCCCGCTGTACACCCCCTGGATCACGAAACCGATCAGGCCCATGTCGTGGTAGAGCGGCAGCCAGGAGAGAATGTTGTCTTGAACTTGCTCCCCCTTCCAGCGGGCGATCGCTTCCGAGTTGTGGATGATGTTCCGGTGGGTAACCATCACCCCTTTGGGATCGCCCGTGGAGCCGGAAGTGTACTGCAGGTACGCGAGGGTATCGGGCTTGAGCGGCAGGGGCTGGAAGTTTGCGGCTTCGTCGACGGCCACGGAATCGGTGCTCAGCCAGCGCTTGAAGAGAAAGCGGTGCGAGCGAAGGCCAAGCAGCTTCAGCTGGAAGCTGATCTCGGAGGTGGTGAGGATGATGCTGGGGTCGCAGTCTTCGATCACTTTGAGGAGCCGTGGAACCATGCGCCGCAGGCGCGACGGATCCGGCGGATAAGCCGGAACGGCCACCACGCCGGCGTAAAGGCAGCCGTAGAAACCGATGATGTAGTCTAAACTAGGTTTATAGAGAAGGAGTGCCCGGTCGCCGGGTCGCAGTTTTTTCTGCAGACGTGCGCCCAGTGCACGGGCTCTTACGTCGAGCTCCGCGAAAGTAAGGCTACCCGTCACGTTCCCGCTGCTCAGGAACGAAAACGCCGGTTTGTCGGGAGTCTCCCGGGCCCGGCGTTGGAGAACTTTCACCAACGACTCGATCTTCGGGAGGTCCGCGAAATCGCTCTTCCTCATCCGTAACTTTTCGGTATCTTTCCCGAATTATTTACTTTACCGGCGTGATTTCCCTGGCCAATCCTTGTACAGCTCGACAGCCTTTCGACAGGGCCCGGTAGCCCGTCGGCCGCCGCCCGGGCGGTACCGCGATGAATTTGCACGAAGATCCTCATCCTGCCTGTCTCCGGAACGAGACAGGGGGAGACACTGGCTCGAACAATGCTATTCCCTCTATGTGCGACCACAACCACGCAGAATCGTTTATGGAAACACCCGGGCGGAGCTCTTCGTAGCTCCCCTATCCGGCCTCACGGCCGATCTCCGGCTGTTCTCCGAAGCGGAGCGCGCCCGTGCCGCCCGCTTCCTCTCCGGACCGGCCTATGACCAATTCGTGCTCGGGCGCACCTTCCTGCGCCAAGCGCTCGGGGCGCGCATCGGAATCGCCCCCGAACGCTGCGAACTGGTGGAACTACCCGGGGGCCGGCCGATGCTGGCGAATCCGTGCGGACTTGATTTCAATCTTTCCCACTCGGGCGACCGCCTCTTCGTAGCGATCGTGGAAAACGGAGTCGTGGGCGTAGACGTGGAAGCGGTGAACTGGCAGCAAAATTTCGAAGCCGTTCGGGCCGCGTTCTCGACGGCGGAGCTCGCGCGCTTCGCCTCCCTCGACGCCCGTGAGCGGGTACGCGAATTTTTCCGCATCTGGACTCAGAAAGAATCTTTCGTGAAAGCGCTTGGGCAAGGCCTGAGCTATCCGCTCGACTCCCTATCACTAGAAACCGACTCCCGAGGACTCTTCCGCGATCCCGCCACCGACGAGCAATGGCTCATCCAATCCTGGAACGAAGGCGAGGAATACAGCTTTTCCCTCTGCCTGCGCGAAAAGGAGTGCGCATGAACAGCACCGCTTCTTGGGCTTGGACTCTCCTCTGGCCATCGCTTCCCCTCGGCGTGCTTTTCGCGCTGGCGCTGAACTTCGGCCTCTATTGGTTTTTCTTCCATTCCAAGCTCGGCGTGTACCTGATGCGCGGCCGGCGGCACTATCAGGGCGGCCCGAGCCGCGAGGATCTGCTTTACGAGATCCGCCACGCCATCATTCCCGAAAGCATCCTCGGCGTCATTACCAGCCTCGCCTTAACCAGCAACCAGCCCGGTCCCCTTCCCCTACACCTCCGCTGGAGCTTTTCCGCCGGCGACATCCCGCGAATCCTGGCGGAGATCGTGGGAATCCTCGTGGTGTACGAAATCTATTACTACGGCGTGCACTACCTGATGCATCGCCGGCGTCTCTTTCCCCTCACCCACAGCGTGCACCACCACACGCGCTTTCCGAGCCCTCAGGCCGGAACTTCGGTGAACCTGCTCGAAGCGGCGCTCTTTTATACCTTCTTTGCGACCATGATTTTCGGCCCCTTCCACATCGTGGCTCTCATCGCCGTGAGCCTGGAGATTAAATTCGCCTCGCTCACGCAGCATCTCGGGCACGAAATCTTTCCGCAGTTCGTGCGCCGCTCGCCGGTATTGAAATACATCAATTCGACCCGCTTCCACCAGCTTCACCACAGCGACAACTTGAGCCGCAATCTGGGCTTCCAGACGAGCTTTCTCGATCGCGCCTTCGGCACCATAAATAAAAAATACTTAGACTACGAGAAAAGCGCTTAGCGCTTTGTAAGCTGGAGCAGCAATCCGCCCTTGAGGTTCAGCGTGAAACCTCCTTCGGGCGTGATCCGGTGGCCCGGCTTCAGTGCGAGCCGGTATTTCCTCAGCGTTTGGGCCACGAGCATGGTGGCCTCTATCATTGCCAGGCTTTTGCCCGTGCATACGCGGGGCCCGGTGGTGAAAGGAATAAAGGCGTTCGCGGGAAAGCCGTCTCCCCGGTTCAGGAACCGGCGGGGATCGAACATTTCCGCGCGTTCCCAGTAACGGGGGCTATTCTGCAATAGATAAGGGCTCAGCAGCACCATCGAACCCGGCGGCAGCCGGTAAGGGCCAAGCGTGTCTTCCGCGATCGTGGAGCGGCTGATTACCCACCCGGGGGGCGTGAGCCGCATAGACTCCTCGATCACGGCCCGCGTGAGCGGCAAGCGGCCGGCATCCGCGGCCTCCAGGGTGCGCCCGCCGAGCACATCGCGGAGTTCTTTCGTCACGTCTTCCTGGATTTCAGGCTGCGTGGCCAGGTGGTACAGGATCCACGACAAAAACGTAGCCGAGCTTCCATGCCCCGCCACGAAGATGCCGATTACTTCGTCGCGGAGACGTTTCCGGGATGTCGCCGCGGCGGGTCCGAGCGATTCAATCCATTCCCCCAAGATATCCTGGAATCGGCCGGAGCCGACCGGTGCTCCGTTGGCACGGAGTTTCTCGTCGATAATCCGGTAAATGAATCCGTCGATACTGGCGATGGCTCTCCGGTAACGGAGGTTCTGCGGTGTGGGAACCGCGAGCGGAAATTTAAGCACCGAAAGAATCCGGTCAACGATGATGCCAAGAATATCTCGGAACGAACGCCCGATAAGCTCCGGATCGTCGGGCATATTCGAGCCAAACATCGTGTTCACGATTATGCTCATGGTGGCCGCGGCTAGATCTGCGCTGGCGTCTACGAATTCGCCGGCGGCAGCCCGCTTTTCCCAGCCGCTTAGCATTCCCTCAAAGCTCTTCTCGATGATCGGCAAGAACTCCGTTACTCGCTTCATGGCGAGGGAGGGCTTGATCATCTCATGGCCGGCCTTCCACTTCTCCCCGTCTACCACCGAGGTGGCGCCTCCGAAGAGGATCGCCATTTCCCGGTACATGAGATTCTGCTTCCCGTAGTTTTTGAAATTCTTGAACAGAATGTGTTGCGCGTAGTCTGCGTTGTTCGAAAAATAGAGGGTGTTCGGCCCAACCCGGAATCCGAAGAGATCGGGATGCTGCGCTTCGTGTTTTCGAATAAACGCGAGCGGATCTTTTTGGAACTCAATCGCGCTGCCCAGAACCGGCAAGCCTTTGATGAAGGGAATCTCCACTGAGCCTCACAATCAGGCGCGGGGCCTGCGCAGGTTTTCCGGGGCGATGTATGTGCACCGCTCCCGGTTACTACGGATTTTATTGTACAGGCATTTTTTCCCGTTCGCAGCTTTAGAACAGGGGGGCCACGGCCCGTTTCTTACTCTGTCTCCACCAACACGGCGCTCGCGGCCGGAACATCGATCGGGAGGCCATCGGCCTTCACGGCAACGGGAGCGAAGTGCCCGGCCCAGTCGCCCGACTTTTCAATCGGCGCGCCTCCCAGCGCGTAGCCCGAGGCGCTCTCCAGCGCGGGCGCCGTGAGACCGAGCGATCGCGCTTTGCTCACGACATGGTCCGCGTGCACCAATACCTGTACCGCTTGGGAGCGGCTCTTGTTGATCAGCACGAGGAGCAACCCGCCCCCGGCACTCTTCACGGCGTAAGCCGCTAACCCGGGAACCGGATTCTGCAGCTGCACGTCCAGCAACTTGCCGTGCGCCGCACGCCCGAACAGAGCCATGCCGTAGTAAACGGGCCGCACGCTAACCACGTTTCCCTTTCCGTCATCGGCGATGGGCGTGTAGCCGCCGCCCGCATGCTCGTCCGGTACGCCGCCATTCGAGCCCGGGCCATTTCCGCCGTGGAAATTTACGCCGCGGGAACCTTGCAGTGCATTTTGAAACAAAAAATCGAGCGACCAAAGCGCGGCGGCGAAGGCGTTGCTTACGCCGGGCGCCCCGCCGTTGTAGAAGGAATTGGCCTCCGCCAGGCGAAAGCCCCCGGGGATACCTTTCGCGTTGGTTCCAAGATCGGCGAGCATTTTTTCGAGGTGCGGATCCCCGCCCAGCAGGAGCTCCACGGTCGAGCCCGGTGATTGGCCGTCGCCGCGATAATAGTGGTGAGTAAGGAGAGCAACCCGCGCCGCTTCGTCCTGCGAAAAAGGCCGGTTGAAGTTATCTACGCCCGTGGTGGTGGAAGGCCCGATGAGCACGGCGCTCGGTAGCGCCGCGCGGATCGCGGCGGCGTACGTTTCCCACTCGCGGCGAAAGTCGGCGTAGGCGAAGCTCGGCGGCCGCAGCCCGTTACGCGAGTAAAGATCCGGTTCATTGCCCAATTCGAAGCCTTCGAGTCGGTCTCCCAAAACTCGCGCGGCGTAAACGGCTTCTGAAACCAGATTCTGCGGCGTATTCGACGCGAAATTCAGCCCGTAATAAATCTTCCAGCCCGTTCGCTGGCCGAATTTCGCCAAGCGATCGACATCGCTCGGGGCAATTTCGCCGGCCGTGAGCCCGGGGCCGCTCAAATTCCAGTGGGTTTTGTCTACCGCGTTGGCCCCGATCCGCAACACTCCGCTGCCCAATTGCTGGAACAACGCAATCAGGGGCTCGTTCGTGCCGGTAAAAAACGGCGAAGCCAGTTTGCTTTTCTCGTAACTGAATCCCAGAAAATGGGAGTCGAGAGGTGGAAGAGAATCGCCACGCGGCGCAACTACCAGCTCGGTTCGCGCGGCGTCTTGGGCCTGCCCCACGGGGGCGAAAGCGCTAAGGAGTAAGACTGTCCAAATGGCACAAGGTTTCATTCCCCTAGCCTAACCCTAGTTAGAGGCGCCCACAATCCGGCAATCCTCGTCCGTCTCAAGCCGCGCGAAACCAGCCTCGCAACCGCCCGCCTTCCGGCGCAGGCTCACATCAAAGGAGATACGGTGGGCATCCGCCGCGACCACGCCAACGGAAACCGCGAGCATTTCCGAAGAGCCATCGGGGCCAGGAAATTCCCCTTCTGCCAGGTGCCGTACCTTATCGGAACACGGATCAACTTCGATTCCAGCCTTCGCCGCGCCCTTAGACGAAGTGAGAACACCGAGAACAAAAAGCCACTGCTGGATGCTCATAAATGGCTCTCTTTCCATGAGGCTTTCGTAATCCAGCAAAAGGCCCTTGCCAATGGCGGAAAACCGCAATAGATGTTTCATTTTTGGAAATACCACCTAGTGAAATCGAGCAACCCTCCTAAGCAGCGAATGAATCTTAAGGCCGCCCTGCAAGACGTGAGCTTTCGCGAATTGTTGATTTTCGATTCGGTGGTGAGAAGCGGTTCCATGTCCGCCGCCGCCCGGCAGCTGCACCTGAACGCTCCGCTCGTGACCAAGGTTCTTCAGCGCCTCGAGGCCAGCCTCGGTTTCGCCTTGTTCACGCGGAGCCACCGGGGAACTACGCTCACGGGGGAAGGCCAGTCGTTCCTCGCGCTTTGCCAGGAACTGATCCATACACTGGAAAAGTCAGACATCAATGAGGCCCAGCTCCACGCGAAGCAGTTGCCGCTTCTGCGTTGCATTGCCCCAATGTACCTCGCGACCCACCTGGTGGCCCCGGCAGCCACGCCGAGGATTCTTCAACTCAATATGAATTTCCGCCTCCTGCATTTAGACCAATCCCTCATGACGGAGCTCTCCGCGAAGAACCTGTTCGACATCGCGGTTCACCATGAGCCAATTCAATGGCCCCGGGTATGGCGCACCTACCCGCTGGGCACGGTGGACTGGGTCTTGTGCGGGCGTTCCGACCATCCTCTTCGCTCCCACTCGAACGAGAAAGAAGTGCTCCAATATCCCTTCATCGCGCCGCTCTTCCTCTCCCATACGGAAGTGCAGTCAGGCGCCGACAACTGCCCCCTGCCGATCCGCCGGCGCTTCAATCGCGTGGAGGTCAATAACAACGAGATCGGCGTCAAGGTATGCGAGTCCACCGACGCTTTGATCTTCTTGCCGCAAATCCAGGCGCAGCCTGCGCTGCAAAAGAATCGTCTTCGAGTGATCCACGTCAAAGACTGGCCCCCCGTACGCAAGACGGTGCATCTTTCAGTGCACCAGGATCGCGTGAGCCACGCTACGTTGAAGGTGCTTACGCAATCGCTCTCGGCGGCATTAATTTAGGTTCGCACCCAGAAAAAATCGAGATTGAAACAAGCCACCTCCTCCGCCGGAGAGGCCTGCGCGGTCTTGAGGTAGTCCTTCACGAAGAGAACCATTCGTTCGCGAAGGATTTCGAAATCGTCGCGTGAAAGGGAAGCCGGAGAAGTGAACATGAGCTCGGAGTCCCCCAGGCTCTCCGCGCATTGAAGCGCCTTGAGGCGCCAGTTCGTGTGGTGTTTCACGACGTGCGGAGAGTCTTTCTCCAGGTGCGTACTCTGGGGCCCCATCTGGTAATAGCCCCCGCGCTCCTCCACGAGCGCCGTTTCCACGAGAAAGGCGATGACCTTGCCCACCTGAACGCGGGAGAGAGTAAAGCGGCGGGAAATTTCGTCGAGAGTGCGGCCGCGATCCCGCGTGGAGGTGTAAAGCCGTACGGCGGAATAGATCGGGCTGGAGTAGAACACCGCCTTTTCGCTTTCGGTAAATACCCGTTGCCGCTCGACGCGGTTGACGAGAACCTTAGACTCCTGGCGCACCTTCTCCAGCTTTTTGCGCCAGTAAGACTGGAGCCGCGTGGTACCGGCGCGCTCGAGCTGAAGCTGGAACAAGAAAAAATCCGCCTCCAAGGGACTGAGGGAAAGATACTCCGTGAGAAGTTCGCCCTGCTCCACGGTGAGTTGACGAGCGCCGGCGAGAATATGGCTCATCAGCGTGGAGCTGATTCCAAGATGCTTGGCGATCCGGCTCGCTTCCCCTCGCCCTCGCCGGGGCAGCAACTCGATTCTGCCGCGAAGGAAGGCCTTGATCGACTTGGCTTCGAATATATTCATCCTGTTTTATCGGATAGTTAGGACTCAATCTTTACATTTTGCTGAAATCAACCCTTGCACTTTACATCTAAAACCTAGCGCCTCCAACGCGGCGTGATAAATAGGCACCGTTCTTGAATTAACCCCTGCAGATTAAGGAACTTCTATGTCTTTTCGCACGATTAAGGTGGCACCCATGGGCATCGTACTGACCATTCTTTTGACGATGTCGACATCCTTAGCCTGGGCGGCCGGCCAGGGTGGAACCGACAGCGGCGGCGGCGCCGGCTGCGTGGACGCGAATGGAAAGATCAAGACCCTGTACTACTGCGGAGCTTACAACGGCCCCGCTCCCCTGCCGGTGGGCCCGCCCCCCAAACCACTTTCGGTAGACGGTCCCTCGGAGACGCCCAAGGAGCTACCCGCGCTCGTGGCGTTCCTTTCCAAAGTTCAATATCTCTCCAAGGGAACCCGCAACAGCCTTATCCTGGCAATCCAGCCTTCGTTTAAACGAAAATACTTTACGGTTAGCGCCGCGCCCGCTCTCACCGCCCCGATCGTGGCCAGAATCAAAGAAGAGTTTTACCGGGCCACGGGAATCAGCCCCGAAAATCTTTCGCTTTATGCGGTAACCGATACCAACGCCAAAATTTCCAACTTTCCCGATGCCGCGCAGATCACGTATCTGCTTCCGAGTTTTTCCGCCCTGAGCACGCCGGAGCAACGCATGGTGGCCCTCTTCCACGAGAGCCTCTGGGTTTGGCAGCCCGACTCCGACTACGAAACCATCGTGGGCCGCGAGATGGCCTTCGAGGCCCTTGTGCAGGAGCCCAACAACACGGCCCGCCTCTTCGATTTCGTGCGGAAGATGGAAGGCGACAAGCTCTCTACCGGCTACGTAAGCCTCGCCGTCAGGGCCGATCTGGAGAGCGGAGCGCTGAACGGTTTCGCGGGCAAACAGGGAACCTTCTCCAGCCTGAGCTTCCTGGGCGCGAATACGGCTCATTGCTTTAACCAGGCGGTACGCAGCTCTCACGCCGGATACAATATCTTCGACGGAAAAACCGTGGGCACCAGCCTCAAGAACCTCACGGACCAGTGCCTTACCGCCTTCGAAAACCAGCTCGATGCTCTCCGCCGAAAATACCCGAAGTCGGTTTTCCTCAGCATCGCGGGATCCGACGATGCGAAACAGAAGCTGGAAGAGGCCCGTCTTGAAGTGGGCCAGGACTTCAGCTTCGACATCGGTTCCATACCGGCGTCCTTCAACAACTATCTTTGCTACATCGCCGGAACTAACAAAGACTGCGGCACGCCTGATCTGCAAAGCTATTACGGAGCGGAGGGAACCTTCCTTTCCTTGTTCGCGCTGGAAAAACCCTTCGCCGGCGATCCGACATACGGACTCTGCCCGGTCGACTCCCTGGAGCTTTTCAATGAGAGCGCGGTAACGTTACAGCTGGAATCAGATCCCGCTCGCGCCGCTAACGGCGCCCTTGTCGCGGCGTCGCGGCCCGGGTCGTACATACCCGGAATGAATCAATGCCAGAAAAATTAAGCATCTAGTCCGCGACTTTTACGGGGAGAACGCTATGAGAACCTTGCCTTTGGTTTCCTTTGTCCTTTTTGCGCCCAGTTTGTTCACTCAGCGCGCGGAGGCGCATTATTGGCCGTGGCATCATCCGCGGTGCGAATATCCAGAATCCTCTTCTTCCGTTCTCGAACAGGATATCGCTTCGCTCCAGGGCGGCTGCACAGAGGTGCCGCTTCAGCTGGTGCGCACGCCCTGGCAGGGCCAAACCGTCGACTCCTGGCAAGGCGGCTACGAACGAAAGGTGATCATGCACACCACGTATCGGATCGATCACCTCGATCCCTGTTCAGGAAACGTGCTGTGGTCGGAATCGAAGGAAGGCAACCTTCCCCAAACCGTGAGCTTCAACATCGAGAACCCGAATCTGGATCCCGATGTTCCGAGCTACGTCGCGAACGCGCCCCTTACGCAAGCGGAAGCGCAGGCCGAGATGGTAGTTCCGAAAGCCACGTGCGAGGCGCTGAAGCCGGGCCCGTGGAGCGACGCAAACTGAGAGCTTCGTGGCTTTGGTTCGCCACCGCCAACCGCGTTAACTCGTCATCTGACGCACTCTTTTTTGCCAATTAGACGCAGCAAAATGCAGCGCAGAAAAGTTCTGCGTGCCGTTTCCCGTTGGCGGATTCACAATTCTTCCATTATTCCCTGCTAGGTTGCGAGCGAACCTACTCACGTTTCCATAGCAGAGGATCCCCTCATGAGAACCGCCATGCTTTCCCCTTTTGCCGTGACCAGCCTGCTCCTGATCCTAGCCTCTACGGCGAAAGCCGCGGGTAGGCCGATCCAGTTTACGCCCCCCTCCTCCCCGCCCTTTACCCGGATGGAAGAGACCTCCGCGCCCAAGCCTGAAAGTTGCCAGCCATGGCCCGCCTATTGTTGGGATGATGCGAGCATCTGTTGCAGCAAAGCCTGTATCTACTCCGACTATTATCAAGGGATCATCTGCGCACCGGAAAATTAGCCGGAAAGAAAGCCTATCAAGATCTTTTGGGCGCGGTGGAGTTTGGTTACGGCGAAAAATCCGGGTTTTTACGACTTATAATTGCGATGCGCTAATTTGATTATCGCCGGGGAGCCACATTCGATAGAAAGGCACCCGGAGGTATCCATGAAAACTTTGTCTTTAGCCGCTTCTCTACTCACGATCCTGCTCACGGGCCAGGCGCAAGCCGCCGGTACGGTAAACTGCCAGGCCTATCCCGGGCAGCTTTCGTTCTACGTGAGCGTCGATCGCCAGTCGGCCTCGGTAGGCCAGCAGCGCTACGCGCTTCAAGACGGTCCCGCATCCGATCTCGCCCGCACTCTCCACATCCTGCCCGCTGAGCACAAAGGCCCCGGCGTGCAGTCGATGTCTGCCAGGGCTGTTAAGGGCGCGAGTGGGCAACTCGACTTCTCCCTCACCGATGGCACCGTGAAAAGTGTCACGATCATGAATCTGCAAATCGAGCTCAAAAGCGACATCGGCCAAGACGGCAAGAGCAACGAAATCCTGATCTTGAGGTCAGATTCCGGAGAGTTGCTCGAGATTTTTTCGCCTTCGGCCAACTGTTCCGGCATCTTCCAATAAGTCGGGCGAACCCCTGCAAGCGTTTCCCTAGACTACGGCGCTTGGGCGCGACGGCCATGACAAATCGCCGCTACCCCCATTGTACCTCGCATTGCGCCAGTGCCCATGTTACCTGAGATAAGCACCTTTCCGGCCTGACTTATTTTAAACATGGAACAAGAAAAACGATTTTTTAAGCGCGAACACGACACTCATCATGACCTCTTGATCGAGGCCGTGAACGCCGTGCGCGACTACGCCATTTTCATGCTCGATCCGCAGGGCTACGTACTCACTTGGAACGAGGGCGCTGAGCGGATTAAGGGTTACGCTCCCTCGGAAATTATCGGAAAACATTTCTCGGCCTTCTATACCAAAGAGGATTTGAAACGAAATCATCCTTGGGATGAGCTTGCCATCGCCACGCGCGATGGGCGATTTGAAGAAGAAGGCTGGCGTGTTCGCAAGAACGGTACCCTTTTCTGGGCCAGCGTTGTGATCACCGCCCTCAAGGACGCCCATGGCAAAGTGCTAGGCTTCTCGAAAGTAACTCGCGACCTCACCGACCGGCGTAAAGCCGAAGATGCCCTCCGCGCGAGCGAAGAACGATTCCGCCAGCTCGTGGAAGGAGTGAAGGACTACGCAATCTTTCTTCTCGACCCGAAAGGCTTCGTCGTCACCTGGAACGAAGGCGCAACCCGCCTCAAAGGATATTTGCCCGGCGAGGTCATCGGGAAACACTTTTCCCAATTCTACCCGCCCGAGGACATCGCGGCCGGAAAATGCGATTTCGAGCTGGAAGAAGCGAGCCTGACCGGCCGATACGAAGAGGAAGGATGGCGGATACGGAAAGACGGCACCCGCTTCTGGGCCAACGTGGTGATCACCGCGATTCGCGACGGCCATGGCAAAGTCACGGGCTTTTCCAAAGTAACGCGTGATCTGACGGAGCGCCGCCGTGCCGAGGAACGATTAAAAAGAGCGAATGAAGAGCTCGAAAAACGCGTGGCCCAAAGAACGATTGAACTCTCCCATGCCAAGCAGAGCCTCGAGGCCGCGATGAGATCGCGGGATGAGTTCCTTTCCATCGCCTCGCACGAGCTGAAAACGCCCATCACTTCGCTCAAACTCCAGGCCCAGATGCTGCTCTCGAAATTCGACGCCGCCAGCGGGAAAACTCCGCCAATCCCGAGGGCCGTAGCTGGCCTCGGATTGATCGTGGCGCAATCAGACCGGCTTTCGGCCCTCGTCGAATACATGCTCGATATCTCACGCGCGCAGCTGGGAAAATTTACGTACGAGTTCAACCAGACCGACATCTCCGAACTCGTGACGAACATCGCAAATCAATGGCAAGAGCCCTTCGCGGCAAACGGCGCGGGATTTACCGCCGAAGTCGAAGCCGGAATCTCCGGTAAAATCGATTCCTACCGGATCGAACAGGTGCTTTTGAACCTTCTCTCGAATGCCATGAAGTATGCAGCGGGCAAGACGGTTACCCTAAATCTGCGCCGCATCGGCCAGACGGCGGTGATTCGGGTGAAAGACGACGGCCCGGGCATCGAATCCTCCCGACAAACCCGCGTCTTTGAACGATTTGAGCGCGGGGAGAACGTACCGGGGGTGACAGGTTTCGGCTTGGGCCTCTTCATTTCCAAGACGATCGTTGAAGCGCACCACGGCACGATTTCCCTCGATAGCGCCCCGGGCAAAGGCGCCGAATTCACCATTCTGCTCCCCTTGAACGTGGCCCAAGTAGGCTAGATGAATACGGCTATGAAAAAAGTATTAGTCGTTGAAGATGACAAAGAGATCCGCAATCTCATTGTCGAGCTGCTCGAAGATCAGAGCTACGTCGCGCGGCCTGCCATGAATGGGCAAGTGGCCTTGGAAATTCTCGCTCGTGATCCCGCCTTCGACCTGATCTTGCTCGATCTAATGATGCCCGTACTCGATGGATTCGCCTTTCGCACGGAACAGCTGAGCGACATTCGTTTCGCCAAAATTCCCGTCATCATCATGTCCGCGGATGGTCACATTGCCCAGAAGCTGGAACGCGCGCAGGCGCGCAAATTCGTCAAGAAGCCCATCGATATGGATCACTTTTTGGCTACGATCGCTGCCGCGCTGATTTAAAATCGGTCCGACAGCCGCACTTCTTCGTGCCGGATTTCGCCGCCGAGATGCGCCGTTCGCGCCACGGAAACAGAGCATGCGATCGCGAAGAGCAGCAGCAGGCCTAAAGCTGCCCGGGGCACGCTCCGCCGAAACGAGATGAAAAGGAGCACGCCGCTGTACAAGCCCATCGCGCCGAGGAGGGCGAAAGAGATCGTGCCTGACTCACGATGATCGTGAATAAGCAGCCGGCTTATTTCCGGATAGTTTTTTACCACGGCCGCGGCCGGGCCGCCGGTCAAGTAGGTCGGAATCGCGAAAAGAGCGCCGGCCACGAGCAGGCAAAATGCCACACGCATAACTTCGGCCAACCGCAAAGCCAGGCCCGCGAGAAGCACCCCGATTCCCGTGAGGGGAAGAATCACCGGGAAATGATTCAGCACTAGATGAATCTCGGCGGCGTTGAACATCCGCTATTTATAGAAGCACCTCCGGCAGCGGTCAAGCCTGTCCCTTGCGCGTTCGCCCGAACTTTTCTATGTAAAGTTGTGGATAAGAAAAACTCCCCCGTGGGTCTGCGCGTGCTGGCTGCCTGTTTTCTGGCCGCACTTTTCGCCTCGCTGCAAAGCTGCGAGCCGGGATCGCGGGCGGAGGGTGCCGTAGGGACTAATGCCTGCCCATATAGTACGGCCGAGGAGTGGAACTTATTCCTGCGCGTGGCGGCCACGCAGCCCGACTGGGGCCCTACCTGCGAAGACAGCACCTGCGATGCCGATACGTACGATCGGGTGAAAACCGGGATCCAGGCCGTGCTGGAATCTTGCCGGCCCTATTTCGCGACGCACCCGGAAATCGCCGCTTGCACGGATCGCCTGCGGCATTTTGTTCCCGCCTGGATGCGCCAGCACGATGACAACAGCTACGGTTTCCGGCGGAGCAATCACGAATACCTCAGGTCGCAGGCGGGCGCAGACGAGCCCGACGGAATGATGGTTCCGCCCGAAGCGCTGGTGGCGGCAATTCCCAGCCGAATAAAAGTTATTGAGGCCGCGCGCCGGAATGGGTACCGGTACCTCGACCATGACTCGGGTATCGATGAAACCCGCACCTTCGTGCTCGTTCCCGATCCCCTAGGGCGCTTTGACCAGTGGTTTCTCCTCAATCTCCAGCATGGCCAGAACACGGTACAGGTCAACCAGCCGCTCTCGATTCTCGTGGTGCAAAAAAAGGATGCGGCCGGGAACGCACTCCCCAAAGTGCGTCTCCACTTCCGCGACTATACGATCGCGTCCAGCGGCCATGGCTATCGGGTGGCCCTCGACGAAACCAAGAACGGCAAATGCTATTCCTGCCATACGAACGGCGTGAGGCAACTGATTCCTCGGATCACGCCGGTGCTCGAGGCCCGGCCCGTTCACGGCGAGGCGGGTTACGACGAAAACGGAACCGGTCCCGTGCCGGCGGATTTTGCGCTTCATCGGTTGCAAGAATTCAACCGGCGGCTGCGCTCTTACGGCAACCCCGACTGGAGGGGCGACATCGAGCCTGGCGATTTCGGTCCGCCACTCGGCAAGAATCAGGGCTGCACCGACTGCCACGACGGAGTGAGCCGCGCGGCGCTCAACATGGCCACGAGTCTCCGTCAGCTGGAAAAAAAAGTTTATTACCAGCTCAGCATGCCGCCCGATAATAAATTGCAACGCCTGCTGGAGCGCAATGAAATGAAAAATCCGGAACTCAATGCCGCGGAGGCGGCGCGGCTGGAAAAAGCGCTTATGTCTCAGGCAAATTTAATCCGGGACTTCGAAGCCGCCCGTGTTCCGACGCTGCGCAGCTGGCTCCTTGGGGTAACTTGCCGCTGATTGATTGTCGCGAGGGTGATTGGCCTTTGACCGGAAAGATGATTTTTTCCTAGTCTGACCTGAAGCCGGACTCTGTGTTCCCTCAAAAAGGAGATTTTATGAAAACTATTCTCGCATTAACTTTCGTCGCGGGCCTCGGCCTCGGCAGTTTCGCCAACGCCGCTACCGTAAAGATCCAGGATCTCAAACTCGACCAGGAAAAAGGCTCCATCACCGCCATGAGTTCGAGTTCTGACTTTATTTTCGGCCATCATGGTCACCACGGGCATCACGGACATCATGGCCATCATGGCCATCATGGTCACCACGGACACCACGGCCATCATGGTCACCACGGAGTGCGCCACGCGGGAGACGTTTCGCGCGCTCTTCCTTCGCCGTCTCTAGCGAAGAATTAAAACCCTCTTAGGAAGAATGGATGACAAGAGCAATTTCCAATCGTCACCGGCTTTGGCTTGGGATTGCTCTTGTCCATTTAGTTCTGGTCATCTTCGGCGCCGCCTACGTGGACCTAGACCGCTTCGGATTCCTGGAGCCCGCAATTAGTTACTACGGTGCCTTGAGCGGCTCGAGTAACTCCTATGGCTTCTTCGCGCCGGGCATCGATTCGCAGCTGCACGCGATTTTTGAAGTGACCGACTCACGGGGACGGCAGCGCTTGGTTCCCCTCGAAACCGGCGCCAGCGCCGAATCCGACCTTCGAGTGGGCAATATCATCGACCAATTTGCCCCCGACCGTGATGACAAAGAATCCGACGTGCAATTGCAGCGGTCGCTCTCCGCCTCTCTCGCGCGAGTGCTGTTCATGCGTATTCCGGACGCGAAAAGCGTGAACGTGCGCCTCGAGGAATACCGTCCGGTTTCGATGGAAGACTACCGGAAAAATAAGCGCAGCTACTGGGCCCCCCTGTATTCCGCGCGCTACTCGTTGAACGCGCGGGTGGCCCGCCAGTGAAACACGCGCTTTCCCGATTCGAAGCTTTCTTCCTGGCCCCCGCTTCTCCCCGGCCCATCGCCGCGCTCCGGATAGGGCTAGCGGTCGTGCTGCTGCTGCAGGCATTTCTGCTTCGCCACGACATGATCGAGTTCCTGGCCAGCGACGGGATCGTGCAGGGTGAGCTGGCGTCTTATTTCAGCGGCGAAGGCGTCCCCCGTCTTTCTCTGCTCACCGATTTTCTCGCGCGCTGGCACATTACCGAAACTGCCGGAATTCAATTCGCCTGCGGTGTTTACGGCCTGAGTCTCGCGTTGCTCGGAGTGGGTCTATTTACGCGCACCGCCTCGATACTGGCGTGGCTGCTCCACTGGACCATCATGAATACGAGCGATTCTACCGCCTATGGCGTTGACCTTTACGCACACGTATTTCTCTTCTATCTGATGTGGATGCCCGCCGGGGACGCTTGGTCGCTCGACGTGCGGCTGGGCCGCCGTCGCGAAGAATTTAGCCCTTACGCCCGGCTCGGTATCCGCGTTCTGCAGCTACAGCTTTGCATCACCTACCTCTGCAGTGCCGTGGAGAAGGCCACGGGGCCACAGTGGTGGAACGGCGAACTCCTTTGGCGCGCCCTCAATCTTCCCGTCTACCGCCAATTTGACTTCACCTGGCTGGTAAACTGGCCCCTTCTCCTGAAAGTGGGTGGCTGGGGCAGCCTCGCCCTCGAGGGCCTCTACTGGATCTTCATCTGGCCGCGGAAAACCCGCCGATTCTGGGTGGCGGGCATCGTGGGCTTGCATCTCGGGATCGCACTCTTCCTTGGGCTTCATCTTTTCGGGCTCATCATGTGCGTGCTAACCCTGAGCGCCTTTGCGGTTTCATCCGAGCCGTCCGCTAAGTTCTCCCTGCCGGCCAACTAAGTTTCGCCAGAGGCAAAGAACCGCCCCACATCGCAAACCACCCCCACTCGGTGACACAATCCTCTATGCCAACCTAACCGGAACTAATCGCGATCGGATCAAACTATCGCAGAACAATTCCCTCTCGAATCAGACCGCACCTTCGAACTGCTGTTCGACGAAGCTCCTGTACCGATGTGGGTATACGACATAGAAACGCTTTACTTCCTTGAGGTAAACAAGGCCGCCGTTTCCTCTTACGGCTACAGCCGCGACGAATTCCTGAAAATGAAAATCACGGAGATCCGGCCCGTGAACGACGTCGAACGGCTGATGGGCGTGCTCCACCGGCAAAAACAGCCGCAATCCCATATTCGGGAGACAAGGTACTGGCACCACATTTGCCGAGACGGAACCCAGATTGATGTCGACATCATGTCCCGCTCGCTCTGGTTTCGAGAAAGGCGGGCATCGTTCGTGGTTGCGAAAAATATCACGGATAAAGTGGAAACGGAGCGTGAGCGCGATCAGGCGCTGCAGCAGTTTGAATTCATCGCCGACCTCGGAAGAACGCTCACCTCCACCCTGAACTACAGCGACATGCTCGAGAGAATCGTTCGCCTCTGCGTGCCGCGAATCGCGGATTCTTGCGGCATCTTTGACGAATCGGCCGTTCTCGCCGCGATCGGCGACATCGACGAGCAGAAAGCCGAGGAGATCCGCAAGATCGACTTCAGCCTTTCCCGTATTCACGGGGCGCCGGCGAATTTAGCGCAACAAGCGCTTTGGACGGGCGCCATTCAATTCGTACCGGAGATGAACCCCGAGGCGATTTCCACCATTTTTCCCTCTCCTTC
>Ga0207148_1112_pt1 | contig 17971 bp, 15 predicted proteins | sample Alteio_BWMinHeat_34_FD_153558 | JGI IMG/M metagenome (GOLD analysis project Ga0207148, IMG submission 153558) | Enriched cells from forest soil in Barre Woods Harvard Forest LTER site, Petersham, Massachusetts, United States -... | ecosystem: Environmental > Terrestrial > Soil > Temperate forest >... | reverse complement strand
TTGCACAAGAACACCCAAGTCAAGTATTCGCCTTCGCTTCATAACCGGAACATTTGAGCACCGGCAATCGCGGGTACTTTGGAAAAGACGGATCTGATTCGCTCTTCGTGCAAAGTATAAACACGCTCCCGTGAGCTGATTCGATATTGCGATGGTGGACACAGCTCGAGCAGAGCCCCGGAGAGTCTATTTGTTGGAGTGCTTCAGTATCCATGTGCACATGATATCGAGTACTTCCGGTGAGAAGGTCTCTGAGATCATTGCGTACTCATCGACCGAACCAGTCTGTGCGTGCTGAAAAAGATGGTTCAATCCAGGTAGCTTCTTGATCGTCACATCTTTATTGTTACCCTCTTTCAATGCACGACTGATACCCTGAAGGTCAACTTCGCACGCGACCTGGCGATCAAGCGTACCGTTCAGTGCAAGAACAGGGACACTGACTTTCCGAAGCGCTGTCGCCGGATCGTAAGCAATGAAGAATCTATACCACGGTGAAAGAAGCACTGTAAAGGTGGCAGCTTTTGACCGCATTGATTTTGCTCGGGAATTCTGGCTCGTGTCTCCACCACCCTCAGCGTACTGTCGCTTCCATAAGGAGTCCAGTCGATGACTCAGCAGTGCCTCGTTCGACTGATTCGTACCGACAAGAACGGCATCCATCAACGCACTATACCTAAGTTGATTGAGCATCTTTTTTGACGTATCATTCTTAGCCAGCATCGAGCGTTGGAGCATCATCAGTGCCGAATTGTGAATGCCCGGTGCTGCCAGAAGCACGATGAAGGCTACATCATTAGGTGCAGAATAGGAATGTGTATCACGGGCTGCGACCATCGGTGCGATCATGCCGCCTTCGCTATGACCGATAAGGCCGATGTGTTTCCGATCGATCTCTGGTCTTGATTTTAGGAATTCGACGGCTGATTTGGCATCCGTGGCAAAGTTCGCGGAAGTTGCTCCATTGTATGTGCCGCCCGAGCTACCGACACCACGATCGTCGGCTCGGAGTACTGCAATGCCATGGCGCGTCAAATAATCGGCGATCACTTTGAAGGGTTTATGGCCCATGATCGCTTCGTCTCGGTCATGCGGTCCAGAGCCCAGAATCAGAAACACGGCTGGGAATGGCCCTTTGCCGAATGGCTCGGTCAGTGTTCCGGCGAGCACAATACCGGCACGTTTGTTAAGATAACTAACGCTATCTTCCTTATATGGATAGTGGGGACGAGGCTCTTGTGGGCGCACGAGCTCTTGTACTACTTGAACCTGTGCAAAGCGACCCGATGTGACTTCCGAATCCTGACGCCACACTCCATCAAAGCCATCAGGATTCCCACGTTCGAGAGCGCCAACGAATTCGCCATCTAGATTGGGCACTACAAACCGCAGTGAATCTCCTGTTGCAGTTACAGAATCAATCGAATATTCTTCCTCGCCCATGTCGATCACTTCGACCGTACCAAGCCAGCGATTCGAATCTTTTGCGATCTTCAGTGCGAGATGAAAATATTTCATTGGCGCTGCGACCGCCGTGTCTTCTAAGGAAGCAACATAGGACTTTTCCCGCAAGAGCGTGAGGGGAATCGGAAATCCTTGCGAAAAAGAGCCTTCGATCCGCGAACCGTCCTTTGACATGACCCCTGCATATAGGCCGTTCAAGACTTTTAGTGCAAGGCGAACCGTATCGTGATCGAACCTGATCGAACCTATGTCACCAGGCAGGGGAGTCTGATCCGGGCTCGACCATGTCCCTCGGTACTGGCCATTCGTATCCTCGCGAATTGTGAAGCCGAGACGTACGTCCGGGCCCGATGGGAGAGCGAGGACTCCGAGCCACGAACCTACGAGTGAACGAGGCTGACTGTTCGCGTCGATCGTCCAGATCGAAGACAAAAGGCCGAATACGAGGATAAGACGAATGTGCATGGCGAAGAGAGTTTGATGCTTGCGAGAAACAAATCGTGCAAGTTAAAGAGTGCGCTTGCTGTAAGCCACACAAACCTACGAAGCTCTGGAACAAATGGCATTGGTCACTGTTAGGCCTCTGATTCACCAAAGACTTATGCCTTTTTTCAGATTGCAAGCGCGACTGGCGACACGTCTCAATGACCGAGCGAAGGGATTCGTCTGTATGATGCAGGAATTCTTCTATTTTGCGATGCGCAGCTTTCGCTCCATCGTCATGCTTCCACGTTACTGGAGCGATACACTCACCCAGATGTCGCAGAGCGGCACCGAGTCGATTCCGATCGTTCTCGTGAGCTCGATCGCGATCGGCTGTCTTATTACACTGGAAGTTGGAAATCAGCTTGCACAACTTGGAGGCAAGTCACTGACGCCTCGGGCGACAGCGCTATCGGTCATTCGAGAAATGGGGCCTATCGTAACGGGTCTCATGCTGAGTGCTCGCGTCGGGGCGCGTTACGGATCCGAACTTGGCGCGATGAAGATCTCCGAGCAGATCGACGCCCTGCGCGCATTTGGCACCGACCCGATCGCGAAACTCGTCATGCCCAGGCTGGTCGCCGCACTTTCGATGTTCCTGCCGCTAACCGCTCTCAGCATTTTTATCGGACTCGTCGGCGGAGCAGTTGTTGCCTCCAGTTATCATCATATCGATTCCAGCGTCTATTGGAATGCCGTTCTCAATCCACTCGTCGTGAAAGATTGGCTCGTAGCATTCCTGAAGCCGCCATTTTTTGCGATCATCATTACGCTTGTATGCTGCTATAACGGCTTCAATGCAAGAGGCGGCACTGTTGGTGTTGGTGCTGCAACGATCAAGGGCATTGTCGTCTCCTCGTGTTTCGTCCTGATCGCTAATTTTTACATCTCGAAGCTCGTCCTTGAAAATCTTTAGTACCAGGCGAGCTCGATGATCGAATTCAAGAATGTCCATCTTCAGTATGGAGATCATGCTGTGCTACAGGGCGTGTCGTTTGTGATCCCTGATGCGAAGATCACAGCGGTGCTCGGCCCCAGCGGTTCGGGCAAGAGCACGATCATCAGACTCATGCTCGGCTTGATCAAGCCAAATGCGGGCGAGATCCTGGTCGATGGCGTCAATATCTCCCACATGAAAGAGAAAGATCTTTTTCCAATCAGGAAGAAGATGGGGATGGTCTTCCAGGGTAACGCGCTCTTCGATTCACTGACCGCAGAAGAGAACCTCGCCTTTTTTCTTCGTGAGAATCTGAGGTTAGAAGAAGCAGAGATCGCAAAGCGTGTTCGAGACATGATCCACTTTGCGCAGCTCGAAGGCTTCGAAGACAAATTGCCTGACACGCTCTCTGGCGGCATGAAAAAGCGACTTGCGATCGGTCGCGCACTTATTTTTGGACCGAGTATGGTGCTCTTTGATGAGCCGACCGTCGGACTTGATCCGCTGAGCACCAAGCGAATCCTCGATGTCATCCACGATCTTCGCACGGATCGTGGCCTTGGTGCAGTCCTTGTGACGCATTTGATCCATGACGTCGAGACCGTTGCCGACAGCGTACTGATCCTTTTTCACGGCAAGATCGTCTTTAACGATGTGCCCGAAAAGATGCAGGAATGCGATCACCCGTTCGTAGCATCATTCCTGCAACATCCGGAAGATATCGACTAAGAGCTATAGCCAACTACATGACCAAAGATAAGAACGCGAAACTCCGCTGGCGAAATCTCAAGACAGGCATCCTCTTCCTTTTTGGCATGCTCATTATTGGATGGCTCGGCTTCTACATTGGAAAGAACTCGGGAATCCTGTCGCCACATCATGAGATCCATTTCTTTGCTGCAAACAGCCAGGGATTGCGTGAGGGCAATTTCGTTGGAATCGCTGGTAAAAAAGTTGGGACAGTTCAGACGCTCGATTTCGTTCGTCGTGGTGATACAAATGGCATTAACGTCACAATCGAAATTCTGGGTGACGATTTCTTTGCGCTCATTAACAAAGACTCTCGAGCGATGATCAAAGGATTGGGGATCCTCGGCGACAAAGTGGTTGATATCCAACCTGGGCATTCTACCGAGAGGATTGCCGAACATGGTGAACTTGGAACTGCAACCGAACCTGGCCTTGATGATCTCACGGCCAATGCGATCCGTGCGATGCGCAATGTTGACACGCTTACTTCCAAGATCAATCGTGGTGAAGGTACACTCGGCAAGCTTATCACGACGACCGAACTTAATGACAAGATCAATCAGACGCTTGCCAGTCTTAATAACTTCGAAGCGAAGATCACCAATGGCAAAGGCCTCGTACCGCGCTTGCTGAACGATGGCGAACTTGCCGAACAGGTCAACCAGACTTCGAAGGATCTTCGCGACATCACCTCGAAGCTTAAGGATGGCAATGGCTCACTTGGAAAATTCCTGATGGGAGATGAATTTCTTGGAAAGCTCAATCAGGTTTCTGCTCACACTGATTCGCTCCTAACATTACTCTCGAATCCGAATGGCTCGCTCGCGAAGATCACCAACGATCCTTCGCTCTACAACAATTTGAATGGCAGCGTCCAATCAGCCCATCGCGCGATCGGATCGCTCGATTCATTGCTTACTGATTTCAAAAAGAACCCTGGACGATATGTTCATGTGAGCGTATTCTGATCAAGAGCCACTACGTATCTTCTACTTTCAATTCCTTCGCGTCCATCTCTCGCAACTTTGGTGCGAAGAGGGCAGTGGCTATGACAGTAAGCAATGTCATGCATCCACCGAAGATCACCGAAGGCACCGTCCCCATGAGCTTTGCGGCCAATCCCGATTCAAACGCGCCGATCTCGTTCGACGAACCGATGAACATCATATTCACAGAGGCTACACGGCCCCGCATCGCATTTGGTGTTCGTACCTGAAGGATCGTCGACCGTATGATCACGCTCACACTATCGAGCGCACCTGATAATAGTAGTACAATAAAGGAAAGAACAAAACTCTTGCTCAGCGCGAAGACGATCATGCACAACCCAAAGCCGAAGACCGCGCCGAGCAACTGATATCCAACTTTGCCACGAAGATCCCTGTGCGCAAGCACCAGCGCCATGATCACTGCACCCACCGATGGCGCTGCGCGCAATATTCCCAACCCTTGCGGACCCACGTGCAGAATATCACTAGCAAATACAGGCAGCAGCGCGACTGCGCCTCCGAAGAGCACGGCAAAGAGATCCAGCGATAATGCTCCAAGAATAATCTGATTCCGAAAGACGAACCGAACTCCTTCGGCAAGATTCTTTAAGGCTGGTTGCTTCTGACTTTCTTGAAGTGGAAGATGACGATTCTTAATCAGAGACAGCGCACCGATCGCGATGAGGATCAGGCAACCCGATGTCATGTAGGTACTCGTTGGGCCGATCAGCCAGAACAACAATCCGCCCAGTGCCGGACCAACGATCGCGCCGGTCTGCCACGTCGAACTACTCCATGCCGAAGCCTTGCCGTATAGCTCAGTTGGTACCGTTTCCGAAAGCAGCGCGAATAACGCCGGCGCAGCAAATCCCGAAGCTAGTCCCCCGATTCCAGCCGCGATATAAAACGGAATGATCCCAACTGCAGGATAGATCGAGCCGACATTATGAGAGACGTAAGCGAGAAGAAGACTGACCGACAGCGAAACGGATATCGCAATAAGTCCCACATGCTTTCGCGAATATTTATCGACGATGTGTCCGGCATAAAGCGCTATCGCGAGATTCGGCAGCGCTTCAGCGAGTCCCATGAGTCCGAGTGCAAGTTTGTCATGCGTTAACGCATATACCTGCCATTGGGCGACGACGTCCGTCATTTGGAACGCCATCGTCAGGACCAACCTGGTGACCACAAAATATCGGAAGTCGGTAATCCGGAGCGCCGCGTAGGTGTCGGTTTTTGTCATGAACGGCTTCGAACAGCAAACGGACGAAGAGTTATCCGCTGGGTCCTAAGCTGGTGTGTGTGAAAACTTTATTCAGAATCTAAGGGAGACACAAGACGCGATCCTCGATTCTGCGCTGAAAACCGCATTTTGGAATTTCTGACTTGGTGTGTGTGAAAACTTTATTCATATTTCTCCTTCGGAGAGAAAAGTATGGGTTGTTGTGTCCAGTTTGGGATTGATCCTGCGTTCGTGGGAAAGACATGGGCGTCTTTCGAATGCGCTTCGCGTAGTACGTCTCACGCCGGAGTCTACACGGACGGTTTCCTCGGCTGTCGGTCGAGACACCTGACCCACACTCGATATGGTGCTGTCAAAAACGGAGTTCGAGCATGCAATATATCAAACATAATTACGATGTAAAATCGTTCCTGAATTTTCGAAAAAAAGATCGTTTTCCCTCGTTCAAATGGTCTCCAGGTTGACGACATCAAATCTCCGCAGTCGTTAGTGCACATGTGCCTCAGCGTGCGGTTGCCTCGAGTGATGCTCATGAACGTGGTGAGTATTTGGATTTGCCTCCATCGCTCGCAGCATGTGCATTCCACCCGTTCGAAAGAAGCGCAATATGACTGCCACCGTTAAAACAAGAAACCCGATGTTGAGATAGGTGGTGTAATTCCACGTGATTCCTTCATTGCTAACGATCGCATGATGAACGTTTGGTGCGATACCCAGGCTCGTGAATAAGTAATCGACACCTAAACCTGCGGCCACCATTGCAACGTACGAGGTGATGCAAAGAAAAAGCATCATTTTCATTCCGTAATACTTTCTGTGAATGTTTAGGATTGGAAGAATGAGTAGATCGGCGAAAATGAAGGCAATCACTCCGCCAAAGCTAATGCCCCCGTTCCAAAGCACCGCGGCGAGCGGTACATTGCCGATAGAGCAGACAAAAGATATCATAGATACCAATGGCCCGATGATTGCGCCCCAAATTCTTGAAGTCGCACCATGTCCTGTGTAGAACAAGTTCTGCCACGCGCTCGAAGGAACCAGGATTGCGAGAAGTCCAGCCAGTAATAGACCAAGTGCAATGTCCTTCCATACGCTCACCCAATCCATCACGAAGTAGTGACTGATTGAGGTCAAGCCTTCTGATGATCTCAATCGTGTCCAGAGAGATCCCCGAATCGTCACGCTCATATCCATATCGGCATGTCCTTCCATGGATCCCGGAAGACCACGATCTGCCTGCTTCCTGGCTTCTTCGATCATTCGGGGCTTCAGAAACATTCGAAACATGATCGCAAGCAGAACAATCATGAGAATACCGCCCACGAATTCCGCCGCTGCAAACTGCCATCCCAGCATCAGGACGAGTAGGATACCCAGCTCAATGACAAGATTTGTTGACGCAAATTCGAATGCTATAGCAGACGTGAAATTCGCTCCTTTCCGGAAAAGTGATCGTGCAATCGCGACAGCAGCATACGAACATGAAGAGGAGGCCGCACCCAATAAAGCAGCAATGGTCAGCGATCGAGGAGAGTCATCCGGCAACAGTTTCGAGACCTGTTTTTTGGGTACGATGGCCTGGATTGCAGCCGAGATAAGAAATCCGAGACACAATGCCCACAGGATTTCCCAAAGCATAACGAACGACATGCGCAATGCACCACCGATATTTTCTATAAGGCTCATGATGATCGAATGAACGAGTGTTAGGTGGGAACTTCCATTCCACTCCCCCTAAGTCTCACAACATTATCGAAAGCCTGGATGATGCAACCGAATGTTATAAGGTTCGGAGCGAGAGTTACGGATAAGGCAGATTCAGACTATTTGATCATATCAAGAGCGGTTCGATGATGCGCTTTCAGTCGTTTGAACGCTCGAGGTGAGAACCCTGTGACTTGTTTGAACTGCGATGAGAGATATGCGACATTACTATAATCCAGCAGCTTCGCGATCTGCGTCAGTGTGAGTTCATCATAGATCAGCAGTTCCTTCACTCGCTCGATCCGTTGAAGAATCACATACCGCTCAAGCGTGATATTCTCGGTCTGAGAGAACACCGAACTCAAGTAATGATACTCCTTCTTTAGCTCGTTCGCCAGGTAATGAGAAAAGTTAACGCGTGGAGCTTTTGAGTCAGACGGGTGGATGAACCGAATAACGACGGCCTTTATTTGCGCGACTAACGCTTTCTTGCGATCTTCCAGTAGGTCAAACCCTTCTTGAAGAAGGAAGGAGCGTATCCCCGCGAGGTCAACTTCCTTCTCATGCTCGATGAGTGCTTCGCCCAGGTCAATATGGAGAATCTCGTATCCCAAATTCTTCAAGCCCTTCGACACGGTGCGGATGCATCGGTCGCAGACCATGTTCTTGATGTGGATCGAGGTTGTCATTGGATAACGAACATACGAAAGAAGAATTTGAAACTCGACACATTACGGAATTGGGTAGCACCCTTTCTCGTATGAGGTGTTTTTGTCAATACATCCGAGTCTGTGGCAGCACTGATCCGTTGTATTCCCTGATATCCGGCGGAAGCAGAATCGTAACTGCTCACGTCGAACCGTGTTTGCAAGTGTGAAGTGTCTGTTCAACAAGAGGTCTTAACAATGACTTACCGCATCGACTGTCGCGTCATAGCCTGTTACTTGATGATTCTTTGCGCAACGGTTATTGCGTCCGCTGCAGAAGGGGCCACTCAAACCGTGGCTCGCTTTTCGGCCATCAACATCTCACTACCGCATTCGCAGCAGGGGGTGGGGAATGTCTGGGAAGATGTAGGTATTGTTTCGGAGTTCTCTGCACCTTCCGGCCACTTATTTAACGAAGCTGCCGGAGACACCATCGGTGGATTCTATCACTCCAGGGACTTGTGGGTGGTCCGGTTTGCTCCGGATGAGATTGGCATGTGGCATTATAAGATCACGCTCACCGATCGCAAAACTCTCAGCGTCTTCCAGGACTCGTTTCTTTGTGTTGCCTCCAGCGAGCAAGGCTTCATCCGTGTAGGTGAAGACTACAAGCAATTGAATTACTCCGCCACCGGCAATCTCTATAGTGGCGTTGGATTTGGAGACTGCATGGGTGCCACGCGTGATTCCATCCTTGAATTGGGTGGAATCGACGGCGGATATCGTCCTCCGGGTTTTCATGAGGGCATCACCTGGAACCTGCCCTATAGTCAATACCTCACTGCTTACGGCGACGTAGCAGGGTTTAATCTGTATCGTTACAGCGACGGCAACTGTGCGTATTCGATTGTGAAACAGATCAACGAATCGTTCAACGATTACGACACGCTCCATTCCAGGTGGACCGACACGCTCTTCTATGCGCTCCGGCAGCATGGATTTCGAATTTACATGACGATACTTGCAGGGCCGGTCGGCAGTTCATCGAACCCGAAATCGATGGCAGCAGTGGAGCGTTATGCGCAGTACTGCATCGATCGCTATGGTGCGCTTGTCGATTTCTGGGAACTCACGAACGAGTCCAGTCCGGATAGTCTCTGGATTTCACAAGTGGCAGGCTACATCACGACTCACGATCCATACAAACATCTCATATCTGTGAGCTGGCAACAACCGAATCATCCGGCAATCGATATTATTTCTCCGCATTGGTACGGTCGAGAGGATGTTCGAAACTCCGATCAGGCGACTGCAGACCAGATTAATCAATACAAAGACATTAGGAAGCCTGTCATCTTCGGCGAACAGGGCGAAGGAGGCGTATGGGACTCTCTTTCACCGACGAGAGTTCGCGCCCGCCTTTGGTCGGCACTATTCAATGCCGGTACTATTATCTTTTGGAATTCGTCGTTCGCGAAGGATTGTGCATGCAATCAGTATCTCGGTTGGCCCGAGCGCAGGACCGTTCGTGTGCTGCAGAACTTCGCGGGCTTGCTTAGTGGCTACACGGAAGTGCGAAGCAGTTCGACTGTCGGCGCATGCAAGCTATGGCGGTATGAATCTCAGAAAATGGTGGCCCTCTATATCCGAAACGACCAGGATGTTCATGTGATAAATAGCGGATTGCAATTCACGGTCACGGTGCCGCATGCTGGCAAGGCGGCGTGGTATGACGTACATACGGGTGACGTTGTTGGATGGCAAGTGATCAACATCGGCGCTGCCACTATCACGGCTCCGAATTTCCAAACGGACATCGCATTCATTGCCGGTGAGATCGATAGTTCACTTCCGCCCGAGAAGCAATTTCGTCTCGATGTGAAACCCCGCACATTCGAGGCGCTCAACATTCCAGTAAACGCGCAGCGTGAGTTTCTTGTAACGGTTACCAATACAGGAACGGACTCGATCACAATAAACCCGTTCACATCGTCACCTTCTGCAAAGCTTATTCTGCGAGCACCACAATGGAAGAAACCGCCCACGCTCGCTCCGCAGGAGAAGTTTGAATTTCCAATTGGATATGAAATGATCGATACCGGGGGAGCGGCCGCAATGTTCTCCATTGAACAGACGGCCTCTCCTGCCTGGGAGAATATCGCGTTTGACGTAACAGCTATTGGTTCGAGCAATGTGGAGACAATCCCGAAAGAGTCAGAGGTTGAGATTGCTCCCGATCCTGCGAGTGCTTATATTTTCCTTCGCGTACGGCAAGGCTTGCCGCTGAAATACGAAATCTATTCAGCCGTTGCGCAAAGGCTGCTGGCGGGGGAATCGCACATTAATTCTCCGATTGATATCCGCTCGCTTCCAAATGGGGCGTATCAGGTTGTCGTGCGATCAGGAACGTGCCGTTCCATATTGAAGCTAAGTGTGCTTCGTTGAGCGGCGGTAAAACTACCGACTGGAATCTGATACTGGGTAAATAGATCTGTGCAAAGGATGAAATCGGTCGTTCTGGTTTTGGGGCTATCCGTGGGTTGCGCGAGTTCGACGTCTATCCATTCTTATAGTGGTCATGTATATTACTGGACCGATATGGTTGGCGTGAACAACACATACCCTGTTCTGGCTGTCTGGGTCCAATCAATTGACTCATCTTGGGTTGAACTCCGAGCCAAGCAACAGGATGGGCGGTCTGATACGTTGGCATTCCATCGAGGGATTGAAGGTAAATGGATTCTCAGAGATGAAAGGCTTCATCCGTTTTCGGATCCTTTATAGAACAAACTGCTGATTCCTTAATAATTGCGATCGGTTTCGGCTACTCGGGATTCCGATACTCGCTAAGAAAGGATTAGATCCATGTCGGATCGGAGGGCGATTATCTTGCTGTGAAAGGTTTTAAAGCCACATTCTCACGATGTTAACAACTAAAGTAAAAATAAAATGGCGAAAAATTTGGTTTTTTAATTTGGTTGTCATACCTTTGTGCACGGACGGGCGCTGTCATTTCACGTCGATAGCCCAAAGTTTACTTCCAAGTTATTCGTGGTGCCGCGTCCCTGATAGAGTGAGCAGTTGAATTCTTCTCTGAGTTAGTTACTCTCTTTTGCATCCAGAGCGGACGATCTCCTGTCATAGGACTTCCGATCGAGTCAATCCCAACTAGTTATTTGCCTGCAAATTGCCTTGAATAAAGGGATTTTGCTTAAGCTTGTCAAAATTCGAACAGCATTGTTTGGATGTTGAGCAGCTTCGAGCGTGTATTCCTATGCGATACCTAAGTCGTGCCTCAATTCTGCGGCGCCTCTGAAGTTTCACAAGTTATGGGCATGTGGTTAGCCATCACGTTGGTGAGGCGCATATACTATTTTGGAATTATTCGTAAAGAGATTATTGACAACGCTGAGGAAGACGACCAAAACTTACAGCAGCACAAGCTTATATATCGTTGTCTAGAATGAGTTTACGTTAACTGCACTTACACCTAAAACAACTAGCAATGCTCGATGGGCTCGGATGATTAATTAAGCAGAAGCTCCAACATAAGTCTTTCAGCAGATTTTCATTTACTTCTAAGATCACACTTAACAAATGAAAAACGCGATTAAGCTCTTCGCACTTTTCACCCTTGTCTTTATCGCAGGAACGGCACAAGCGCAGAATTCCTCGAACGTCACCGTCAACGAAGGTGCGACGATCGCGCAGCCACTTAGGCTCACAAAAGTTACTGACCTCCAATGGGGAGGGATCATTACAGGATCCGTTGGTGGCAATGTCGTCATTGCAGCAAGCGGCAATAGTTTTGTCGAGACATTCCCAACCTCATTAAACGGTCCTGTGGCTTTCACGGGTCACAGCGCAGGCGTTACTCCGCCGTCAATTGCGGGCTTCACTGTCTCTGGCGAGCCAAGTCTCGGCTACAACATAACAGTGAATCCAGGAGCATCTCATGTCACAAGCGGAAGCAATTCCATGATCGTCACGCTCAGCAATCCAGTCGCTGCCACCGTGAACGGTGTCACACCAAGCGGTCACATGGATACGCAGGACGGAGATGCAAGTCAGCTCTCATCTGCGTCATCGTGTGCAACGTATGGTACGGATGCCTGGGTCATCGGCGGGACGATTGCAGTCGGCGCAAACCAGCCCAGCGGCACATACACTGGTACCTTCACTGTGACGATCAGCTATCAGTAAGCAGAATCGACATCCTAATTTAGTTTTTGCATTCATTCAAAACCTATACTTCCAATTGAAAAATACACTTAGAATCCTCGCAGCGGCGGCCATTCTTGGCAGTGCCGGCATCGCAAACGCGCAGAACACTTCAACCGAGCACAATGCAACGGCGGAGATGTCAGTTGTTTCCCCTATTCGCATTAATGCGCTTCAGTCCTTGAAGTTCGGGACAGTAGTCCAGGGCACTGGGACAGCAACAGTTGCGTCCAATGCTGGCTCTACAGCAAGCTACACTGGTGCAGTCGCTCCAGGCAGTTTTGGCTTGTCGATCCATGCAGCAAAGTTCGCAGTCACTGGACAGAACTTCTGGACATATGGTATCATCACACCTGCGACAACGACCGTAACGGACGGCACACACACTGCACTTGTGACTCTCGGCACACCAGGCGCTGATGCAGCTCTTGGAATGAACGGCGCGGGTACGGTCGCTTCGCTCGACGCGACAGGTAACGATTCCTGGTACCTCGGTGGCACCGTAACGCTTGATGGTTCGCAGCCAGCCGGAAACTACTCTGGTATATGGGACGAGACTGTGTTCTATAACTAATAGTATCTGTGATACTTTTGACCCTGCATGGTGCAAGCCGACGTCGTGCTGGATTGAACTACAGTTTTGCTTAGTCGGCAGAAGCAGTCAGCTCTTCACTGGGCGGACTTCTGTGTGGCAGACCTCATCGGTGTGTCGCGCAAAAACTACTCAGGCCAGCTTTCGCCGACCCGAGAAGTGTCTTATCAACCCACGTACAGCTCTTTTCCAGGAAATGTGCGTGAATTTCAACTACTTCCTAACATTTCATCGTCATGAAGAACTCCATTAAGATTCTTGCTGCTATTGCAGTTATTGGTTTCGCTGGTAATGCATCAGCACAGGGCCCGACCGCGAATGCAAATGCTAATGCAACGGTCGTTCAGCCAGTATCTCTTTCAAACAATGGGACAGCTCTCAGTTTTGGTAACGTTGTGGCAGTCGCCAATGGCAGTGCCACAATGAGTGATGCCCCAGTTGGCGTTGAGACCTACACTGCTGGTGTCGATCCGGGCAACTTGAATCGTGGAACCCAGAGCAACGTCCACTTCACAGTATCCGGCGCAGCTGGCTTCCTTTGGAACATCCCGGCACCGCCAACGACGATCCCTGTCATTTCAGGTGCGAATACTCTCACAGTAGATAACCTGACCTTTAGCAGTATTGGCGGTACCCTGAGTGGTATCGGTGTAGCAGATTTCTATCTCGGCGGTACACTTGAACTCGGTGCGACACCAGTTAACGGTACCTATGCGGGATCGGTACCTGTAACGGTTGCGTACAACTGAGTCGCGAGCGAACGACTCGATGAAAAACATAAGAGTTTTACTACTCTTTGTTGGAGTGCTGATGATTGGGCTCGGGCCGTCTCTTACAGAGCGTGTGCGAGCTCAGTCGAACCAGGCGGCAGCGAATGCCTCCGCGAATGTTGTCAAGCCCATAAAGCTGGATAAGCTGTGGCCACTGTCCTTTGGAATACTTGTTCCAACGTCGGCAGCGGGCGCAGTTCAGATGGTGGTATCGGACCTGGCAGTGGACGCAGTCACCCAGGCGTACATCAATCGTACTCCGACTCCATTAGGGGGAGTGACTGTATTAGCAAATCAGGAAGGTGGAACTGCGCCGGGGCCGGCTATTTTCAAGGCCTCCGGAGCGAAAGACTACTTCTTCGGGATAACGCTCCCGAATAACATCCTGGTACAGCTCTCTACCACTGACGTGGTCGCTGATCCACTACTATTGGACAATTTCATATCCAATATCGGCCTATCAGGGCAACTGACTGGGGGCATTGGCCAAATGTACTTCGCAGTTGGAGCCACGCTCCATCTGGAGGCTCATCAGGCTGCCGGCAGCTACACAGGTGATTTTCCTGTAACCGTGTTCTACAACTAATTTCTTAGTTGCATGACATGAATCGTTCTGCACCATGGCGGTCGAGGCCATTAGGAGCTAGTGCTCCAGAGAAACAGACCTCGATCGCCCTCTTGCAGGCGAATAGAAGTGGCGATAGATTATTAGCGTCTATCAGGACGAAGGCTCATCTTTATTTTTCCGAACAGGCGATCGTGAATAAACAGAGAATGCGGATCGTACTACTGAGATTTCCAATACTTCTTGTCATATTAAGTTGTACATCTCTGGATGCCTTAGCTCAATCGAGAGCTAGCGGGACGACAACCATCTCTGCATTGGCGAGAATCGTATGTCCAACTTCTATCAAGGTCGTTCGTTACTCCGAGCTGAACGGCTGGTTTCACATCGAGATGCATGGATCCGGCACGAAAACTTCCAAGCACGACGCGATATTTATTGTTCGTGGTGAGAGTGACTTTGTAGTGGCGATCAGCGTCTCTTCCCGAACTACTGCAAGTAATACTGGTGCCAAACTTGGCAATATTGAAATTGAGGATATCCATGCAGAGCTTCCTCCGGGCGGAGCGCACTTGCAGTCCCACAAATCGTCCTCGGATACTCCCGAATCCATTACTACTGGGGGTGGTGGCGAACTGATGTTCACTGTTGGAGGTGAAGTTCCGATTCAGTCGGATTCTCCAGCCGGCCTCTATTCGGGGACGTTTGCAGTGACGATCAACTACAATTAATTAGACTCAATGCTCTTCGCGCAGATTTTGCATTTATCAATAGGCCGGCACTCACGGCGGAGCAGCGCTGCATGTTTCCTGTTGTCCTTGTTTTGCGTCATCCTTTTTTATCCTTACAAAAGCGTAGCGGCTCGTGTGTCCGACTCGACTGTCGTAGTCTCGCCTGACTCTGCAGTAGGAGGGACGCACGGGCCACTCAATTTTACGAGTGCAGATTTAGTAGGAAACTGGACGCACAACGTCGTGCTCTCGAAAATCTACGATTTGAATTTTGGCGGTATTTTTTGCGGCTCCAGTCCAGGAACTGTAATTGTGAGTCCGAGCGGGACCGTGAGTTACACTGGGAATGTCGTCGCGCACAATGGAGTCTCGGGCTTTCTTGCCAGGCCGGCAGTCGTCCAACTAAATATTACGAACCACGATCATTGCACGCAGGATGATCACGAATCGAACGACGATAACGAGTACAATCGCGATGAAGATGATGACAACCACACGAACGACACGCGAACAAGTTATAACAGGCATGGCGTAGCGGTAAGTATCACTATGCCAAGTTCCTCGACTCTGACTCGAACGGGCGGAACGGCTACGATGACGGCCGATAACTTCAACTTCACTCGTACGAAGGGCAATTTCTCGATCGGTGCAACACTTCATGTTGCCGGCAATCAGACTCCAGGCCCCTATGCGGGGACATTCCTGGTCACTGTCATATGCCAGTGATTCGAGAACCATCGTAATGGAGGAATACACGCGCGACGAATACCAGAGCGCACTGTCATCCTAAATTTCTGTATAGGATCATCAACCACTATGAGGCGACATATGAGGCGACATATTCATTCGACATTCGGGACCATCATGGTCCTGGCAATACTGTTCCTGGAGAGCGGGCTTTTCGCTCAGGGCTCACTGATGGTGAACCCCAAACGCATCATGCTTGACGATAAGAAGCGAAGCGATGTACTGACGCTCTATAATAATGGAGACGACACCTCATCTTATTCAATCTCGTTTAAGCACTACGAAATGAAGCCGGACGGCTCATTCAAAGACGTCGATACCGCCAAGACCGCAGTTCTTTTCTGCGATAGTATCGTCCGCTACTTCCCATTCGAAGTGACGCTGGCACCGCACGAATCACAAACAGTGAAGATCCGTTTTTTGAAGCCGAAGGATCTTGCTCTTGGTGAGTATCGATCACACCTGTATTTCCATCCGATCGAGCGCGCGAAAGCACTTGAAGCTCAGGCTCGCGATACAGCGCAGAAAACGGTAACTCTGGAGTTGCATGCAATCTTCGGACTCGCGGTTCCGATCATTGTCCGCAATCAGACCACACCAGCGAAAGTGTCGATGGATAATCTCAAGCTTTCTCCGTTGGACACCGGTGGCAAGGTCACACTTTCGGCCGAGATCCACCGTTCCGGCGACGAATCGTGCTACGGCTCGCTGCTCGTGAAGTACAAGGATAAGGATGGGAAAGAGACTGAATTATCTACAGTGAAGGGCATCGCGGTATACGTGCCACTATTGATGCGCAAAGTCGAGTTGCGCTTCGCTCCTCCAGCGAACATGCTTACGAATGGCGGGTCGATCAAGCTGGAATTTCAATCGTTGACCGACAATCCGAAAGAGACGACGCTCGGATCGGCAGAACTTCCTCTCAAGAAAGGTTGAGCATGACGGAAGTTATGGCTCAATCAATCAGACCGCCCAGAAAGGGCTAAATGGCTGTAAGCCGTTTTTTGACCAGTGTTCCATCCGCATCTCGGATGGAACACAGGGCCGCACGGCATTACAGGCCGTGTGGCGCTTGCCGTTATTCTGATGTTACATTGCGTTTAGCGTTACTCTCGTTGCTGAGCGCAATCGGCTTTTGTTCGTCACTGATCGGAAGTGAGTCTGTTCTGCGCGCGCAATCTCCAACTCCACCTTCATCCCATTCTTCCATTCAAGGCGATCGCGAGATCGATCTGGATGTCTGGCACCGTTCGATCGGTACGATTACCGTCAATGCACTCCTGCTTGGTACAACAATTTATGTTCAGCCTTTCGATATATTTTCGTTTATCAAAGTGCGCGCCGACCGATCGGCCGATGGAAATATTCTCTCTGGATATTACATCGAAGAGAATCGCAAATATGTTATTAACGACGCGAAGTATTCGATAACGTATCGGGACACGACCTGGAATCTAACAAAAGAAGAGTATATCGTTCGATCATCAGGCAGCTTCCTTCGTGCTGATCTCTATGAGAAGATCTTCAAGCTGAAGTGCTCCTTCGAATATCGCGGCATGTCGCTGGAGCTTAAGTCCGGTGAGCCGTTGCCCGCCGAAACGGAAGCCGCGTTCGAGAAGAACCGGAAGAACGTGCAGGGGGCGGCTCAAGAGATCGTGCCGGACAAGACATTTGCGCTTGGCCGTTCCTGGTTCTCGCTTGGAGCACTCGATTGGTCCGCAGGAGGCAACTACACGGCAGCCAGTCATGTAACGGGCATTCATACTATTGCAATGCAGTCAGGCACCTACAGTGCGATCCTCGGAGGCCAATTGTTCGGCGGAGATTTCGATGCTTCATTTACGGGAGGAAGCACTGAGCAGATCGACTGGAAGAACACTCCCTGGCGCTGGCGCACTGGGATACAGAACTCGGATATACTCTCACAGATCCTCATCGGAAGACGAGCTGCGTTCTCCAATCTGAATCTTCCTGACTCGATGATTGGCATGTCGCTGACGAACGCGCAGCTTAACTACAAGTCATCGTTCTCTTCGTATACCATCTCTGACCATACAGAACCTGATTGGACCGTCGAGCTCTACATCAACGAAGCGCTCATAAACTACACGAAGGCGGACCAAAC
>Ga0207148_1106_pt2 | contig 18105 bp, 18 predicted proteins | sample Alteio_BWMinHeat_34_FD_153558 | JGI IMG/M metagenome (GOLD analysis project Ga0207148, IMG submission 153558) | Enriched cells from forest soil in Barre Woods Harvard Forest LTER site, Petersham, Massachusetts, United States -... | ecosystem: Environmental > Terrestrial > Soil > Temperate forest >... | reverse complement strand
GCAACCTCGATAAGTTCCTCGGCAAAAAGCTGAACTTCAAAGTGATCAAGTTCAACAAGAAGCGCGGAAATATCGTTCTGAGCCGTAAGTCTCTGCTCCTCAAAGAGCGTGAGAAACTGCGCGAAGAAACTCTCGAGCAGCTGCAAGAGGGCATGGTGGTTCAGGGCGTGGTGAAGAACATCACGGACTACGGAGCCTTCATCGACCTCGGCGGTATGGACGGACTCCTCCACATCACCGACATGAGCTGGGGCCGCATCAAGCACCCCTCCGAGCTCTTCCAGGTGGGTGACGAAGTTACCGTTAAGGTTCTCAAGTACGACAAAGAGAAAGAGCGCGTAAGCCTCGGCCTCAAGCAAGTACAAGACAACCCTTGGGACAAAGTGCCTGAGAAGTACCACGTGGGCGACAAGGTGAAAGGCAAAGTAGTTTCCATTAAGGACTACGGCGCGTTCATCGAACTCGAAGACGGCGTGGAAGGCCTCATTCACGTGTCCGAGATGAGCTGGACCAATAAGGTGAAACACCCCTCGAAAGTTCTCGAGCCGGGCACCGAAGTGGAATGCCAGGTTCTCGACATCGACACCAAAAACCGTCGCATCTCGCTCGGCTTGAAACAACTCGAGAGCAATCCTTGGGATCTGCTCGAACAGAAGTTCCCGATCGGCTCTACGGTTGAAGGCGTCGTGAAGAACGTGACCGACTTCGGCGTGTTCGTAGACATCGGCGAAGGCATCGACGGCTTGATCCACATCTCCGACCTTTCCTGGTCGAAGAAGGTGGGCCACCCCTCCGAGCTCTTCAACAAAGACGACAAGGTGCGCGCGATCGTTCTCTCGATCGACAAAGAAACCGAGAAGTTCTCTCTCGGTATCAAGCAGCTTGAGCGCGATCCTTGGGAAAACATCAAGGCTCGTTACAAAATCGGTCAAGCGATCGAAGGCAAAGTTACGAAAACCGCTGATTTCGGCGCTTTCGTAGAGCTGGAAGAAGGCCTCGAAGGCCTCGTTCACATCTCGGAACTGAGCCCGGATCAGGTTGCGAAAGTAACCGACATCGCGAACATCGGCGACACCGTGAAAGCGGAGATCATCTCGATCGACGCTCGCGAACGCAAAATCGGCCTCTCGGTTAAGGCGATGATGAAGTCGGAAGAACGCGCGAACATCGCGCAGTACTCCGGCAACAAAGCAACGTCGAACACCCTCGGCGATCTGCTCGGTGCCAAGCTGAAAGGCAAGACGGAAGGCAAAGAGTAGTCTTTACTCTTCGCTAGAATACGGCGGGCCGTCCTTTGGCGGCCCGCTGATTAGTGCTTCGCCTAAGAAAGGCCGCTCCCGCAAGGGGCGGCCTTTTTCTTTTACAGGATTCGCTACGGCTGCAATAATCCGAGGCGGAGGAACTCATGATCCGCACCACCCTTTTCTTGTCCTTGTTCGCCAGTACCGCGGCTTTCGCGGGCCATCGCCCCTTCACTCTCACCCCTCACCATTCCGCGGCGGCGGCGCCGGGTGAAGGGCCCGTCAACTACTACGGCGGCCCCGTGATCTCCCACGTGAAAGTGCACGTGATCTACTGGGGAGCCGGCGTGGACTCGGGCACGCAGAACCAGCTTAAGGCTTTCTATACGGGCCTGGTGAACAGCACCTACCTCGACCAGCTCGCGGAGTTTTCCACGAAAGTTCGCTCCGTCGATGGCCGCGAAGGCACCCAGCAGGAAATCGGCCGGGGAACTACTGGACAAACAATCACGATCACTCCGGTGAACCCCGCCAAGAATCTTACCCAGGCCGATGTGGAGCAGGAACTGGAAGCGCAGATCGCCAGCGGTGCGCTGCCTAAGCCCGACGCCGACTCCCTCTACATGCTCCACTTTCCCGACGGTTACGGCATCTCGATCAGCTTCGGCCGCAGCTGCGAAACCTGGTTCGCCGATCACGAAGTTTACCGCTCCGCCAAGTTCGGCTCGGTTTACTACGCGCTCTTCCCCTGCGATTCCTACGACTCCAGCAACTTCGCCACGCTCACGTTCGCGGCGTCTCACGAGCTGGAGGAGGCGGTTTCGGATCCGATGTCGCCGCTGCAGAACGAGCCGAACATTTTTCCCGCCGGTTGGCTGCGGGCCGATGGGCAGGAAATCGGCGATCTTTGCACGAGTACGCGAAGCAGCCTGCACGCGGGCGGCGTTGACTACTCCGTGAACCCGGCCTGGCTCAACTCCTTGGGCGGCTGCAACGTGGTGGATTTTCAGTAGGGATGCCAACGCAGTGCGCTTTCCGCTGAGGAATTGACCGCACTGGTCCAGCGCACGCTCTAAGGTTTAAAGCACATTCCGTTTTCGAGCTTCTCGGAAAAGCAGTTCCGGAAAAACTTGTACGGTAGGAAGGGAGTGGTGTCCCATTCCGGCCCGGCCACGCCGTTGCCGGCCAAGATTAGGTAAGGGTGGGGATCGATTGCCACCATGTTGGCGCCGGTGAGCACGTTGTCTCGCACAGTTTCGAACTTATCACCCAGAAATGTTTCGAAGTAGGCAAGGAATTCCGCGTTCTTCGGATTCAGCAACGCGTGACCGTAGCTGTTGGAAAAATTTTCGAAAGCTTCATAACTGCCGAAAGCGAAAGCGCGGTCGAGCGCGAAGCTTTGATCGAAGGGGTCTTCCTGGTCTTGCCGGTATTTACCCGCCTCGAATGTGGCCACGGTGAGGACTTTTTCCACGGGCTGGAACCGGAGCTCTTGGCCGTGAAACGCGCCCGGCCCACATTGGGCGAGGTACTGCGTGAGAGCGCCTTCACCGCCCGTGAGCGGTTCCACGATTAGGTTGAAGAGGAACTCTCCCTTGCCGCTCGTGAGCACCACGTAGCTGAAGCGGAGTTGCTTTTTCAGCGGGTAGAGGGGGGCTTCGAATCGTTTGTCGAGCTCCCGGAAGAGCGCGGAGGGATCGGCAGCTGAGTCGGCACCCTTGAGGTGAAGGTAGAGGGCGACACCCGCGCCACCGGGAGAGGAAAAGTGGTCGGCTCCCTGGAAAGTGGCAGCTGCGGCGGAGAGCGAAAAAAAGAGGGCGAAGATTGTCATACCCTCATTTTTTCACGAGATTTACTTTTTGGGTACACAGCTCATGCAACCGCGGCTATCTACTTTATGGCGCACGTTGGGGCCGCACTCCACGTTGTGGAGGCAGAGGGCGTCTTCGGTGACGGCTGCGTCGTTGTCATCCGATGCGGCGGCGGTGCTGTCGCACTTCACGTTTTTGATTTGAAAGCTGGCGCCGGACTGCATCTCGGAAGATTTCGGCACTTTTCCGCTGATCTCGCAGTTTTGGCCTTCGCAGGTCATGGAGAAGTTTTGGCCGGTAAAGGTGTTTCCGGGCCCCGTCTTCTTGAATTTGTAGGCGTAGGTTTCGAAGTTATCGGCCACGCCGCTCGATTCGATGCTGGCCTTATTTTCTCCTATCGACACAGACTCCACGACGATTCCCTTCGCCGAGCCAAAAGAGCATTCCTTGGCCCATGCAGGTACGGATGCCGTGGTGGAAAGGGCAGCAACAATAACTAGCGCAGTTCTGAACATGGATTCTCCGAATGGCACACGGGCCGAGGTAGCTACTTAGAGTGCTCTTCTTTATAAACTTTCACGGCTTGCTCCACGGCGGGGCCGGGGCAGTCGGTCTCCGCGTAGTCTTTATGCACGCCCACCCGTTCGATCGGGATCAGGTATTTATCCTGCAGTGCGAGGATAAGGGCATTCATCTTCTTCTTCTGGGCCGGCGTGATGCCGTCTTTGATATTTCCTTCCAGCACGATCGTGATGTGGCCATCCCGGTCGTAGGCCGTATTGGAGTCAGGAATATAGGCGGGGTCACGGCATTCGCCGAGTTTACCGTTTGCATCGATGTAGAAGTGGTAGGGGATGTCACCCCAGAGCTTCTTTTTCGTGCCTTCGATGGCGGTGAGGGAGTAGTGGAAGAGAATGCGGAGCTTCTCCACGAGCGGCTTCGTGAAGTTTTTGGGCTCATCGGTGAAATGCACCGTAATTCGCAGCTGCACGTGGTTGGGCTGTTTCGTCATGCGGGAGAAGATCGGCTGTTGCTGGCGCCATTCTTTGGCCGGCACGTCGACGAGCTGGGAAACGCCGTCGGCAAAGGCGCTCGTTTGCGGGAGAGCCAAGAGGAGTGCGGTGAAAAGGAGCGGGATTTTGAACATGGCCACCTCTTGTGACATCACCGGGCATCCATACCCGGGAAATGAGATGTCCACATTATAGAGCGGATGGTACCGCGTCGCCACTGTCTTTTCATGTCTGTTCGGTTACACTAGGAGGATGAAAAAGAACCCTCTTCTCTTGCTCTTAGGCATCTCCGCCCTCTTCTTCTGCCTCTTTCTTGTATTCGTGTTTTCCACGATGGGAAATCTGGTGAAAGACAAATCCCTGATGGGCCACGGCGGGGTCACGATCGGCGTGATCAAAATTCACGGCGTGATTATGGACAGCCAGAAGACCCTCAAAGAGCTCAAAGATTTCGAGGAAGACTCGGCCGTAAAAGCGATCCTCCTCCGGATCGACAGCCCCGGGGGCGCGGTGGGCCCTTCTCAGGAAATTCACGATGCCGTTCTTCGCGTGGACAAAGTGAAGCCCGTGATCGCGAGCATGGAGTCGGTGGCCGCTTCGGGCGGTTTCTACGTGGCCGTGGCCGCGCGGAAAATCGTGTCGAACGCCGGAACCCTCACGGGGTCGATCGGCGTGATCATGGACTTCGCCAACCTCTCCGAACTCTACAAGTGGGGTAAGGTGGAGCGCTTCGTGATCAAGAGCGGTAAGTTCAAAGACATCGGCTCCGAAAACCGCCCCATGACGGCCGACGAAAAAGCGCTCCTCCAAAGCCTGATCGGCAACGTGTACGAGCAGTTCCTCAAAGCCGTGGCCACCGGCCGCCATTTGCCCGTGGAGCAGGTTCGCCCGATCGCGGATGGACGCATCCTCACCGGCGAGCAGGCCTTCAACGCCAAGCTGGTAGATAAGCTGGGCGGCCTCGACGTGGCCCTCGATTCCATCCGTGAGGAAGCCAAGATCGATGCCAAGCAGAAGCTCAACTTGATCTACCCCGAACCCAAGAAGCGCTCGTTGCTGGAAGTGCTCGGTAGCGGTGCGGCCGACAGCCTCATGCAGGGCCTGGTGGAGCGTTTCCCCATGCTGGAGCAGCTCAAGGGCATGCAGGCCGGCCCCGGCACGCACGGGCTGATGTTCCTCTAGATGGTGTTTCTACTGGGCCTGTCTCTGGGGTTCAGGGTGCTGGCGTTTGCGGCCGGGCCGGTGATGGCCCCTCCTTATACCGACACCAACTCCGAGCAGGCCTTGCGCAATATGCGGCGGATCTGTTCCCGTGACCCCGGCTCCCTTTCGGAGGCCGAAGGGGTGGAGTGGGTGAGGGCCCGGTTCGCCTGGGTGGCGCTGTTGCGGCTTCAGAATAAAGACAAAGAGGCGGTGGAAGTATTCGCCGGCTGCTCTAAGTATTGCGAAAAATGGGGACCGAGTTCGGAGTGGGCCGCCCTCAAGAAGTGGGGCTGCGCGAGGAAGAAACTGCCGTTCTGCGAATAGGGACGGGGAAAAAACAAAGGCCCAAAACCCCCACTTGACCTGCGTAATTCCAATTTCCGCTGGTGGCTGGCTTTTGGGCCTAAATAGAAAAAACCGGAAGAACTACTTCTTCTTGGCTTTTTTCTTGGTAGCTTTTTTCTTGGTAGCTTTCTTTTTAGCTTTTTTCTTAGCAGCCATTTTCATTTCTCCTTCTTAGGTGAACAGTCCAACATTCGCTTCCACTCCTGTGACATCTGCTTCAACAAATCTGAGTCAATTCTTAACTCAGTGCGACTGTTCAACTAAAAGTATAAGCAAAGCAGTTCGTTCGGCAAATAAAAAAAACTTTTCTTGCAAAAAAGTTGGTGTGAATCGGAACGAAGCGGTTCGAAATCGCTCCACCGAGCACCAAAAATTTTTTTCTTCCGCGTGTTTGCGGGAAAAAAATCGGTGCGAAAGGTGCTTCTGGCCGCGGAGGAGATTCTTTATGAACTACTTTCGCGTTCAAAGTGCGCTCATCGCGGGCCTACAGAGCATTCCAGTGGAGGTAGAGTGCGTGCAATCGCGCCGCTTACCCTATCTTTCCATCCTCGGAGGCGCTGGAAATGCCGTCTCGGAGCTTCGAGAGCGGGTCATTGCCGCGCTCGGCACGCTCTTTGGTGGCAAATTCCGTCTTCCCGCACGCAGATTCACCGTGCAGATCACTCCTGGAGTGCACAATCTGCCGCTGGAACAGCTGGATCTCGCGGTTGCGATGGCAATACTGGGAAGTTGCGGGCAGATTTCCGCCGATCGGGTAGAGAATCTGCTCTTTTGCGGGCGTCTGGGTCTCGATGGAAGCCTCGCGAGCACGGGAGGTGGAGAAGCGGCGCTTCGGCGACTAATCCGCGAGGCAGGCTATGATTCCGCCGTTCTACCCTGGCTCGGCAGCGAAGTGCTCAGCGAAAATCAGTTGAAACGGGGTGGAGGCTTCCGGAATCTGGAATCCGCAGTGCAATTTTTGCGGGGAACCGAACTCGGAATACGCGCCAGCCGCTCTCTTGAGACGGAGGCGCCTCCTCCAGGGCGAGTTTGGAGCCTGATCCGAGGCCAAGAGCGGGCCAAACGGCTGATCGAGGTCGCCGCGGCCGGAAAACATCATGTACTGCTCAAAGGGGCGGCCAGCGCGCGAGCGGATCTGCTGGCGCACGCACTTTCTACGCTTCTGCCGCCACTTCGGAGCGAAGAGGCGGAAGAAGTGCGGGGAATTTACGCGCTGGCGGGATTCGGGCACGTGCAACCCTCCCGTCCTTTCTACTCTTTCGCTTCCTCTTCCGGCCTGCCTCCACTTTTGCAGGATCGCCGGCTTTCCGGAGTGGAGGAGATTTTGCTCGCCCATCGCGGGGTTCTCTTCGTGGATCAGATCTGCGAGCGGGAAAAGATGCTGTTTCCTGCCCTAGAGCAGCCCATGCGCCAGGGCATTTTGCAGGCGAGGATGAACGAGCGGAGAGTGCCCATTCCGCTCGATCTTCACGTGGTGGCATCCTCGGCACTCTGCGCTTGCGGTGCCGAGGGAGATCCTCGCCTGGTGTGCAGCTGCCGTTCGATGGAAGCGAAACGAGTTCAGACGCGCTTGCGGCGGCTTCTTCGCCATCCCTTCGATCTGAGCTTGATGATCTTTCCCGAGGCGGCGGATACGGCGGCCGATGGCGGGAAGGAATGGACAGCGGCGGCCACGAGAGTGGAAGGCGCCCGGGAACGCATGGAGCGGCGCCAGGGAGGCGTGAACGCCCGGCTGAGGGAGGGGGAAGTATTTGGTGTCATGCCCTGGGGAGAGAAGGCGTTGCGGCTGTGGAGCGTAGTGGATAAGAGAGCCCTCGGCCAGAGAGAAGCTTTTCTCGCGGTCGCTCGGGTGGCGCTCACGCTTTGTGATCTTCGCGGCGGGGATAGCGTTTCCGAATCCGACCTACTCGAAGCGATGCACTATTTCCCGTTCGAAGGAGCGCTTCCTTCGGGAAGGGCGGCCAGGGAATCAGCCCCCGAATCGAACTCCATCGCGATTCCGAACGTTCGTTCGCCGTAGCCCGTATCGATTTCCTCCACCCGAACCACCTTGCCACTGATTTCCGCCAGGGGTTTCCCCGAACTTTTTTCGAGGAGGCTGAAGGTGAGCAGCTCGAAAAGGGCGAAGCGCTGGTTGCAGAGGAACTTGAGGCCACTCCGGCTGATGTTGCGCGCTTCCAGGCGAAGGGGGCGGTCTTGGGGCGGCGAGGAAGGCAGCCGGAGCGAAAATATCCAAGGGAGGGGCTGGAATTCCACGCGGGGATACCGGCGCTCGGGAAAATAGCTCATGCTTTGACTATATCATGGGCCCCAGTTAAGAGTTAGGGCATGGCGCTCCCCCATCGTAAGCGACAAACCAAGAAGCCTTCCGCGCTCCCGAAGGAATTCCTTAACACGGTAAGCAAGCTGTTCGAAAAGCAGTTCAAGAAGAACTTGGTCGGCTCCAGTTTCTTGGCGTACGCCGATCTTTATAGCGACGAAGCCGTACTTGGAATCTCCCTGAGTCACCCGAAGAGCCTGCCGTCGGCTAGCCTGCACGTGTCGGCGGATCTGTCGAAAGACGTGGCCGAAAATCCGGGCAAGGTAACCGATCAGCTTAAAGTGATGGTCGACGTAGCCGCTTCCTGGTTTTCCCAGTGCTTCGAGGGCGGAAACGGCCTGGAAGCAGTGCTGAAAGCGATGACGGACTCGGATCCCGCCTGGCAAAGCTTTGATTGGGAAGGCCATCCGCTTTTCGTGAAGCTCAACCGCGCCAACTACACGCTGGAAAAAGCCGCCGCCGATTTTCTCAAGAAGAACGGCTTTGCGGATGATGGCGATGATCCTCTCGATGAACTTGACGAAGACATCGACGAACTGAATTAGGGGAGACCGGTTTTCGGAAGCGGTTTTCTGTACGGTCCAGTAGCGGTCGCCGTTTCGGTTTCCGTTTCAGTCCTGTACCGGTTTTTCAGGACAGTGATCTAGTCATGGCCAGGCCAGTAACAAACTGATCCCGTAGCGAAAACCGAGACTGGACTGAAACGGAAACCGAAACGGCGACTGACGCTGGACTGATCCTCTCCCGGTCCCCTAGGCTTCGGAAGGATCCGCCCCAGGGCTAGTTCCCTGGAATTTCGGCGCCGTCTTCGGCTTCAAAAACGGATGTTCGAACAGCCGATTCACGGCCGTGAACTCGCCGTGCTGAGTATCATCGCCGATGAACTCGAGGATCGTGTTCACTTTGGAATCGAGGTCGTCTACGTAGTGCACGAGCAACGCTTCCACGGAGTGAGGCACCTTCGGGCTGCCGTACTCGAGTTTGCCATGGTGGGCGAGGATCAGGTGCTTCACGTGGATTTTCAGATCGAGCGGGAAGCCTTCGATGCGGCTCGTGATTCGGTCTACGAGCTCGCAGCCGAGCACGTGATGTCCGATGAGCTGGCCTTCCTTGGTGTATTCGGTGCCCCGCTCAAACGACAATTCGAAGATCTTGCCGATATCGTGAAACAGGCCGCCGATCAGCAATAGATCGCGGCTCACGGCCGCGCCGTAGTAGTTGCGATAGTGCTTGGCGAGCGAATCGAGGATGCGGCACACGCTAAGGGAATGCTCGATCAGGCCGCCGGCGTAGGCGTGGTGCACGGATTTGGCGGCGGGGGCCCGGAGGATGCGTTTTTTGCAGTCGGGGTCTTCCAGGGTGAGGATCGCTAGATCGCGCAGGTGGCGGTCTTCGAGCGTTTTGAAAAGCGCCACCATGTCCGCGTGCAGGCGATTCACGTCGTAGGCGGAGGCGGGCACGAAGCGGTCGAGCGGCACGGAGCCTTCCGGCACTTTCGCGGCGGCTTCGATCACGATCTGTTTGCGGCCTTGGTAGAGGTTCACCTTGCCGGCCACGCGAACCAAATCCTGGGTTCTCACTTCTTCGGCGAGTTTGGCTGCGTTGTCCCAAACCCGGGCTTCTACTTCCCCCGTTTTATCCATGAGGATGAGGTTCAAATAGGGGCGGCCGTTTTTATCCATGTGAAGCTGGATGATCTTCACGAGGAAGGCGCCCTCGAATTCCATTTTCTCTTTCAGTTCGGCAATAAAGGGGGAATAAACCGTGCTCATGGCGGAAAGCTTACCGGAAAGTGCGCGGAACTACACGTTTGACGCGCCGAATGACGGTGGACGTTAGCGCGGTTTTATGCCAGAAAATAGGCTCCATATATAAGGATAAAGCCCCCAAGGAGAAGCCCATGAAAATCGGAATCAATGGTTTTGGCAGAATCGGCCGCAGGGCCATGCGAATCGCCGCGGAACGCGGAATTGAAGTGGTGATGATCAACGATCTCACCCCCGTGGATATGGTGGCTCATCTCCTGAAGTATGATTCCGTGCACGGCACGTGGAATAAGAACGTGTCCGCCGAAGGCAAAACCCTCGTGGTGGAAGGCAAGCGCATCCAGATCACGCAAGAGCGCGATCCGGCTACCTTGCCTTGGAAAGATTTCGGCGTAGACGTGGTGCTCGAGTGCACCGGCCTCTTCACCGACCGCGAAAAAGCCGCCGCCCACCTTAAGGGCGGCGCGAAGAAAGTGATTATCTCGGCCCCCTCGAAAGACGCCGACGCCACCTTCGCCATCGGCATCAACACCGATACCTACGATGCCGCGAAACACACCGTGATTTCCTGCGCGAGCTGCACCACGAACGCTCTCGCCCCCGTGGCCAAGGTGCTCGACGAAACTTTCGGGATCGAAAAGGGCCTGATGACCACGATCCACTCCTACACCAACGATCAAAATATCCTGGATCTCCCTCATAAAGACTGGCGCCGCGCCCGCGCCGCCGCCCTGAACATGATTCCCACCAGCACCGGCGCCGCGAAAGCGATCGGCCTCGTGCTGCCCAAGCTCAAGGGCAAGCTCGACGGCACCGCGATCCGCGTGCCCACCCCGAATGTTTCCCTCGTTGACCTCACGGTAACGACCGGCAAGGCCACCACGAAAGACGAAGTGAACTTGGCTATGAAAAAAGCGGCCGACGGCGCGCTCAAAGGCGTGCTCGAGTATTGCGATAAGCCGCTCGTCTCTCACGACTTCAACGGTAATCCCCACTCTTCGATCTTCGACGCCGACTGCACGATCGTATCGGGCGGCAACCTCGTAAAAGTATTCGCCTGGTACGACAACGAGACGGGCTACTCCACGCGCCTGATCGAACTCGCCTCGCTCATCGGAAAAAACCTGTGAGCGGCGGAAAAGTTCGGGCGGTAAACCAGCTGAAAATCGCGGGCCGCCGGGTATTCCTGCGGCTCGACCTGAACGTGCCGATCAGCGGCGAAGGCGCCGACAAAAAGATCGACGACGACACCCGCATCCGCGAAGCGCTCCCCACGATTCAATATTGCCTGGAGCAGGGCGCTTCTAAGATCATCCTGTGCTCGCACCTCGGCCGCCCCGACGGCAAACGTACGCCCAAGTTCTCGCTCGAGCCCGTGGCCAAGCGCCTGGCGGAGCTTTTAGGCCAGGACGTGCTCCTTTCCGAAGAAGCCATCGGCGAAGGCGTGCATCAGATGATCCACCACTCCAAAGAGCACCAGATCATCCTGCTCGAAAATATCCGCTTCTATCCCCAGGAAGAAGCCTGCGACATGGACTTCTCGCGCCAGCTCTCGCACCTGGCCGAAGTTTACGTGAACGACGCTTTTGGAACCGCCCACCGCAAGCATGCTTCCACCTACGGTATGCCCTCGGTGATGACGGAATGTGCTTCGGGTTTTCTGATCGACAAAGAACTCAAATTCCTCAACAAGCTGATCGAGAGCCCTCTGCACCCTTACGTGCTGATCACGGGCGGCTCGAAAGTTACCGACAAACTCAAAGCCCTCGAGAACCTGCTCAACTACGTTGACCGCGTGGTGATCGGCGGAGCGATGGCCTACGCTTTCCTCGCCGCCAAGAAAATCCCCATCGGCAAATCGAAGTGCGAAGCCGAGGGCGTGAGCGCGGCTGAGCAGATCCTGAAAAAAGCGGCCACCCACAAGGTGGAAGTGGTTCTCCCGATCGATCACAAAGTGGCTTTCCCGGCCAGCGATCCCGACTTCAAAAATCCTTCCGTGGTAGACGAAATCCCGGTCGACGCCGTGGCGCTCGACATCGGCCCCAAAACCATCGAGCTTTTCAAAAAAGCCGTGGGGGATGCCCGCACGATTTTCTGGAACGGACCCGTGGGCTTCTTCGAGAAAGAGCAATACGCCGGCGGAACCCTGGCGCTGGCGCGCGCGATCACGGAAGCCAAATCCGTGAAAGTGGCCGGCGGCGGCGATACGCTGAGCGCGATCGCCCATTTCGAGCTCACGGATCGCTTCGATCTCTGCAGCACCGGCGGCGGCGCGAGCCTCAAGTATCTCGAAGGCAAGGGTCTTCCTTGCATTGAAGAGCTGAGGGGCAAGTAGATGGCCCGCGCCAAGCTGATCAGCGGCAATTGGAAGATGTATAAGTCGGTGGCGGAAACGAAAGCCTTTCTCGCCGCCGTTACCGTCCGGTCCGCCGAGTTTCGCGGCACGGAGCTGCTGATTTTTCCGCAGGCGCCGCTGTTGCCGCTCCTGAAAGACTCCGGGATCGCCTTTGGCCCGCAAAGCGTCTACTGGGAAGAGAAGGGCGCCTTCACAGGCGAAATCTCTCCCGTGCTCGCTCGCGAGCTGGGCTGCACTTACGCCCTGGCCGGCCACTCCGAGCGCCGCCAGTTTTTCGGTGAGACGAACGAGAGCGCCGCCAAACGCGCATTGGCCACCCATGCGTTCGGCATGAAAAGTGTTTTTTGTTTGGGCGAGATGCTCGCGGAGCGCGATGCCGGGCGCACTTTCGACGTGCTCAAGGCCCAGTGCGCACCGCTGTTCGCGGCGGCCAAAAGCTGCCCCGAAGGATTTTCCATGGCCTACGAACCCGTTTGGGCGATCGGCACCGGCCGCACGGCTACGGCGGCCCAGGCGCAGGAAGCCCACGCTTTTCTGCGTGGTCTCGTGAAGGGGGCTTGGGGCGCTGATGGCGCAGAGCGCGTTCGTCTCCTCTACGGGGGAAGCGTAAAACCCGAGAATGCCAAAGAGCTCATGAGCCAGGCCGATGTAGACGGTGTGTTGGTGGGCGGCGCCAGCCTCGAGCCGGCCTCGTTTTTGGCGATTGCCGCTGCTAGTAAAGGGTGTTAGATCTGAAGGCCGTTACCGGCCAATTTTCGGATCTGGAGATTTTGCATGTATAACTTGGTACTCGTAATCCATTGCTTGCTCGCTGTAACGATCGTGATCGTGGTGCTGGTTCAGTCGGGTAAAGGCGGAGGCCTCGGTGCCGGATTCGGCGGCGGTGGTGCGAACACCCTTTTCGGTTCTTCCGGTGGAGGCAACTTCTTCACTAAGCTTACGATGTGCCTGGCCGCGGGTTTCATGGTTACCTCGCTCGGCCTCACCATGATGAAAACCCACTCGCTGAAGACCTCCATTTTCGATCAAACTGGCGGCGGCACGCCCGTAGCTCCCAGCGCCGCTCCCGTAGCTACTCCCGCGAATTCGGCGATCACGCCCGCCGCACCGATCGTGAACCCCAAGGCGAACGAAGCGCCCGCAAAGAAATAGATTTTTTCCTGAACCCGATAGAAGGAAGCTTTGGGCAAAAGGCTCTTTAATTTCGCCTTCATCCTCTTCGAGATCTTCGCCTCTCTCGAACTTGCCGTATTCCTTATTCTCAGTCTCGCCGTAACCCTCGCCGTGGGTACCGTCTTTGAGTCGAAATATGGGGCGCCGGTGGCGTCGCGCGAGGTTTACCGTTCGCTCTGGATGCAGATCGGGCTCTGGATTTTCATGCTGAACCTGGCCGCAGCGGCGCTCAGTCGGATTCCCTGGCGCCGGCACCATATCGGCTTCCTCGTGACCCATCTCGGAATCATTACCTTGCTGCTGGGGTCGTGGATCACTCAGCGCGCCGGGGTTGACGGCAACCTCGTGCTTGGAAGCGGAGAGAGCGGCCATAGCGCGCGCATCGACGAAAACATGCTCTACGTTTTCCGCGCGGTGGCCAACCAGGCTTATGGCCTCGTGGTGAGCCAGCGGCTCGATTTCGATCCGCGCCGCCCGCTCGCCAAGCCTCTCAAGTTTCCCTTTCACGACGACGGCGGCGATCACGAAGTTTCCGTGCTCCATTATTATTCCCGGGCCGGGCGCGAAGTGCGCGCCGAAGACGTGCCGGCGGGGCAGGGGATGCCGGCGCTCCGTTTCGAGCTCACGGGCTCGCGCGCCACTTTTTCCGACTGGCTTTTTCTCCAGGCGGACACCGGGGCTGTCCGCGCGGTGGGACCGGCCACGTTCCGTTTCTCCGCTCATAAGCCGGATCTCTCCGGCGTGGCTAAAACCGCCACCGTATCTCTTTACATGGAAGGCGATCCCAAACTTCCGCCGCGTCTCGCCGTGGCGCGGGCCGGCCAGAAGTACCGTGATCTCGGCCGCGTAACCGTGGGCAAGCCAATGGCGCTGGGCTGGATGGATTTCCAGTTCGTGCCCCAGGAGTTTCACCCGTCGGCGATGCCCAAGGCCGATTACTTCCCGCTCGATGATAAATCTCCCACCGGCACCGAAAGCGCCGAAGTTGTGGAGCTCTCTTTCGCCAAAAGCGGCGGCGCCGCGCCTGAGCATCTCTGGCTGGAGCTGGGTTCGTCAGGGCAGGTTCCCGTGGGCGACGCGCTCTACTACGTGCAGTACACCAAGCGCGAAGTGAATTTCGGATTCGAGCTGAAGCTCAAAGATTTTCACATCGGCTACTACGAAGGCACCTCCAAGCCGAGCACCTACTCGAGCGATGTCGAATTCGAAGGCCGCGCGCAAACGATCAGCATGAACGAGCCGCTCCACCACAACGGCTACACCTTTTATCAATCGAGTTACGAGAGCGACCCTGAGGGCAATCCGAGATACTCTGTGCTGAGCGTGAATCTGGATCCGGGCCGCCGGATTAAGTATCTCGGCTCGTTGATGATCGTGCTCGGAATTATTTCCATGTTCTATTTCAAGCCGGTGTATTCCGGGCGCAGCAAATGGCTCGCGTCGAAAAAGGAGAGTAAGGCATGAAAGCGATCCTCTTGGTTCTGGCCCTTCTTCCGCAGCTGACACTCGCCGCCGCGGTTGGCCCCGATGTGTTCAGCCGCACGTTTCCCGAAAACGGCTGGCGCACGAAACTCGAGACGCTCGCCGTGCAGAGCGGAGGCCGGGTCAAACCTTTCGACACTTTCGCCCGCGAAGGCGCGCAACTTCTTACCGGCAAATCTAACTACCGCGGCCTCCCCGCCGTGGATTTCATTCTTTCCATCGCGGTGGAGCCCCAACGCTGGCAGAACGAAAAATTCTTGCAGCTCAACCACCTCGCGTTGAAGCGGGATCTTGGTCTCGTTGAGCAAGAAAACCTCTTCAGCCCAGACGAACTGATGAAGAGCCCGCGGCTCATGCCGCTGTTCCAGGAGCTCGACGCCAAACAAAAGGCCAGCGAGAAACTCGATCCCTACTATCAGGCGCTTGCCCGGGTGGGCAGCCAGATGCAGTTTCTGCAGGAAGTGCTCGCCGGCCGGGCCCTTCGCTTTGTTCCACCCGCGCCGGGCGCCGCCGATAAGGCGGGTTCTTGGCTAGGCTTCCCGGAATTTCCCCAAGGAGCCCAAGTTCGCTTCGCGCTGATCGCGGCGGGGTTCACGTCTCCCGAAGCGGATACGCGCGCCAAGCTGGGGGAATACGTGGAGAAGTTCGGGGCGCTGGCGCGGGAAAATAATCCGTCCCTCTATCCTTCCGCCCGTTCCATGGCTCTCGAAACCCATTTCAACAGCCTGCACCCCTTCCGCTTGGCCTGGATCATCGCGCTCGTGGCGGCGATCGCGATGGCGTTCTCGATCTACAATGCCGCTCGTGGGCTTTACGTGGGCGCAATGGTTCTCTACGGCGCGAGCTTCCTGATTCAAGCCTACGGCTTTTTCCTCCGGTGCTGGATCGCGGGGCGTCCGCCGGTTTCGAACATGTACGAGAGTGTGCTGTGGGTTTCGTTCGGTTGCATGTTCTTCGGCCTGGTGCTGGAGCTCATTTATCGCAAACGAGTGATCGCACTCGGCTCCCTGATTTTCGCCACCCTGGCGTTGATCATCGCCGATAACGTAACCGGCGTGCTCGACGACGGCATCCACCCCCTCGAGCCCGTGCTGCGTTCCAACTACTGGCTCACGATTCACGTGCTCACGATCACGCTTGGCTACGCGGCATTTTCGCTGTCGATGGTGATTGGCAATCTCGGCTTGGGCCAGATTGCGCTGGCGGGTCGTGAGTCGAAGCAGCTGCCGCTTCGCCAGCTTTCCTTCTACGCGTACCGGGCGGTGCAGGTGGGCGTGATCCTGCTGGCCGCGGGCACGATCTTGGGCGGCGTGTGGGCGGATTATTCCTGGGGCCGGTTCTGGGGCTGGGATCCCAAAGAAACTTGGGCGCTCATCGCGCTCCTTGGTTACCTGGCGCTTCTGCATGCCCGCTTCAGCGGAATGGTGGGGCCCTTCGGATTTCTCGCCGGCTGCGTTAGCGCGTTTCTCGGCGTGCTGATGGCCTGGTACGGCGTAAATTTCGTGCTCGGAGTGGGGTTGCACTCTTACGGCTTTTCTAGCGGCGGGATCACGTATGTGGCCACGTATTGCTCGGCGCAGCTCGCGTTCATCTTGTGGGCCGCATGGTCACGCAAGCACGGCGGCGCCGGGCCGCCGTCTACGCTCGCCGAAACCTGAGCGGCGTTTCGTAGTTTGGAAATGTCTTTGCAATCGCGCCAACGCGCGCTGTGCTATTTTTTTCCGGCTCACTACACCAGGCCTGCTGAATAAATTCCGGTAACGGGGATTTTCGGGCGATCCCTTAAGGGATCGCTTCAGGGTTTTGCGCAAGGCGCTATTCCGATTTGCGGCTGGCGTCGGCGATGTCGCGTTTCAAATTATTACTCGCGCGTAATATTTCGACGAGGCCATTCCCAAAAGCGGGCACGAGAGAGCGGAACCAGTCGCGACGCCCGAGAGAGTCACTCGCGGGTGCGGGCTCGGGCTGCGGCGAGAGCGCGTTTTCACGCGGCGCTTCGACAACGTCCGTCGTCGAAGTTTCGGGAAATTTTTTTTCGTTAGCGCGCCCCCGGTAGGGCTTCGTTCCTTCGATCATTCTTCTCTCTGAGTAGCAAACGCGCCCGTGCGCGAACAAGAGCAATTCCATGAAATCCGAAAACAATTGTACAAAAAATGCGCAAAAGGTGCTTATATTGGGGCACACAATTTCTCTCGTTTGTTTTGTCGCGCCACGAGGCGCTCCTGACTAAGGACTTGTCGAGCATGGCTGAGCATCGCGATTCTGCTGCCCACGAAAACGAAAAGAAACTCATCGTAGCTAGTTTTGTTCTCACCGTGCTCACGATCGTAGCCTTCGGGCTCTTTCTGATGCCCGGCCGGGGAGTGGGCTACGCTCCGGCGCAACCGATTCCGTTCTCGCACGCGCTTCACGCGGGCAAACGCAAGATTCAGTGCCTTTACTGCCATTCGAACGCGGATAAGAGCCCTAAGTCGAACATCCCTTCCGTGGCCGTTTGCATGAACTGCCACACGGTGATCGATCGCGCCGTGGGCCAGACCGAACCTTCCAAAAACATCCAGATGATCCGCGATGCGTACGCAAACAATACGCCCATCCAGTGGACCAAAGTGCACGTGCTGCCCGACTTCGTATATTTCAACCACTCCCGCCACGTGCAGCGCGGGGTTAGTTGCGAAACGTGCCACGGCAACGTGGCGAACATGGCGAGGGTGGAGCAATACAGCCCCTTCACGATGGGCTGGTGCGTGAACTGCCACCGCCTGCCGGAAAACCACGCGCCCCTGAACTGCAACACCTGCCACCGCTGAGGAATAGAGATGTCTAAGCAGCGTACTGACTCTGAAATCAAAACATCTAAATTTTGGATGACCGTGGAGCAGGCGGAAAGCCCGAAAACTTTCGCCAAAAAAATTCCCGGTGAGTTCGAGCTCTCGGGCTCCCCCGTGCGGGAAGGTTTCGAGAACGAAGGCGTTGACCGCCGTAATTTCATGAAAGTTATGGGCGCGAGCGCTCTCATGGCCAGCTTGGCAGGATGCACCCGCCGCCCAATCCAGAAGATCGTTCCTTACGTTACCAACCCGGAAGAGATTATTCCCGGCCAGCCCAACTTCTACGCCTCGGCCGATCCGGCCACTGGCTACGGCTTGGTGCTCAAGACTCGCGAAGGCCGCCCCATCAAGGTAGACGGCAACGCCGATCACCCGTTGAATCGCGGGGCACTGAATGCCCGCGGCCAGGCGATGATCCACGATCTCTACGACCCGGATCGCCTCCGTGCCCCGAGCATCGGCGGCGCGGAAGTGAGCTGGGCCGATTTCGACAAGCAAGTGGGCGCCGTTCTGAGCGCGAGCAAGGGCTCCACCTGGCTCCTCACCGGCACCAACATGAGTCCT
>Ga0207148_1090_pt2 | contig 18196 bp, 10 predicted proteins | sample Alteio_BWMinHeat_34_FD_153558 | JGI IMG/M metagenome (GOLD analysis project Ga0207148, IMG submission 153558) | Enriched cells from forest soil in Barre Woods Harvard Forest LTER site, Petersham, Massachusetts, United States -... | ecosystem: Environmental > Terrestrial > Soil > Temperate forest >... | reverse complement strand
ACGACCGGGTTGTCGAAGTTCAGGTCGGGCTGGTGCGAGAAGAAGCGGTGCCAGTAGTACTGTTTGGCGACCTCGTCCCAGGTCCAGTTGGACTTCTCGGTGTCGGTGAAGATGATGCGGGCGTCCTTGTAGCGCTGGTCGGTGTCGGACCAGACGTACATCTCGCGCTCGGGCGAGCCGGCGGGCGCATGGCGCGCGGCCTGAAACCAGGGGTGCTAGTCGGAGGTATGGTTGACGACCAGCTCGATCATCACCTGCATGCCGCGCTGGTGGGCGGCGTCGAGGAACTGCTTGAAATCGTCGAGCGTGCCATAGGAGGGGTTGACGTCGACGTAGTTGGAGATGTCGTAGCCGTCATCGCGCAGCGGCGAGGGGAAGAAGGGCAGCAGCCAGAGGCAGGTGACGCCGAGGTCCTGCAGGTAGTCGAGCCGCGACATGAGGCCAGGAAAGTCGCCGATGCCGTCGGCGTTGGAGTCCTGGAACGCGCGCACGTGCAGCTCATAGATAATGGCGTCTTGGTACCAGAGAGGATCGGTGGCGCTGCCGGCTTTCTTCACGTGTTCAGGCCTCTCATCCGCTGCCTATACACCGCTTCGATGCAGCCATGGCGCTCGACGACTATCAGCGCTGTTGCAGGAAGCCGCGAAGACTTGGAGTCTCTTGTGTTGCGATATCGTCGATCCGCCATCCTTGTGGTGTCTCTTGAAGAGAAAGGCGAAGTTCTTGCTTAGTTTGATCGCTGTAGCTAATGGTTACGCGAGCTGTTGCTCCGGATGAGACGGGGGTGATCGTGAGATTGAGGAGATGCAGGCCATCAGAATCCTGGCAAGCACAGACAGGGTCCAAATCAAGCTTGGGCGCAAAGCCGTCCGGTGTGGTGGCTTGGTCCTTCCGAATGAGCCGAAGTAGAGTAGGAGTGAAGATGCCGTTGGCTGATTCGCCGAGAATATTCGGACCATCAGGAGAGACTGGGCGCTCATATTGGCTGTACAGGCGTTCAACAAACTTTCGTGCTCCATTGGGGTCTTGCGCATTGCCAACCGAGGACAGCGCAGAGAGTGCAAGCACTACCACCAGACATTTCATCGCGCCAGTATAGCAATGGAGAGTTGCTTGAGATCACGCTACAGTAGCCTCAGTTATTCATGTTTGTATGGGTTACGCGGAAGATGTGTGCGGGCATGACGTCCGGGCGAAGGGCGACGTAATTGCTGCGATCGTGCCAACGGTAGTGGGTTCCGGTCAACAGGTCCTCGACATCGAAGGTTTCGTCGTGGTCGATGCCGAGCGCTTTGAGGTTGAGATCGATCCATCCGGCCTGCTCGTTGTGCGGATCAAGATTGAGGGCGACGAGGATGACATTGTCGGCCTCGGCGTGCTGCATCCGCTTGCTGTAGCAGAGCACCTGTGGGTTATCGACGGGGTGGAAGCAGAGCGATTGATCGCTCTGCAGGGCAATGTTCTCGTGGCGGATCTGGTTGACGCGCGTGATCAGCGGCGCGATGGAGTAACCGGCGCCGCGGTCCCAATGACGGATCTGGTACTTCTCGCTGTTCAGATACTCCTCGCTGCCGGGTCGGATGGGGGTGTTCTCGCAGAGCTCGAAGGCGGGGCCGTAGATGCCGTAGCTGGCGCCGAGCGTGGCGGCGAGGATAAGCCGCTGCATAAAGGCCGGCCGACCGCCGGTCTGCAGCGACTCGTGCAGGATGTCCGGGGTGTTGGGCCAGAGGTTGGGGGTGAAGAAGTCGCTGATGGGCGGCCGCGTGATCTCCTCAAAGTACTGTTGGATCTCGGCCTTGTACGTGCGCCATGTGAAGTAGGTGTAGGACTGTGTGAAGCCTGCCTTGGCGAGCGCGTACATCACATGCGGGCGGGTGAAGGCCTCAGCGAGGAAGATCACGTCAGGATGCTGTGCGCGGATCTCGGCGAGGCACCACTCCCAGAAGGGAAGCGCCTTGGTGTGCGGGTTGTCGACGCGGAAGATGCGCACGCCCTGGCGAATCCAGTAGACGAAGACCTCGCGCAGGTTCTCCCATAGATCGCGCCAGTCGGGCGACTCAAAGTTGAGCGGGTAGATGTCCTGATACTTCTTGGGCGGGTTCTCGGCGTACTGGATGGAGCCGTCGGGGCGTATGGTGAACCAGGTGGGATGCTCCTGCACCCAGGGGTGATCGGGCGAGCACTGGAAGGCGATGTCGAGAGCCATCTCGAGGCCGTGGCTGTGCGCGGCCTGGACGAGATGTTTGAAGTCGCCGAGGGTGCCGAGCGCGGGATGGATCGCGGTGTGGCCGCCCAGGCTGGAGCCGATGGCCCAGGGGCTGCCCTCGTCGCCGGGCTGCGCGATGACGCTGTTGTTTGGGCCCTTGCGGAAGGCCTCGCCGATGGGGCTGATGGGCGGAAGATAGAGCACGTCGAAGCCCATGGCGGCGATCTCCGGCAGACGGTCCTCGACGTCGGCGAAGGTGCCGTGGCGGCCGGGCTCGGCGGCGGTGGAGCGGGGGAAGAGCTCGTACCAGCTGGAGAAGCGAGCCCGCTCGCGCTCGACGCGAAGAGTGAGATCGTCGGTGCGCGTGGCTAGGTCGCGGTCTGGGTAACAATTCGCGATCGCGTCGATATCGGCCTCGAAAATCGTGGAGAGCGCTTCGGCGTCGTAGAAGGCGAGATTCTTCTCTGCGAGCGCTTCGAGCGAACCGGCGACGGCTTGGAGCGTTGCGGCATCGGCGCCTTTGGCACGCGCGGCGGCCTCACGGAGCAGCCGTGCGCCCGTGCGAAGCGCGAGCGGGATGTCAGAGGCCGACGCCGTGACAGGATCGGCACCGAAGCTATTCGTGCGTGCGATGCGATCGCCGGGTTCGGAGGGATCGAGAAAGTCCGTTTGATTTGTAACTGCGCTTGTCGTTTTATCGACGGCCTCGCCGCCGGGGGCAGGCGGCGTCTGCGCGGCCAGTCGCTTGGCGAGATCGGCGCGCCAGGTGCCAACGTGATCGATCCAGCCCTGCACGGCGTACTGCCACGGTCCTAGCTGGTCGACGGGGAAGCTGGCGGACCAGATGTCGTTGCCTTCGGGCTGCATGGACACGCAGCGCCAGCGGCGGTCGTCTCCATGGCGATAGAGCACACGGCCAGCGACGTGATCATGGCCGTCACCGAAGAGGGCGGCGCGAATGGTGACGGTATCTCCAAGAAAGCGGCGGACGGCATACCGACCGCCGTCGACTTGCGGGCTTACAGCTTCGATGACAACACGCTTGCGGCCTTCGCCTGGCTTCATGCACTCAACTCTCGTGTCCGTGTGCTTGTGGTCCATGTGAAGGAGGGTGCGCCTGCAAACCGCTCCCGATACAGTGCGCGTGGACTGCATCTAACGATTGGGTCTGATCGTAGAGATGCGGTCAGGGCCGCGAGCGGTTGTAGCAGACGACTTCAAGAGCGAGGCATTGTGGGCGAAAGAAGCACGAAAGAGCAACAGTTGCATGGGGCGCGAATTGAAGACTATGCGCTAATTGGGGACTGCGAGACGGCTGCCCTGGTCTCGAAGGCGGGGTCGATCGATTGGTTGTGTCTGCCATCGTTCTCTTCGGCCGCGTGCTTTGCGGCTCTACTGGGAACGAAGGATCACGGCTACTGGAAGATCGCGCCTATGCACGAGGTGGTGGAGAGTAGTCGTACCTACGCCGGGTCGACGCTGGTGCTTGAGACGCGCTTTGTGACCGGCGAGGGCGAGGTCGTGCTCGTCGACTTCATGCCTCCGATGGAGGAGCACACCTGCGTGGTGCGGAGGGTGTGTGGCGTGCGCGGTGCGGTGGCCATGCGCGCCGACGTCGCGCTGCGCTTCGATTACGGCCGGACGGTGCCGTGGGTGACGCAGACCGAGAACGAACTGCGTGCGGTCGCGGGTCCGGATATGGTGGTGCTCCGATCGCGCGATGCAGAGGGCGGCCGCGTGGCATTCGAAGGGCAGGACCATACGACGGCGAGTGAGTTCACGGTGAAGGCCGGCGAGACGGTCTCTTTTGTGCTGACGTATTGCTCCTCTTTGGACGCAGTGCCGGAGGAGTTTGATGTGGAGGCGTCGCTCGTGGCGACGAAGGAGTATTGGGACGACTGGATGGCGCGTTGCACCTATAGCGGAGACTACGCGGATGAGGTGCGGCGGTCTTTGCTGACGCTGAAGGCGATGACCTACAGGCCGACGGGCGGCATCGTGGCCGCGGTGACCAGTTCGCTGCCGGAACGGCTGGGCGGCGTGCGCAACTGGGACTATCGTTTTTGCTGGCTGCGCGATACCGCCTTCATGCTGCTGGTGTTTCTGCGGGCGGGATATCGCGAGGAGGCGATGGCGTGGCGGCGCTGGCTGTTGCGCGCGGTGGCGGGCGCTCCGGCGCAGATTCAGACCGTCTATGGACTGTGGGGGGAACGGCAGCTTCCGGAATGGATCGCAGACTGGTTGCCTGGCTATGAGGGCTCGGCGCCGGTGCGCATCGGCAATGGGGCCGCGGAGCAGTTTCAACTGGATGTGTTTGGCGAGGTGGCCGCTGCGCTGGCACGCACACCGCAAGCGGAGGATGACATTCGGGTGTCGGCGAGCTCGCTACAGGCGGAGTTGATCGATCATCTCTGCGATGTGTGGCAGGAGCCGGATGAGGGCATATGGGAGGTGCGCGGGCCGCGGCAGCACTTCACACATTCGAAGGTAATGGCGTGGGTTGCGGTCGATCGCGCGATCCAGCATTGTGAGCAGTACGGTGGGAAAGGCGATGTCGAGCGCTGGAAACAGGTGCGCGCGGCGATTCACGCCGAGGTGCTCGAGCGGGGTTTCGATCCCGAGCTGAACAGCTTCGTGCAGTCGTATGGATCGAAGGAGCTGGATGCATCGTGTCTCCGCATTGCGTTGGTGGGATTTCTTCCGCCGCACGATCCGCGCATTGTCGGTACGGTGACGGCGATCGAGAAGGGGTTGATGCGTGATGGTTTGGTGGCGCGCTACAACACGCACGTGACCGACGATGGTCTGCCCGGCGTTGAGGGAACCTTTCTCGCGTGCAGCTTCTGGATGGTGATCAATCTTTGGCTGATCGGGCGCTGCGTGGATGCGCAACAGCTCTACGCGCGGCTGCTGACGCTGTTGAACGACGTCGGGCTGATCGCGGAGGAGTACGATCCGCAGGCAAAGCGCATGTTGGGGAACTTCCCGCAGGCGTTGACCCATATCGCGCTGGTGCATGCGGCCTTCGCCTTGTCGGGGGAATGGACACCGCAGCACGCGCATGACGCAGACGTAGAAGACATACACGGTCCAGGCAACCTGAGCCATCTGCAGGCACTCTAAACTGTAAGCCAGGCGGCAACCAATGGTTGCGGATGCTTCGAAGGGAGTGGCGTTAGGACAGGCGTCACAGTGGCGTCTTTCGCTCTGGCATGTCCTTGCCTGTATCGCATTGATAGGCATTTTGAGTCCTAGGTTGCGCACATGGCAACCACTACCAGCGAAGCATGGCAGAGTATATGACACGCATTCCCAATTCCACGTACCGCTTTCAGTTACATAAAGGATTCAACTTCGACGACGCTCTCGCGGCGGCTGAATATCTGCATGCGTTGGGCGTCTCGCACGTCTATAGTTCGCCGTATCTGCAGGCGGCTCCGGGTAGCATGCATGGGTATGACGTCGTCGATCATCGCCGCGTGAACGAGGAACTGGGCGGGGCGGAAGGGCATCGACGCTTCTGCGCGCGGCTGCGCGAGCTGGGGTTGGGGCAGGTGCTCGATATTGTGCCGAACCACATGTCGCTGGCACGCGAGAACCAGTATTGGTGGGATGTATTGGAGAACGGCGAGTCCAGCCGTTATGCGTCCTTCTTCGATATCGATTGGCAGCCGCAGGAGGAGCGTCTGCGCGACAAGGTGCTGGTTCCCATTCTTGCCGATCAGTATGGCCGCGTGCTGCAAGACGGCGGGATCAAGGTAGTGCGCAAGGGGAATATGTTCCAGGTGGAGGCCGCGAGCCAGGAGTTGCCGGTGTCGCCGCTGTCGCTGCCTGCGATCCTGGTGCGTGCGGCGGAGTATGCGAAGTCTGACACGCTGAACTTCCTGGCGGCATCGTATGGACGCCTTCCGGTGCCTGAGTTCTGGGATCGCAGGCTGATCCTGGCGCGGCATCGCGATAAGACCGTGTTGAATAGTTTGTTAGATCGGGTGTGCGCGGAGGAGGCGCAGGTCAGCGAGGCGATCGACCGCTCGCTGGCGGAGTTGAATGCGAACCTCGATGGCTTCGACGACTTTCTGAATCAGCAGAACTATCGCCTGGCGTACTGGAAGACGGCGGTGCAGCAGCTAGGATATCGGCGCTTCTTCGATGTCAATACGTTGATCGGTCTGCGCATCGAGCGCGAGCACGTCTTCGAGGAGACCCATGCGCTGATTCTCGATTGGCTCAAGGATGGCGTGCTGGATGGCGTTCGCATCGATCATCCCGATGGACTGCGCGATCCGCTCGAGTACTTCCGCCGTCTGCGGCAGGCAGCGCCGGAGGCATGGATCGTGGGTGAGAAGATCCTCGAACCGGGAGAGTTCCTGCGCCAGAGCTGGCCGATCGAGGGCACCAGCGGATACGACTTTCTCAACGCCGCGCTGAGCGTGTTGTTGCTGCCGAAGGGCGTGGACGATCTGACGCGGATCTATGCGGAGTTCACCGGCCGCCCGACGCACTTTCCTTCGATCGCGCACGAGAAGAAGCTGAATGTCGCGCAGGATGCGCTGGGCAGCGATGTGAACCGGCTGGCCTCTATCTTCGTGAACATCTGCGAATCGAATCGTAACCAGCGCGATTACACACGCGCGGCGATCCGCAGGGTGATCCGCGAGGTGGCTGCATGCTTCCGCATCTATCGCACCTACGTGATGCCGGTACGCGAGGAGATCACCGACGAGGATCGCGAGATCATCGCGATGGCGGTGCAGTGCGCGAAGGACGAACGCACAGATATCGATAGCGGCCTGTTCGACTTCCTCGCCGATGTGCTCACGCTGCAGGTGACGGGCAAGCTGGAGAGCGAGTTCGTGGCGCGCTTCCAGCAGTTCACCAGCCCCGTGATGGCGAAAGGGGTCGAGGACACGGCCTTTTACTGCTTCAATCGGCTGGTTGCCATGAATGAGGTGGGCAGCGATCCCGCACACAACGGTATCTCCATCGAGCGTTTCCACGCCTACAACGTGAAGATGCAGGCGACGCACCCCACGACGATGACGACGCTTTCGACCCACGACACCAAGCGCAGCGACGATGTGCGGGCGCGGCTGGCGGTGCTCTCCGAGGTGCCGGAGCAGTTTGCTGCGGTGATCGAGCGGTGGTCAGAGAGGACGCAGTGGTGCCGCGGCGCGCTGCTCGACCGCGGCACCGAGTACTTCTACTACCAGACGCTGATCGGTGCGTGGCCGATCTCGCTCGAACGCATGCAGGGCTACATGGAGAAGGCCATGCGCGAGGCGAAGGAGCAGACAAGCTGGGTTGCGAACAACCCGGAGTATGAGGCGGCGGTGCGCGACTTCGTCGAGCGGACGCTGACCGACGAGGCATTCTGTGCGGCGGTGGAGGCCTTTGTCGCGGAGATTCGGTCGGCAGGATGGAGTAACTCGCTGGCGCAGACACTGATGAAGTACACCGCTCCCGGAGTTCCGGATCTGTATCAGGGAGCGGAGCTGTGGGACCTGAGCCTGGTGGATCCGGATAATCGCCGGCCGGTGGATTACGCACTGCGTTGCAACCTGCTGCGGCAGATGCAGGGCATGACGGCGGCGCAGGTGATGGAGCGCATGGCCGAGGGACTGCCGAAGTTGTGGACGATCCACCATGCGCTGCTGCTCCGGCGCGAACGGCCGGAGTGGTTTGGCGCGGAGGCTGAGTATGTGCCCGTTCCTGTTACAGGAGCGAAGCATGAACATGCCATCGCCTTTCAGCGTGGCAATGCCGTGCTGACGGTGGTGCCGCGATGGACGATGACGCTGGGCGCGGGTTGGGGCGATACGAGTATCGAGCTGCCGCAGATCGGCAACGGCGGGTGGAGAAATTGCTTGACCGGTGCAGTGCTCGCAAGTGGGCGGGTTGCGATCGGCGATCTGCTGCGGGAGTTTCCGGTGGCATTGCTGACGCGCGAAGAGGCGTAGCGCAGGCGCTGCGTTTAGCAAAACAACGACACGGGGCATCATTCAGGAGAGCAAGCATGCACGAGTTCAAAGTGTGGGCGCCACGGCCGAAGAAGGTCGCAGTGCAGGTGCAAGGCATCGTTCACGCGATGCAAGGGCCGGATGAGCGCGGCTGGTGGAGCGTCGTGGTGGAGAGCGCGAAGCCGGGCGATGCGTACGGTTTTCTAATCGACAACGATCCGCAGCCGTACCCGGACCCACGCAGCCAGCGGCAGCCGCATGGCGTGCATGGACTATCCCACATCTACGATCAGAGGGCCTTCGCGTGGGGCGATGGGCGCTGGCAAGGGCCGCCGCTGACCGGTGCGGTGATCTACGAGCTGCACATCGGAACGTTTACGCAGGAAGGTACCTTTGACAGTGCGATGGAGCGGCTGGACTATCTTGCCGAGCTTGGCATCACGCATGTCGAGGTGATGCCGGTGGCGGCCTACGCGGGCGATCGCGGCTGGGGGTACGACGGTGTGGCGCTGTTTGCGGTGACGGAGAACTACGGCGGTCCCGATGCCCTGAAACGTTTCGTGAATGCCTGCCACAGCAAGGGGCTGGCGGTCATCCTGGATGTGGTCTACAACCACTTCGGGCCGGTGGGAAACTATACCGGCAAGTTCGCTCCTTATGTGACGGCGATTCACTGCACACCGTGGGGTGATGCGATCAACTTCGAGGGGCCGGGCTCGGACGAGGTACGGCGCTTCTTCTGCGATAACGCACTCATGTGGCTGCGCGACTTCCATATCGACGGGCTGCGACTGGATGCGGTGCATGAGTTCATGGACCGCTCAGCGGTACATTTTATGGAGCAGCTCTCGGCGGAGGTAGATGTCGCGAGCGCGACCCACAATCGCCGCATGGTGCTCATTGCGGAGAGTGACCTGAACGATCCGAAGGTCGTGCGGCCGCGCGAGGCGGGAGGGTATGGCATGGATGCGCAGTGGAGCGACGACTTCCATCATGCGCTGTTCACGCTGCTGCATCCGGAGAAGGGAAAGGGGTACTACGAGGACTTCGGTTCCTTCGAGAAACTGGTGAAGGCGTTGAGCGAGGTCTTTGTGTACGACGGCGCGTACTCGCGTTACCGGCGGCGGCATCATGGGCGGCCGGTGGCGGGGCTCTGGGCGCATCACTTCATCGGCTTTATTCAGAACCACGATCAGGTGGGTAATCGCGCGACCGGAGACCGGCTGGAGCACATCGTCGGATTCGAGCGGGCAAAGGTGGCGGCTGGGATCGTGCTGACGGCGCCGTTTCTTCCCATGCTCTTTCAGGGCGAGGAGTATGCGGCCTCGACGCCATTCCAATACTTCGCCGACCATGAGGACCCGGAGATGGCGAAGGCCGTCTCGGCCGGGCGCAAGAAGGAGTTTGCGGCCTTCGGGTGGGACGAGCGTGCGATCCCCGATCCGGAGGATCGAGCGACCTTTCATCGTTCCAAATTGCGATGGGAGGAGCTCGAGCAGGGCAGACACGGCGAGATGCTGGATTGGTTCAAGCGGCTGATCCAGTTGCGACGGTCGTCGAACGCGCTGAACGATGGCGAACTGCAGCACATCGCGGTTCGCTATGACGCGGATGGTTGCTGGTTGGTGATGGATCGGGGCGAGGTGCGGGTGCTGGCGAATCTGGGGGCGCAGACGGTGGCGTTCGAGGTGCCGCAGGGATATCGCCTGGTCCTGTCGTCGCGGGCTAAGGTCGAGATCGTGGGGAAGAAGACGTATCTCCCGCCGGATACGCTGGCAGTGCTCTCGGTGGAGGCTGTGGAAAACTAGCCATAAACTGGACTTCAGGTCAAGAGAGGCGTCGCGATAAGCGGCGCCTTTCCGTATTCTGGAGTGTAGCTTTCAGAAACTTTTAACGTTTTGAGTCGTATTTTAAACAAGGTCAAACAATGTGTGCGGTCCCGCCTCCGAACCAAGGGGTGCGAAGACGGAGAGGAACTCAGATGAATTTGGGTGCAAGGGCTGCCGTGTGTTGTGAAGGCGGAGGAAGGGCTCCTCGTCAGGCTTTTGGAGTTCGTTCACCGTTGCGGTTGGCTGCTGGGCTGGTCTTGTGCGCGAGTCTGTTCCTCCCCAGTGCATGCCTTATGCCGAGGGCTCAGGCTCAGGCGGCAGCGCCGGCTGCGGCGCACCAAATCGGAACGGTTAAGTCCGTGACCGGCAATACGATTCTTCTGACCGACGACGGCGGACAGAGCTATACCGTCACGGTCGCGGAGGGTGCCCGCGTGCAGCAGATTGCGCCGGGCAGCAAGGATCTGAAGACGGCGCAGACGATCGCACTGAGCGACATTGCGGCGGGAGATCGCGTGCTGGTTACGGGGCAGGCGGGAAGTGTAGCGAATTCGCTGACCGCGATGCGCGTCATTTTGATGAAGTCGATGGACATCGCCAGCAAGCGCGAGGCGCAGCAGGCGGACTGGCAGCGTCGGGGCTCGGGCGGAATCGTCAGTGCGGTCGATGGGGCGACGCAGACCGTGACGATGACGAACCGCGGAAAGAAGATTGCTGTCCAGACGAGCGCAGCGACCGTGTTCCGGCGCTATGCGAGCGACTCGGTGCAGTTTGAGGATGCGAGCATCGGCACCTCCAGCCAGGTTCAGCCGGGCGACCAGATGCGGGTGCGTGGCAACGCGTCGGCGGATGGCGCGTCCATCCAGGCGGAGGAGATTGTCAGCGGCGCGTTCACGAATCTCGCCGGAACGGTGGCCTCGGTGGATGCGGCGGCGGGCACGCTGACGCTGAAGGACCTGGCCAGCAAGAAGACCTACACCGTGAAGGTGACCGCGAAGACGAATCTGCGAGCGCTGCCGCCATCGATGGCGGAGCACCTCGCGGCACGGGCTCGCGGAGGGCAGGCGGCCGGGGCTCCAGCGGGCGGTGGTCAGGGCCATCCCTCGGGCGCGACGGCAGCCGGTTCGGCTGGAATGGATCTCTCTCAGATGTTGGGCCGCATGCCGGCAGGATCGCTGCAGGACCTGCATGCAGGCGCTGCGGTGATGCTTGTGGCCTCGCAATCGGCTTCCTCGTCTGACTCCCTAACCGCAGTCACCCTGCTATCGGGAGTCGAACCAATTCTGGCCGCGACCCCGGCGGGATCGGCCCCGATGATGCTGTCGCCGTGGAATATCGGTGGCGATGTCCCCGAGGGCGGCAACTAGCTTCACTCTCACACACGAGCAACGCCCGCTGTGCCAGACGGCACAGACAATACGCACTCGGTGTATCTACTTTTAGGAGTCAGGATGTCTCTCCGAGCAGGATGGAATTCGGTACTTTTTGCCTTGGTTGTTGGAGCCCCGGCCGTCGGTGTTCCCGTTTTGGCTCCGTTACCCTTTCTCGCCGCACAGCAGGCGGCGAGCGTGCATGGCACGGTCGCAGACCCGAGCGGCGCAGTGATTCCCGGCGCTACGGTCACACTGACGCCGCCGAGTGGTAAAGCAATTGTCGTGACCACGCAGGGGGATGGGAGTTACACGATTCCAAGTGTTCCCCCTGGCGTCTACTCCGAGACGGTCACGATGCAGGGCTTTGCTTCCTACGCGAAGCTGAACGTGCGGATCGCGCCGGGACAGGCGCTGAACGCGGATGTGAAGCTTGCGATTCAGGAACAGAGCCAGCAGGTAAATGTAACCGCGGAAGGTGCGACGGTCAGCGTTGATTCGGACAGCAACGCCAGCGCCACGGTGATCAGCGGCAAGGATCTGGATGCGCTCTCGGACGATCCCGATGAGCTGGAGTCGGAGCTGACCGCACTGGCCGGACCCTCCCCGGGACCGAACGGTGGGCAGATCTACGTGGATGGCTTCACCGGTGGGCAGCTGCCGCCGAAGTCGTCGATCCGCGAGGTGCGGATCAATCAGAATCCCTTTTCCGCGCAGTATGACAAGTCGGGCTACGGGCGGGTGGAGATCTTCACCAAGCCAGGCACGGACAAGTTGCATGGCAACTACATGATGAGCGGCAACGCGAACTTCCTGAACACCAGCAACCCGTTCCTGGGAGACACGCCGCAGCTGCCCTATCACACGCTCTTCATGCTGGGAAACATCACCGGCCCGATCTCGCCCAAGGCCTCGTTCAGCGTGGGTGGATCGCACCGCGACATCGAGCAGAACACCATCTTTGACGGCACGCTGCTGGCGGCGAGTCCTACCTCCACCACACCCTGCGCTCCGGGAACGCCGACGGCGCCTTCGACCTGCGGCGCCTATATCACCGCGATTCCGGTCTTCTATCCGCAGACGCGCACCGACTTCGCGCCGCGCGTAGATCTGCAGGTGACCGGCAACAACACGCTGGTTACGCGGTACCAGTTCGAGACCAGCACCTGGGTGAACGACGGCACCGGCAACTTCGATCTGCCTTCGACCGCGTATAACCTGACGCAGACCGAGAACACGCTCCAGATGACGGATACGCAGATCATCAGTCCGCGGGTCATCAACGAGACGCGCTTCGAGTATCAGCGCGACCTGAGCGCGCAGACGCCGCTGAGCACGGGGCCGACCGTCAGTGTGCAGAACAACTTCACCAGCGGTGGCTCGCCGACCCAGCAGATCAATGACCATCAGGATCACTTCGAGGTGATGAACTACACCTCGATCGACTTGAAGCACAATTTCATCCGCATGGGCGGCCGCCTTCGTTCGACCGGCGATGCCCAGTACACCGACTCGGGTTCGAACCAGACATTTACCTATAGCTGCCTGCTGCATACGGACTGCCAGGCGGACTCGAGCGGTGTGGTCTCGGCCTACGACACCGGCCAGGCGGCCCAGTACAGCTACACCGATGTGGTGCATGGATCGACCCACGCGACGGTAGCCGACCTGGGGCTCTACGCTGAGGACGACTGGAAGCCGAAGCCGAATCTGACCATCACCTACGGCCTCCGCTACGAGACCCAGAACTACATGCGCGACCACCACGACATCGCGCCGCGTCTCAACTTCGCCTGGGGCTTGGGCAAGAAGAGCGCGCCGGCGACGGTGGTCCGTGGCGGCTTCGGGCTCTTCTACGAGCGCTTCAGCTTGACCAACGTGGTGACCACGCGGCAGCAAAATGGCACCAACTTTCTGTCGACGCTTGTGCGCGATCCGAGCAGCACCTGCAGCCCTTCGGATCCGTCTGGCTGCAGCCCGTGCAATCCGACGGCGGCCTCCTCCTGCACCGGCTCGACGCTGGAGGGGCTGCAGACTTACTCGATCGATCCCAACCTGCGCGCGCCCTACATCATGCAGAGCGCGCTGGGCGTGGACCAGCAGCTGGGCAAGCTGGGCACGCTTTCGATCACCTACCAGAACATGCATGGAGTGCACGAGTTCAACAGCATCGATGACAGCCTCGTCGATCCCACGCCACAGTTGATCAATGGAGTTCCGGTAGCGTATGCCTATCGCTTCCAGTCCGAGGGCGAGTTCAACCAGAATATGTTGAGCATCAACCCGCGCATCAACTATGGCCGCGGCATCACGCTATGGGGCTACTACATTTTGAACTACGCCAAGTCCGACACCTCGGGTTCGGGAGACTTCCCCACGCTGCCGACCGACCTGCGCGCGGACTACGGCCGCGCCAGCTTCGATGTGCGCAACCGGCTGTTTATGGGCGGCAGCTTCACCCTGCCGCATCTGATTACGCTGTCGCCGATGCTGGTGGCGAGCTCGGGCCAGCCCTTCAACATCTATACCGGCACCGACCTGAACGGGGATGGCCAGCTGAACAACGATCGTCCGGCCTATGCGACCGCTGCGACACTGGCGGCGAATATGAAGGTAACCAAGTACGGCACATTTGATCTGAATCCGTCGTCCAACGAGGCGCGCATTCCCGTCAATCTGGGCAATGGACCGGCGCTGGTCTCCTTCAATCTGCGCGTGGCCAAGGTCTTCGGCTTCGGTGGAGAGGTGGGGGGCCATGACAAGGGCGGCGACAATGGGGGCCATGGCGGCGGACCTCCCGGCGGTCACCACGGTGGTGGCGGCGGTGGCGGGCCGTTTGGTGGGAACGCCAGCTCGGGCCGGCGCTACAACCTGTCGATCGGGGTGCAGGCGTCAAACCTGTTCAACGACGTGGACCTCGCGGCTCCCACTGGAAATCTGAGCTCACCAGAGTTTGGCCGGTCGACGCAGCTGCAGGGCGGGTTCTACACCACCAACTCGGCGCTGCGGCGGATCGCCCTGCAGACCTCCTTCACCTTCTAAAAGTGCAGTCAGAGAAAAAGCGGCCACGGATGCGCACAGCGTTCGTGGCCGCTTTGTTTTTGTAACTGTTTTGGTTTGTAACGGGCGCGAGATTTGTAACCGCAGTGTTGCTCCGACAGTTTCAGGCGACGACGACCGTCTTGGCGTTCAGAAACGCACGCATGCCCGCGGCGGAGAGCTCACGGCCGTAGCCCGAGCGTTTGATGCCGCCGAAGGGCAGCCGTGGATCGCTCGCGGACATGGTATTCAGGAAGACGGAGCCAGCTTCGAGCTCGCGCACCAGGCGCTGCTGCTCGCCGGGGTCGCGGGTCCAGGCCGAGGCGGCGAGCCCGAAGGGCGTGTCGTTTGCGATCTCGATGGCCTCGTCGAGGTCGCGGGCACGGAAGAGCATGGCGACCGGACCAAAGATCTCGTCCCGATAGACCGCCGCGGTACGCGGCACATCGGCCAGCACCGTGGGCTCGAAGTAGTTTCCGTCTCCCACCATGCGCTCGCCTCCGGTCAACACGGTGGCGCCGGCCATGATGGCCGCGTGCACCTGCGCCTCGAGCTCGTCGACCCCCTGCGCGGTAGCGAGTGGACCGATGTCGGTCGCGTCGCTCATGGGATCGCCCACGCGCATCGCCTCCATGCCGGCGACGAAGCGTTCGGCGAAGGCCGGGTAGATCGCGTCGGCGACGATGAAGCGCTTGGCGGCGATGCAGGACTGTCCGTTGTTGATGCAGCGAGCCCGCACAGCAGTGGAGACGGCGAGCTCGAGATCGGCCGATGGCAGGACGACGAAGGGATCGCTGCCACCGAGCTCCAGCACGGAGGGTTTAATCAGCCAACCGGCCTGTGCTCCCACGGCGCGGCCGGCAGGCTCGGAGCCGGTGAGTGTGACCGCGGCGATGCGCTCGTCGGCCAGCACCATCTCGACCTGTTTGGATTCGATCAGCAGCGTTTGCATTGCACCGCGCGGAAAGCCGGCCCGCCGCACCAGCAGCTCGATGGCGAGCGCGCACTGCGGTACGTTGGAGGCGTGCTTCAACAGCGCCACGTTGCCCGCCATCAACGCCGGCGCGAGGAAGCGGAAGACCTGCCAGAAAGGGAAGTTCCAGGGCATCACGGCAAGCACGACGCCGAGCGGGTCCCAGCGCACGTAGCTGCTGCTGGCCTCTGTGGGCACGATCTCCGGCGCGAGGATGCGCGCAGCGTTGTCGGCGTAGTAGCGGCAGGCGTTGGCGCACTTGGCCAGCTCGGTGAGTGCCGCGTGCAGCGGTTTGCCCATCTCGGTGGTCATCAACTCGGCGTGCTCTGCAGCCTCCTGCTCGAGCAGCGCCGCCAGCTTGCGCATGCAGAGCGCGCGATGCTCGAGCGGCATCTCTCCATAGCTGGAGACGGTCTCGGCGGCCAGCGCGATCTTGTTGCGAAGGTCCTGCTCATCGAGCGGCGTGAAGCTCCGCAGCAGCTTGCCGTTGGCGGGATTGATGGATTGGATCGCCATGGTTTGACTCCGTGGCAGGCCGCAAGCACGCTGGCCAGGACCTGCGCGCCTAGAACGATATCATCCACGGCTGCGAATGGCTTCGCTGAGGAGGTGCGCGATCAACGCCTGTGCCATAATTTCGATACTCTGTTATCGGGACACAATGGATCTGCGGGAACAGGCGGGTGTGCTTGAGAGCCGACGATCGACATCGACCGCGTGGTTGCGCAGCGACGAGGAGCATCAGGATGACGACAAGGAAGCAGCCGCAAGCAAACCCGGTCTTTATGCAGACTGCGATTGCGCTTGCGACCGAGAACGTCACCCGCGGCGCCGGCGGTCCGTTTGGCGCTGTGGTGGTGCGCGGCGACGAGATCATCGCCACCGGGGTCAACTGCGTCACGCTCCACAACGATCCCACCGCACATGCGGAGGTGACGGCGATTCGCGCGGCCTGCGCGGCCCTCAACAACTTTCATCTGACTGACTGCGTGATCTACAGCAGCTGCGAGCCATGCCCCATGTGTCTCGCGGCAATCTACTGGTCGCGCTGTGCCGCGATCTTTTATGGCAACACCGCAGCCGATGCGGCGGCCGCTGGCTTCAATGACTCATTGATCTTCGGCGAGCTGCGGAAGCCGTTCGCCGAGCGCAGCATCCCAATGCTTCAACTCCTGCCGGATCAGGCAATCGCCAGCTTTGACGCGTGGCGCAACTCCACAGAAAGAATCGACTACTAACATGGCTATTGCCCGAAAGAAGACAGCAGGGAAGCGTGTTGCTTCCGCCTCCAAGAGCGCACGTTCGCGCAAGGACTCCACGGTGAAGGTTGCCCTGTTGGGCTTCGGCACCGTCGGCAGCTCGGTGGCGAAGCTGCTCGCGCAATCGAAGTTTTCGAACATCGCGCTGACGCACGTCTTCAATCGCAACGTGGCGCGCAAGCGCACCTCCGCTGCGGCGCGATTTGTGCCTTCGAGCGCTCGCTGGACCGAGAACATCGACGACATCCTCAACTCCAACGTGGATGTGGTGATCGAGCTGACCGGTGGTCTGAACCCCACCGAGAGCTGGCTGCGCAAGGCGCTCAGCGCGGGCAAATCGGTGATCACCGCCAACAAGCAGCTCATCGCGTATCGCGGCACCAGCCTCGCGAACCTGGCAGAGAAGCACGGCGTGCAGCTGATCTATGGTGCCGCCGTCGCAGGCGGTGTGCCCGTCATTCCTGGCCTCGCACAGGGCATCAGCGGTGACGACGTGCTGCGCATCAGCGGCATTCTGAACGGCACCTGCAACTACATCCTCAGCCGCATGGAGGGTGGCGCAGACTACGCCACGGTGCTCGCCGACGCGCAGCAGCTTGGCTATGCCGAGGCCGATCCTTCGGCCGATGTCGACGGCTTCGATGCACGCGCGAAGCTCTGCATCCTGTCGCGCATCGCGCTGCACTCGGAGCTGAATCCGGACGCGGTGGCCACGCAAAGCATCTCCACTGTAGAAGCCATCGACTTCGCCTACGCGAAGGAACTCAACGCCACCATCCGCCAGGTCTCGACGGCGCAGCGTGAGGGCGGGCTGGTCCATGCGCGGGTTGCTCCCATGCTGGTGCCGCGTACCTCCCCGATGGCGTGGTCGCACGGAACGCAGAACATGTTGGTGGCGAGCGGCCGCTTCGGTGGCGATGTGGTCTTCTCCGGCCACGGCGCGGGCGGCGAGCCAACGGCGGTCGCGGTTGTGTCCGACCTGCTCGCGGTGGCGCAGCGCTCACATGCGGTGCATCTTCCGGTGCGCAAACGCCAGGTGACGAATGAGTTCATGGCGTCGCACTATCTGCGTTTCGTGGTGGATGACAAGCCGGGCATTGTGTCGGCGATCTCGGGCGCGCTGGCCAAGGTGAACGCGAACATCGACTCGCTGCTGCAGAAGCCCGGATATCCGAAACATCGGCTGCCTTTTGTTGTGACGACCGAGCCCTGCCTCACCTCCACCATCACACGGGCGTTGTCCTCCATCGGTAAGATGGACTGTATGTTGGAACATCCGCTTTGCCTCCAGATCATCGATCCGGAAGACGGAAAGTAAAAAGTACAAAATGCTGCTCGATTTATCCTCCCCCTCTGTAACTGCGCCCACGGCGCCGCGACGCTCGTTCTTCAAAACTCCTGTCTCTCTGCTTGCACTAACCCTGCTGCTCGGCGGCGCACTCACGGCGCTGCCGCTGGCGCATGCGCAGAGCGTCGACATCACCCCGGTGGTGCACGTCGACAATCCGCCGAACACGCCGGCACAGCAGGCCAAGCATTACGTCATCCTGGTGTCTCTCGATG
>Ga0207148_1110_pt1 | contig 18303 bp, 17 predicted proteins | sample Alteio_BWMinHeat_34_FD_153558 | JGI IMG/M metagenome (GOLD analysis project Ga0207148, IMG submission 153558) | Enriched cells from forest soil in Barre Woods Harvard Forest LTER site, Petersham, Massachusetts, United States -... | ecosystem: Environmental > Terrestrial > Soil > Temperate forest >... | reverse complement strand
GCAAGAGCGGTGTGCTGGCGTGTTCGGCGCTGAAGACGGCCTATCGTGAGACGCTCGCCGAGGGGATGCCGCAGGACGCGGTGACCTTCTGCCTGCTTGAGGTCTCGCGTGAGGAGTTGGAGCGGCGGTTGGCCACGCGGCAGCATGCGTACATGTCTCCGAAGCTGCTGGACAGCCAGTTGGCGACGCTGGAGCGGCCGCGGGATGCGATGGTCGTCGAGAACAACCGGTTGGCGGATGCGGTCGTGGGCGAGATTCTGGAGCGATTAGGACGGTAGCAGTTACAGATAGTCGATTGTTCTGCTGCGGTTCCAAATGTAAGTACGGGACAGTTGCAAATACGACGGAGACGAGGTTGGAATGGCGAGTGCGTTGTTCGATCTGAAGGGCAAGTCGGCGGTGGTGGTTGGGGGAACGTCGGATAGTAGCGGTCACGGAAGAAGCGGGCAATGCCGCCGACTTCAAAGTGAACGCGGCGGCGGTGGAGATCGAGGCCAAGGGTGTGAAGGCGCTGCGGGTGACATCCGATGTAGGCGATCGGGCGAGCCTGGAGGCGCTGCTGGCGGGCGCGGTAGAGGCCTTTGGAAAGGTCGATATTCTGGTCAACTGCGCGGGACGGATCAAGCGCGCACCCACGCTCGACTTTCCCGAGGAGCTGTGGGACGAGATCATGGACACGAACGTGACCGGGACGCTGCGCGCCTGCCAGATCTTCGGCCGGCACATGTTGGAGCGGGGCTATGGGCGGATCGTCAACATCGCATCGCTGAATACGTTTGTCAGCCTGAAGGAGGTGGCGGCGTATGCGGCGAGCAAGGCGGCGGTGGGGGCGCTGACCAAGTCGCTGGCGGTGGAGTGGAGCGCGCAGGGCGTCACTGTGAATGCGATTGCACCGGGGGTGTTTCGCACGGCGCTGAACGCGGACCTGCTCGACCACAGCGAGCGCGGCAAGGAGCTGCGGTTGCGCACGCCGATGGGGCGTTTCGGCAGAACCGAGGAACTGGTGGGCGCTGCGGTGTACCTGGCCAGCGATGCGGCCTCATTTGTAACCGGAGAAATTCTGGTGGTGGATGGCGGATTTCTGGCGAGCGGAGTGAACCAGTAAAGGCAGGGATAGGTGTAGAGAGTAGAAAACGGAAGACCACGTACCGGCGGTACGCTGCCGGTACATGTGCTTCGTTGGGGGAGGGCAGCCTCAGGCTGCGGCTTGGAGGTTGACGCGGCGAGAGATGTTGGTGAGCAGCTCGTCGGCCTTGACCTCGTCGGTCTCGATGGACTTGAGGACGGCCGTGTCCTGCAGGTTGAGCAGCTCGGCCCAGCGGCGGAGGGTGCCGTAGACGGCGATCTCGTGGTGCTCGACCTGTTGTGCGGCGCCGATGAGGGCGATGTCGCGGATCGAGGGGTCGGTGACGTCCTTGATGGTGTCGGAGGCCGCGGTGGTGAGGCCGTTGATGACCTTGCAGGTCTCGGTGGATGCCTCGCCGGTGTGACCGCGGAGCAGGCGCTCGACCTTATCGACGTGGCCGCGGGTCTGTTCGAGGTGGTTGCGGAAGGCGGCGGAGAGGTCGGGATCCGAGCACGCCTGGATCAGGTCGGGCAGGGCCTTGGTGATCTTTTGTTCCATGTCGAGGGCTTTCTGAAGCTCGGTGACGTAGAGGCTGCGGAGGTCTTCGACGTTGGCGGAAAACAGTTTCATGTGCATGTCCCTTTGAGTCGTGCGAGTCGTGGTTAGAGGCTTATCCGTGGGCACGCGCGCGGCTGCCCAGAGTGCTTGCTGCACCGGTTGGATGCTGGGATTGGATGGGGGTTATCCGCGCAGCGCGGGGTTCCGGAGCGGGGTCGGCGATGGCCGCAGCGCAGGCCGCAAAAAACGCCTGCCGCGGGGAGCGACAGGCGTTTTCCCGGCCTCAGTGCAGGCTCGCTACGGAACGCGCGGCTGCGGCCGGTGGAGCGATACCGGAGTTTCGGACTGCGATCTGGGACTCTGTCGCAGGATCACCACATTGGGCGGAATGATGGTCAGCAGGAGCAGCACGATACCGGTGATCTCGGGGATGTAGAGCTGCCCGATATCGTACAGATACCAGGCACCCACAATGGCGGCGAGAATCGACGCGACGATAACGGTTTTCGCCAGCGGCTTGGCCCAGGGTTTGTGTTCGCCAGGAAGCATGACGCGTACTCCTTCGCTGTGGGGGCTCCGTGTCTCGCAGACGGCGTAGCCGGTCAGGAGCTCCTCACGGTTGCGAAGCGTAGGCCGACGGCCGGATGCTTGTCAAGGGTTATTGCTCACGAATCCAGTACAGAGTCAAGGGGTTGTCGGCTATCTTTTGTCTCTTGCGTGACTATCTTTGGATAGCGGTGTGTGGCCTTCAGACGACGTGGTCGGGGCAGGCCGCCCTTCCGTGAGGAGAAGCGGCCTGCGCAGTGGTTCTGTCGCCATAAGCCGGCGATATACCCTCGCCTTTAGCCCAACCACTTGGGGTTGGCGGCGGTACCGTCGTAGTGCGGGGTGGTCTTGAAGAGCTCGAAGTTGCCGGTCATCGCGGCCTCGCGGGTGCGGTCGAGGATGGCGGCGACCTGCTGCTCGGAGAGCGGCTTGAAGGTGCGGGCCGCGTGCAGCGCCTGGTCGAGGACGGCCTCGGAGTCGATGCCGGTGATGACCACCGCGACCGGCTGGTTGAGGCCGTAGTGCAGCGCGTCGACGGGCTCGACCGTCTTGCTCTGCAGAATGTAGGGGTCGCCGAAGGTCTTCATGGCCAGCACGGCGATGTTCTGCTTCTGCGCGACGGGCAGAACCTGCTTCTCGAAGGAGCGGAAGTGGGCGTCCATCACGTTGATGGGCATCTGCACGGTGTCGAAGTGGAAGTTGTGCTTCTCGGCGATCTCGAGCATGCGAAGGTGGACCGCGGGGTCCTTGTGGCCGGTGAAGCCGATGTAGCGGATCTTGCCGGCCTCGCGCGCGGCGATGGCCGCCTCCATGGCGCCGCCGGGGGCGAAGATGCGATCGGGATCTTCGAAACGGATGACCTCGTGGAACTGCACCAGGTCGATGGTGTCGGTGCGCAGGCGGCCCAGGGACTGCTCCAGCTGGCGGTTGAACTCCTGCTTGGTGCGGCCGTCCATCTTGGTCATCAGGAAGACCTTCTCACGATAGCCGTCGCGCATGGCCTGACCCATGCGGATCTCGCTGGTGCCGTCGTTGTAGTCCCAGCAGTTGTCCATGAAGGTGATGCCGCTGTCGATGGCGCGACGCATGAGGGCGATGCTGGCGTTTGCGTCGAGCGACTCCTTACCAATGTGGTAGCCGCCGAGGCCGATGGCGGAGACGGTCTCGCCGGTGGTGCCGAGCGGACGGTAGATCATGTCGGGCGACTGCGGCCGCGTTGGCTTGGCGCTCTTGGCAGACTGGGCTGCGGCGGCGCCGGCGGTGGCTGCGGCAAGGGTGGCGGCGGTAGCGGTCTTAAGGAACTCTCTGCGCTCCATGGAAATCTCCTGAGAAATACGTATCGAAAGAAAGAACAATTGGTTGAAGTTTCGCCAGCGAAACTCAGGACGGCGCGAGGCGCAATGCGCGCGTTCGCGGTTAGACGCCCCTTAGCGGGCCGTGGGATGCGCCGCGCGAGCGATCAGCGTGGCGGTGTAGGCCGCGCCGAAGCCATTGTCGATGTTGACGACGACGACGTTCGGCGAGCAGGAGTTGAGCATGCCCAGCAGCGCGGCAGAGCCGGCAAAGCTGGCGCCGTAGCCCACCGAGGTAGGCACGGCAATCACAGGAACGCCGACCAGGCCGCCGACCACCGAGGGCAGCGCGCCCTCCATGCCGGCGCAGACGATGACGGCGTCGGCCGTGCCAAGCTGGTCGCGGACGCTGAGCAGGCGATGCAGCCCGGCGACGCCCACGTCGAAGAGACGAAGCACGCGGGAGCCGAAGAGCTCGGCGGTGACGGCAGCCTCCTCGGCGACGGGAAGGTCACTGGTGCCGGCGCAGAGGACAGCGACGCAGGGAGCGTCGGGGTCGTTCGCATCGACCGGTTTCGTGTGCGTGCCGGCAAGAGCGACAGTGCGTGCGATGGGGTTATGGACGGCCTGTGGGAGCAACGACAGCACAGCCGCTGCGGCCTCGGGTGAGGTGCGGGTGGAGAGCACGGCGGAGCCGGCGGCGGCCATGCGGCTAAAGATCTCGGCGGTCTGCTGCGGGGTCTTGCCGGCGGCGTAGATGACCTCGGGCAGGCCGGTGCGCAGGGCGCGGTGGTGGTCGATGCGGGCGTGGCCGATGTCTTCGTAGCCGTTCTCGGCAAAGGGAAGCGCGCTGATGCCCTCGACGGCGGACTCCGGCGTGAGCGCACCGCGCTGGACCTGGGCGAGAAGTTCGAGCAGAGAGGACTTATCCATGGGTCTTCGTGTTGGCCTTCGTATCGAGTGAAGTGGAAGTGGATTGGGTGTTGTGCCAGGCGGCGAGGGCGGCCTGCTGCACCTGTTTCAGGGGGACGTTGTGGGCGCGGGCGGCGGCGCGGCAGTCCTCGAACTCGGGATGGACGTTGAGGACCTCGCCGGCGCGTGCGCCGAGCTTGATGCGGATCGCGCCGTAGGCGGTCTCGACGGTGGTGTGGGCGCGGTCGAGGCAGATGCGGCGGTCCTGGCGGATGCGGATGCCGAGGGTGCTGGTCTCGCGCAGCAGAAGCTGTTCCATCGCGTCGCTGTCGGCGGGGTTGCAGAGTACGGTGAGCAGAGTGCCGGGACGGCCCTTCTTCATGGTGACCGGGGAGAGCATGACGTCGAGGGCGCCCAGTTCAAGCGCGGTCTCGGTGACGTAGGCGATCACCTGCGGGGAGAGATCGTCGAGCGCGGTCTCGAGCACCGTGACGGTATCGGAGTCATCGTGGTGGGGGTGGCGCGCGGAGTTGGTCTCCGCTGCTTCCCACCCTTCGCGGTGAGGCTGCGCAGGATGGGGCACCCGGAAATCATCGGGGCGCGCAGTGTCAGCGGTTTCGCCGACGAAGAGCCGCAGGACGTTGGGGAAGTCCTTAGGGTTGCGGGTGCCCGCGCCGTAGCCGATGGTCTCGACGCGCATTGCGGGCTGCTGGGCGAAGGTCAGGCCGTTCTCTTCGACCAGAGCGCGCAGCAGGGCGGCGCCGGTGGGCGTGACCAGCTCCTTTTGCACGTGGGCGGAGTAGGTGGGGATGCCGCGCAGCAGGTCGGCGGTAGCGGGCGCGGGGACAGGGAAGCGGCCGTGGGCGCAGGAGACCGTGCCACCGCCGACGTTGATCGGCGAGGCGACCCATTGATCGGCGCCGAGGGCGTGGATGCCGGCGGAGACGGCGACGATGTCGATGATGGCATCCACGGCCCCGACCTCGTGAAAGTGGATCTCCTCGACGGGGACGTTGTGGATGCGGGCCTCGGAGGCGCCGAGCAGTTCGAAGGTGCGGATGGCGGTGTGCTTGACCGGCGCGGCGAGCGTGGAGTCCTGGATGAGCTGGCGGATGTCGGTCAGCGAGCGGCCGTGCACGTGGTCTTGGCTGTCTGGGCCATGGTCCGGGCCATGATCGTGGTCGTGCGTGTGAGGATGGCTGTGCGGGTGGCCATGGCTGTGGGCCTGCTTCGGCGCGAGTGTCTTCGCGGGTGGGGCGTCGGCGAGCTTGCCGTTCTCGAGCACATGCACCTTGGTGCTGGAGATGCCTGCGCGGTCCACCGTTTCGATCTGCAGCGTGGCGTTCAGGTGCATGGCCGCGGCTGCGTTCTCAAGCACGCTGGGGTCGACGCCGGCGTCGAGGAGGGCGGCCAGCAACATATCGCCGCTGATGCCGGCGAAGCAGTCGAGATAGGCAAGGCGCATGGTCGTTCTCTTGTTTCGTTGCGGGTCTGCTCAAACCCCTGTCTCAAAAGCGAGACATGGGGACCCGGTTTGTTACTGGGAAAGAGCCGCGGGTTGAATCTGCGTGAGCGGCAGGATGTCGTTCATCGAGCCGGAGCGATAGCCCTGGGTGTCGAGCGTGACGTAGAGGAAGCCCAGCGGCTTGAGCGCGGCGGTGATCTGGTCGAGGGTCTCGATCGAGAGCGCGCGGGGCAGCTCGGGCCGGGCAATCTCAATGCGGGCGAGGTCGCCGTGGTGGCGGACGCGGACCTGGCGGAAGCCGAGCGCGTGCAGGGCCTCCTCGGCGCGCTCCACCTGGCTGAGGTTCTCGCGGGTGACGGGGCGGCCGTACTCGACGCGGCTGGCGAGGCAGGCGCTGGCGGGCTTATCCCAGATGCGGAGGTTCTGTGCCTGGGCGAGCGAGCGGATCTCAGCCTTGGTGAGCTCGGCGGTTACCAGCGGGGCGACGGCGTGGTGCTGCGCGGCGGCCTTCTGTCCGGGGCGGAACTCGCCGCGGTCGTCGAGATTCATGCCGTAGGCCAGATGCTGGAAGCCGAGCCGGACGCGGGCCTGTTCCATCTGCGTGAAGAGCTCGTCCTTGCAGTGGAAGCAGCGCTGGCTATCGTTGCGCTGGTAGTCGGGGTTGTCGAGCTCGGCGGTGGTGAGGACCTGGGTGGGGATGCCGTGCTCGGCGGTGAAGGCGAGCGCGGCGGCCAGCTCTGCGCGGGGCAGCGAGGCAGAGTCGGCGATGATGGCCAGCATGTTGTCGCCGAGCGCCTGGTAAGCCGCATAAGCGAGAAAGGCAGAGTCCGTGCCGCCGGAGTAGGCGACCAGGACACTGCCCAGATCTTCAAGCGTCGAGCGCAGCAGCGCGGATTTAGCGGTAAGATCCATCGTCACGATTGTAGGTTAGATGCGGCACCGAGGCGATCGATGTAGAGAAGATCGCCGCGGTGCCGTGCTAAAAGGCGATTCGCGGCCGCCTTAGCCGACTTCGCTTTAACCGACCAGGGCGCGGAGATCGCGGACGATGCCGTGCAGCGAGTTGGCCTGCGCCTGCATCTCCTCGCCGGTGGCCGCGCCCTCCTCGGCGCTGGCTGCGGCGCTCTGCGTGATCTTCTCGATGGTCGTCATCTGGCCGGAGATGAGCTGGATGCCACGGGTCTGCTCGTCGCTGCCGGACTTGACCTCGTCGACCAGCCCTTTGACCTGGGCGGAGCTCTCGGTGAAGGCGCGGATGGAGGTGGCCACCAGATCGAGCCTGGCGCGGCCCTCCTGCGAGCGGGCGACCGACTCCTCGATCAGCGCGGTGGTGTCCTTGGCCGCTTGGGCGGACCGATGCGCGAGGTTGCGCACCTCGTCAGCAACCACCGCGAAGCCCATGCCGGCCTCGCCGGCGCGTGCCGCCTCGACTGCCGCGTTGAGCGCCAAAATGTTGGTCTGAAAGGCGATCTGGTCGATGATCTTGATGATGTTGCCCACCTTGGTGCTGGACTCGTTGATGGCGTGCATGGAGTCCTGCATCTGGTTCAGGGAGCGGTTGGCGTCGCCCACCAGGGTGGTAGTGTCGCGCATCAGGCCGGAGGCCTTGGTGGCGTTCTCGGCGTTGCGCCGCGTCATCGCCGCGATCTGTTCGCTGGCGGCCGAGGTCTCGCCGATGGAGGTGGCCTGCTGCGAGGTTCCGGCGGCCAGCGTCTGGCTGGCGGCCGAGATCTGGTTGGCGCCCGCGGCGAGTTGGCTGGCGCCCTCATCGATCTGCACCACCGTCTGGCGCAGCGTCAGCGTGATCCGGCCTACCTGAAAGTAAACGAGAATGCCCAGGCCGATCGAGATCGCGATGGCCAGTACCGTCATCCACAGCGAGCGGGCCATCCCCGCCGCAGCGCTCTCCTCAGCATCGGCAAGGGCGTGCTGCTGCTCGTCCACGACGGTCTTGGCGGCGGCATGCATGGCCGCCGAGAGGATCTTGTTCTGGCTGCGCAGGGCGTAGGCTTTGGCGATATCGCCGGAGGTGCAGAGATTGACCAGCTCGTCAAAGCGTGGCTGCCAGGTGGTGAGGTGCTGCTGCACGTCGGCACTGGCTGCGCGCTCACGATCGCTGCTCATCAGTGGCTCGAACTGCGCGAGGCTGTCGGTGATCTGCCGGGCGGAGTCGTGGTAAAGCTGGATGTACTGCGGGGCGGAGGCCGGATCCTTGGCCTCGTAGGAGAGCATCAGGCCACGCTGCGCACCCTGCATCTCGGTGGTGGCCAGTTCGATGGCGTTGGCCAGTGCGAGCTTTTTGTTGATGGTATGGAGGACCCAATTCATCTGCTGGCTGCTCTGCCGCGACTGCTGGACATACAGGCCGAGGAGGGTAAGGATCAAGACAAACGTAATCGAGAAGGCACTCAGTAACCGTTTTCCAATTGTCCAGCGCTGCATGTGATCTCCAGAGATTGCTCTCATTTTCAGGAGTTTAGGTTACTGACAAACATGCAGGAAATGCATGTGACTTAAATCACATTAGGCAACATCTCAGGCGCTCTCCGGCTTGCGCGCCCTGGCGAGAGGAGATACTCCTCCCTGATATATCGGTTATTTTTTGGAGAAATGAAGCAGCTCAGGGCGCTGCGACAACGGAGCCGACAAAACTCATCCTCAGGAAGGGCATCTGCCGGGTGCGGCGAGAGTAGCCGGGCCTCCTGAGGGCTAGCTGAAGATCGACGGTAGTCTCTCCCAGACCTCCCGATCGACGGGGACGCCCAGGCGCAGGTTCTCCTCGCGCAGGTGAAGGGTCTGTTCGCCGGGGTAGCGAGCGGGCCTGCCAGGCGTGACAGGATCGGCGGCGTGGACGCTGGCGAGGATGGCGTCGAGGAGCTGCTCCTGCATGCGGTCGTGCGCGCCCGGGTCGGCGGGATCGGCCAGCAGCGAGGGGTCGAGGGCGAGGAAGAACTGGCTGATGCCGGACTCCTGCAGGGGATCGCGCGAAAGCTGGTGAGTGGCCAGGCCGCCGGCGAGTGCGGCGGCGAAGAGGTCGAGCATCAGCGAGAGGCCGGAGCCCTTCCAGAGCCCGATGGGCAGGGCGCGCTGCGAGGCCTCGATGGCGGCGGCATCGGTGGTGAGGTTGCCCTGGGCGTCGAAGCCGCCGGGCGCTGGCAGTGCCTGACCGCGTTTGGCGTAGGCGGCCAGCGTGCCGTAGGAGAACTGCGACATGGCCATATCGAGCACCACCGGCCCGGCCTTGCGCGGCGCGGCCAGGATCAGTGGATTGTTGCCCAGGGCGGGCGTGGTCGCGCCCCAGGGCGGCAGGTTGGGCATGGTGTTGGTCCAGCAGACGGCGAAGACGCCAGCCTCGGCGGCCAGCCAGCCGTAGGTGCCGCCGCGCATCCAGTGGTTGGTGTTGCGCAGTGCGACTGCGCCCAGGCCGTTCTGTTTGGCCAGCGCGATGGCGCGCTGCATGCACGCGTAGGCGTTCAGGTTACCGGGGCCGCGGTGGCCGTCCCAGCGTTCCAACACGGTGGTACCGCCGGTGCGCTCGGGCTCCGCGGTGACGTCGACCTGGCCGTTGGCGACCATCTGGGCAAAGCGGGGGAAGCGATTGAGGCCGTGGGTGTAGATGCCGTCGCGGGTGGTCTCGGCGAAGAGCCGGGCGCAGAGCGCGGCGCGCTCCCCGGTGAGACCCAGGCGCAGTACGGCGCGGTGGAGGGCGGATTCAAGCTCGGCGAAGGGAACGCGCAACTGGGACATAGGCCTCGATGGGGGCTGGGGTGTGGACTGGGCTGCGGAGCTACGGCAGATTCGGGGGGGCTAATGCGCCAGCGGCGGCAGCTTGTCCGACGATCCGAGCAGGAAGATGAAGCCGATCACGAAGGAGTAGATCGCGGTCAGCGAGGTGACGACGCTCTGAATGCGCGGCCGGTTGGTACTGCCGGCGAAGATGCCGGCGGCCGAGGCGGTCATGGCCGTGTTCATCACCAGCAGACCGGCGATGAAGCAGAGCAGGCCGATGAATCCCAGGCTGGTGCCGCCGAGGTTGGCGGCGAGCAGGAAGAGCATCAGCTGGCTGGGGGTCTCGGCGCCCAGACCGTGGATGATACCGACGGTGAAGACCGAGGACTGGTCGTACTTGAAGTGGAAGGGGTCCGGGCGCGGCGCTTCGGGGTTGCCGAGTTTGCGCAGGCGCCAGCCAGCGTAGCGGGCGCCGGAGACGAGCAGTGCGATGCGGCTGCGCGGAGCCACGGCGTGGCTGTGGTCCGGGTGCGGTTTGCGGCGCAGGAAGGTGGCGAAGACATAGACCGCCAGCACGATCAGGGTGGCGCCCACGAGGCGCTCGCCGACGGCATCCATCCCTGCCGGCAGCGAGAGGTGCAACACGATCACGGCGGCACCCAGTACAGCGATCGTCAGCCCGTGGCCGAGCGCGTAGAGCAGCCCCAGCCGCATGCCCTCGCGCCAGCCGCGCTGCACGCTGGTGATGTCGGAGATGGCCGCCAGGTGGTCGTAGTCGAAGCCGTGACGCAGGCCGAGCAGGGCGCAGGAGAGGAGGGCGAGCTGAAGTGTGTGTGTCATGCCTGCATCAAGAGTAGGGTGCGGCGTGCGCGGGTGACAAGGAAGCGTTGGCCGGCGGTCAGATACGGCTATGCGGCAGAGCCGGAAGCCTCTCCTTGCTGGTGCAGCGCGACCGAGTGCTGATGCGCCTGAACGGAGTACTCGTGGGCGCGCTGGCTGAGCTCGTGCGCGGTCAGATGATCGCCCTTGTCATGGGCGACGGCAGCGGCGGCGTGGGCGTGTGCAGCGAGCTTGTGCAGCTCTGCGGCGCGGGCGTGTGTGCTTGGAGGCATGGCCATCTCCTGACAGACGTTCGGATGCGGCGATCGGATAGGCGATCAAAGGTGCGTACCAATGACCGGACGATCTTACTCTCGTTGAGCGTCGACCTGTCCAGCCCGGTTCAGTCTTGTCCAGTCTTGTCCAGTGGCTTTGATGCGGATATCGCGCGTTTTCTTCGGATAAGGCGATGACTCAGGAGGCGGGCACGACCAGGCGCGGGCGGGCGACCCACAGCAGCGGTTGGCGAATGGGCAACGAGCGCTGGATGACGCCGGGGGCATCGGAGGGAAGGGGAGCGAGCGAGCGCCAGAGATCGGTGTAGTCGGGCTGAGCGAAGGCGCGGCCGGCGAGCAGCAGGCTGGGGCGTCGGCCAGGCAGATCGGTGAAGTAGAGGTTGTCGGCCGGGTAGGGCCAGGTGGCGCGTTTGGCGATGAACGGTGCGTGGTAGGCGATGGCGGACCGCATGCCGGGACCGTCCTGCAGCTCATACTCCCAGGCGCTCTCGAAGCGGGTGGAGAGCAGATCGCAGGCGGCGCTGAGCAGATCGAGGTTCAGCAGTGAGTTGCGATAGGGCGCCGGCGTCGTGACCTCGTGCGGGAAGTTGCCGAGGGCGTGAATCTGCGCCCGCAGCGTGACGGTGCGGAGCTGGTGGCGAAGCTGGCCGAGCGTAGCGTCGTCGGAGGTGAGGCCGGCGGCGTTCAGATGCGCGTAGGCGGCGCACTGCAGCAGCCACGAGCTTCCATGGTGATCCTTCTGGTCGCGTGCAAGGCCGGCGAGCGGCGAGTCGGTGAGCCACTGCAGGTACTGACCGAACCAGGCGTGCACGGCGGTGAGCTCGTCGGGAGTAAGCGCGCCGGAGGAGGCGAGGAAGGGAATCGCCTGCGCGACCTCGGCGAGTGGGACGGTCTCGAGCACGCCCTGGAACCGGCCCTGAAAGCGTCCCTGATAGTGGCTGGAGTCGTTGGGGATGTGCTGGCCGAATTCAAGACTCGGCTGCATGCGCGTGGCCGGAGTGACGAACCAGGCGCGCAGATGCTCGGCCGCCTTCTGGCTGTAACGGGCATCGTTGGTCAGCACGAAGGCGGCAGTGAGCGTGGCCACCTGCACCGAGAGGCTGTGCACGGCGTCGCGGTGCGCGGTAAAGGCCACGGGTGCGGAGGCGCTTCCGGAGGACTCCTTCCAGGGCGCGGTGGGCGATGCAGGATCGGGAAAATAGTCCTCGGGTTCGGAGTAGAAGTCGTTGGGGCCGCCGGGGCTGCGCGGCGCATGCATGCCGGTCAGTGGCGTGGGCGCGGCGGTGAGATACGGCGCGACTTCGGCGAGGATGCGGTCGTGGTCAAGCCCGGCGACGTCGGGGTGTGTCGCCGAGCCGTGGGTGCTCTGCGCGGCCAGCCACGCGGGATGCAGCGCCGCAGCGGCGGCGGTGGCGCAGAAGCTTCGCCGTGAGATCGTCGGGAGCTCGGACATCGGCAATCACCTGCGCGGAAGAGTAGCACGACGCCGCCACTTCCTTATGCCGCCAGAGCTTTTCCCTGGCACACGGTGTCCGCGACCAACAGGAATCTAGAAGCGCAGGAAGGAGATCGAGTGCGCCTCGTGACTATCGATCGTCACAAAGGCTCGACGCTGCGCAAAGCGGCGTCGCATGCGGCGACGGGAGTAAACCAGGCTCTGGACAACGGCGAACAAGGCCAGAAGCCCCACTGCGATCAGACTTGCATTGAGAAGAAACAACCGTACCGCTTGCATAGACCCACTCCTACCGCGTGTGTGCAATCGAACGACACATGACTCTCTCGATACTTGGATCTTAGTGCGGAACTCCCGGGGGCTTCAATGGTTTTTGCCGCGAAAATGCGGCTTTTTTAGCGAAGTTTGATGAGATAGGACAGCCTTTTGCGCCTGTCCCATCTCTTTCTCATATTCTTGAGCACCTCGTGCAGCCGGGTTGGAGTCAGCCGCGGCTGTTGTAGCCCATGCCCGCCAGCACACCGCGCATGTAGGCGAAGCTGGCGATCACGCCGGGCATGGGATCGTCGGCGTGCACCTCGTACTCGAGATCGACGAAGCCGGGATACTTAATGGCAATCAGCGCCTCGAAGATCTCCCGCACCGGCATGATGCCGTCGCCGACCGCAACCTGACTCTCCTTGGCGGTGAAGTCGGTGAGGTCCTTCATATGCAAGTTGAAGAGCCGCGGCCCGGCGGCGTGGATGGCCGCGACCACGTCCGTGCCTGCGCGCACGGTATGGCCGACGTCGATGCAGCAGCCGATGCGCGGATCGAATTTGTTCACCGCCTTGAGCACATCGAGCGGCGAGTGCCATAGCTTATCCTCGGGACCGTGGTTGTGGATGGCGATGCGGATGTCGTACTCGCGTACGTAGCGTTCGAGATGGGGCAGCGTCTCGGGCGAGGGGTCGCCGGCGACGATCACCGGGATGCCGGCGCGCTTGCAGTACTCGAACTTACTGCGGATGTCGGCGTCGTTGTCCTCGCGAAAGTAGATGGCGCCGGCGGCGTGTAGATGAATGCCTGCGGCGGCGTAGTCCGCGACCGCCTGCGCCTCGGCCGCGGGATCCATCGGCAGATGGTCTTTAGCGTCCTTGGGATTCAACTCGTTGAGGTGGAGCTGCTTCATGAATCCGATCAACTGCTCGCGCGAGAAGTTGCGGAAGGTATAGCTGGCCAGGCCCAGGCGGATCGGCGACGGCTTACCGTCGGCGCGCGTCAGCTCCGGCATGGCGGCCAACGCGGGTGCTCCACAGGCCGCGGCAGCGGCTGCGCCGGAGAGAAGAAAGCTGCGACGAGAGAACATATCGGTCATCACGATCCAGTCCTGCGAGGTTTATGAGGCAATGGTCCCGAGCCATTCCGGAGGGCGCTTTGGTTAGGTCAGGCGCGGCTCCCAGCCCTTTTCGTACTCCCGTCCCCAACCCTTCATCGCCTCGGCGTCGTTGAGGATGCGGCCGTCGCGGGTGTCCAGATGTAACTCGCGCTGCACCTCCCAGGCGATGTTCGAGAGCTGCAGCATGGTCACGGCGACGTTGCCCACTGCCACCGGCGCGTTCAGCCGCTCCCCGTGGCGAACGCCAGCGATGAAGTTGGCGAAGTGCGCGTCGGTCATGGAGTCGGCGCCGACCAGATCCGCGGACGAGGTCCCCTTGCCGACCTTGAACTCGTTGGTCATCTTGCCCTTCCGGTCGTAGATCTCGTACCCGTCGCGGTCCACCAGCACCGTGCCTTCGGTGCCCTCGATGGTCGCACCGCGGTCGCGGCCGTAGAACTTCATTCCCTGGCAGCTCTTGCCCTCCCAGGAGATCAGCTTGTCCGGGTACTCGAAGTTGGTCAGCAGCGTGTCATAGAACTGCCAGTCGTCCTGGAACTGGTAGCGGCCGCCGGCGGCGGTGATGCGCTGCGGATAGTCGACGTCCAGCGCCCAGCGGCAGACGTCGACCTCGTGGGTGCCGTTGTTCAGGGACTCGCCGGTGCCGTAGTCGCGGAACCAGTGCCAGTTATAAGGCTGGATATTGTCAGTGTAGGCGCGGCGCGGCACCGGGCCCTGCCACAGGTCCCAGTCGAGCTGCGCGGGCACCGCCGCGGGCTTGCCGTGGCCGATCGATTCGCGCACATTGCTGTACCAGGCCTTCGCATAGTAGGGCCGGCCGATGGCGCCGTTGCGGATCTTGTCGATCACCTCGATGGTGTGCGGCGAGGAGCGCTGCTGCGTGCCCATCTGCACCAGCTTGCCGTACTTGCGCTGCGCCTCGACCAGCAGCGCGCCCTCGGCCGGGTTGTGGCTGCAGGGCTTTTCGACGTAGACGTGCTTGCCCGCCTGCAGCCCCAGAATCGCCATCGGCGTGTGCCAGTGGTCGGGTGTGGCGATGGTGATGGCGTCGATCTCCTTGAGCGCCAGAACCTTGCGGAAGTCCATCTCCATGGCCGGGGAGTCGCCGATCTGTTGCTGCGTGGCATCGGCGAACTTCTTCAACGTGTTGCGGTCCACATCGCAGACATGCGCAATGCGGGCAGTGGCCCGGTTCGCCTTCAGCGCCGAAAGATGCGCGTAGGCGCGGCTGTTCAACCCGATCACGGCGAAGTTCAGGCGATCGTTCGCGCCCAGAATCTGACCGTAGCTCTTGGCCGTCGTGCTCACCGCCAAACCTGCCGCACCCACGGCCAGGGCATCGAGAAACTCCCGTCGAGTGACCATCGTTCTCCTTCGCAGCGCCTTGGGGAGCTGCCGTTCAAGCTACTGTTCGAGGTACTGTTTCACCACTATTCAAGGATCAATGCACGCCAACCGCGGCGTGCATTGCGTGGATCGATTTCGCGCTAAGAGGCGATTCCGGCCTTGCCGAGCGCCTTCTTCAGACCGTCCATGCTGATCCGCGTCGACGCCTCGGGCGTGCCCGCACCGCGCCAATGCGTCTCCAGGCTCAGGCCATAGTGGTAGCCCATGTGCTGCAGCGCGCGCAGCTGGTCAACCCAATCGACCACGCCTCCGCCCACCTCCGCCCATTCGTATTGGCCGTCGGGCTTGTAGCGAACATCCTTGGCATGGCAGTGGCCGATGCGGTTCTTGGGCAGCAGGTCGAAGCCGTTGGGATAGGGCTTGCTCTTCAGCGCCGCTGCATTGCCCGGGTCCCAGTTCAGCATCAGGTTGCGGTTGGGGATGGCCTTGAGCACCTCCGCCGCCTCCTCGCCGGTCGCCGTGTTGCAGGTCATCTCATTTTCCAGCAGCAGGATCACGTGCTCCTGCGCGCAGCGGTCGGCGGCCTTCGCCAGGCGTGCGTTGATGGCCGCGCGGAATGGCTTGGGATCGTCCAGACGCCAGTAGTCGAAGCAGCGGATGCGGTCGGTCTGAAACGTTTTGGCGAGCGAGAGGCAGCGCTCCAGCAGCTTGTCCTGCGCAGCGGCGTCGAAGTCGGCGTGGAACTGGTCGCGATGGTCGCTCTGCGGCGAGCGCGGCGCCCCTGGCCAGTCGGCTTTGAACAGCGGGCTGGCGATGTCGGTCACGCGCAGCTTGTATTTGAGCAGGATCTTGCGTGCGTCCTCGACCTGCGCCGGACTCAGTTCGGTCAGGTTCTTGTCCCACATCGAGCGCAGCTCAATCCAGCCGAGGCCGAAGTCCTGGGAGACGATGGCGCAGGCGCGTTCGAAGTCCTGCGTGATCTCGTCATTGATCACGGCCAGCCGGAACGGACAGGCAACTCCCTTCGGATCCATCGGGAAAGCTCCCGCCTTCTGGACCAGCGAAGGCACCATCGCCCCCAGTCCTACCATCCCCAACCCTGCAAGCACCTCACGTCGCGTACGACCCATGCCGTTCTGCCTCCGGTCCCGAACTGATCTCTCCGCCCCGTTTCGCGTGCACCCGGCATGCACGGCAACGCGCCGATACGTTTCGTTTCGCAACACAAAACAGGCGACAGAGTTCGCGCGCAACACGATAGCACGCCGTACCAACGACGCGATAGGGAAAGCCGGCAGCGCGATCCGAAACGGTTACATATGAGGGGAATCCTGAACCTACGGGAACACCGCTCACGCCCGAGGAGCTCGAGCCCATCGATAAACCGAACCGGAACCGAGGAAAACTCTGCCTCGTTCGCTGCGAAGTCACTACAATAGAGCCATCGATATGGTTTCTCTGATTCGATCCCTGCGATGTTGCCCTCCCATCTCGAAGATCCTGCGCTGAACGCCAACAGATGCAGGACCTGCACGCACGGTCCTGCCGTTTGAACGTGCCGTATCCCGCCATCCCCAGGGTGGAAGGGTACGACCTAGCTGCTTCGATTGAGGTCCAAAACGTGAAGATCGTACTCGCTGAGAAAGTCTCTCCTGCAACCCTCGCTGTCTTCCAGCAAGAACCCGGATGGCAGATTGTCACCCCGGATCAGATCAAGAACGGCCTGGCCGCCGAGCTGGCCGACGCCGATGGCCTTGTGGTCCGCTCCGCTGTACAGGCCGATGCGGCGCTGCTCTCCGCCGCACCCAGGCTGCGCGTTATCGGTCGTGCCGGCGTGGGCGTGGACAACATCGACACCGACGCCGCCACGCGGCAGGGCATCGTGGTCATGAACACCCCCGGCGCCAACGCCGTGGCCGTCGCCGAGCTGACGCTGGGGCTGATGATCGCCATGGGGCGGTCGATCCCACGCGCGAACGCCACCATGCACGCCGGCAAGTGGGATAAGAAGTCGCTGCAGGGGCAGGAGCTCCGCGGCAAGACGCTGGGCATCGTCGGCTTGGGACGCATCGGCCTCGAGGTGGCGCGGCGCGCCAACGCCTTCGGCATGGAGGTGATCGGGTACGACCCGTTCATCGCGCCGATCGTCGCCCGCGAGAACAGCGTGGCGCTGGTCGCGCTCGACGACATCTTCCAGCGCGCCGACTACCTGACGCTGCACGTGGGTCTGACGCCGCAGACCGAGGGCCTGATCAACCCGCAGTCCATCGCCAGGATGAAGCAGGGCGTGCGCATCATCAACTGCGCACGCGGCGAGCTGATCGTGGACGAGGCGCTGGCCGAGGGCCTCAAGTCCGGCAAGGTCGGCGGCGCGGCGCTCGATGTCTTCCGTCAGGAACCGCTCAAGGACTCGGCGTACTACGGTCTGGACAACGTGCTGCTAAGCCCGCACATCGCGGGTTCGACAGATGAGGCGCAGGAAGCGATCGGTATCCAGCTCGCCCATCAGGTGCGCGACTACCTGAAGCTCGGGGTGGTGCAGAACGCGGTGAATCTGCCCTCGCTGAGCCACGAGGAGTATGTCGAGGTGGCTCCATACATCGAGATGGCCGAGCGCTTGGGCCACTTCCTCGGTCACGCGCTGTCGCGCGCGGCGCATCTCGAAAGCATCCACCTGACCTACAGCGGCCGCATCGCGCAGGGAAAGACCGACCTGGTTCGCAACGCCGCTATCGCCGGCCTCTTCGCCGAGTCCGACCCGAACGGTGACTCGGTCAACCGCATCAACGCCGCCGCCATCGCGCAGGACCGTGGCATCCGCGTGCAGGAAGAAAAGAAGGAGTTCGTCACCGGCGGCAGCGGCTCGGTGCTGAAGCTGACCCTGCACACCGCCGGGACCGAAGGCCCAGCCACCACGGCCACCGCCACCGTGCTGCATGGCAACTCGCCCCGGCTGCTCAGCTTCGACGGCATCGACATCGAGACGCCGCTGCATGGCACGCTGATCGTGATCCGCAACCAGGACGTGCTGGGCGTCGTCGGCCGCATCGGCACCATCCTCGGTCAGCACGGGCTGAACATCGCCAACTTCGCGCTGGGCCGCGCCCATGGAACTCCGGCGCAGTCGCAGCATGCGCTGGCGGTGGTGCAGATCGATGTACACGGCGATAGCCCGAGCAGCGCGGCGATCAACACCGCACTCGAGGCGCTGCGCGAGGTCGACGCGATCACCAGCGTGCATCTGATCGCACTCGATCCGGCCTGATCCGGTCGTGTGTGGCAAGAAGGGCATGTGGTGGATGGCAGCTGAAGGCTCTCCACCATGTGCCCACAACCTGTCCAGCTTAGCCACACATTGCGCCATGTTCTACCGCACGCATACGCTCAACAGAGAGCCATTAGTTTCATCCCCCATGCAGGAGATCCGTGCTGCCTACGG
>Ga0207148_1097_pt1 | contig 18427 bp, 23 predicted proteins | sample Alteio_BWMinHeat_34_FD_153558 | JGI IMG/M metagenome (GOLD analysis project Ga0207148, IMG submission 153558) | Enriched cells from forest soil in Barre Woods Harvard Forest LTER site, Petersham, Massachusetts, United States -... | ecosystem: Environmental > Terrestrial > Soil > Temperate forest >... | reverse complement strand
AGCTAATAGCGTACGGGATGCCACAGGCCCCGAACTAGCTGTCTGCGGGTTTATGCCTTAATTACAAAAAATGACCATACGAGATCCGCATCTCGCGGATTCTCGATGATCGCTAAGGCGATCGCCAAGAAGAGATAACGAATGGCGTGCGGAATGACTCGCACGAGCCGCCAGGCGCCCGGGAACGTGCGAGGTGGCCTGTCGGTGGCGTTAAGGATGGCGCGAAACACTCGCCTTTCTCGCCTGCTGCGTCATTTCGACCAGAACCGTTCTGGTATCGGCCGGGCTTCTCACTTCCCTGGAAAATGCGATGCGTGCGCCACGAATTCCGTCTGACGTCATCAGTCGCACGTGAAAGCCGAGGCGGTCAACAGCAGTCATCGTTGCCGCCTGGGCCTCGACGCCGGCGAATACACCGGCAATCAACAAGAGCGCATCCCGATGGTCTGCATTCATGTGCTGGATGATGCCTGCCGCAGCGTCGGCAAGCGGATCGGGTTTCGCGCTCTCATATTCCGAAGCAGCGACCCACCCCATCACGCCGAAGCCACCGACGTAATACACGTCCACTATTTCCATGCGATAGAAAGCGAAGTCTTCGAAATCGACCCAATGTTTGCTGTTCGCGTAGCGTTCTAGATAGAGCTTACGTGCTGACGCCACTTCGGGCTTGGCTATCGGCACGACGGTTCCAAGCAACGTGACCCTCGATGCGCCTAGAGGATCACCGCTGGCATCAGGTTGAGTCACCAGGAGACTGGCACGGGGATCAGCTTGCAAGTTTTGGGTGTGCATGGCCATCGTGCTGATCAGGAAAATGGGGCGCCCACAGTCATCTAACCCGTACGGCATCACTGATCCGAACGGGAACCCGGGCCTTTTGCGCGAAAGTGTCGAGAGGCTGCCAATCTGGCCCAGGTAGAGCAAGGTACGCGCTCGCTCGGCAAACGATGGCTCAGGGATCGGGGGTTCCTCGCTCGCAGGGACGGGACTCGCGTGCTTTCTTATGGATGAAGACATTTTGATTTCCCCGGAAGTCGGATTAGGGGCTTCGGCGGGTTATGTCACAACAATGGCACAAATTCACCTGTGGCGTCTGTGCAATTCTCGGAAATTACTGATGAGTGGCGGGGACGACGGGACTCGAACCCGCGACCTCTGCCGTGACAGGGCAGCGTTCTAACCAACTGAACTACGTCCCCTCAATAATTTACGAAACCGCCAAAACTCGTTGTGTAGGTTTTGTGTCGGTTTCCGATACCGATACCTGGGTCTGCCGCCAGCTTCGATCAGCTTGGACGCCTGCTCAAGATCGCCGTATCGGCGATGTTGTAGCGGTCGAAGACCGACCGTGTCCCGTGCCCGCTGATCTTCACGGCTACCTTCTCGATGATGCCGCGGCGAACCATGTTGCGAATCGCCGACCGGCGAAAATCGTGTAGGTTTAGTCCAACATACCGGTCATAGTCCTTGCCGTCCTTGCGTTTGGCAGGCTCGAACCGTCCCAGGCCGGATGTCACCGCCAAAGCATACCAGTCGTCCCGGGGATCGACAACCCGAGTGCCATCCGTACGGGTAAGCAGGTAATCGTTCTCGCCCGCCCTTAAGTCCTCTTTAATCTCCTTCTGTTAGCCTCGGGTTACTCCCACTCGTCCTGCAGAGACTTTGCTTTAACGAGGTGTAATGTGAAAAATCGGTTGGCAGAAATAGGGGCGATGCTGGCAGGGTTGCTGCTGATGGTAGCAATAGGGATCTTAACCATTTATTTGATTGTTTCGACGATTCGTGCGGTCCTGGCGCGGTAACAACTGATTTGCACTTTGCACAGCGCAGCGGTTCTGGTCGTTTGGTTCCATCGCTGAGTGCGTTACCTGCAAGGTTAACGGAGCCGCCGGTACGATAAAGTAATACAGGTTCCGTACCATTGACCCTTCCAGAGGCAGCCATTTACAGTGCGCGCCATCCCTGGGAAACATGTGGGGCCGGATTTGCCGACACGCCGATTCGGCCCCCGCTAAGCCTTGGTTCTTTGCCCGCCACGTCACTGCGAGCGAAGTGATCGCAGGCAAAACTTTACTCTCGAAAGCAAAACTGCTCGATGCTCCCTACCTCAAGGCTAGCACCTGGAAAACACTTAACGAACTGATTGAAATTCTAGACAAGCGCGCGCAGACGGTTCAGCAAGCGGTCAATGAGCAAACCGCGATTGCGAACTCTGAAACCGATCCCACGGAAAAGGTCGTGGCTCACCGATAGCGTAGAAACCATTGTTCCTCGTGGATTGACCAGAATTAGGAGCAACCGCACCGGAATTTCCTCAGTCTTGAGTTGAATGTAAATAAAAATGCGAAAGTGTTCGCAATGGCACAGACCTTCGTCTTCTAGGTAACTAATCTCGGAAGCGAGGAGATAACCAACATGCTTGCGACGATCGCCGTAGTTCTGATTATTCTTTGGTTGGCAGGATTTTTTGCATTTCACGTGACCACCACTTTTATTCACGTTGCCCTAATTGTGGGCATCATACTACTCGTGATGCATTTCCTGAGACGTAGCCCAGCGAGCGCGTAGAACGCGGCCAACGCCAGTTCCTGCACTATGGCCGCGAAACGACAGGAGAGGTGGCGGGCGCAACGGGGAACTACTGAAAGACCGCGTGCTTACGCAACACACTGAGACCGGCCTGCGCGGTTTGAATCGCGTATCGCTCTGCCGGCGAACCGCCGTGGTCTGCGTTCATTTCCTGTAGGCGGCGGTCAATCGCGGCCTGTGCGGCGTTGACCTTCCAGCGGTCGGGCCCCAGGAGGGCTGCCTCAAAAGCTTCATCCCAATCGTAGCCAGGTCTCATTGGCAGGTCTCGTTCGTCCCGAATGCGAACGCGAAAATACTAGACCTATGCCGAGCCTCGTGTCTGTCCGATAAGCGACAGAAATGCATACTCACATGCTGAGAGTCGCAAAAGCTTGCGAATATGAGCGCACGTGGTGGCTCGATCGTTGGTGTCCGGTACGGCACAGTTTGACTCTCGGAAGTCGGGTACACTTTACTCCAGTCGCTCGAGGGTCTGATTATGAAGCAAACCAAAACGCCTGTTTTTGATGCCCAAGCATTTCTGGATTCAGCTGGTGTAGCTCGAAAGGTTGTAGAGTTTCACAGAAACGCGACCATCTTCACGCAGGGCGATTCCTCTAAACATGTAATGTACATTCAAATGGGCAGCGTGAAGCTCTCCGTGGTCAACGAGGTTGGCAAAGAAGCCGTGGTCGCAATGCTGGGACCGGGGGACTTTTTCGGCGAAGGATGCCTGGCAGGACAGAATGTCTGTATGGGCACGGCCACGGCGATCACACCCACTACCGTGCTCGTCATTGAGAAAGAGGAGATGGCTCGCGTCCTGCACGGGGAACACGAATTCTCCGATCGTTTTATCAAGTATATGCTTTCAAGGAACATTCGAGTCGAGGCGGACCTGATCGATCAGCTCTTTAACTCGACCGAGAAAAGACTCGCCCGGACTCTTCTGCTGCTTGCTCGCTACGGAAAGGAAGGCCAACCGCAAAGAGTTCTCGCCAAGATATCTCAAGAAACGTTGGCGGAAATGATTGGCACGTCGCGGTCGCGAGTTAATCTTTTCATGAACAAATTCAAGAAACTGGGCTTCATCCACAGCAATGGCGGGCTCCATATCAACAGTTCACTTCTAAGTGTTGTTCTGCACGATTGATAAGACTGCTAGGCGATTTCCATCAAAGAGCGGACCTAATCGTGTAATTCCATCCAAGCAGAAAAACTGCCGGGAAGCGCAGTTTCAAAATGAAAAGCAGACACTTGAAATGAATCCGGTGGCTGAGAAGATTCACGCTCAGGCAGATTGATAGAGCTTGGTCAGAACGAATTCGCGATGTCCGAGCGCTTCCGCGCAAGTGTGGCGGCCGTTGCACGTGCGGATCATGATGTCAATCAGACGATCGCCCGCCTGATCGAGTGTCATCTCGCGGCGCAGAATGCCGGAGACATCGAGATCGATGTGCTCAGACATCGTGCGCGCGGTCTTGGGATTGGCTGTGAGCTTGATCACAGGTTCTATGGGATTGCCAATCACGTTGCCCTGGCCGGTGGGGAAGAGGTGAACCACGAAACCAGCCGCGGCTTGCAACGTCACGCACTCAGCTGCCGCTGACGAAGTATCCATAAAGTAGAGTCCGGCGCCTTTTGCCGGCGCCGCCGCCGGCTCGAGTACGCCGATGAATTTCGTCTTTCGGCCGATTTTTTGCAGATTGCCGAAGGCCTTCTCTTCGATCGTAGTGAGACCACCCGCGATGTTGCCCTTGGTCGGTTGCGATTCGGAAAGATCACTGGTTTTGTGGCGCTCGATGATTTCCTGATAGGCGTTAAATACGCGCATAAATTCGTCGGCGACTTCCTTGCTGGCGGCGCGGCTGGCACACACCACTTCGGCGCCGGTCAGTTCGGAGGTTTCTCCGAAGCAGGTGGTGGCGCCGAGCGGATCGAGTTTGTCGATGAGATTGCCCACCGTTGGGCAGGAAGCCAAACCCGAAGTCGTATCGCTTTCCCCGCATTTCGTGGAGACGAAAAGTTCCTGGATTTTGCAAAACTCGCGTTGCTTTTCGGAAGCCCATTGCGCGAATTCCTGCGCCTTTCGCGAAGCCGCCGCGATGGTGCCGATATCTCCGTTTCCTTCGATTGAAAAACCGGCCACGGGTTTGCCGGTCTTGGCTATCCCTTCCACTACGCGGTTCGTCCATCCCGGCTCAATCCCGATGACGACGCAAGCCCCGACATTGGGATTCGAGCCTGTTCCGATCAGCGTTCGAAAGTGCAGCTCGAGATCTTCGCCAAACTGCAGCCGCCCGTATGGATGCGGCAGCGCCAAAGTGCCTTTGATATTGTTAGCCACAGCCTCGCAGGCGGCGTTGGAAAGGTCATCGAGCGGCAGAATGATCACGTGATTGCGGATGCCCACGCGGCCGTTCTCGCGGCGAAAGCCATAAAAATCGTAGCGGGCCATTCCTACCACCTTTTCGTTTTGAGATTGTTCGTGTGCACATGCCTGCCCTGGCCGATGTCGGCCACGGCGCGGCCCACGTCGTGGCCATACTTCAAGACAGTCTCGCCGCTCTTGATATCCCGCAGTGCGATTTTGTGACCCAGCGGCACGGCATCCAGAGCCTTCAGCGAAATCGTCTCGTCAGTCTGCATGACCCAGCCCGTCAGTTCCTGGCCGGGTCGCACGTCCTCAACCACGACCACGCCGACGGTATCGGCCTTGTCGTGCACAATGAATTGCGTAGCCATTCGTATATTTAGGCCAATAAGGAAACGGACTTTAAGCGCTCAAGGATGGCGCAAACGGATGGCTATCGGCAAGCGATTCTCAGGAAGGAAAGTCTACGCCGTGGTTTGTAATCGTGAGCATAACTGCCGGGAGGGGCGTCCTCGCAATCAGAGGACGCCGACTACAATTGCCGATTCGAAGTATTGCCGAGGAGTTTTTCCAGCAACTGATTCAGTCCAGCTCGCGAAGTGATTGGTAGCTCCGTAAATTCGACGCCCATACCCTTCCCCTTGATCGAACGTCGAACCACAGCCTTTCCCAGCACCGGTCCGCTGGGAATATCGAACTGCACTTGAAGTATTTGGCCTGCCGGCGCCGGATCCTCCGCCTCGATAAAGAGTCCTTCGAGACTGAGAGATGAAACGCGGGAGATATCGCGCCGATGGGGTCCTTCCCACGAAATCGTCATTCCTCGTGTCAGCCCGACGCGCGGGGAGCGCCGTCTTTCGGCTCCGCTTTTCTTCTTTGCGGTTGCACAGGAAGCTTTCCAGAAATCGGGTCGAAGAAAGGGGAATTCGATCTCCACTTCGAACATTCGGGCGTCCAGCGTCCGCGTGCGAATGACCTGAGCTTCGACGGGATCTTGTCCGGCTCCGCTGATCAGAAGCAACTTTTGTCCGCCGTTTACCGGGGCGCTGAGGATGAGTGTGGCGCCCTTCGGGCTTGTATTGATGGCTCGCGCTTCCTCGTAGAATGGATTCTTGTTCGGTCCATGGCCGTAAACATGAACGGTCGCGTTACCTGCGGCCTCCGATGCGTTTTCCCTCTGTGCCAAAACTGGATTCATCGGTTCGTTCTTCACGTCCTCTAGAATCTGTCCCATCGTCGTTTCCTTTCCTTTTCCCATTCCATCTATGAGTAGAGCAGGTCTAGGGCCAATCAGCTATTTCTAACTCTTTGTGTATCATCAATTTACCTATAGGCTGGGTTGGCTAGAAATTACCCATTGTCAAATCGGGGAGCGTCTGTAAACGGCGACTACACCTGGGGGGCACCAAGAGGTCAAGACCAGAGTAGCTATTCGTTGAAGGGAGTCAAAACCACGGGCAGAGAAGATGGCTGGGGTGGCTGATTCGCTTGCACATGCGGATGTTTTATTGACGAAAACACCATGAGGGGCGATGCTGTTTTGAACCTGAAGCGAACCGGAATTCTCCGGAATTATCCTGAGGCGATGGCATGAGCAGCATTCCACAGAGCACTTTAGCGGCGCGTCACTGCGTCTATTGCGGTAAGCCGGTTGCGCCGCATCATTCACAGTGCCCGCATTGCCGCGAAGCCGTTCCAAAGGTGCGCCTTGCTCCAGCGCCTGCTCCCGCCGTCAAGCGCAGCCAGATGCGCCGGGGAATTCTCTATATGCTATTGGCCCTGGTGATCCACTATGTGGCCCTTCGCAGCGACAGTTTGAACTTGCCTTTTTCCGTGAATCCCGCCGTTACCTATCTTGCAACCATGATGTTTCTGGCCGGATTGGCCTTGACGCTGTACGGCTTCCTCACCAAAGTCACAGCTTAACTTTGCTGTTGTTCCTTAATCCCGCAAGCTTGCTCCAGAGTTGCATCAGGCGGTACGCTTGATTCCTTGCTCGTGAATTTCTAGCTCGATCGTTCCCGTGCTTGTGCTCCGTCGCGTGCGCCATTTCGCGCGAGAGAATTGAAGACAAATGAAATGAAGCCCTGGAAGCTAGTTTTGTTGGCGGTGGTCGCTGTCGTCGTTGCCGCCGCAATTTATGCAGCCGTCCTGGTTCGGCGTGGCTTCAGCGCTCGCGAAACCCCCTCTTGGATCGAGGCGTTTGCGGCGAACATTGCCAAGAGTCTCGCAGTTCCGGCAACTTATAGAATGAAAAATCCCTATGCGCCCACGGCTGAAAGTCTTCGTGAAGGAGAGGAGCACTTCGCCGATCACTGCGCTATCTGTCACGGCAACGACGGAAGCGGCGACACGCTCTTTGGAAAAGGACTTTATCCCAAGCCTCCGGATATGCGTAGCGCTGACACCCAGAACAAAAGCGATGGCGAACTCTATTACACAATCGAAAACGGAGTGCGCTTGAGCGGTATGCCCGCGTTCGGTCCCGGTTCGGTTCCCACTTCAGGTGACCAAGCCGCCGGCGACGCCGAGAACTGGAGGCTGGTTCTCTTCATTCGCCACTTGCCGCAAATCACCTCCGAAGAACTTGAGGAGATGAAAAAGCTGAACCCTAAAACAGAATCCGACCGCGCCGAGGAGCAGCAGGAAGACGAATTTCTAAATGGTGGTAAAGTTCCCGCTCCCGCCGCCGAAGGCCATCACCACTAGATCGCTCCAAAACACTTTTTGCACCGATTTAACGCTCCTTCACGGAAACAAGTGGATATGATTCCCGCGAGTTTGGGGCAGCCGGTATGCTGTCCACCAAAACGTGGCAAAGGTTCGAAACGCCGGCTCCGGGTCATGGCGAGGACATTCGAATTAGCACAAGGTTGGAACTCTGGAAATTATGCGGTATAAGAACGCCGGCTAGGGGGCCAGTTAGTTTGAATTGTGATCGCGCAGCAAGGAGGCGACCAAAATGTGGGAGGCACTGGAACAAACAGGGTGGGTGAAGACCTTGGGCAGCACCGGATGGATGTATTCGACGGTGTCTGTGACTCATTACTTGACGATGTTCTGGTTTATCGGATCGGTTGCCGTCGTGGACTTACGGGTTATGGGCCTTGTGGCACGCAAGCGCGGCCTCGGAGAACTTGCCGAGCAGCTTTTCCCGTGGGCTTGGATCGGATTTACATTCGCGGTGATTTCCGGCTTCCTGATGTTTGCGACGGCCGCCGGCGATTGGGCGCCTTCAAAAGTCTTTCACGTCAAGTTGACGCTGATCGTAGTCTCGGCGCTGTTCGCCTTCATCGTTCAGCGCGGATCGCGGAAGTGGGGTCTCGATCCAGAGATATCTCGGGCCGCGAAAATCATCGCGCTGATCTCTTTGTTGCTGTGGATTGCGACGATTCTTTCCGCGTCTGAAATTCCCGCCCTGGAAGGGCTTGGCTAGAGCTTTTCCGCGCTTCAGCGGCAGAAAAGGATAGCTCCTATGCATGACACGCTGTTGGCGTTCGCGAAGTGGTTGGAGGGCACGCCCTGGGGATTAATGACACGCGAGTCAATATGGGCGTACCCGTTCGTGCAGCTGATACATTTCACCGGCCTCTCGATCTGGTTGGGAACTAATTTCGCTCTGGATCTCCGGCTGTTGGGAGTAGGCAGCCGCCGCGCGACAGCCGCCCAACTCGCGCAGGAACTCTTCGCCTGGAACTGGATCGGCTTCGCTATCGTTCTCACTGGCGGATTCATGCTCTTCTCCGGAATCGCGACCGCGTTTATCTACAACATTGCGTTTCAGTGGAAGCTGGGCATGTTTGTTCCGCTCGCGCTTACATGGCATGTCGTCGTGCAGCGAAAGGCGCGAGTTTGGGGCCAAACAAGCGAGACGCCCGGAATTGCCCGGTTTGCGGCGCTCACGGAGATTCTGCTCTGGATTTGCGTCGTTACGGCAGCCGTGGAGATCCCGAACTACTAATGAGAGCTGCAAACGGAAGCAGGACCTGCGATCAGCCGGCCTGCGAAGGGCGAAAGTGACATGCGCCCATTGCTCGCGTAGAATGCCAGCAAGGAGAAATCAAATGAAACTCCGCGCTTTAGTTCTCATCGCTTGCATTTCGTTGATTGCCGCCGCGGCCCTGGCCCATGGCGATGAAGAGCACGTCATCGGCACAGTGGCGAGCGTAACCAAAGATTCCATCACCGTGAAAACCACGGCGAACGCCCTCGTAACTGTCGCTGTTGTGTCCCAGACCACGTTTAACAAAAACAAAGCTGCCGCCAAACTCTCTGATTTGAGCGTCGGTGATCGCGTGGTCATTCACGCCAAAGAACCCACCGAAGGCAAGCTCGTCGCGGACACGGTCCAGTTCAGCACTCCCGCTGCGAAAGCAGCTCCGAGCGCCGCGAAGTAAGGCTCTAGCCCAAAGTTTTATTGACAGTCAGCCTGCTGCGCACCTTCTGGCGCAGCGCCACCTCGCTCGGCTTGCCACCAGTTCGTTTGAGCCAATCCTCGAGCTCCGCTACCTTGACGTTGTAAAACGTCGATTCGCAAACCTCCACGCGCAATGTTCCCGTGTCCAGCGAAGCTTCGCGGCTCCAGTCGCCGCGCCGGAATTGCTGCAAGGCGACCGCACCGGCTTCATAAAGGCTCGCCGCCATGACTTCCGCGACGTGCTCGACGCCTTCCTCATCTCGGAAGCTCACCAGGCATCTCCGCGATTGACCCATGGCAGGAGCATACCACAAGTGTTCGCTTTATATTCGCTCATGTATGTCTAACCGCCAGACAAATAAGGGGTCACGACCCCAAGTTCCGGTAACGGATTCAGGGTAGTACAGCGCATTAGCACCGCTACTTGACGATTGTCCGGTATTTCTATCGGCTCAGGCATGGGTGACGATAGTAGCCGCTATGTAGGGAATACACTTGATCTGGAGGCTTACATGAAATTCAAAGTTGCCGGAGCAATGCTCGCCTTAGCGCTTATGTTGGGCGCCGCGCGGGCGCAGACAGACGAAACGAAGAAGGAAACCCATAAGAACGCGCGCACGGTGACGGGCTGCTTGCAAAAGGATGGAGACGAATATCAGGTGCTCGCTAAAGACGGCAGCACTTGGGAAGTGAAGAGCGACAGCGTCGATCTCGCGAAGCACGTCGGCCACACCATTACAGTAACCGGCGCAGTGCAGAACGCGGCCCTACACGGGGCTAAGGAAGATACCAAGGCCGCAGCGAAGGAACACGGCGTGGACAAGAACGCCACCGAGCATGGTCACATGATTGTCACGAACCTGAAGATGGTCAGCGGCAGTTGCGAGAAGTAGCATAAGCATCCTGCAACGAGCATTTTACGGAGGAGGAGTTATGAACTGGGATCAAATAGAAGGGAAGTGGAAACAATTCGGCGGTAAGTTTCGCGAGAAGTGGGGCAGGCTGACCGACGACGATTGGCAAGTGATCGGTGGTAAGAAGGACCAACTCGTCGGGCGAATCCAGGAGCGCTACGGGATCGCCAAAGAACAGGCGCAAAGAGAAGTGGATGATTTCGTGCGCTCCATGCCGGCGGAGGATTTCGGAACGCAGACGACCTCCGACCCGGGGAAGGCGCGGCGTGCGGGCCAACAGTAAGCTCGTAATACCTTGACTTCGGACGCTGCGGCGCCCGACCGTCAACTCAAAGGGCTACTCGTGCAAAGCGAGTAGCCCTTTCCATTTTGAGACCACGGCCGCGCGCAGAGTTCGCAAAAAGATTGGCCCAGCCGATGACTCCCGACGCGCGTATATATATCCTGAGGTTGATGGGGCGCATCACACGATAAAAGAGCCGCGTGCAGAATTCGTAGGCACGCTGGCGCTTACAGGTCATAGCAAGGTTAAAAGCAGGTCAAAACGATGATGCGAAATCGATTTTCGTGGGGCTTCCGCCCTGCAACCTATGTTGCGCTTTGCGTATTGGCGGGGCTGGCCTTTGCGGTCGCACCCGCGCCGGATTTCCCCGATCCCGGCCATGCTCCCATGAGCCGTGCGAAGCAGGAGCAACTTGGATTGCAGGCCGCCGCTCAGGTCTATCAGCAAGTGCCTGTCCTGCCCGATTCGAGCCCGGAAACGCAATACATCCAGTCATTGGGCAAACGGCTGGTCGCCGTCATTCCCAAAGACCGCACCTGGCCATACCAGTTCCACGTTGTGGCGCAGAAGGAAGTCAACGCCTTTGCGCTTCCCGGCGGGCCCATGTTTGTGAACGTAGGCACGATCACGACTGTGGACAATGAGGCGGAACTCGCTGGAGTTATGGCCCACGAGATGGGCCACGTCTATATGCAGCACTCCGCCAAGCGACAGCGACAGACCGAGGTTGTCGACGTTATCGGCGCCCTCGCCGGAGTTGTAGGAGGCTCTGTGGCGGAGACCGGCGTCGCGCTTAGTGCCGGTACACTCTTACTGAAATACTCGCGAAAAGACGAATCCCAGGCGGACGCGTTCGGCGCCATTGTCTTATGGAAAACGCAGTACAATCCCATGGCGCTGGCTGACTTTTTTCGAAAGTTGCAGGCCAGCACCAAGAACGGTCCTCAGTTCCTGAGCGACCACCCCAACCCCGGTAATCGCGAACAGGCCATCCAGAACGAGGTACGCAACTGGCCGGCAGAGAATTACAAAACAGATAGTCCGGAGTTCGCCGGCGTCCGCGCGCACGCCGGCGGCGTCCATGCCTATACGGCCCAGGAAATCGCGGCGGGCGCCAAAGACGGCCGCTGGAAGACCGAAAATGCAAAGAATGGCGCCATATTCGCTGGCGCCTCCACTCAATAACGCCCGAACCGGCTGAATTGCAGATCGGGGGATTTAAACTGCCGCTCGCCTCTAAACTTAGGCCCGCCGGAAAAAATAAGGCCGCTGTCAATCTCGAATGGTTAACAGACTATTCGTGCTATTCGCGGCGCTTGCTCCTTCCGCCTGACGGTATGCCCGCCGAAACTTCTTCCGTAGCACGCGGTTCCACCACATCAAAGCGCCGGTCACAGCCGAGATTCCGGGAACGAGCCCGAAGAGCGTCCAAAGCGACTCGGTCAACGCGTTGAACCTGCCGAAATGAAGTTGCGCGATCCAGGAAAGAAATAAGCCCGCGAAAAGGTGAACGCTGGGACCGAAAAGTGCGGGAAAGCAAAAGTAGATACCCGAAATTCCCCAGATCATTACAAAAAGCCAGCACCAGAATCCCATCGCGCTATGCAAGTCCCAATTGAGCCGGGGGAAGTGCGCTTTCCAACTGACCGTCGTGCTGCGCCGCCAATTCTTGATGCCGGGCCACCAGAGAATAGCCCCGGTCAGCGAAAGTAAAGTAACAACGCACGAGCCGATGCCGTTCACGTACCGCCCGGTGCGCCCGCCGAGAAGATTGTCGTGTAAATCGGCGAGCCAGGTCAGAATGCGCTCAACTGCCGAATGAGCATTGCCCAGATCTGCGCCGGTATACGGATCGAATAGCCGCTCGATTCGCTTGTGAGCGCGCTCCAGGACGACGTAGTCCGGTCCATCCGGCGGCTCTGCCTCGCGCACGTTATCCACTTCATACGTGGGGTAGGCTCGTTGCGCCTGCTCGGTCAATTCTTCCACGCTCATCCGGCGCCCGGAGTCGACCAAAACCACAACTTTTCGCGAGAAGCTCCTGGTAAGCTCGTGTCGAAAGACGAGTGCGCTGCCGGAGATGCTGATCGCCACGACATAAGTTCCGATTCCGATCCCGGCCCACAAATGGATCTGAAAAAAGGCTCTCCGAATCCACAGCCTTTGAGGTCGCTGAACCCATTGCTGCCAGGACGTCATTTCCCGTACGGTGGCTTGAGCACTCATCTCAAATTCGAATGATTCCGCGGCGCGGGGTGAGCTGGTTCGCCAGTATAAACCGTCTGGCTCCGCAAGGCCTTCGTCAGCGCCCGTCTACGGGCGTCACCTGCTTGACTGCGGCCCAACCTGTCTTTAGAATCGCGTTCAACCTGTATTGTTAGAGGTCCCGACGTGAATGCATTCTGTCGAACAAGTAGGAGGTCGCTCTTGAAAGGCAAACTCTTAATCGCCTTCGCTCTGCTTCTCAGTTTTTCGGCCCTTTCCCTTCCGCTCGCCGCGCACCACGGCAATGCGGCCTATGACGCCACAAAACAAGTCAATCTCAAGGGGACCGTCACGCAATTCATATGGGCCAATCCCCATTGCGTGGTTTTGTTCGACGCAACCGATGAGAGCGGCCAGGCGGTGCATTGGATGGCGGAGACGGAAAATCCTACCACCATGACCAACATGGGTTGGCTCAAGAGTTCCCTCAAGCCTGGCGATGCGATCACGATTCGGGTGATCACGGTCAAAAATGGCAAGCCGATCGGCCGCATTGTGTGGGTCGAAACGCCCAGCGGCCAGAAGTTGCCCGGACGCCTGCTCCCGACCGTCGACGACGCCAAGCAGTAGGCTGCCCATATGCTCAAGAGCTTTGCTGTGCCGACCTTCGCGCTGGGCGTGTTGCTATTCTGCCCATTCGTGCACTCTCAAGCCGCGCCCCAGGAACCAGCACGTCGTCCGGATGAGTCACGTCCGGCGTTCACGCTGGATAATCGTCGCGACGGCTGGGGTCGGCCCGTAAAGCCAGCCGTAAAAGGCCAGAAGTCAGACCCTGCGCCCGTACACGACATTTCGGGAATCTGGGATCCAGGCGACGCCGGGATCCAGGCGCTTGGCCCCGCGGCAATGCCGGAGGACGGCAAACCCGAACATCGTCCGCCTTACACCCCTGCAGGCGTGGAAAAGTTGAACACCACCAAGCCGAGCAACGGTGCGAGAAGTGTTGTGGCAGTGCAGAGCGACGATCCCGTTATTGCCGGTGATCCCCAGGGAATTCCTCGCGAAGATCTTTTCGAACTCAGGACCACTCAAATCTTCCAAACGCCTGTGGCAATCTACATGTTGTATCAATTTGGCAGGGTGTGGCGAGTCATCTGGACAGACGGGCGCGAGGTCCCCAAGGATGCCGAGCCGCGTTGGTTCGGCTACTCGGTCGGCAAGTGGGTTGATGACAACACGCTGGTCGTCGAGACCACAGGATTAGACGAAAGAACCTGGATCGACCACGCGGGCCGCCCGCATAGCGATGCCCTGCGCGTGGAGGAACGCTTCCACCGCGTGGACCGTGACCACCTGGAGCTCTCGGTCACCATTGACGATCCCAAGATGTATACGAAGCCCTGGGCGGCCCTAAACAAATTGGTCTTCAATCTCGAGCCACAAACCTTCGACGTCAGGGAGATGTTCTGGTCGCCCACAGAATTTCAGGGCTACAACAAGTTGCTCGGCGAGACCGCGGGCGAAAGCGACACAAAGTAGCTCCGTCCAAAATTATGAGAGGGATTAGCGCAGCATTCCTGCTCTTCCTGGCCGCTTTGACCCCTGCACGCGCTGGCAATCAGTCGGCCCAGGGTGGGCGAATCGTGGTTGCCAACGAGCATGCGTCAACCCTGCAGTTTTTCGATTTGGCGACCGGGCAACTCCTCAAAGACGTTCCCACTCTGAAACGCCCTCACGAAATGGTTATCGATCGGGAAGCGGGCGTTGCCTATGTCAGCATCGCTTACAAGGACGGCCCGTGGGATCAGTATGAGAGCCCGGGAAATCAGATCCAGGTGATCGATCTGGAGAAAATGGCGATCGCCGATACGATAGATATCACGCCGCACTGGGCGCCCCATGGGCTTGCGTTCGATCAAAAGAGCGGCCTTCTGTACGTCTCCTGTGAATCAAGCGGAGGTGAAGTGATCGTAGTGGATACGAAGCAGAAGAAGGTGTTGGGTTCAGTAAAAGTTGGAGTGCCGCATCCGCATTCGATCGCCGTAGTTCCCTCGCTCAACAAAGCCTACACAGCGAATAAAGATGTGCAACACATCTCCGTCGTCGATCTTAAAGCGATGAAGCCTCTGAAGGACATCCCGGCCCCCACGGGTACGGACGGCATTATTGCTACGCCCGACGGCAAATACGTCTTCGTCGGCAATTTTAAGGGCACGGAGTTGCTGGTCGTTGACCCGAAAAAGGACGAAGTTATTAAGTCCATTCCTTTTGATTTGCCTCCGAGTACGTTTGCGCTTTCTCCGGACGGCAGCAAGCTGTACATAACCTTCCACGATCTAGGCACAAGAGACGGCAAACAGGTACTCGACCAACCTGGCTTCGTGCAGGAACTTGATGTGGCGACTCTGAGGCCAGGCGCAAAAATGGAAGTCGGACATTTCCCGCTCAACATGACGGTGACGCAGGATGCAAAGACTGCCGTTGTGGACACTACGGCGGATGGCTCGATCGCCGTCGTCGATCTCGCGCAAATGAAAGTAATTCGCAGAATCAAGACAGATGAGTGGCCACACGGAGTCGTTGTGTTCTAGAAATCCCTGAACCAGCCCCCAGAAACCGCACGAAGAAACCGCCCGCAGAAACCACGACGACGAGCTAACTGCAATTCTTCACACAAGGCCCCAATATCCCCATTATCCGTCTCGGTTCGGCCAGTGGAGCCGGCGTGGCATCGAGTCTGTTTCCGCTGCTAAAATGCGGCTCCATCCTATGCGGACAAGGGGCTGCGATATGCGGACACATACATCACCGGCCTGCATTCTTCTATCCTTGTGCGCTCTAGTGCTGGGCGCCGGCTGCGCTCTCGCACAATCCCCAGGCCCTCAGCCCTTGCCGATGCCGGCGCCGATTGCTGCACCGAGGGATATTCCGTATCCCGCCGCGATCCGCCTCAATGTGGACGCCACCGACGTCGAGCGGCGCATCTTCCGCGTTCGCGAGGCCATTCCGGTGCGCGCCGGCGAGCCCCTCGTTCTTTTGTATCCCCAGTGGTTGCCCGGCAATCACTCGCCGTCCGGACCGGTCGATAAGCTTGCCGGCCTGATGATTCACTCGAGTGGCGCGCGCGTGGAATGGGTGCGCGATCCCGTGGACGTCTTCGCTTTCCACGTTGCCGCGCCCGCGAGTGCAACGTCGCTCGATGTGGATTTCCAATTTGTCTCGCCGGTCGATACGCCTGAAGGCCGCATCGTGATGACTCCGGACATGCTGAATCTGCAATGGAACGCTGTAGCGCTCTACCCCGCAGGCTATTTCGCGCGGCAAATCATGATGGAGCCCAGTGTTCGCCTGCCCGATGGCTGGCAATTCGCGACTGCGCTTGAGACGGCTTCAACGACTGGCGGCCTCACCACCTTCAAGCCCGTATCTCTCGATACCCTGGTGGATTCGCCCATCTTCGCGGGCCGGTATTTCACCCGCCTGGATCTGGACCCTGGCGGCGTCGCGCCCGTTCACTTGGACATCATCGCCGACCGCGCCGATTTGTTAGAGGTGAAGCCCGAGCAACTGGAAGCGCACCGCGCCCTGGTACAGCAAGCCTACAAACTTTACGGCTCGCATCACTACAATCACTACGACATTCTGCTCGCGCTCACCGATCACATGGGCGGCATTGGCCTGGAGCATCACCAGTCGAGCGAGAACGCTACCGTTCCGGCCTACTTCACCGAATGGGACAAGAACGCGGATGCCCGCGATCTGCTCCCGCACGAATTCACGCACTCCTGGAACGGCAAGTTCCGGCGCCCGGCCGACCTGTGGACGCCGAACTTCAACGTGCCCATGCGCGATAGCCTGCTGTGGGTCTACGAAGGCCAGACCCAGTATTGGGGGTATGTTCTGGCGGCTCGTGCGGGTCTTCTGACGAAACAACAAACCCTCGATGCTTTGGCAGCCACCGCGGCGGCCTATGACCATCGCGTTGGCCGGGAATGGCGCGCCCTTCAGGACACCACCAACGATCCCATCGCCGCCATGCGCCGGGCCCTTCCCTGGCCAAGTTGGGAACGCAGTGAGGACTATTACTCCGAAGGCCAGCTGATGTGGCTCGACGCAGACACGCTGATTCGCGAAAAGTCCGGCGACCGGCGCTCTCTGGACGATTTCGCCAAGGCATTTTTCGGAATCAGCGACGGCAGTTTCGTTCCGTCTACGTACCTGTTTGAGGATGTTGTGAAGGCGCTGAACTCGGTTCAGCCCTACGATTGGGAAACGTTCCTGCGCGCTCGGCTGGATGGTCATGGCCCGGGAGCGCCTCTCGATGGTCTTACTCGCGGCGGCTACAAACTCGTCTATACCGAAACGCCATCCGATTATTTCAAGGCCGCCGAGACCCGCCGGAAGGCAACCGATCTGACCTATTCCCTTGGCATGGTCCTAGGGGCGGACGGTCGAGTCAACGGCGTGCTGTGGGATGGGCCTGCCTACAAGAAGGGAATGACCGTCGGCGCCCAAATCGTTGCTGTCAACGGAACTGCTTTTGATGGCGACCGCCTGAAGAATGCCATCAGCGATGCGAAGCAGCGCGGTGCCATAAGTGACGCGAAGCAGAATGCATCTCCTATCGAATTGCTCGTCAAGACTGGGGATCGCTTTCGAACGGTTGCGCTCGATTACCACGACGGGCTTCGCTACCCACATCTGGAACGCGACGGAAGCGGCCCGGCGCGCCTCGATCAGATTCTCACCCCGCGAAAATGAACGGCCATCGACCCGGCCGTTTCTTTCGCTCTCGAGAGCCGAGTAGTCGTCTTGCAGCAAACTGCCTAATCAGATAGATTTGCAAACAAAGCGCCGGAGTGGCGGAATGGCAGACGCGGCGGACTCAAAATCCGTTGGGCGCAAGCCCGTGAAGGTTCGACTCCTTTCTCCGGCACACCTCCTCCGATGGCCCCGCTTTTTTCTCCGATCTCAAGCCTCGCTGATCCCGTTGCGTATGGCGTAGCGCACCAACTCCCCCGTCGAACGGCAGTTTGTCCTCAGCATGATATTGCGTCTGTGCGTCTCCACCGTCTTCTGACTGATGCCGAGCATCTCGGCAATTTCCCTGCTATTACGTCCCTGGGCAAGAAGTCTGACGATCTCTTTCTGACGATCACTCAGACGCGGCGTGGGGTTTCCGCCGTCGCTCTTTCGCGGTCGGTGGACGGCAGGCGCCGTCGCTGTTGGATAGAAGGTTTGGTTCTTGAGCACGGTTTTAATCGCGGATACGAGATCGCGGTCAGGCGCACTCTTCAGGACGCACCCGTGTACACCGGCTCGTCGCATCTCTTCGATTAGCTCATCGTTGTCATGAACTGTGAGAATCAGTACTTTCGTGTCTGGCAGGTTGCTAAGAACATTGCGCGCGGCATCCAGCCCGTTGATCTCGGGCATACTGAAATCCAGGATGGCCACATCCGGCTTGACGAATTTAGCTTTTTCTATCGCCTCTCGTCCATTGCTTGCCTCGGCTATCACTCTCCAATTCGGATAGTTTTCAACGATGGCGCGAACGCCTCGTCGAAACACGTTGTGATCATCTGCAATGAGAAAACGAAGTTCAGGCACCTGCTCCCCCTGGGTAGAGAGCCGAGGCGAACCCAAAACTGTGCGTGCACCCT
>Ga0207148_1109_pt1 | contig 18475 bp, 23 predicted proteins | sample Alteio_BWMinHeat_34_FD_153558 | JGI IMG/M metagenome (GOLD analysis project Ga0207148, IMG submission 153558) | Enriched cells from forest soil in Barre Woods Harvard Forest LTER site, Petersham, Massachusetts, United States -... | ecosystem: Environmental > Terrestrial > Soil > Temperate forest >... | reverse complement strand
AACGTCTGAAGAACGTGCTCTCAAGACTCAGGAGAATTCTCGGCAACAATCTGCCCTATATCGGGGGTGAATGGGGTGGTCTTATCAGGCTCCTCCAGAAACCGATACCGAAAACCCGTTCTCTTATCATCCAAGACGCACATCTTGCAGTGACCCGTGATCGCTCAGGATCGGGAACCTCCGACGAACCTGCCAGTCGATCGTTATTTCACGCCAGTGACTACGTCGACCTGGAAGCGTGCCTTCGAGTCGCCAAAACATTGCCACCCATGAATCGCTTGCGGGGCGAATTAGCAATGCTGGACGCGTATCCAGCCCAGAAGCTCAGAATTTGCACGATGCTGGTCGACCTCGCTGTCCATCCTGACGTTAATATTTCAAGCCCGGCAAATACGCTGCTTTGTACGCGCCCATATGATCCGGCCGTGAAAAGTGCAGCGAAAACCCGTGCGAGTGTGTTGCCATACGCCTCTGAGTTGATCCGGGAGCACATGAAGGTCGAACATTTTGAAAAAGTGAGACAAATGGAACCATGCAGCCACGTTTTAAGCGCGTTGAGGATTAAGGAGCCAGAAAACACGATTATCGAAGCGATGATCTTCAATGACTCATTTCGAGAAATGGAAGTAGAACAAACCCTTCGCTACTGGGAGAGCGATCTTGAGACCGCAATTGAGCGGATATTTGAACATTGGCACAGACGTGAACGCTGGAAAGATGCGCTAATGCACGCGCATGGTATCGGCAGGATCATTCACATTCTCGATAAGTATTATGAAAAACTACGACGATTTGATGCCGATCGCCCCGTATCGAAATATCGGTGGGGCCTGTTGTGGCTAATCAATGAGCATCGAGTGATGTTTCAGAAGGCTAAGCTTCGACGCTTGGCAATTGGCGTGGCAGAATGGCAGCGGACTTTCTTTAGGAGGGGGCTAGGACACGACATGGGCTTTTGGACCGGTCCGCTGCTAAAGGATCTCGGCTTAAGTAAATAATGGAGACAGTCCCCTGAATCGGATCATGCGGACATGCGAAATTCGACTTCACATTTCAAGCTGTCGCCTGATCTCGGCAACATCCTCTGCTATCGTGCTCTTATCGGTATTCACTACAATCCGTTCACGCTCTAGCGGATCTGCAGCAGTTTGTAATTTCCAATAAAGGTCCGGAGTCCGATTGGCGGCGACATGCGTCGCACTGGAAACGTCAGCCAGTATTCTTTTCACCGCAGTCTCGTCCGAGCAGATGCAATGGATGAGAAAAAGGGGTACGCTGGCTTCGCGTGCAAGCTGATCCAAACCCGATAGCTGTCCGGCGCGGGAGTATGTACGTCCATCGAAAATGATTGGCCGACCTGGCGACCGCCTGAGCAAGTGTGCAGCGACTTCGTATGTAATCCTTACGCAAAGATCGTCTTGATCGGACGAGTACTCGATATCCTCAGCAGAAAAAAGGGCAGCTCTTACGGTGTCTTTGCTGAGAATGACAGCCCGTCTGTCGGCAAGACTTTGAGCTAGTGCTTGGGCGAGAGTCGTTTTCCCCGTTCCGGGAAGCCCGACCATTGCAATAATCATCGCAATATCCTTGAATGTTCCGTTGGCTTAAACCAATAACCGAATCTTTTAGTCCCCGCCCTTGGCGGCGACAGCCACGGCTACGGCATCAAACATATTACTCCAGTAGTGTTCTTTGTATTTATGCGTCTGCTCAAGGTGAATGCGGAGTTCCGGAAACGTCGAGCACAGAATCTTTGCCACATCTCTCTTTGTTGCTGAACCGCTGCCTGCCACGGCTTTCTTCACTGTCTTCGGGCTGATCTCTTTGACTTCCAAGCCGATGCCTCGGCCAAGCTTTGTGATCTCCCGTCCCAACGCTACCAATGTCGCGGAGCGATTGCCATAGCCCATGAATGGCCGTTCTATCGCCAGCATGTTTGGTTTGTGCAAACCAATAAGCCGATAAATGATCTGGCTCCCCTGGAGCAGAATCGAACTGGGAGTTTTTCTATCCGTGATGGTCTTAACTCCGTAGTGTTCCAGTTCGTTGCCGACGAGGACGGCAACTCCCATTTCCCGGGTTCCCGGATCAATAGCGAGGATCTTGCGAATAGTTGTGTTGTTGCTTGGGTACATATTTTGGATTTCTTGTTTGAGTTTCCTGAAGAAACGAATCGACGGACGGAAGCCCTCATTCGCGTTCCGTATCAGCTTGCGAATGCTGTTGTTCCTCCCGCCGAGCGTATTTTTTCAACAGGTAAAGGAAAAGGGCTCCTCTGGTCTTGCGAATCTTTTCGGCGGGGATCTTCAAAGTCTGCTCATGAGCGCGCCGGATAAGAGCTTCCGGGTAACGCTTGATCAGAATTCGGAAGAATGAAATGTCCTCCGCCTCGCCGAGATCGCGGGCGATCTGGCCGGCGAGTTCATCATTATTTTGGGTTGTTTGTTTTGGCATGGGGGGGTGGAGTGGATAAGTTGGCGAATTTATCCACAGGAGTGTCACCCGTAACCGGTTCCGTCGGATCCGACGGCGGTTGCGGTGTTTTAATTTTAAAAAAACACGGCGGTTGCGGATACGGATACGGTTCCGTCGCATCCGGGTCTTGTGCATCTTGGGGCAGATTTTGTGAGATTTAAGTTCATCTTAGAAGAGCGAATTAGGAAATAAAAGGAACGAAACTGCAAATCGATCTGGCTTGAGGTGTCCTGCTTAATAGGGACTTTAAGACAAGGGTTTGGACTTATTCACGAGGCGCTCTCGACGGAGCATCATTGCGTGATGGAGGCGGGATGTGAGTTCGGGAAACAAGGAACTGACCGGCGTGTTGAGCGCGAGTTCCAAACTGATGGCATTTATTAGACTCGGGTATTTTTCGCTGCGTTCGTAGCGCGAAATGTCGGCAACCGATTTGAGTCCCATCAAGTAGGCGACTTGTTTTTGACCCAGATCGCGTTTTTTGCGATACAACCACAGTTTGTTCGGCAGTCTGTGGAGTGATGTATCCGACAGTGGTTGTTGCGGCGTCGGACCGTGCGGTTCCCGCATGCGATTGCGATTTTGTTTCTGCTTTTGAGTTGGATGTTGATTTTTGTTGTTTCCCTCCATACACGCTAGGTTAATGATTAGTCTTGTTTTCACTCTACCAACGGCGCCGAACGGCGACAACTCGATAAATTTGCCTCTTCAGGCAAATCCAGGCGGCTACTTCTGGATAACTCATGGACAACTTCTCAGTTATTCAAGGGACTTGAGTCTACCGGCAAAATTGCACCCCTTTTTGCCAGATTTATAAACTGCTTTGATGATAGTAAGTAACCATCGTCAGAAGCATGTCTCAGAACCAAGAACAACATTCCGACCGAACCGACGCTTCGGATTTAGCAGCGATCTATCCGGATCTCACTCCACATCGTCTTCAAGAAGCTGAAGAAAATCTGGAGGCGTATATCGAACACACACTCGTAATGTACGAGCGCATTCGGCAAGACCCGGAAGCTTACCGTCAGTTACGAGCTTTGACAGGCCGGGCTTCGTCTGGCTATGATGACATTGGTCGAACCCCACCTTAATAATTAATCAATTCGCTTAAACAACTAAATTTCCATGAAAAACTGTTTCGCATACACCCGTGTCTCCACGGCCAAGCAAGGAGAACAGGGCGTCTCGCTTCAGGAACAGCGCGACGCCATCACGCGGTATGCCGACCGCAATAGTTTGAAGATCGTTCAATGGTATGAAGAACGAGAGACTGCAGCTAAGCGCGGCCGTGCGGTCTTTACCCAAATGCTCCGGCAACTCAAGAACGGCGACGCCAATGGGATCATCATTCACAAGATCGATCGCAGCGCCCGCAATCTGCGCGACTGGGCCGATCTGGGAGAACTGAGCGACGGCGGCATCGATGTCTATTTCGTCAACGAAAGTCTGGATCTCCACTCCCGCGGAGGGCGGCTGTCCGCCGACATTCAAGCAGTGGTCGCGGCCGATTTCATCCGCAATCTACGCGAAGAAACCCGCAAGGGGTTTTACGGAAGGCTCAAGCAGGGCCTGTACCCAATGCCGGCGCCGACCGGTTATCTGGATGAGGGAAAAGGAAGGCCAAAGGCACCTAATCCGGTGAAGGCTCCGCTGGTCCGCAAGGCCTTTGAACTTTACGCAACTGGCCGGTACAACATAACCAGTCTCGCAGAGGCCGTCTTTAAACTCGGCCTGCGAAACCGCAACGGCAAAAAGCTGAGCCGAAACGGCCTCTCCGTCATGCTCAACAATCCGTTCTACATCGGGTTGATCCGTTTAAGGAGGACTGGCGAGAGCTTTTCCGGAAGCCATGAGCCGATCGTCAAGACCAGCGTATTTCGCCGGGTTCAGGACATACTTCGCGGCAGGACCGTAGCTGTCGAAAATCGCCACGACTTCCTATTTCGACGATTGCTCAAATGTCGCCTTTGCCGGTATTCCCTTATCGCCGAACGGCAAAAGGGTCATGTGTACTACCGCTGCCATACTCCAAATTGTGCCGTGAAGTGCGTTCGCGAAGAAAGCGTCCATGACCAGCTCGCCGAACAGGTTTTGCCGCTCCAATTGGACGGTGTAGAAAAACACTATATTCGAAAGAAACTCTCCGCCATGAAGCGGGACTGGGCCAAGCAATATGAGGACAACCTTCGCTCGCTGACCTTGAGCATTGGCGCAATTGAAGAGCGGCTGAACCGTCTAACAGATGCGTACTTGGATCAAGTGATCGACAAATCGATATTTGGCCAAAAGAAAACAGCCCTGCTTCTGGAGAAGAAGGGGCTGGAAGAAAAACTCTCGGAGTTGAAGAGCAATGGAACCGCAGCCATGCCGAACATGATCGAAGAATTCCTCGAACTGGCGGGTAACGCTTACTTGCGCTGGAAAATGGCAATAGATGAAGAAAAACGTGATTTGTTGCGGGACATCGCCTCGAACTGTGAAGTCGATCAGAAAACCGTGACGCTTAAGCTGAAATTGCCGTTCAGTGAGATCGCTGCGCGCCCTGTTTGTACAAATGGTGCCCCATATCGAGACAGAGCTCGAACCTGGAATAGGTTAATTCTACGGTTGTCCACGATTCTGTCAACTCAACCAAGCCTCACGATTCCGTCAAATCGTCAGGCGTCCACCGCTACCTTTAATATCGCAGCTTGATGGGTTTGAGACAACCGGTGCAAATTTGCCTAAATAGACAAAGTACTGTGGAAAACAGCTGGTCAGTGACCAGTTGTTTTCTTTCCTGCGTCCTGCATCTCTTTGAATCCTGGCGTAGAAGAGTCCCGAGGCGGGTTCGGCTGCGCAGTCGCCGTGGGCGCGTTTTCAGCGGGCCAAATACGTAGTCTTCGCTGAAGTTTTTTGATACATCGAAGGGTTATGGCCACCTCTAAGGAATCAATTGATGCCCAAATCGTTCATCAGTTTCTCCAGCGCAACAAGTTCCTGCTCACTCAGCGAATACGCCCGGTAATGACCGAGCAATTTTCTCTTCTCCGTATCCAGAATGAACACCGCCGTTTGGTCTGAAGGGTTGCATAGGATAATTGTGATCATCGGTGGACCCGGGATCAGATGGCTCCTCGTAACCTTGAGTTGGAAGGACGTTGTTTCCAAGTCGAATATCGCCGGATACAGCTTCATGTATCCGATATTTTTCGACACAAAGAAAATTTGCTCAATAACGGTTCCCGTAATTGGCCGCGCGAACGAAGCCGAGATTTCCGGTCTCTTCTTCTGTTGCTCCCCGGTTTGATCTTGAGTGTCCCCGATTTTGTTGTCCATCTTCGGCTATTAGTAATAATCGTAGAGCGTAGGCTTTGACGCAGGAAAATTAAAGTTCGCCGGCTTTGGCAAGGATTTCACGATAAATTGCCGGATCGATGTATTTGCCGGTGCCGAGCAATTCACGCATGCATGGCTCCACGGCCGGAACCAGATCAAGAGTTTTAGCCAGGAGCAGCACGCCCAACGTTCCCATTACAGGAATGCGTTGGCGTCCGGCGGCGGTGCGGGCGGCACGATCATCGAGCAGAAGATAATCTGCCTTGAGCTCGCGAGACAGAATAATCGCCTCGCTTTCGCCTATGTGCAGATTGCCTGACTTCATGAGTTGCCGGACAGCGCGTTGGGATTTGATTACGCTCACCTGAATCCAACCGGCGTCGACAATCTCTTTCGCGCCGGGTCGTTCCTTTCCCGCAATTATTTCGTCATAGACCGCCTGGGGAATAATCACCGAATTGAAAATCGACTGGAGGAGATCCAGCCTGGCGATTGCCGCGAGGGATATGAGGGGGGAAGAATCCGAAACAACGATCATTTGGTTTTCTTGCGACGGGAGCTGAGCTTTTTAGCGAGTGCGCCGACAACTTGGAACTCCCTATCAAGTTCTTCTGGCGTGGAGTTGAAAGCAGAAACCCGATGCTTGGACAGCAACTGGTCAAAGGCATATCGATCCAGCCCCATGAGATTGGCCGCGTATCCAGCTGAAACCTTTCCGTCTTCAAACAGGCGCAGCACGGTCTGCTCCTTCAGGAGTTCACGGGTAGTCGCAAGATACTCCTGCCTGGCTTTCCCCCGTACTTCCTTTGGGACATCTATTTGCACGTTTTGCTTGGGCATTGAGCCTCCCCTGAGTTTGGATATCGAATGAAACATACATGGTTCTTATGAATGATAACGTGGCCTGGATCCAAAAGCCGGAATTGTCTCGTTTGGCGGGATCATTTGCAGTATAACGAGACCGGAAAAAACCGTCAAATGGCGGAGCCGCCTTTGCCGCCTTTAGACCTTCAAATTGGTGAGCGGTAGCTGAAGGGCTTGGATAAAAACAGTAAAGCAGGCTTTGCTCAGCTCAGATACCTATAGGACTAATCACCATTCGCGGCCCAAGGCGCCCTCTCTATAAATGAGCTGGGCTCCGCAATGCTCACATTTGACCCTTTGACTGTCAGTGGTCGTCTCTGGGTCAAAATCGACAACCTTTTCACACCTCGGACATTCGCAAGCACCAAACCCTAGTCGATAGTAGATTTCCAGTTGTTCGTCGGTAAACTCTTCCTTCCCAATACCGCACAAGATCTCCGGATCCATTTCAGGATCATAAGGCTCTGCAGCAACCTCCCGTTTCGACCTGTCATGAATCTCGTCAAGAAACTGTTGCATGCGTTCGTCCCGAAGGGGATGGAAGGGATCCGTACATGCGTTTTCTTCAGGTGAAAGCACAAGGTTTTCGCCGAGAAACACCGTTCGCATATCGTCACTGATTCGGCGGCACACATCAATGATTGTGTTCTCAAAGATTTCAGCCGCATCTCCCCACTTATCCGGCGAAAACTTACCGTTTCCGTGAACGAGATCACTGCGCACGGCGTATGCAAAGAGCACGCGCTTCGGCCTTGTGAACTTACCGGAGTGGAGCCGAAACAACTCCGAGAACTCAGGCTTGGGGCCTATCTCAGGCGCCAATGTCCTCAAGATGCATTCCAAAAGCGTCGCGTAAGCGCGTACGCGATCTTCTATAAGAGACAGCTGACTGATTTCTGTGAGTGACCTGACACCAGCAGGTAACGACATGCGCATCTGCTCCGAATAGGCTTCGGCGTAGCGCCTCCCTAAAATCGTACAATATTACTGTTGTCAGGACGTTATAGCAACGATCGGAATTCTTTCAGCAATTCCAACATGCGAGTCCGATTCGGATGATTCTTGGCGGAATCGGCGTTCAGAACCACTTCGATGCGCGATAGCCGGTTGTCAAGCATGATGTCGATAAGGCGCTGCGACTCCTTCTCGCTTTGAGCAGGGTTGAAGTCGTCGGGACGCTCGACGCGTCTTCGGTCTTCGTTCATGATTTAGGAAAGTTAAGGATTAGAATGAGGTAGCAAAGGTAGTAAAGCAAGTTTTGGGAAGTGTGTCTAGCTCGGTACCTCGATCTGCGGATATTTTGCCGAACTTCTCTTTGTACTGATCACAAAACGTTTGGCATCACCGGCGGGCTAAATGTCATGGAAGAGGTCACCAAACCTTCGTGTCAATTTGAAGCACTCGCGGACGTTAGGCCCATAGGACCTTTTTTGACGGTTCGACGATTTTATCCGGCCACCTTTAAGCAGCCGTCTCGCCGTTAGGCCAAACCTTATTTAGCACGACGGCTGGCTGTCGGAGAATCAGCGGCGCTGTCCTCTTTCCATCCGAGTTCGGCTTTTCGATGGCGAAGATTTCGGAAGCGGAGAACCAGAACAGCGGTGCGGAAAAGATTTCCATCGCCGCTTGCCGTAGTTCTTCGGCCCAGTTGGTGTCCAGCGTCTCGACGAGCACGGCGCGGATGCGCTGGATGCCGTATTTGCCCTGGTCCTTTTTCTGCCGGATGAATTCGAAGTGGGCTTTCAGCTTGGTCAGCATCTTGGAAGACTGGTTCGGTTGCGGCCGGCTTCGTAGAAGAAGTTAGAGCGATTCCGGCCTTCCGGTTCATTTGGAAACCGCAGAGTGAAAAAAAACGTCCGGGCGGCGGGGCAGCACTTCGCCGGTTTCGGAATCTGACAACCGTGCTGTTCAATTCCGGCCCCTGTCGCCAAGCAGCGACCTCGACTTTGCCACCGGAGTTCTTGCAGCCGAGTTCCAGTATCAGGCCTCACGGCCTCGAACACTAGATTTCGGATTAAAAAATTCCCCTCCACGGATGAAGGGGAATAGGACAACGCGCTAAAACGCGTGGTTTTGAATGGCATCTGATGCGGTTCATCATGAGCCACAAAGATGAATCCTCCTGATTTGTTTTTTGCCGCTACGGGCTCGTCGCGTAAGTTCGGTGACAATCTTGCTCCGCGCCCTCAAAAGAGCCATTTTCAGAGCGGACTGTGATTGCCCGAGTATTGCCGACAACTCGCCGAGTGATAATTCTTCAAAGTAAAACAGATTGATCAATTGTTGTTGTCTTGCAGGTAGCAGGTGCAATGCCTCATGGATTTGAGCAACCCGCCGTTTGTGGTCGAGCATCCCATCGAGATCCTGAACGTATGCCAGCCGGTGCTGACTGATGGATTCCAGAGGTTGCAGTACGTGCTGGCGCCGCCAGTGATCGCGGACTGTGTCTTTGACGATTTTGGAAAAGAATGCGACGGGATGTACAACGTAGGCGGTTCGGCGAAATGCTTGCACGCCTCGCAGCAACGCTTCCTGGACCAGATCCTCGTCAAGAACAACTGAACCGGTCCGCAGGGTCGCGAACCGAACGAGTGATTTTGCGAAATCCGGTGTTAGAACTTCTTCCGGGGCATGTACTTTCACTCTTTTCACCTCCTTTTGGGCAAATGCAGATTGGTAGGTTCTCGAAGGCTGCAGCCTTGGCCCCTTCGCAATAAACGAGACTGTCCGCCCCATGCGGAGCCTCCGAGAAGACTGAATTTGGTGTGAGTGTTAGTTGGAGTGCAGGAACGCGCCGACTTTGGCGGTTGCGCGGAAGAATGAGGTGGGTTCGAGGGGTTTTAGGGCCGATGTGAAAGCATTGGCAAGCGACCACATAGTGCGCGGCGCGAACGCCTCGTGATCGGGTTGGAAGTAGTGCCGGTGAACGTCCCTAGCCAGGTGCTTTGGCAGATCCAACTCGCCTTCGATGAATGCCTCATAGATCAGAAGCTTGGCGGAGTCGTCTGTGATCTGAGTTCCCCGCCAGGTTTCGACCTGTTTTCGAAGTGGATCAAAATTCCGCTGGATGCGATCCACGCCGATTGCAAGCGAATCGACAAGCGAGAACCTTTTTGAGTGCTTGGCCAGCACCGGCGTGAAGTCACCCTGGAAAGCAAGGTTCGAGCAGACCAGGACGCGGTAACCCACGGTCAGGGCAAGCCGCATGCTCTTGTCATGGGCGTTGCGAAGGCCAATGGAGAAACGGCAGCCCTCAAAGCCGGCTTCCAGGTCCATCACCCCGAACATGCGCATGCCATCAGACGAGGCCGCATACTCGTCGCGCACCACGCCGATTTGCCGAAAGCCAAGCGTTTCGATCAAGACTTCGACCACTTCGTGGTGAGGAACAGGTTTGTGGGTCGCGGTGGCTTCCGGAACCGGTAAATGGAGCAGTTGAGATCTGTCGAGTTTCAACGTTCCGCGGTCAGCTATCAAGGTCATGAGTCAATCCTCCTAAGTGTTTGTGTGATGAGAGAGATCCTCAGGGAGCTGCAACCTTGGCCCCTCGCTCACGGTAAACACCGCGAGTCAATTCAAGGCTGTCCGCTGAATACGGAACTCCCCGAGGAATTGGTTGATATCGATTGCCGCTTGGGGCGTGCGTAGTGAAGAGCAGAAGGGGAAGGGTTTAAGGGATCTTTGAAACGACGTTACATCGACCAGCAGGCTTTTTTGAACTGGCACTGCTTGCAGCCCCAGCCGAAGTTCGGATAGAAGCTGCCGCTATCGATGGCGTTTAAGATTTCCTTCGTCCACCGGGCCAGCCGACGATAATCGCCCGGCTTTTTGTTGAAGTAAACCTGCTGAAAGGCGGGTTGTTTGGTTTTGACCAGGACGTCGTAGCGAATCAGGGTGTGCGATTCGGTGGTGCGGAGCCCCAGCTGATCCAGCGCGTAAGCGTAAATCAGCCCGTCGAGCTGGTTTTCTCCCTGGCTGTCCGCATAGCGCTTTGCCGACGTCTTGAGTTCCGAAATAATGAAGTGGCCTTCATCATCGGATTCAATCAGATCGATCAAGCCGACCAGCTTGTATTCCAGCTCCCGTCCTCCGTCCGGATCGTAGAGTGAGACAGCGAACGGATATTCCACTGCCTCCACTTTTCGCGGCCGGACTTCGGAACAAAAGAGTTCAAGCAGAGCCGTTCCCAAAGCTTCGAGTGATTCTCTGCTCGACGCGTTGAAAAGCAGGCCGTCGCGGGCGGTTTCACGTTGCCAGATGTTCTTAAATTCAGCAATAACCTCGCCGACAACTGGAGTGCCTCGTCCGTCCTTCAAACTTTGGTAGAAAAACGCCACGGCAGCATGGAGAGCCCTGCCGAATGGCAGGCTCACCGGGGTGAACTCCCACGGTAGATTGATCACGTACTGGAAATAGAATTTCCGTGGGCACATGAGATAAGTCTGCATGTGGGTTTTCGAAATGCGCAGCGTGCCCGCCCAATCCTTAATGTCTGTTTGCTGGCTGATCATGGTTGAGCCCCTGCAGATGCTGAATTACGGCTGAAGCCTCTTTTTTCGTGAGGAAGTCCGGCATCTTGCCAAACATTTCGTCGGTGAAATCGCGCACGTCCTTGTTGGACCACTGCCGGTCCTTGGCCAGAGCGAAGATCGCGGAAAGCTGTCTGGCGGTCAGCCGGCCGTTGTCATTACCGTTGCCGCTGTTGTTTTGCGGATGCTGCTGTGCGTGACCGTTTCCGCCATGCCCTGCATTTCCATTTTGTCGGCCGTGGCCGTTGCCTGCCCCATTGCCCCCAGTCGCGGATTCAGCCGGATGACGACTGCCAGTTGGTTGTTCAAAGTAAAGATGCAACCCGATTCCAAAAAGCGTGGCGCATTTCTTCAGACTGTCTGTTGTTGCGGCTTTCAAATCGTCGCCGATGGAAACAATGGACTGGTCAGCCTTGGCGCGGGTGATTTTAGATTTGCCAAACTGGCATTTGGTGATGCCGCGCGCAGTCAACCGGCCAACGACCACTACCTCATGATCGAGAATCCGGTGTTCGCCGATGTCGAATGTCCAGTCGGCGTCAAAGCAATCATTCAAACGCTGAATCACAGTGGCGCCCTCGATGTAGTCGAGCACGTCGCCAAAACTGCCCTTGCGCTGCTTGATTTGATCGGCAGCGAATGGCTTTTCGAGCAACTCTCGGTTGTTCATGGTTCCTCCTAATTTGGTTTTCAAAGATCAGTAGATCTGTACTCTCAGCGTAGAAAACCAAGACGATGTCCACAAGCGGGGCAAATTTGCCCCAAGGGGCAAATTTCCAGGGGTTGTGGGGATGGCCGGTGGAGAACTACAGTGAAAGTAGTAGAACTATCTCCTCCCTTATATGAACCACATCGCCGTCATCGGACAAACCAACTTCCGCAATATCAAAACCGCGTTCGGCATTTACGAACGCGACCGGCTTGCCCATATGTTGATTATCGGAAAAACCGGAAGCGGCAAATCCACCGCGCTCATGCACATGATGAAAAGCGACCTGGAAAATGGTGCTGGATTTGCCCTGCTGGACGGCCACGGAGACCTTGCGGATCAGGTGCTACAGCTTGTGCCGCAGCAGCGGATTCCCGACGTGGTGTACGTCAATCCAACCAAGCCGGGATTTGCGCCTGCCATCAACCTGCTTTCCGGCCGCGGCGAGTACTTGGCGGTAGCCCAATTCCTCAGCACGTTCCAGCACATCTGGCCGGAGTTTTGGGGGCCGCGGACCGAATATTTGCTGCGCAACTCGCTGTTGCTGCTTCAGCAGACGCTGACGGGCGCGTGCCTTGCGGATGTGCCAAGGGTTCTCACCAACTTCAGCTTTCGCGAAGCATTGGCCGACAGCTTGCCGACCGGGAGTCTTCGGGAATATTGGCAGACAGAGTTCGAAGCGTATTCAAAGCACTTTCGAAGCGAAGCTATCTCGCCGATCCTGAACAAACTCGGGGCCATCGTTTTCAATCCGGTGCTGCGGCCGCTTCTGTGTCAGCGTCGCAACGACATCGATTTCCGGGAACTCATGGACAGCGGCAAGATCCTGATTGTGAATCTGGCCAAGGGCAGCGTGGGTGAGGATGGCGCGGCTTTGCTCGGCTCGATACTGCTCGGCAAACTGATTCTGGCCGGTCTGTCGCGCGCCGACGTGCCGGAAGAACAGCGGCGGTTTTTCGGCGTATATTGCGATGAAGCTCAGCAGTTCATGACCGAGAGCACGGTAAATCTGTTTTCAGAACTAAGAAAATACAAGGTCGGCGGTGTCTGGAGCACGCAATACCTAACCGGCCTGCCCGAGAAGATCCGGGAAGGGATTTTAGGCAACGTTGGATCACTGCTTTCCTTTTCAGCGTCCGCGCTTGACGCGGAACGTCTAGCCCAAGAGTTCGCCCCGATCATCCGGCCCGAAGATCTGGTGAACTTGTCGGCATTTCAGTTCTATATCCGCCTGCGAATTAATGGCAGCACATCGGCGCCGTTCAGCGCCGAGACGATTTCACTCCGGAAGCCATCGCGCCAGGACGTATTTATGATGCTGCCTCAGTTCTTTACCGGTCGAGAGGATGATAAGCCGCCAACAGCGTATTCATCGGAGGATAGACCCGTGAATGCCCTGTTTTAACCTCTGCGTCGAATCGGCCCCTTACTGATTGATCATGTATTGGGGAGGGTTGTAGCTCAACTGCGTTCCTATCCATGTCCCGTCCGGTTGCTTTCCGAAGGAAACCTGCATCGATTGATCCGTCGGCCGATTCCCGAAAATAACAGCCGCTGCACTCGTTAATTTTACGTGCGTTTTGCATGATGCCGTGGCAGCTGTCTCCGAGGTCAGAAGCAGGTGATCACAACTTTCAACTATCAGATGACCGAGTATTAGGTTGGAGCCGGTCACGGTATCTTTCGGTAGCTTGTCCGTCCAGGTGTACATGTAAACCTGCTGCTGAATGTCCGGGCCTGCCGTATGGCCCTGAAGCGGAATCGGACCCCGGCCGAAATCTATCGTGATAGTGTCCGGGTTACCGCGAAGCAACGCTATTTGGAAAGGGGAGTTCTGTTGGGGCTCAGGGGTAAGGGAAGGCGGGTTTGCGGCCTTCGTTTGCTCAAGGGTTAGAAAGCCGTCATGCGCTATGACATTCAGTGACAGCTGGGATTGGCCTGCCCCTATTTTTTGCGCGATTCCGTTTACGTTCGCCCAATCGCACGAGTTGTATGGTCCCGCAGCAACGGAATCAAAGGCGCAATGCTTAAACATCCCACTAACGCGGGGCGGGCGATCGGTGCTTGTTTGCACCCTGAGAGTGTCTGCCCATGGCCAGGGGGTGTTGTTATTCCCGCTGAACTCTCCCGAGAAATTCGGGTAGGTGATCGCAGCCGTTTTTTCCTGAAGGTATCCTTCTTTTAGGACGCGCTGAACGCCAGGGACGTCCCAACGTTGCGGCATCTCCACACCCAATTGGTTGGTCAGTGCGCCAGCAAAAGTAAAGATGGTGCCGTCATTTTGGGCATCAACGTACTTCTGCACGACCCCGACTGCGCTCGATTCTGTCAGCGCCTTGCTGCAACCACATAAAGCGAGCGCGATCAGCCACAGGACAACAACTGCCACGCGATTCATTTACACCTCCGTGAATCCTGCCACAATTGTGAAACCCGGCGTTGGGACATTCGATGCCTCACTGGGTGCTTCAAATCCGCGGGCTGTGCGACGCAAGCCGCGGCTTGACAGATTTAATGAATGCTTCAAAATTAAGGGACATCGGAGTCGCTCTACAAAGCGGCTCCGACCTGCGAAAATCAACGGCCTTAAATGGAAAACAGCAGTAAGCAAATCGCCGCCTACTGCCGCGTTTCGACCCTGGAACAAAAGAAAAATGGTTTAGGAATGGACATTCAGGTCCGTGATGTAACTGCTTTCGCAGAAGCTCAGCACTTGGCCATTGATCGTTTCTACCGGGACGAAGCGCAGAGTGGCGCGGCCGAAAATCGAAAACAATTAAAAAGGCTCCTTCGCGACTGCGAGCGGGGTCTGATCAGCACGGTCATTATTCCAACCCTTGATCGGCTTTCTCGTGATGTCCGAATCGCCGAAAACCTGTTTTGGAGATTCGATCAGCTCGGAATCCGCGTCCTTATCGCCGACATGCCGTATTACAACGGCAGCAACCGTCGCGATGTTCTAATCCGCCAAATCCGGGAAGCCATCGCCGAGGATAACCGCAAGGAAATCATCGAAAGACTGTGCAAAGGCCGGCAGGAGCGTGTCAGAAAAGGCAGAGCGCCGGGTGGAAATGCCCCCTACGGATTCAGTCGGGTCGACAAAAGATTGGTCGTAAACCCTGTGGAGGTGCGAATCGTTCGGTTGATCTTCGAACTTTCAGGATTGGGTTATACCAGCGGCGAAATCGCCAAGGAACTTACCGAGGAAGGCTGCCTTCAGCGAAATGGCCAGCTCTGGAGTTCCAGGCAGGTCCGATCAGTGCTCGGTCGGCGCGAACTCTACAAAGCCGGTATTATGCGCTACGGAGAGATCGCGGGAACGAACGAAAAGTTGATCCTCATCAGCGAAAAGGATGTGGGTGATGACAAAGAAATTGGGGTCGGAGCCGCTTTGTAAAGCGAATCCTTCGATTTCGGCACCGATTGCTTAAACTTTTGCGTCGCCCCGTGCTGGGCCCGCTGCGCCGGGCGCAAATAACATGGGGAGAAGGGCATTTGAGGAGAGGGCGAGGAAGAGGCGTTGTCTTGATTACCGAGCCATCCAGCCTTCACCGCCGAAATCATCATCGCCGGTTAGAGCCCCGTGATTAATATTTTCCATAGCTTGCCGATATCTGCTCGTCTGGTGACCAATCTTATGTTCAGCGCATTCGTAGTACCCTTCACCGTGTGTTGGGTTTAAAGGATTCAGTGCGCCCTTGCCGCCTTTCCAGCAATTTGGACAGTAGGGGATGTTCTTTCCGACAGCTCTTTCCGATATCCGGATATAGAATCCCCCGTCTTCGACGTATTCCATGTCCGCGCTCACATCTGCGAGTTTCTTTAGTTCGTCTCGCTCGCGAGTGAGGTCGCTAACTTGGTCTTTCAGTTTTCGGTTCTCATCCAGTATTGACATCGCGTCTTGCTGCAGAGAGAGGAATTTTTCGTACAGTTCGATGTTGCCAATCTGTTAAACCAGCTTTGCGGCGTCCTTTGCATTATCAATCAGTCCCATAATTCCTCACTCCCAATACCGTATATCTGGTCCGTATCTTCGGTAAATTAAATTCGACGTTGTGGTGGGCGATATTTGTCGCAACGCAAAGTCTGAAGACCAATACTTCAACTGATTTCAGAGCATCAGAAAAGAGGAAACAAGGGAGCGTTGTAGTTACCTGTGGAGGACGAGATGGGTTTGGCAAGCGGAATGGACGATAAGCATTTGCGGGCTTTTGGGCGTATTGCCGTAGGTTTTGGAGAAATGGATTTCTTGATTCATTACTGTATCACGATGACGCTGGGTGACGTTGAAACTGCGGAGATGATTTCCGATGAACTGATGCTGTTTGCAAGGAGGCTGAAGTTTATTAGCGTTGTATTTAAGAAGAAGTTCGCTAACGATCCGACGCGGCAGAAACAGTTCGCCCTCTTGAAGACTGCCATCAAGACTGTTCAAGACAAACGGAAAGATATTCTTCACGCCGCGTGGTACGTTGAGCCGAGCAATGCCGCGCTCGTAGCGCAGATCGCGGCGAAAACAGAAGGTCCTGGGCCGCGTCTGACGTATTCAGTCGCGGATCTGAATCAGATCGCCGGAGAGGTTGAAAAGGTGAACGAGGAATTCATGTCATTTGTCGTGGATATGGTGTAGGGCTTGTCGGGCCAGAGTGCCGCAATATTTTAGGAACCAGAGCAAGCCACAAAAGTTTGTCGGGAGCCTTTTGGTTTTTAAGCTCCCGTCTGGCCAGGAGTTAGTGATGCCTATCAGTGACGAACACTTGAGAGCCCTGGGAAGAGTGACTGTGAATTTCAGCCTGTTGGAATTTCACTTGGGTTGGTACGTTTCTATTTTGCTTGGAGAGGATTCCGGTACTGGCCAAATCGTCAATGCCCAACTTTCATTCAAGACGCAAATTGATCTCTTGATGAGTCTGGCTCGATACAAGATCAAGGAGCAGATAGTTACTGAGCAATTGGAAGATTTGATTAGGCGGGCAAAGGACATCGAGGATCGGAGGAATCAGCTGGTACATTCTGCATGGCTACTAAAAGAAGGTGCCGCAGAGGGCGTTATCAGATTGAAGATTACCGCCAGGGCTAAGCACGGCTTGAAACATACGAGAGAAGAAGTCCGAGCTGCTAACATCGATGCATTCGCAACAGAGATACAAGGACTCGTCGGGTCGTTTATGTTGTACCGGCAGGTTGTTCAAGAGCAGGTCGCGGTTCCGCAATTGCCAAAATTATTCTGACAGGAGCTCGGGATCGGTCTAAATGCAGGTTGAATCTTTGGGATATCAACAGCTACAAAAATGACTACAGCATTTCAGGGCGTTCCCGAAACGGGCTGTATCTGTTTGAATCAATGAGTCGGGGCGAGAGGATTTGAACCTCCGACCCCCTGCGCCCAAGATGGTTTCTACGAGTCTACGAGGGTGCCCTATTTTCAATCGTTTCCGTTTCAAGCAGTTGTAGCCTGCGCGTTGCGGCCTGTAGAGCCTTTTGGTGCTTGGAGGCTTTCGACAGCTACAAATTCGTCTACACGCCGCTTTTTGAATGACCCTCCGCGTCAAAAGAAAAAACATATGCGCCGGGCATTCCCTCGCGATTTATCCGCTTCTCGCGAAGAAGCTTATTGCAGACGAGCAGCACCGTCCAGGATTCTGCGTCTAATTGGGTAGATATGGCCAATACGTCCATCGGTCGACCAACTTGGGCGAGTAGACCTATCAGCTGGGTCTCAAGCTCCGGGGAGTCCGATTCAAGTTCCCAGTCGTAACCCCACCAGATGCCATTCCGCCAAATAACAAAGTGTGATTCGCATCCACTCTCACGCCATATAGACGGGAAGACAGATAAGGTTCCTCTATCATGCAACCGCCAGGCCTTGCCGGCACGTTGATCCAAATTCACGGAAATATCCTCTCCACAGCCGTCCGGACAGCGCATTAGCAACCAGCGGGGCCTACCTCGCACCACGACCGCTACATCCCCTGTCTCGATAAGTGCGGCTTTTGCTGAGCCTACGTCCTCAAATGTTCCGACATTTCGAACACGAGTTGCTCGACTCATTGGAGTTGTGAGATCAGTCGCTCAGCGACGACGTATGCATGAGCACGCTCTGCTGCATGCGGATCATCCTTCGGCAAGAAAGTAGCGTGCCGCAACAGAACATATGCCAATACTCTTGCGTACTCACCTGTCCCGGCTATGTTCGCGATTGCAAATACTCGGATCTGCCGGATGATATTACGCAACCAATTTGAAGCTCCCGCTTGTATATCCGGTGGTGGCGGAATTGTCAGCTTTTCGACCTGGTAAAGGTCATCAACAGTGGCCGCCCACCCGTCACCTATTCGGTAGTGGGCCTCGTGACTAAATGCAGTAGTTATTTCGAGGTACGCTGGATCAAACGCGAGAGGCTGACTTGGGCAAGTGCTGTAAAAATCGAGCAGAATCGCATCGTGTGCCCGCGTTTGCACGTTTCTTCCATGCAAGTCGCCATGAACGATTCCGACGCGATATTTAATGAGACCAAGGGACATCAATTTTTCGACGAGAGCATCGGGCCTAGAGGTTGCTCCCATCGCCTGCACAG
>Ga0207148_1108_pt1 | contig 18814 bp, 14 predicted proteins | sample Alteio_BWMinHeat_34_FD_153558 | JGI IMG/M metagenome (GOLD analysis project Ga0207148, IMG submission 153558) | Enriched cells from forest soil in Barre Woods Harvard Forest LTER site, Petersham, Massachusetts, United States -... | ecosystem: Environmental > Terrestrial > Soil > Temperate forest >... | reverse complement strand
ACTCACACAGCTTCGGCGTTGTGCCGTGCGATGAAAACACGATCTTTGGTATCAACGAAGAAGGCGGTAATTATACGTCGAACAATCTCTCGGAGATCTTCTTATCGAAGGACGGTGGTGCGTCGTTTAACAGCGTTGTGCAACTTGGGCTCGCAACGCTGTCCGGATGTATCGCGATCACTCCGGGCGCAATCTATGTCCCAGCGCGTTCGACGGGAATTATGCAATCCATCGATAATGGAGTAACATGGAAGACAACCCCAGGGCCGAATGTGCCGATCGACTCTCACGATATTATTGCAATCGAAGACACGATCCTTCTCGCAGCGGATGTCAATGGTACGATCTGGCGGACGATCAATACCACCGGCGCCGGTCAGTTCTCGGGTGCTTCGAACCGAGTTGATGTGACTTCTGCGAATGTTCGAAATGATTCTGTCGGCGGTACGGCGATTGTTCCGATCAAGTTCAAGCGCAACGGTGCGCTTTCGGATGTCGATTTCATCCTTCACTACGAGTGGTTCAAAGGGCTGACGTATGTTGGTTCGTTTCTGACTTCTGGGAAGCAGATCGACGTGCCAGGCAAACAGAGCAACGGTCGATCACAGCTTCACATCGCCTCGGCAGACATGCCAATCGGAGGTCCCGAGCAGATAGGCTATGCCAAGTTCAAGCTTTACCTAAGTGAAGGCGGGTGCGCGAATGCATGGATGGACTCACTCAACTTTGCAGCACCTCCAAGCGCATGCTTCAGCTATTTCAGCGACTCTGCCCGCTCGACGATTTGCTCCAATCAAACTCTCTTCTCATCTGTGCAGCAGGCAGGCGAAAGTGCCAGTCATGAGTTTAGTCTTTCTCCAAATCCAAGTAATGGCTCTACCCTTCTCAGTTCGAGCAGTTATTCTGGGATGATCAAAGTGAGAATCATCAACGAGCTCGGAGCGACGGTGCAAGAATTTCAGCATCGCATCGACGCCAGGACTCCCGTGCAGATCTCTCTAGAAGGAATGCCCGCCGAAGAATATTTTATCAATCTCGAAGGCGAGCATTTCAATCGAGCTCTAAGGCTGATTCGGCTGAACTGAAGGTCGGGCAGCTTGAGCTAGCCCTACTTCACGCTAGTGCTCGTCACAATCTTGGTGGTCGTACTATCAACGCCGGTACTCCAATTCTGGAGAACGGACTTGACCTCGTATCTCAGCGAAGGTGCATACCAGATGGTGTCGCGGAGTCCCTGACTTTGGGTGATTGAACCGAACGTACCCTTTCCGGTACCGGTAGCGTAGACCTTTTGCGTTGCGACTTTTTGGCCATTGATCAGCAATGTATCGAACCCAAGCAACGTCGCGGTGTCTGCAATCTGAACATGAAGTACGCCAATGGTTGTATCGAGAATCTTGGTAATGCTCGATCCTCCAGAACCATAGGGAATGGTTACCCATCCCGATACGAGGAGAGAAATTTGTTTCACCGGAGAACTGAGATAGCGTTCGACATCACCATTCACGTCATAGTTGGAATAGCTGCTATCGTCCGCAGTACTATGATAGAAGGAGACATTCGATCTGCCCTTATAGGTAATCCCGCTGTGCACCAATGTATCCGTTGCAGCAACATCCTTCGTAGGCAGTGACGCATAGACTGTCGTGGCATGATACGCGAACGTGCTGCCATCGGCTGGTGGAGGGGTACTGCTTGGAGGCGGATTCGTCGAGCTTGTGCAGCCCCATCCAAAAAGAACGGCGGCAAGGATCGGAAACAGTAGGATTTTTTTCATATGCAAATTGACTTAGACTGGCCTCAAAAATAACAAAATCTTCACACTGGAGTTACAAAAGCGAAAATAGCCGTTCCGCAAACAGGCTAATTTAGGGCATCAGCCGTCCAACTTGGCCGCATCGAGCCACCAGACGCCGGGATAACGGACATTGATCATGTCAAAGAGCTTCTTATCGTGGAAGATGATCGGTACGTGTGTCTTCGCGTAATTCTGCAACCAGGGATCGAATGGCCGCTTGTTCACAGTCAGCTCCCTGACGTAATAATAGGAGTTCGTCTGGTAGAGTAGCTTGAGTATCTTGTACGACTGATCGTCTTCAATGACATTCGGCCAAAGCTCGCCTTCCTTCATCTTGCTAATGACGTTCGCGACCAGCGGATCATCAGATTCCGGCACCGCGCCAAGCTTCTGCAATTCGGAAGTGGCTTCGACGCCCTTTGGGATTCGAAGCGTGTCACGGGCCAATTGATCCAGTTTTGTTGGGTCTAATTTGACGAGCTTCCAGAACATCTCGATCGTATCGCGAGGGAATTTCTGCACTGCAGTGTCGATCGAAAAATACTGACGAAGTCGCGGATTGATTAGCGTAGGCTCGACGACGAGGTGATAGAATGTGAGTGAATCATTGCCGAAGACATCCTTCACGCACTTGAGCTTCGCGGAGTCGAGCGTGTTCTCTTTCATCCATTGCGCCTTCTTCCGTAGCGCTTGCAATGGCGGCTCCTGATGATATGCCATCTTGATGACCGATTGCTCGATCGCTTCGCCGACAAGTTCGAGCGCCGCCGCCTCGAGTCCTGCAAGTGTATCGCCGTAGCATTTATCAACGGCAAGCTCATAGTGGAGATCCAGTTGATCGAAGGTGATCGCGCCAACCGTGACCATCTTCTTGTGAGCAACAGCGTCCGGAAGTTTTTTCTGTGGCTGCGCAAAGGCTACGGTCGTGGATGAGGCGAGCATCACGATCAGGGTGCAGCAATTTCTAATCTTGTCTATTCTCATCAATTGAAATGGATTGGCAGATTAACGCGAGCGGGGGGAGTTGGTTTCAGGGATGAGGGTTCGAGCTATCCGGCGCGTCTCCTCGCGTTAGGTCTGGCGTCCCGCCAGACCTAACGTGGGGCGAGATAGAACCCATCGGCAATTAGCAGGAATCGTCGCGATAAATCATTTCGGCGTTGATTTGGTGTTCGCGGGAATGAGATTCGCGCAGCCCTTGGCAGGCTCTGCCTTCCCCATCTTAGGTCTGGCGGGACGCCAGACCCTACGCGAGGGAGCGGAGGCTGGAATCTATCCGGTTTGGCGAACAGCTCCAAATCAGGAGAATAATTCTATCGAGAATACTCTATCTTTGTAGTCTTACCGCCCCACGCGCAATGCAGTTCGAGCAGCCACAGAATATTCGCGTATTCGTTTCGTCGACGTTCGTCGATCTCTTTCACGAGCGGGAGTATCTGGTTAAGCGGATTTTCCCCGAGATTCGTCATGTCTGCCGCGAGCGCGGATTGCTCTTTACCGAGGTCGATCTTCGCTGGGGTCTGACGTATGAAGATTCAGGCTTTGGGCGTGTCATCTCTACCTGTTTGCAGGAGATCGATCGCTGCCGTCCTTTCTTTATCGGCATCCTTGGCGATCGGTATGGCTGGATCCCGGAGTTCAGCGACATCCACAAAAATGCATTCCTTGTCGAGGAGCACCACTGGATCGAAGAAGCGGTGCTCGAAGGAGCTAGCCTGGTCGAGATGGAATTCAACTATGCTGTCCTCAACACGCACGAGTCGATGCCGGGTGCGTCATTCTATATTCTCGATCGCGAGCCAGCAAGTGATCAGCCAAAGTTTGAGCAGACAGAACTCTCCGACAACAAACTCGAACGGCTTCGCGAACGCATCTATGATTGCAAGCGACCGGTGCGAACGTTCAAGACTCCCGAAGAACTTGGCGCACAAGTTCGCGAGGATCTCTTGCGCGCGATCGACGTCCTCTATCCTGCGAAGAACGAGCGCTCCCCGTTAGCTCGCGAGCGCAGACTACATGAAGCGTTCTCCATTTCAAGACGTCAGGCCTACGTAGCAAGGCAAGAGACACTTCAGAAATTAAACGATCACGTTACGAGCGATGCCCCGCCGCTTATCGTGCACGCAGATTCAGGATTTGGCAAGAGTGCGCTCTTAGCTTATTGGGGGCGCTTTTATGCGCAGCGGCATCCGGAGGTTTCGGTTGTTACGCATTTCATCGGTTCGGTCTCGAGCGACGCAGGTCATGAGAGTTTGCTGCGCCGCATCCTCATGGAGACTAAAGACCTGCTGCATCTCGAAGATGCAATACCTGACACACTCAATGAGATGGAACTCGCACTCGGCGAGTGGCTCGCGAAAGTGCCGGAGCAAAAGCTTGTGCTTGTCATTGATGCGCTCAATCAACTTGAGCCTCGCGCTGCCGGGCTCGAATGGCTGCCGCAGCATCTGCCTTCCAACGTTCGCATCATTCTATCAACTACACCTGGTCCAACACTCGATGCACTTCGCACGCGCGGATGGCCGGAGTATGAGTTGCAGCCTCTGACATTCAAAGATCGCGAAGCGATGATCACGCGCTTCCTTTCGGAATTTCACAAAGCGCTTCCGTTGAGCGAATGCCAGCAGATCGCGCGTGATGATAAGACGGCGAGTCCACTTTTTCTTCGCACATTGCTTGAAGAACTGCGACTGTTCGGAGCTTACGAACGGCTCGACGAGCGCATTAGATATTATCTCTCGACGGACGATACGAGCGATCTTTTCCAGCGTGTACTCGATCGAATTGAAGACGATTTCGGCGAAGATCTCATTCATCGACTAATGACGCTTGTCTGGGCCTCGCGAAGTGGACTCACCGAAGATGATTTTCTTTCACTCACAAGACTAACCCGCGCCGGTGCTTCGCAGCTACTCATCGCACTTGAATATCATCTCGTGCAGCGACAAGGCTACATTCGCTTTTTCCACGATCACCTCAATGAAGCCGTCGAACGAAAATATCTCGCCGACGACGAGTCACGCCGCAAAGCTCACGCCGAACTCGGCAAGTTCTATCTCACAGAACCCTCAAGCGAACGCCGAGCAAGCGAACTCCCCTACCAACTCGGCGAAGGCGGCATGCTCGAAGAATTGCGCGATTGGCTAGTAGACATACCTGAGTTCATGCGCTATGCAACGGAGGATGAGCAGTGGCGCTTTATTGGGTATTGGCTGAAACTCGATGGGAAATACGACCGGGCGAAGTCGTATGAAGATGCGCTCGATGAATACAAGTCCAACCACACCGAAGTAGAACATGCTCTAGCATTGGAGCATGTGGGAAGGTTTATGATTGCGTGCGGAGACTCGGCTACGGCAGAGAAGATGCTTTCGATAGCATTGCCAATAATTGAATCTAAATTTGGGGAGGAGGATGTACGTACAGCGGAATCAATAACAACCTACGGTGAATTGATGCACGCGTTAGGAAAGTATTCCGAGGCAGAAAATTTGCTGAGCCGTGGGCTGCAAATGTTCGAGAAGATTTATGGTACAGACAATCTTAGAGTCGCCAAAGCGCTCGATACCCTAGGAGCGACTCTCCATAGTCAAGGAGCGTACATGAATGCTGAAAATGCTTGGAGACGTTCGCTCCATGTTCGGGAAGAGAGACTAGGATTATCGCACCCCGATACACTAGAAGCACTTCTGAATGTCGGAGTCATGCTATATTCAACCCAGAGTTACTCAGGAGCTGCCGAGATTTTTGAAATTGCCTCGGCAAGGGCACTGCAATCACTCGGGAAAGGACACCCCACTTATTCCTACGCAATCTCAAATTTAGCAGCCGCAAAGTTGGCGCTAAATGAGCGCGAGGAAGCCATTCGTCTTTACCGAATCGCGCTGAAATCAATGGAGAAAGTGCTTGGTGCGACTCACCCACAAAGGATACAAAGCTTATTGAGTTTGGGGACTGCGCTCAAGATGAACGGGAATCTGGAAGAAGCAGAGGAATATTGTATCCAAGCACTAAATTCTGCCAAATTAATTCACGGGATAGAGCACCCTATTACGGCAAAAACGCAATTAAACCTCGGGCAATTGTTGACCGAGCAAGGAAGGAATAATGAGGCGTCAGAGGTGCTGTCAACTGCACTTCAGACCTTTAAGAATAGTCTCGGAAGTCACCACGCAAGCACCATACGCACCTCAATTGCGCTTGCAGGTTCATATCATCGCTCAGGCAAGCATCATGAAGCAGTGACCCTTTACGAAGCATTCCTAGATAAATACGATGAAGGCCCTGAAAACAACCAGAAAGCGAGGAGTTTTTACGAGGACTCGCTTAAGTTAATCCGAGAAGGCGACAGAGCGCTGAGGAATACTATTTCTTCTGCCTAGGTCTCCCCTGATAAGACGGACTGCAATCGCAGTCCTGGCTTCTGAAAGCGCTCAGTCCATTGCCTGCGGATCCATCTTCAACCCCTATTACGACTACTGTATTTGCTCCCCCATCAAACGTCCACGTGGATCCGATACCCGGATTATTATCCGTGCGAATGAGATTCGCACCAGTTAAGTAATTTGGCATTGGGTCAGTGCAATTTTGCGGCGCAAGCTGCACCCACATGCCGTACTTTCCATGCAAAGCATTCACTCTCCCGCTTGGCGCATCGGTTAATAGCCTTTGCACAGCGCCAGTGCCTGGTGTTGGCACTATCGTGCTCGATCCATTCCCTTTTCCACATATATAGATAACCTGCTCAGGTTCGGGCTGTCCTTCCAATGGCAGGATATGAATAACAAACATCCGTGGGGTCGGAGTGGTACCTGGAGGCGGCGGTGTTGGTGGACTGATCACCAAGTGAGACCCAGCTCCGGCATTGAAGGTATACGGCGGCGGCTGACCTACTGCCGTGAGGGGTGCAACGATCAAGAGTCCAACGACGAGAACCAGCGGAAGTTTTATGATCTTGGACATGGCGAATTGGAGCGACAGAAAAGAATTGGCCGACTCAGTAAACCTCAAAATTACAACCTGCCAGAACCGATTCCAAGTTTTCTCAGAAAAAAACTTGCTTCTTAGGTTCTTGAAGCTTATTTTTGGGGACTAGGGTTGCTGATGCAAAGCATTCCTGCTCTCATCTACTACTTCTTCTCCAGACCCTTCCGAACATGAAAAAGCTACTTCACTACCTCACCGCAAAGCAGATATCCTTCATTTGTGCACTTCTAACGTTGACAATAGAGTCGAACTCTGTCGCGCAGCTGAGGTTCGTTGAAGTAAAGCCGATCGCACAGGAGAATGACACCTGGTGCTGGGCTGCATCCGCGCAAATGATCCTTGGTGCAATGCCGGCAAGGCATTTGGTCGTGCCTGAACAATGTGATCTTGTCGCATCAACCGTGGGAGCGAACTGCTGTACGGATGGTTTCAGGTATAACCCACTCGCAACGCCGCTAGAATATGATCCTATCTCGGGTTGTAATGATGGAGATGCTCTCGATTATTCGACGTACCATTATGGATTTCGGTATACTAGCGACGCTGCATTGACTTTCGAGGCTATTGGAAAATCGATCGGAATGAATCATCCGGTAGAGTTTTCATGGTTCTGGGACTATGGTGGCTGCCCCTCATACAGAGCAGGCTCGCATATGATGGTGATATATGGCGTCTGCCGTTCGCATCGAGGGGTGCCGAATTTTTTGTTCATCTACGATCCCTGGACGCTGCGCTATCCTCTTCAATGGTCAAAATACTATCAAAGAAAAGGCAATCAGCTCATCAATGGCGGAACAGTGATCCCGTATGACTACTATGTCTCGGGTCCAAATCATCGTATCCATCGCAGGGACCGGTATGCATTCAACCTCAATGATTCGATCCAGCCGGCAGCTTCTAGTGACATTCAGGCAATAAATCTGGACGACTGCACCCCTCTCTGCTGTGATCAACCCGCGCTGCCCTTCAGCCGCGGGGACTATGAGAAAGCTTGGACATTTGCGGATGGCTTCATCCACCATCAACTTCAGTCGGAACTGATATATAATGCTTCCCCACTTGTTAATCTTCCGCACTCAACACCAGCTCATCCCTGGCATCTTGGAGTAGGTTGGAACAATTTTTATCTGAGTATGCCAAACTTCTTTAACATGAACGACAGTGCTGTTGCGAGCCAACACCTTGGGCCGGCAACTTCTCTTACCTTTCCTATTATGATCGGGTCTGTGGTATACTCGTCGATCAGCGTCTTCTTCGATCCAGTCGATACGCTTTGGAAGGTCGCTTCTATCGGCGAAGCTCCTAGAGCAATTGCCATCGCCACGCTTCGTGACACTCTTGCTGCCCATTTCCCAGGCACCCATTTCGAGGTCGTGCAGATTCCCGCGTTCGATCTGGAATTCCTCGTCGACCCAGCACAAGCTGGGGGGTTTACTCTATTTGGACCTTACGACAACCCTCGAGTAGGCTACACTCGCGGTAACCCGGTAACACTAAAGGCGATCAAGGACCGGGAGCATCAGATTCACTCGTGAGAAAAGAACATAAGCAGGCCGACTGATCCTCGATATGCCTCCATAAATCTCAGGCCGAAGGGCACTAAAAGGTATGCCCATATGTTTTATATATACTAGTCAAAAAGTCATCATTTTCGAGGCTCGGCTCACTCCATATCCTAGCCAAATTCAAAACTCCTTTTCGACTTAGATTGAGAATTCGAGCTTTACACCGCTGTCTGGTAGACAAATGCTTTTGATGAATTCCAAACTCCAAACTGCCCAATCCGTTTCAAAAAGAGGAAAGTTCATGAAAAAAGTTTTCACACACGCGGGTTGATGGGCGAAAAAGGGCTACCGGGAGAGTTGCTCATATCGCCAGCAATTGACCGTGTGATCGTTGACCATTCCGATCGCTTGCATGAAGGCGTAGCAGATGGTCGGACCGACGAATTTGAAGCCGAGGCGTTTTAGCTCTTTACTCATCGCTTGCGATTCCTTGGTTTCGGCCGGGATTTGTTTGGTCCACTTGTTTTGGATCGTGCGGCCTTCGGTGAATTGCCAAAGTGTTTCGTCGAAAGTTTTACCGGCCTCGTGAAGTGCGAGATATGCGCGGGCGTTGGTGATGGCGGCATTGACTTTCAGCTTATTACGAATGATGCCGGCGTCGTTCATGAGCTTATCGATCTTACGCTGATTGTATCGCGCGATCTTTTGCGGATCGAATCCGTCGAATGCTTTACGATAGCTCTCGCGCTTGCGAAGAATGGTGATCCAGCTCAGACCAGCTTGTGCGCCGTCGAGTATGATTTTTTCAAGCAGTTTTTGGTCGTCGTGCTCCGGCACTCCCCATTCGTCATCGTGATAAGCAATGTAGAGCGGATCCGAACCACACCAAGCGCACCGAATAATTTCATTCATGGGAATCCGGGAGCTGGGACGTTTCATGCCGGGACCCTTCATGTAGGGGCACGCCGCGCGTGCCCTCTCCCCGTGCGGCCCACCGCCCGGGATTGCCAAGAATGTACTCCCGTATTCTCATCAGCTCTTTCTCGTTACGAATAATGTGCTCATAAAATCCTCGCTGCCATATGTTGGCCTTTGGCCTATTCGCAGACTTACGAATACGGCTCGTTGCGGCCGATTTGAAGTTACCGATGATCGACGACAATGACCCACCATGACTTCCACCAAAGCTACGCAACGGATCTGTCGGACTTTCTGGAAGTCTCTTTGCCGTGCGATCCTCGAAGTACAAAATGAGATGAAGATGATCGGGCATGAGGACGTAGTCACCTAAAGAGATATTGTCGCGCATGTCGGCAGTTCGCTGCAATTCTTCTTCAACAATATCGCCATAGACGGTCAATTGAACCAGCCCCTCCTCGATCCTGCTCAAAAAGCGCTTGCGCTGATGAGTGCAAATCGTCACGAAATATGCCCCCGTGTTTCCATAATCAAAATGTCGGAGACGGATTGGTTTGCGCCTCTGCTCCATGGTTTATTTTGAATTTTGCATTGATGCGTCGAGCGAGAGGGCACGCGCGGCGTGCCCCTACACAAGCAGTGTGCATGAATACTCAGATTGCCCCCCGCACGAAAATACGTTCAAATCCTGCGCATTTCGGCGCGGATATTGTTCTTGAGAAAACCAGATGAGAACAATTGTACATATCTCCGATCTGCATTTTGGACGTGTGCTCGAAGCGGCAGTAGAGCCGCTTGTCCAGGCGATCAATGAGATTCATCCCGATATCGTCGTCGTGTCTGGCGATCTAACATCGCTGGCGACGAAAAACGAATTTGCTGAAGCAAAAGAGTTTTTGGCGCGCCTGCCAGAGCCGCAGATCGTTGTGCCGGGCAATCATGATATTCCGATGCTCGCGCTGTTTCGTAGGATGGTCACGCCGCTCAGAAGCTGGCGAAATTTTTTCTCGCCCATTACGGAGCCCTTCTTTCAGGATGAAGAGCTCGCGATTGTTGGTTTGAATACTGCACGCGGCCGCGCAATCGATAATGGGAAGATCTCACAACGTCAACTCGATCGATTGGCAAAACACATGGCAAAAGTTGACGATGCGAAGCTCAAGGTCGTCGTCCTCCATCATCCGATCGATCAACCGGAGGGATCCAGAAAAAAGCTTGTGCGCAGGGCAAACCCCGCAATGGAAGCATTCGCGAAATGCGGCGCCGACTTGCTGCTCTCCGGACATCGCCACACCCACTTCGCCGAGAGCACTGCTTCGCGATATCAGATCGATGGGTATGCCGCGCTCATCGTTCAGGCTGGCACGGCGATGAGCACTCGCAGCCGCAAAGAACCTCAGTCGTTTAACGTGATCCGCGCACGACGACCGCATATCGAGGTTGAACGGCAGGCATGGAATGAGGATACGAAGTGCTTTGAAGCCTCCACCCGTTCATTCTTCAAACATACCAAGCAAGGTTGGATCAGGGAATCCAAATCAGAGGTCCCAAAGGCGTTGATCGCAGCGATTAAATAACCCGATTGATCGAGGAAGCCCATCGCCCCACACGAACTGAATCTTTTGATCGAACGAATGATTTTCAATCTATAAGCATCGCCCATCATCCAGGCGGTTCCATACTCTTCGTTCTTTTTTCAGGCATTTCGCCTACGCCTATGAAACTTGCAACTCTTTTTCTTACCGTGGTCGCGGTCGGCTCATCGTTCTTGTCCGCACCTTGTTCGGCGCAATCAGGAACCTGGAAGACACTTCACACCAACTTCCTGATCAGTTACGATTTGCTATTCACTTCGGACGACACGGGATACTGCGCTGGGCAACATGCTGTGTTGAGGACTACGGACGGCGGTGCATCGTTTTCTGCCCTCAACTTGCCGGTTGATACGGTTCACACCGTTTTTGAAAGTATCTCGTTTCCAACACATCAGATCGGCTACGTTTGTGGGTATTTCGATTCAACAAACACAGGCTTGAATGCGATCAGCGTGTTGCTGAAAACGACAGACGCTGGCAACACCTGGATTCGGCTGCCGCTCGATTCAACATTTAGTCTTTTCAAAATTGTCTTTCCCACACCGACGATAGGTTATTACCTTGCCTATGCACGTAATGCCGGAAGCTCTGTGCCTGCTCGATTGGCAAAGTCGACTGACGGAGGGGTGCACTGGAAAAATATTATCTACGACGATACATTCCTGGTTAGTGATCTAAGCTTCCGGAACGAGAACGAGGGCTTTTTTGGCCATGAATATAATCTGATGCCTACCTCTGTTCGGTTAATCTATACAGGCGATGGACTGTCAACAACAGAGGTCCGCGACGACTCACTAGCTCCGATCGGCGGCATTACGTCACTTATTCCAACGTCCGATGGCGCGTGGCTCATCACGACCGATTTCAGATACGCACGCTCTACAGATCAAGGCAAATCGTGGCACCTACTTCCGATCACAGGTGAATACTTCGCGAACCTCCTTGTAGCTTCCGGGAATTTGGTCTTTGAATCGAATAAGTCTCTTTCTGTCGACACCATCCGTGCGAGTACAGATTATGGGAAAACATGGACCGCAACGACAGTCCTTCCGGAAACAGGATTTGTTGAACTCATTGCGATGCCATCGAAGAGCACCGCGTATCTGACGATGCAAAGCGACAATCCTGACCACGAGAAGGTGATCATGAAGTGGACCAATACCGATCATCTTGCAGTCGAGACCCCGCACATTTCGAACAGTGATCTCTCTGTCAGCTACGACGCAAACTCGGTAGATTTTCACTATCCTTCGCAGGCAATCGAGAATTCCATTTGTCTGTTCGATATGCTGGGAAGGTATCAAGAGATCGAACTTCTCGCGAACACCCGTCGTCTAACTCGCCTCAATGCGAGCAGGCTAAGGCCTGGAGTCTACATTGCCGCGTTGAATGGCTCGCGGGTAAAGTTTATGATCGGCGCGCGATAGGGCGATGTTTGGTCGTCGAATGCCGATCTTTATTGTGGGATTAGCCGAGTCTTTCTAGTGTTCGAAATGAGGATAAATGAGGTGTTCACGTACGGAGAACCAACGATGAAATATATTGCCCTAATAGCTCTTTTCCTGTTTTTGGGACAGCCGATTTCTGCTTCTTGTAGTCAGAGCGACTCAGGAAAGTCTGGGACGACTGGCAAAGCTGGATCAATACGAGATGCTGATTCGTGCAGTGATTGCAGGCACATGCACGGTGGGCCGATGATGGGTCATGACGGAATGATGTGCCGCGACGGTCGCGATGGTGCAATGATGATGGGCGGCAGAGATGGAATGGAAGGCTATATGCGCGGACACGGTCCAATGATGCGCTGCGGGATGATGCACGGTGGAATCGTCGGAATGATCTTCCGCGGCATCTTCGGACTGTTGCTGCTTACCGCACTGGTCCTCCTTATTATGATAGAGATCCACTGGGTACGCTTGCTCTCGCACCGAGTGAAAGCTGCAAAACTTGTTGACGCTGCACCAAAAGTGTAGCTATCGAACGCATCAAAAAAGTATGGCGGACCGCACGTTAATGCTTGTCCGCCATCTGCAAGTAGTGTTAAAGGAAATTGTCAATGGTACCATTGCGCGTACCTGTAACTTTAACCCACAATATCCCACGAAGAGTTTCCGGCTTTAGCCAGCCGGATTGTCGTTGCTTATTGCTCGATCGTCGCAGCTTTCTCGACTGCCTCTTCGATCGTACCGACCATGTGGAAGGCCTGCTCTGGCAAGTGATCGTATTCGCCTGCGAGCACCGCTTTGAAACTGCGGATCGTGTCTTCAAGCTTCACATAACGGCCTTTCAAGCCCGTGAACTGCTCGGCCACAAAGAATGGCTGCGACAAGAACTTCTGCACCTTGCGGGCGCGTCGGACGATTGTCTTGTCTTCATCCGAGAGTTCGTCCATGCCGAGGATATTGATGATGTCTTGAAGATCCTTGTACTGCTGCAGGATATTCTGAACAGCACGGGCAACATCGTAATGCTCCTGACCCAGAACTTCCGGAGAAAGCAGGCGGCTTGTTGAATCTAACGGATCCACAGCCGGATAGATACCAAGCTCAGAGATCGCGCGAGAGAGCACAGTCGTTGCATCCAAGTGGGCAAACGCGGTTGCAGGTGCTGGATCGGTAAGATCATCCGCAGGTACGTAGATCGCCTGTACCGAAGTGATCGAGCCTTTGTTGGTTGAAGTAATGCGCTCCTGAAGCTGGCCCATCTCGCTCGCGAGTGTCGGCTGATAACCTACTGCGCTCGGCATGCGTCCAAGAAGCGCTGAAACTTCAGAGCCTGCCTGAGTAAAGCGGAAGATGTTATCGATGAAGAGTAGTACATCCTTGCCTTCTTCATCGCGGAAATATTCGGCGAACGTGAGCGCTGTAAGAGCAACTCGCTGACGTGCTCCTGGCGGCTCGTTCATCTGTCCAAACACGAGAACGGTTTTGTCGAGTACGCCGCCCTCTTTCATTTCGAGGTACAGATCGTTACCCTCGCGCGTGCGTTCGCCAACACCACCGAAGACGGAGTAACCACCATGATGCATGGCGATGTTATGGATCAGCTCCATGATCACGACCGTCTTGCCAACGCCGGCGCCACCGAATAGACCCGTCTTGCCGCCTTTTGAATAAGGCTCGAGAAGATCAATGACTTTGATACCGGTCTCGAGGATTTCGGCCTTGGTCGAAAGATCCGCGAACTGTGGTGGGTCGCGGTGAATCGGCCAGCTAAACTTCGACTCGATCTGTGGACCGCCATCAATCGTCTGTCCAGTGACATTGATCAATCGGCCAAGAGAGGTCGGACCGACGGGCACGGAGATCGGAGTGCCGACATCATGTGCTAGCATTCCGCGGACTAGGCCTTCAGTCGAATCCATTGCGACTGCACGGACGCGGTCTTCGCCAAGGTGCTGCTGAACTTCGCAGATCAGATCTTCATCTTTGCCTTCGCTATTCTTTCGCGGGATCCTGATTGCGTTGAGGATGCTGGGGAGCGATCCGCCTGCAAAATCGATGTCCAACACGGGGCCGATGATCTGTACGATCTGTCCTTGATTCATGCTGATGTGCTAAGAAAACCAAAAGGCAATGGAGACGATGGGGCGATGAGCAGCATCCCAGATGCTAAAGTACTCGCCCGCGCCTAACGTTTTCGGGATGCGTCAGGTTTCTGGATTGACAGTCCTTCGATGATTGCCTGTTAGTCACAAGAAAGGGCTATTTTTGCAGCCTATCGCGGCAGCACACTCACTCTTGCTTGTAACCCTTTGTTGATGAATCGGACACTTGAGCAGATTATTTTCCTTGCCGCGCTCGCGTTCTGTTTCGCGCCATTTGTCTCACCACCGATTGCTCTTGCTCTCGGACTGTTCCTCGCACTGACGATCGGTCACCCGTTTCTTCGCCATAATGCGATCGCAACGAAGATACTATTGCAGGTCTGTGTGGTAGGAATGGGATTTGGGATGAATCTTTCGAGTGTCGTTGAGGCGGGAAAAACAGGTTTCTTCTTCACGGTCGTCACAATTTTTGGGACGCTCATACTTGGTTATTTCGTAGGCAAGTGGTTCGGGCTTTCGAAAAAGCTTGCGCATCTGATCGCGAGCGGTACGGCGATTTGCGGCGGTAGTGCAATTGCGGCGATCGGACCTATTGTGGGCGCAGATGCAAACGAAATGTCCGTTTCGCTCGGCACCGTGTTTATCCTGAATAGCATCGCGCTACTGATCTTCCCGATTATCGGTCATGCGTACAATATGACGCAGCAACAGTTTGGCATCTGGGCTGCAATTGCAATCCACGATACAAGCTCAGTTGCAGGAGCCGCGGCGAAGTACGGTGCTGAGGCGCTTCAGATCGCGATGACAGTCAAACTTTCGCGTGCGCTCTGGATTATTCCAATTGCTCTCGGCACTGCGTTCCTCTTCAAGTCAAAAACGAAGAGGATCAGTATTCCGTGGTTCATTCTCTTCTTTGTGCTTGCCGTAATCGCGCGAACGTATGTGCCAGCTATTTCCGAGGTCGGTCCCGTTATCTCAGATATTGCCAAGCGCGGCTTAACAGTCACGCTTTTCCTGATTGGTGCGGGCCTCTCTCGCAAAGTCCTGAAGGCCGTCGGTGTGAGGCCACTCCTCTTCGGCGTTGTGCTATGGCTTGTGATTTCAGTGGTTTCGCTTACGGTTGTACTTAATTCGCTCTAAGCGAAGTCTGTCAAAGTTGCGATGATTAATGAACCATTGAGATCGCAACGACTCGAAAGCCTCGCCTGCGAAGTCCTTCAACAAGACCTCGAGGGCCGCCAAGATGTCCTGCGCCAACTGCAACAAATGCGTTGTGCGAATCGAAGATCGCAGGGAGTTCCTTTAGCCAGGCAGCATTGCGGTTGTAAAGCAATCCTTCCATCAACTCGTCACCCGGCGCTCCGAGATCGTCATCGGTCAAGAGTTTTGCGAGATCACCGGAGCGATACGCAATGAGCATCTCGTCCAGCTTTTTCAGTACCTTTGTTTTGTGCTTGATGAGATCCATCAATTCATGGACCTGCTTCTTTGGCGTCAGGGATCCAAACAGTGCATCTGCTTCGTCTTCGAGAGATTCGAGTCCCCTTACTTCCTTACCTGCCTTCTTCGCACGCTGTTGGAAGTAGATATCCATGAGCATTCCATTCCTGATGTTTTCAGGATGCTGCTTCTTGTAGAGCCCCTGAATGAGTACGCCATAAATGGCGAGCGGTTGAAAACTGTTGAAGAAAGCGAGTGGCAGCCCCATGACATGACGAAGTTCAGTATCAACCTGGGCGTATTGCGTCGGAGTCAGGACGCTATCGAGTGGCGCTTCTGCCGCAGTCAGCTCTGCCGCCTCTTTCTTTGCAGAGCTATCAAGCACGATCTCTCCGAGCACGATATCAGCACGATCGAGTGCGTGCATCAGGTTTGGCATCGTATCGACGTAACTCTGCTCCAACAGGTGCAGCGTACCGAAGAGATAGGAAGTATCCGCGCTGCCCGGTTTGGTGACCTGCCACAAAAGCCCGGAGCGTTGCTTCACAGACGTTGTAGCGAAAGACGTGACGACGAGAACTGCGAGGATCGCCTTCAATGCTGACATTATGATCCGATTGGGTTATACTACTGTGTCTTGTTCGCAGATCGTAAGAGAAAGATTCAACGTAGAGAAACAAAAGCGGAGATGTTAGAACATCTCCGCCTAGAAATCATCGATCTGTCAATGACTACTTCACCAGTGTCATCGATTTGGTCTGGACTTCAGAGCCTACTTGCAGACGGTAGAAATACGTACCGCTTGTGAGTCGTGAAGCATCGAACGTGATCTCGTGTTCACCGCGTCCCATCCGCTCGTTGACGAGCGTGTTGATGAGCGCGCCGCGTCCATCGAAGACCTCAAGGATCGTCGGCGCTGCGGCCGACACTGCAAACTTGATCTGCGTCGATGGGTTGAACGGGTTCGGATAGTTCTGGTAGAGAACAAAATTCGAGGCACTGACCGGCTGACGATCAACTGCCTGCGGATTCCTGAAGAGAGACTGTTTTGTACCCGAGCCATTGAGCGGCAGCGAGAAATCGAAACGCTCTCCCGATGTGGTATTGTCGTTCAGGATCGCCTTGCGAAGATTCTGATTGACGCCAAACCAATCACCAAGCACGCTCGCATACATCTGTCGGAAGTCGATCTTCCATTTGAGATCGAGGTTCGCATCCAGATCAGAAAGACTTGGATTCGGGCCATAGACGCCGCCCGAAACCTGTGTGCCGAAGACGAACTGCGGTGCACAAGTACCGTGATCGGTACCCTGGCTGCCGTTCTCATTCACTCGACGACCGAACTCGGAGTATGTCATGCCGACAACATTGTCTGCAATTCCCCACTCCTCAAGATTCGCCTGGAAGAGCGAAATTGCCTCCGACAGATAATTCAGAAGCAAATCCTGACCTGAGACAGCAGTCTTCGAGTTCTGTTGGACGTGCGTATCGAAACCACCTATCGTCACAAAGTAGACCTTCGTCTTCATTCCCTGCTTAATACACCAAGCAACCCTTTGCAACTGCACTGCAAGCGAATTGCTCGCGGGATACTTCGTGTTTGACGTTGGCGTTTTATGATTCGGGAACAACGCATTGAATTGGGCACCGTAAATGTCGGATTGCTCTAGCACGGTACGAACGAATGCGAGCTCCGCACCGGCGTTCGTACTTGTAGGTGGATCGTCAGCGTAATTCGTGGCGGCCGTATAATAGCTCGGATCGCTTACTGCAATACCCATCTGCAATTTGCTCCCCTGGAAAATGGGGCTGAGCGTTGGCGCAATCTGAATCGCAAGTGGATCATCGCCAGGCTTTACATCACTGGGGTAAGCTGGATCAACCGCATCCTCCAAATATCTTCCGATCCAGCCCGTGCTCAGAATTAGTTCTGAATCGCTGGCTGTGTTCCAGATATCCGTTGATCGAAAGTGCGAGAGGTTCGGCGTAGCGTAACCCACATTCTGCAGAATCGCAAGTTTGCCATCGTTGAACAGCTTCAGGAACTTCGCATTCTTGCCATCTTCCATGTTCGGATTGAACGCTAGTCCTGTCTGCCCGATCTTTACTGCATCGAGTTTAGTCGGATCGAGGCCGATCTTCGGACGGTTAGTTGCGTACAGTGGGTCCTGATATGGCACGATGGTATTAAGTCCATCATTGCCGCCTTGCATATTGATGATGACAAGCACCTTGCCATCATTCGATTGCGCGTTGAGCAGTGTTCCTAATAGCGGGCTCTTGCCAAATGCACGACCAGCAAAACCACCAAAACTGAACGGCACACCCATGGCAATCGCGCCAAGGGGAAGAGCCTTAAGTACATCACGACGTTTCATAGTTGTATCTCCTATTGATTGATGGTGATGTTCAGGTCAGTTGATAGTTTGCAAACTGAGCGATCGCACCAATGACAAGTCGCAATGGCACAAGTTTGTTTGCATCCGTGAGCGTTGGCCACTCATAGCTGTTCGGGAAATTATTCAGGATCTTTGCTTGCAATGCAGTCTGCGACGGCTTGATCGCGCAGAGGAATTGAGAGACCTCATTCAGGAAGTTAGTAAACGTACCGCTGTAACTCGGAAATTGTTTGGCCCAAGTTGTCACTTGTGCATCCGCCAATAGGAATCCGGTATCAACTTTGCCATCATATCCAGTTCCTCCACCTGCGGCAGGAAGATTGCCGGAAATAGCAAGTGAACCAGCGATCGTGTTCCGCTGCGGCAACGTCGTCGTGCTGATCCATGAGTGATAGCCAGGCCAGCCCTTCACATTCGGAGGATCAAGCAACCATTGATTACTATAGTACGCATAGTAATAAAGCGTCCCGCCCTGATACTGATCGACACCCAGGTCAAGCGAACGAACCATCCCGAGCAGGAAATCATATGGGCTCTTGATCTGTGCGCCAATATTCGCAATATCAAAAAAGTGCTCGCTCTTCAAGAGTTGTGCGATCACGGGCTTCAACTCCCAGTTCGACTTG